>JADMIO010835496.1_pt1 | contig 10102 bp, 8 predicted proteins | sample 8958161 | NCBI WGS metagenome assembly JADMIO01 (sample SAMN16585339, study PRJNA669376) | soil metagenome | isolation source: Crop rotation soil | place: USA: Cullars Rotation, Alabama | collected 2011
CTTTCCCCACTGCACAAACCGCCCCAGTTTCTCCGGGTCTCTTTACGGTCATCATCGGTGGAGTCAACTATCCCGCGGCTGTGTTGCCGGATGGCAAGTACGCTGGCGATCCCGCGAATGGCGCAGGGTTTCGCAGAGCCAAACCTGGCGATGCGATTCAGTTGTACGCCACAGGACTCGCCGTAACTCCCGCCGGAGTCCTGCCCACAGCACAAGGAGTCAACGGGGTCTCCATCAAGATCGGCGACGTCACGATTCCGGCGGATTTCGCGGGGCTGGTTGCCGTCGGCGAGTTTCAAATCAACTTCCGAGTGCCGCAACAATTCGCGAGCGCTGCGGAAGAGAACTACCCAATCTCGATCTCCGTAAACGGCGTGACGTCACCGGCGATGATCAATTCAAATCCGCCGGGGCAATTGGTGATTCCGATTCAACACTGACGAGATCAGTTGATCGCGATTCGGTTGAACTGGTCTTGCCCCGACATGTCGGACAGGATTACCTGATCCCCCGGTTTGACTCCGTCCACCACCTGGATCGAGTTGACCGTACTTCTGCCAAACGTCACCGCGACGCGCGACGCGAACTTGCCGTCTTCTTCGAGCTTGAAGAGCGTCGTGCGTCCACCCTGTTGCGAATTTACGGGACGCCCGAGATAGGCGATCCCATCGAGCTTCGCGGTCTCGATCATTCCATCCACGCTTAGGTCGGGCACCGCGCCTCTTGGGAGCTTGCCCAGAAGCTGACAATCCACTGTGCGCGTTCCGTTCACCACGTTTGGATCGATGCGAATCACCTTCGCCTTGATCACGCCGCTGTGCATGTCAATTTCAGCCACTTGACCGATCGCGATATCTTTTGCCTGAGTCTCCGGAATTTTCAGCTCGGCCTTGAGCTTTCGTGGTTCAGCCACCTTCGCCAGAACCGTCCCGGGAACTACTCGCTGGCCGGGTTGCAGCGAAACCTCCTGGATCACGCCATTCATTCCCGCGCGAACGGTCAGATCGTTCACTTGCCGCCGCTTCAACTGCAGCGCAGCCTTGATCTTCTCAATCTGCACTTTTTGCGATTCCAGTTGCGCGTTGACCGATTCCGACATAATCTCGAGCCGCTGTTTTTCCAGTCCGTAGCGGCCCTGAAGCTGCTCCCACTTCGCCACCGAGAGCTTCACTTCCAGGTCGCTCTTCAAACCCAGCTTCACGAGTTGCTCGTCGCGATCCTTCGTAAGTTCGGCCTGCTTCAACTCGCTTCCGAATCCCGCGAGATTCGCCTGCTGATCGAGCGTCTGGCTCTGCAGCTTGACCTTCAAATCGGAGTAAGCCGCCTCGGCTTGTTTCACTTGCCACTCCAGATCGCTGGCAGCAAGTTTCATGTCGGGATTATCCAGGATCATCAGGACAGTGTTCGGGCGAACGGTTTGGCCGCTCTTCACCAGAATCTTGCTCACTTGACTATCGAACAAGGCGGGTATCCAGACCAAGTCCTCGGGAACGAGTGTTCCGATGCCGCGGACCTGGATTTCCAAATTGCCCTGCTTGACGGTATCGATAACCAGCGTGGACCGTTCCACCGCGGGAACTGCCGGCTTGATTTGAGTAACCCGCCAGGCGCCGAACCCAGCCAGGATAAGGACTGCCGCCGTCCAGCCCGCCGCGCGCAGGCCTCTTCTCTTGGCGACTCCTTCGCGTTGAACGTCCATCAAGATACCTTGGAGTTTTGACTCCGGAACGACTCCGGTATCCTTCCGTCGCAATCCGCGGCTTTATGGAAGTTCTTACGTGCTATCAGCCGCTTGCGAAAATTGTAGCACGGCAGGCGCGAAATGCTGGATCAGGGAAAGTCTGGATAAGCGAAATCTGGCGCGCCCGGAGAGACTCGAACTCCCGACCTACTGGTTCGAAGCCAGTCGCTCTATCCGGCTGAGCTACGGGCGCGCGTGGTTTCATCGTAGCATTACACTCGCGCTGTATCACACTACAACAATGGCTACTGAGACAGAGATCAAGATCCGCCTTTCGCAATCACCCGAAGACGCCCGGCGCCGGATCGAAGGCGCTGGATATAGGCCGCAAGGCGAAAGAGTACTGGAGGCCGACCAGCTCTACGATCAGCCCCAAGGCACGCTCCGTTCAAGCGGCCGCATTATCCGCCTGCGCGCCTCCGCCGACAAATTCAAACTCACTTATAAAGGCCCGGCGATTCCCGGCCGCCACAAGAGCCGCGAGGAGATCGAAACCGGAATCGAAGACGGCAAAGCACTCGAAGCCATTCTTCGTAGTCTAGGATTCGACCCGGGATTCCGATATGAGAAATACCGGACGACGTTCGCCGCTCCGGAAGAACCTGGAATTGTCACCCTGGATGAAACCCCCATTGGTTTATTCCTCGAACTCGAAGGCCCGGCCGATTGGATCGATGCGGCCGCGGAGCGCCTCGGCTTCACTCACCAGGACTATGTCACCGCGAGTTATGGATCGCTGTTCCGCGAGTTCCGTTTGGCAAATCCGGGAGCACCGGAAGACATGGTCTTCTAGACTACTCCACTGGGATAAGTCCGGGATAAACCCTGTCGTTTCCGGTTCTAAGAAGCTTTCTAAGTGTCAAAACCACCCGAATGCACCCGGAGTTCTATTGTCTCGGCAAAATCCGGCTGTTACTCTTCCAGTAGATCAAAAGGCCCGATTTACCACCAAGCCTCAGATCCGAGTAGATCATGATTGAGTTGTTGGCAACCGCGATCATCACCGTCAGCTCTGCCCTGCTCTTTGTGTATTGGTTCCGGTACACGTGCCTGCTGATTCTGAGCACCAAGACAGCTCAGGATTATGCAGCGGACTTTGCCGAAGCCAATGGGCTGAGTGTGTTGAAGGTCCAGTCCGAATTAACAGCCGCTTCGAGCGCCGATCTCGAAGGGTTGCATCAGTCGCTGCAACGCGACTACGAAGTGCTCCGCCACCTGTTCAGGACCTCGAGCGGAGATCAGGAGTTGGAAGACCGGATGATGAGCGTGTATTATCGCCTGATGAATACTTGCTATACCGCGACTCGCGGCGTCTCCGAGAAGTGGGCTCGCACGGCTCTAGAGAATATGACCGGAGTCGTGGCTCATTTCGCCAATACGTTAGGCGAGCGTCAGTTCGCTGGGCAGGCGATCTAATCCCTTCAAGCTCTGGAACAGGGGAAGCGGACGGGCTTCCCTGGTTCTGTCCAACTTGTTTTACTGCTTAGCTTCTTCCTCGGCTACCTGCCAACGCCCGCTCTGCCATTCTGTAGGGAAATTCTCGCCCAAGTACACTCGTCGAACCTCGGAATCTTTGCCCAACGCATCCGGCGAACCAGTCCGGAAGATTCGCCCTTCATTAATGATGTAGGCGCGATCCGTGACCGCCATTTTCTGCAGCTCCAGCACCTGAATCGGATCGATTCCGGAAAATGGCTCGTCCAGCAGCAGGAAGCTCGGCTCAATCACCAGGCTCCGTGCGATCTCCGTCCTGCGCCGCTCGCCGCCGGAGAGCACATAGCCTTTGCTATGGCGGACATGTTCCAACCCGAGCTGCACGATCAGCCGGTCCATGCGCGTCCGGCGTTCTCTTCGCGGGATCGGCAGAGTCTCGAGAATCGCCATAAGGTTGTCTTCTACCGTAAGCTTCCGGAACACGGAGGCCTCCTGTGGAAGATAGCTGACTCCATGGCGCGCTCGCTGATACATTGCGAGGGGGGTCACGTCCTCGCCGTCGAGCAGCACCTTGCCCGAATCCGGCGTAATCAATCCGACGATGATGTAGAACGACGTCGTCTTCCCAGCGCCGTTCGGACCCAGTAAGCCGACAACTTCGCCCTGCTTTAATTGGATCGAGACGTTGTCCACCACCTTGCGGCCCTTGTAGGCCTTGGTAATTTCCGCTGTCTCCAGTGTTCGCACGAGTTATTTCTTGCGGAGGGTGCTGAGGGCGGGCTTCTGCTCTTCGCCGTCCACCAGCAGCCTATCATTGTTGGCAAACCAGGTCAATTGTTTGCCCGTGGTTTTACCTTTTTCACTATCGACTAACAGCGGCGCGCCCTGCTCCAGAATCAATTTCTGATCCGAAGGGTAGTATTCCGCATGGTCTGACGTTCCCGTGCGCGTTCGCTTGGTCTTTGCATCCGTCGCGACGCTTACGATTTTCACCGCTCCATCGGCGAACGCCTTGTCGAGCGCGGAATCCTCATTCCCATCCTTTAAGAACGCACGAAGCTCCCGAGAGTTTACAGTGAGCTGCGGACGCGTGAGCAAAACACCTCCGCGATAGAACGCCAGCTTCGTTTCTTCCGAGTATTCCAATTCCGGCGAGTGCACGATCGTAAAAATGGGCGAAGCCGGTTTTTTCCCCGAATCCTGCATCTTGTCGGCAAGCTGACTGATGACGTTTCCGCGCGCCTGAAGCGTCCGCTTCACCCGGTCGATATCGATCCGATCCGCGGTAATCCGGTTCGCACCCTGCCACGCCACTGCGCTGCCCTCGTAATGCAGCCGCTGATTCTTGTCCTTCGAAGTCATTTTCTGCGATCGCGCCTGCAGAATTTCATCATTCGACAACATCGCTGAGGAAGACCCCTTGCGATCCGGCTGATGGGTCGTTGCCACATGCCCATCCACCGCGTAGTCGCCCGTTTTCTGCTCTAGAACGATCTTGTCGCCCTGCGCCGATCCCGTCGGGTCCCACATCCTTGCCCCGCCATCGAGCGTGATCACTTCGGCTGTTTGATCGAGCGTGGCGCGATCGCTTTGTGCCCTCCGGTCGCCTTCCTGATACTCGAACGCCGTCTTTTGCTCTGCACGAAGCATCTGGCTCGTTGCCGGATCGAACGTTGCCTGAATTTCTTTGCTCCGCGTGATCACGGGCAATTGCGCGGGCCGCCCCGGCTGCGCGGGACGATCTGTTTGCGTCACCACATTGGTCGAACGGAACGATTGAATGCGATTATCCGGGCCGTAATCGATCCAGACCTTGTCGCCTTTCAAATTCCGCTTCGGTTGTCCCGGACGATTCGGCGTAAAATCGAGCGTTGCGGCCCCATCGGTCTGCACCTGCTCGATCTCCTTGCCACCCGGACGCATACCGATCCGAATCACATCACTACGCAGCGTCCGCGTATCGGGCGTATCGACACCCGCACGCGCAATCGGCGCGGCTTCCGCAACGCTATTCCCGGAAGCGACTGCGCTATTCAGCACGCTCTCTTTCCCAACTTCGGTAAAGCCCAAGTCCACACGATCCGCTGTAATCGTGGTACGGCTCGCGCTCGCCGTCGAAACCACGCGCGCATTATGCTGGCCCTGCACCAACTGCACCGTCATGGCCTCGCCGAAATTTAAAAGCAAGTCCTCTGCCGCGAATTCGATCTTCCGCCCCGGCTCGTCCATCACCCCGCGAGCCAGACTCGCCACCGTTTGCTTCACCACTCCTTTTTCCACTGTGACGACCGAGGTGGCCGCATCCATCTGCAATGTCCCGCGAGTCAGCTTTGACCAGGGCTGAAACACGACCTTGGCTTCGCGCTCGCTGTAATCCGCTCGGCCCGCTTCAACGTGCATCGGAGGAGTATTTGGGGTCAGGCTGCGCCAGTTCAAAGCCACGGCACTTCTTAGATGCAGTTCGCGACTCTGCGGATCGTACTCCGCACCAACCGCCGTGCCGTTTCCCTGTCCGAACTCGAATTGCGCGGGCTTGTCGGTTTCGGCTTTGCCGCTATCGCTCGCGAAATGGACCCCCGACGTCTGAATCTTCAGCAGGCGGGCGTTTTCGGGAGTGTCTTCATTCATCCCCATCACGATGTCGACAGCGCCTTCCGAATACAGCGACCGTCCAGCGATATCGAACTCCGCGCGAGCGCTCTTCACCAAATCGAAATCGCGCCCATTCTGATGGTAAATTTGCAGTTCGACGCCGTTCAGCTCCATCACCGATGGCTCTTTAATCTGCCGGAAGCTTTGCGCGCGAACGGTCACGCGAGGCCGGTCGCCGTCGCTTTGCGTGTATACCCATCCGTTGGCCCGGCCTTCCGTGCCCTTCTCCAGCAGTGTGGGAAGCGCTGGCGCGGCGTTCGTAATCTTCTCGCGGCGCTTGATATACGTCGCGCCCACAGTGACAAGAATTGCGGCAATGGCGGCCAGCAAGAGCCACCGGGCACGGCGCATATCTGTATTTTATCTAAGGACTAAAACACGACGGGCAGAATCTGGTTAACGTCCACCGGTGACCGCGTGAATGGCATCGCGTTCGTTCTCGCAGATATCCTCGATCATCTCGGTATCCGCCATCAATTCCAGAGGGATGAGTACGCTCCAGGGTTTCGTGTACGCCTTTGGATCTTCGATCGTGATTTCCAGGTTCATGTGCCCGAAATCGACGCGCCGGAATCTTTCCACCGTCCGCATGGACTCGGTATGCGGAGTCCCGCTATCATCCAGCCACGTGCGATCGTTGAATCCCTTGGTCTCCACGACGAACGCATCCCCTTCGAACCGCCCGGTCGAGTAACCCCACCACGTAGGGTTCATCTCCGGCGGATGCGGCCGCCCATCCGTAAAGATCTGCCGGTACTGATTGAACTGCTCATGCAGGATCAGCGTCAGGTCCGGAGTCTGAACCAGCTTAAACGGAGTGTTCGGCAACATCGCGCCGAGAACTCCGTGGGGCAGACAATGCTCGGAAGGCCGGTCGCCGCCAAGATCGCGATACCGCCTCTGGTTGAACAACTCCTGCGCCCAAGGCTGATACGGAACTTTCGCGTCCTCCGGCATGTAATAGATGACGGTGTTGCCGAAGTCCGGCCCACCCGGCGCACGAGCCGGTCGCACGCGCACCCAAATCCCCTGCAAGTCCGGCTTTCCGTCGGCGAGCTTCGGAGCAGGAGCCTTCATCTCCGGCTTACCCTGCGTAGTTCGCGGAATATTCTTCGACGGATAGTTGATCCACTGCGCCGATAGCGCTGCGGAAAATCCGATAAATAACAGGATGCGGAGGAGCACAGCACGGAAATTCTATCACCTATGTAAGAATCGACTTGTGCGGATCGCCCTGTCGATCACTCTCGCGTCCATGTGTTTTGGACAGGCAAGTTTCCGCACGATCCTCGACGATCTGCCCGGAACCATCCTCGACATCGCGATCGCCCCAAAGGGCGACACTTTAGCATTTGGATGGTGCCAAAAGAACGAGCGTACCTGCGGCGTCTATCTGCGGCCGCTTTCCGGCGGCGAGCCCAAACTTCTGTTCACCGGCAAGGAGTACCCGCTTGAGTTGCGTTGGTCTCCCGATGGCAGATGGCTGGCGTATAGCGATATCCAGAGCCACGACGGGGCAATCCTTTTCGTCCGGAACGTCAACGGAGGCGCCGAAACGCAGATCGGAGTGATTTGCGGAGGTTACTCCTGGACCGCGGACAGCCAGGCCCTGATCGCTTCCGCTGGAGACGGCACTGCGCATGGACCAGAGGATTGTGCTCTCGCAGCGTATTCCCGGGATGGCCGGCTGCTGGGCCGCGTTGCGCCAAAAGGAAGCCAGCCGGCAGTCTCGCCGGATGGAACCAACCTCGCGTTCCTTCGACAAGACCGCCTGGTCGTTCAACCGCTAAGCAGGAGCTACCACCTCACCGGACAAGAGCGAATCCTCGCGGAGAGTGCGTCGTATCCCGTATGGCTAAGCGATCGAGAGCTTCTCTATCAATCAGACGGTCCAAATCCTCTCCGTCGAGTTCCATTGGCGCCTAGATCAAGAACGTCGGTAGTTCTCGGACTCAATCCCCAAACGGAGCTAACTCGCCTGACCACGGGCTCGAACGGATCAGCAATTGCCAAAATATCTCTCCACGACTCCACGTTGTCGCGCGTGAGCCTTAATTCGCCTGGTGCGCTCACTGAAAATTTGCAATCCATCCCTTATCGCGATGACCGCCACAATATTTCTCCCGATGGTCGCCGTGTGGTCTTCGTGCGGCAGGATCTGTGGGTCTCTAATGTTGACGGTTCCGAAGCACGCATGCTGGCGAAAAACCCCGAGCGATATTTGCTTGATCCTAAGTGGTCTCCCGACGGGAATTCGATTGCGTTTTCGGCGGGTTTTGGTCTAGGACATGGCGACGACCATGCTCGTCTGTACACGGTCTCGGCGAACGGCGGCGCTCTGCGCCGGCTACTCCCCAACGACGACGATGTCTACTTCTGCGATTGGTCCGCCGACGGCGAGTGGTTGTATTACATCACGCGATACGGTTTGAAACGCGAAGGCCCGCAGCTTTGGAAATTTAACGTGCGCTCCAACGAACGCAAGCTCGTAACTTCGGACGAACCTCTGAGAGCGACAGAATCGCGGGATGGAAACTCGGTTTATTACGTCTCGTCTCCGGGCCGGGAACTCATAAATTTCAATCCCGCCCGCGGGACCACGTCGAAAATCATGCGGGCAGTAACCATGGAGTCGATGGCGCTCGGGATGAGGCAGATGATCTTCAGCGACTACCGTGCGATTCGAAAACTCGACCTCGAGTCCGGGGAGACGAGCGTCGTTATGCGGGACGTTCCAGCTACGGGGTTGCAGCTTAGTCCCGACGAGCGGTTCCTATACTTCACCGCTACGCTGCCTGCAAAGGAATCATGGATACTGCTCGAAAATATCCGCTAGCGCTACATCCTTTGCCCATTCCGCAAAATCGACGCCCGAGAAATCTGCGCTACAGCCGGAGTCCCGCACTGCCGCATCACCAGCGATAGCTCCGCGCGATAAATGTCCAGCACGCGCTCGACGCCCTGCTGCCCGAACGAAGACAGTCCCCATATATAAGGACGCCCTATACCAACGGCCTTCGCCCCGAGCGCCAGAGCCTTATAGATATCGGTGCCCCGACGGAAGCCGCCGTCGACAAATACCGGAATCCGGCTGCCCACCGCGTCCACCACTTCAGGCAGAATGTCGATCGTCCCTCGACCGGTATCGGTTGCTCGCCCGCCGTGGTTCGAGACGATCACGCCTTCCACACCATGCTCCACCGCAAGCTTCGCATCTTCCGCCGTGTCGATCCCTTTAAGCATCAGCTTCATCTTGGTCATCTTCTTCAGGCGATCGACGTAGGCCCACGTTGCGTTCGACGGATTATAGGTTCCGGGCAGGCCCTTGAACATCGGACGTTCGGAGCGAGTAATGTTATTCGTTCCGGGAGTAGTGATGTGGCACGCCGAGCAGTCGCGCGTATCTTGCCTTCGGAATCTCTCCGAAGTTTCGGTATTGCGGCCCGCCAGCAAATCGATCGTCCACGCCAACACCTGGCACCCGGCGTCCTCAACGCGCTTGACCATCTTTTCCGTGGCGTCCCAAGTGGTCGGCATGTAGAGCTGATACCACGGAGCCGTGCCCAACTCTTTCGCCACTTCCTCTACCGGAATCGAAGTGACTGTCGAAAGCAACTGCGTCACTTTCTTTCCGCGCGCAGCCCTGGCGACGGCGATTTCGCCATCCGGATGAAACGCCCGCTGGCTCCCCACGGCGCTCACATACAACGGCATGTCCCACTTCTTGCCGAAGACGTCCACCGACAGATCGGCGTTGCTCACGTCGATCAGCCGCCGCGCGCGAAGCTGGTAATGATTCATGGCCTCGCGATTCATGCGCAGCGTGTAATCGTCATCCACGCCCGTCGCCATGTAGCCCCAATGTGCGGGAGGCAGAGCCTTTTTCGCCAGCGGCTCGAAATCCATGATGTCGATCACGTCCTTCGCGTTGGCGGGCATGCTGACCGCGTCTTCAGCGAAGGCTTTCGCGGCTAGCGGACTCGCGGCCAGGAATCGGAGAAATGCTCGGCGGTGTTGTTCTTGAGTGCTTAGAAGGCGGCCCATGAGCCGGATGGTATCGCGGAATCCGGCTCCACGCAAACGCACGACTCACTTCACAGCGAGTCACTTCACATAAAGATGGGAAGCGTCGCGCTCATTTTCGACACAGTTGAAATCCAGCAGATCCGTATCCGCCTTGAGGATGTGGTGGAGCGTCACCGTCCACGGCCTGGTGTACGCCTTCGGATCGTTCAACGTGATCTCGATCTCCATGTGTCCGAAATCGAGGGAAAG
>JADMIO010941505.1_pt1 | contig 10100 bp, 7 predicted proteins | sample 8958161 | NCBI WGS metagenome assembly JADMIO01 (sample SAMN16585339, study PRJNA669376) | soil metagenome | isolation source: Crop rotation soil | place: USA: Cullars Rotation, Alabama | collected 2011
GTGGCAGAAACGTCAGGTTGAAGCCGACGAAGATCACGAGTGCGCTGAAACGTCCCCAACCTTCGGGATACAAACGGCCGGTGATCTTCGGCCACCAGTAATGCAGTCCGCCGAGGTAGGCCATCAACGTTCCGCCCACCATGATGTAGTGGAAGTGCGCAACGACGAAGTACGTGTCGCTCAAGTGCACGTCGACGGCGAGCGACGCGAGAAACAGCCCGGTCATCCCGCCGATCGTGAACAGCCCGATGAATCCGAGCGCGTAAAGCATCGGCGTGTCGTAGGAGATCGACGACTTGTAAAGCGTCGCGGTCCAGTTGAACACCTTGATCGCCGACGGGATCGCGACCGCGAAACTCAAAAACGAAAAGATCATTCCGGCGTAGACCGACTGCGGCGTGACAAACAGGTGGTGTCCCCAAACGAGGAAACCAAACACCGCAATCGCCAGACTCGAAAACGCGACAAAGCTGTAGCCAAAGATGTTCTTGCGCGAGAAGTTGGCGATCAGTTCGCTGATCACGCCCATCCCGGGCAAGACCATGATGTAGACGGCCGGATGCGAGTAGAACCAGAACATGTGTTGAAACAGGATCGGATCGCCGCCGAGTGCCGGATCGAAAATACCGACGCGGGCTACGCGTTCAAACGCGACCAGCAGCAGCGTGATCGCAATCACGGGTGTGCCGAGAATCATGATCAGGCTGGTTGCATACATTGACCAGATAAAGAGCGGCATGCGAAACCAGGTCATGCCGGGCGCGCGCATCGTGTGGACCGTGACGATGAAGTTTAGTCCGGTCAGGATCGAGGAAAAGCCGTTGATGAAGATGCCGATGCCGGTAGCGACGACGTAAGAATTTGAAAAAGTCGTGCTGAAGGGCGTGTAGAACGTCCAACCGGTATCGATGCCACCGGCGAGCAGCGCATAGATCGTGACTACGCCGCCGATCAGATAGATGTACCAACTGAGCAGATTAATCCTGGGAAAGGCGAGATCTTTCGCTCCAATCATCATCGGGATCAGAAAGTTTCCCAGCGTCGCCGGTATCGACGGAATGAGAAAGAAAAAGACCATGATGATGCCGTGCTGCGTGAACACCTTGTTGTAAGTGTTCGACTGCAACAGGTCGCCCTGCGGCGTCAGCAGCTCGAGGCGAATCATCATCGCGTAAATGCCGCCGATGAAGAAGAAGAACGTGATCGAGCCGAGATAGAGCAGCGCGATGCGCTTGTGGTCCCTGGTTAACAACCACGACTTCAACCCGTATTGCGCGTTGATGTAGTTGACCTTTGGTGGTGTCGGTACTTCGAATGACTCTATTGCTTGCATAAAAACCTTATCCCGCTCCTAGTGGATATTCTCCGTGGGCGAGCCTGACGCTCGTGGCGAAGGAAGCGGTGACGATGCCGGTGCGGCGGCCGCGGGCGCCGTAGTTGCGCCACCCGACAATGATTTAATGAATGCGACTAGCTGTACTAACTGATCCTCGGAAATCTGTCCCTGGAACGTCGGCATGATCGGCTGAAAACCGGCGACGATCTTCGCGCCCGGGTTCAGGATCGACTCACGAATGTAAGCTTCATCGGGTTTGACGCTTTGGCCGCCTTCGAGCGGCGTCTGCCGGCCGATGAGTCCGGCGAGTGTCGGACCACGCCCGCCTTCACCGTTCGCGCCGTGACACGACGCGCAGCCCAGCGTCTGGAACAACTGCTGGCCTGCCGCCGCGGGACTGGCGTTGCCGGCGTTGCCGCTGAGCCAGTTATCAAAATCACGCGGCTCCATCACGTAGACCGAGCCGGTCATGCCCGAATGGTTCATGCCGCAGTACTCAGCGCAGAGCAGGTGATACTTGCCGGGCTTGGTCGCTTCAAACCAGAGCGTCGTGTAGCGGCCGGGAACGACGTCGGCCTTGGTGCGAAACGCGGGCACGAAGAAGTCGTGAATCACATCTTCCGAGGTCATGATCAATTTGATCTTGCGGCCGACGGGCACGTGCAGCTCGTTGATCTCGCGCTGGCCGGTGGCGTGTTGCAGTTTCCACATCCACTGCTTGCCGACGACGTAAATCTCGACCGCATTCGCCGGTGGCTTGTACTGCTCGAAGTAAAGCCGCGCGCCCCAGCCAAACATCGTCATCGCGATGAGGAAGGGAATCACGGTCCAAAGCGTTTCGAGCTTGTGCGAACCCGTGACCGGACGCGGAATTTCATAAGGCGTGCGGCGGCGGTAACGAATGACGAAAAAGATCAGCACGGCCGAGATCAGCAACGTAAAGAAGAGCGTCACGCCTGACAGGTAGAAATAGAGCGCGTCGACTTTCCACGAAAACGTGGAGGCGCTCTCCGGAACCAGCGGAATCCATGACTGCATCACAGGGCCGCTCCTCCGGTTTCCGGCGTGTGCCCGCTGGTGTTTTCCGACATCCCGATTGTCTTGCGCGCTTTCAGCAATATCAGGAGCAGCGCGATGCCGATCATCGTCAGCACGCCCGCGATGCGCACGATGTTCATCACGACCGCGCCATATTTCCCGGTTGCCGGATCGTAGTGGTAGCAATAAAGCAGCAACTGATCGACCGGCGAACCGATCTTGTTCTGCGACGTTTCGATCAGTCCGAGACGCAGGTCGCGCGCGGGATACTCGATGCCGTAGTAGTAGCGCGAGAGTTTTCCGGCCGAAGTTGCGAGCATGATGCCGCTCGCGTGCGCAAACTGCTTCGTGTTTTCGTCGTAGCGATAATGAAAGCCGGCGGCTGCGGTGATTTTTTGAATGTCCGCTTCATCGCCGGTCAGAAAGTGCCACCCGTTGGCGGCGTCGGCGCGCATCTTCTCGGGCAGGTAATTGACGTAGACGTTCTTTTTCTTCTGCGCGAGCTGCGGGGTTTCGCGCGGATCGAAACTGATCGTCACGACGTCATAGTCTTTACCGATCTCAAACGGCAGCACGCGAAACGACGTGACCATACCGTTGAGCACCTGCGTGCAGAGCATCGGGCAATCGTAGTAGACGAACGCGAGCACGACCGGTTTGCGGCCGAAGAACTCGCCGAGTTTTACTTCGCGGCCGCTTTCGTCGCGAAACGTGAGATCCAGCGGTAGCTGCTGGTTCAACTTCTGGTCGATCTTTATGTCGCGCAACGGCGCCGGTAAGCCGGTCGAAACATTTCCCGTCTCGGGCCGCGCGCCGTAAAGCGGCGAGCTGGGCCCCGGCGGCGCCTGCGCCGGCACGCTGGCCCACGCCATCACGAGCCACAAAAACGTTAGTAGAACTTTCCCGCTTGTATTCATTGCACTCTCTTTATTGTTTCGCGACCGGAGCTCTCAGCCGTCGGTATGCTGATGGCGTAGTCCTGAAGTTTTCCCGGCGCCGTTTGCGCGCGCGTCGGCAAAGCGCCGCCGGTGGCGACCTGTTTCATCGCCTGGTCGATCGGCATGCTGAGCGGCTGGCCCGATTGGTCCTTCAATTCGCCGTGCAACTCTTTGTCCCACTGTTCGCGCAAAACTTTGTACTCCGCCTGCGGCGCGCCTCGTTCGAGATTGACTCGCTGACCGTTTTCGAGCGTTGCCGCAAAACCCGGCGCGGCCTGGAGACGTGGTTCGGGTGGCAGCCGTTCGTCTTTAGTCAACGCCATCGGACCGGGCTGCGGCGCCTTCGCTTCCTCGGCGTTGAAATAACGAAACATGATCCAAACGCCGAACGATACGACCATGATCGAGATAGCCAGCACGACGCAAAACACCACGATGCCCCGCACGCTGACGTCGCTCGTCTCGTGCCCCACTTCCTCGTTTCGAATATGCGAAACGTCCGGTGTAGCAGTCTTGTGACCGTCTCCGCGGTGCCCGTTATGTCTTCCGTTTCGTGTCATCTGTGTGCATCCGTGGCCAGGACCGACTCGAACTGCGGATCGTTGATCGGAATCAACGCTCGCTTACCCAACTGCCACGCAAATATCCCCAGCCACAATCCGCCAAACGCAATCAGCGCGATCGCGGCCAACCAAACCCAGGTATGTCCATGAAAAGCCGGCACGAGCATCCACAGCAGATCGACCATCCGCATGACGATCACGAGCAGCGCCACCAACATCAGCCGGCCGGCATTTCGTTTCAGCTCGCGCGATAGCAGGAACAGAAACGGCGCCGCGAAGTGCAGCAGGAAAATCCCGATGATGACGGCGCCCCAAACGCCGTGCTGGCGTTCGAGGTAGTAGACGATCTCTTCCGGCAGGTTGCCGGACCAGATGATCAGATACTGCGAGAAGGCGAAGTAGGCCCACAGCATCACGAGCGCGAGCATCAGCTTGCCCAGGTCCTGGAAATGCAGCGGCTTGACGACGCGCGCGAGCGGCTCTACTTTCGTCAGGATCGCCATCGCGGCAATCACAAACGCCAGCGCGCTCAAACTCCACGACGCCACGAAGATGAAGCCGTAGATCGTCGAGAACCATTCCGGTTCGAGCGACATGTACCAGTCGATCGAAGCAAACGTGACCACAAAGATCAGCGCCACCATTCCCGGTCCGCTCAGCACGCGCATTCTTTTCGTGTACCTGGCCTCAGCAGTGCGGTCCTGCAAGAGTGACCACCGATTCAGGAAAAACGCGAGCGTGATCCATACGCCGAAGTAAATGATGGCGCGCACGGTGAAGAAGGGCACGTTCAGGTACCCCGCTTTGAATAGCACCGCCGGATGCTGCGCCAGTTCTTCCCGATGCGTCCATTCGTAAAGGGAGTGCGAGCCGAGAATGATCGGAATGAAGAGCACCGCCATGAACGGCAACGTGCGCGTCGCGGCTTCGAGCACGCGGCGAATGACGAGTCCCCAGCCGCCGCCGGTCAGGTGTTGCAACATCAACAACGCCAGCGAGCCGACCGCGATGCCGGTCCAGAACGTCCAGCCGATCAGATAAGCGCGGAAAAACTGCGCCGGGTTGATGAACAACGTCACTAGCAACAACACCAGCAACACGCCGCCCGCGATGAATGCGCGTCTTTGGAACGTGGTCGTCGGTTGAGGATTGAATGATGTACTCATCACTCGTGTCCTCCGCTTCCCGGCGTGGCTTGCGGCGTCGGCGAGCCGGTCGGCACGGACGCGGTTTGCGGGCTCTTGGGTTCGGCGAGTTGCAGCGCGCGGATGTAAGCGATGATGGCCCAACGATCCTGCACCGGAACTTGCGGCGCGTAAGAGGGCATCGCGCCCCAGCCGTTTGTGATCGCGTCGAAGAAGTGGCCCACGGGCGCCTGGCGCAAACGATCCTCGTGGAAGTTAGCGGCCTTGCGATAACCACGGCGCACGATCATGCCGTCGCCGTTGCCGGTGAGGCCGTGACAGGTGCTGCAAAAGATGTTGTAGCGCTCGCGCCCGCGCTGGACGGTTTCTTCAGTGATCGGAAACGGAAACGTATCCGTGTCGTCCGTGTAAGGATTTTGGTTCCCGCCTGCGGGAGCCGAAGAGGAAGTGGATTGAGCCGATTTTTCCTTCTTGCCGGTGAACAGGGCCTTGTCGGAGCGCAGGTAACCGCGCGGAATCGTTCCCTCGATGGGTTGTCGCATCGCGAGGCCGTCGCCAAAGAACGACGAACCGCGATACGGTTTCATCTTCGGCTGGTCCTGCATGTCCTGCCGGCAGGCGCCGCCTACCAGGCAAACGCCCAACAACAGCACGACCACCCCAAATTTGTTCCTAAACCTCGACATCAGTAACTTCCATCGCCCCAAGACTCTTCAACAGATCCGTCACCTTGGCGTGATCAAACTTCGGATCGTTCGCCTCCACCGCGAGAAAGAATCTATCGCGAGTGGCGAGCGCAAAACTCGGCGCGTTGAAAACCGGATGATACGGCTGCGGCAGCTTGTTCAAGATCAGCATTCCCAACACTGCGGCAAACGCCGCGAACAGCACCGTCATTTCAAAAGTAATCGGAACGAAAGCGGGCCAACTGTTGTAAGGCTTGCCGCCGACGTTGATCGGATAGTCGATCACTTCGATCCAGTACTGCATGAAGAAGCCGGACAGCCCGCCGACCACGCCGCCGATGAAAACGATCAGCGGCAGGCTCGTGTGCGTGAAGCCAATCGCCTCGGAGAGTTCTTCAATCGGAAACGGCGAGTAACCATTAATCCGGCGATATCCCGCATCGAAAACTTTGCGCGCCGCGTGGACCAGATCGTTCGGGTTCTCAAACTCCGCCATCACGCCATAAAGCGGCGGCACATGCCGGCGGTGGTGCAGCAGCGGCGGATTCGCAGCCATTACTCTTCCACCTCCGCTTCCGGCAAGATCGTGCGCATCTCAAAGATCGAGATCATCGGCAGGAACCTGATGAACAGGAACACCAGCGTCAGGAAGAAACCGATCGTGCCGATGAACATGCCCCAGTCCCACTGCGTCGGCTGGTACATGCCCCACGACGACGGCAGAAAATCGCGGTGCAGGCTCGTGACTACGATGACGAATCGCTCGAGCCACATGCCGATGCTGACGATGAAGGCGATGATCCAGAGTAGCAGCAGGTTCGACCGGATCTTCTTGATCCACAGAAACTGCGGCGTGATGATGTTGCACAAAATCAGCGCCCAGTAATACAGGTGATAGGGACCGTGCATGCGGTTCCAAATCATGAACCGCTCATACTTGTTGCCGCTGTACCAGCCGAAGAACGCCTCCATCGTGTAGCCGTAGCCGACGATCAAACCGGTCGCGAGCATCACCTTCGCCATGTTGTGCATGTGGCGCATGGTGATGAAGCCTTCGAGACCGTAAAAACGGCGCAGCGGAATCGTTAACAGCAGCACCATCGCGAAGCCGGCGTAGATCGCGCCGGCGACGAAGTAGGGCGGAAAGATCGTGGCGTGCCAGCCGGGAATGATGCCGACTGCGAAGTCGAAACTGACGATCGTGTGCACTGAAAGCACGAGCGGCGTGGCGAGCCCGGCGAGCAGCAGGTAGGCCATTTCGTAGCGATGCCAGTGACGCGCGGAACCGCGCCAGCCCATCGCGAGCATGCCGTAGACGATCTGAAACGGTTTGCTGCGCGCGCGATCACGCAACGTCGCGAAGTCGGGAATCAAACCGACAAACCAGAACATCGCGGAGACCGTCGCGTAAGTCGACACCGCAAACACGTCCCACATCAGCGGGCTGCGAAACTGCGGCCAGATTCCCATCGTGTTCGGATAGGGAAAGAGCCAGTAAGCAAGCCACGGCCGGCCGAGGTGGAAGATCGGATACATGCCGGCCTGCGCGACGGCGAAGAGTGTCATCGCTTCGGCGAAGCGGTTGATCGACGTACGCCATTTCTGCCGCAACAGCAAAAGAATCGCGGAGATGAGCGTGCCCGCGTGACCGATACCGATCCACCAGACGAAGTTGAGAATCGCGACGCCCCACGCGACCGGAACGTTGACGCCCCACAAACCGATACCAACGACGACGAGATTCGTCATCGTTAGAAGCATGAGTTGGAAGAGAATGAACGAGACCGCGAAACCGAAAAACCAGGCCAGCGACGTCTTGCGCTTCAAGACGATCGAGCTGATCTTGTCGGTGACGGAAGCAAACGTCAGGTCCGGATCGATCACCGGCGCTGTCGAATGCATCGGTCCTTCGGTGTACGGCTTGTTCTCTGTTTCTTTGGCCACGGGCTAACGAATCTACGAGTTAGAGCGAATTTCCGGGTTCGGGTTCTTCAACTGCGACAAGTAAGTCGTGCGCGGTCGCGTGTTGAGATCGTCGAGCAGCGCATAATTCCGTTCGCCAGCTTTTATTCTCGAGACGCGGCTGTTGGGATCGTTGATGTCGCCAAAAACGATCGTGTCGGTCGGGCAAGCAGCCTGGCACGCGGTGACGATCTCGCCGTCGCGCACTTTGCGGTCTTCGAGCTCTGCTTGAATCTTGGCGTTCTGAATGCGCTGCACACAGTAAGTGCACTTCTCCATCACGCCGCGACTGCGCACCGACACGTCCGGGTTGCGCATTAACTGGTAAGTCGGCGTGTTCCAGTCCTGGTAAAGGAAAAAGTTGAAGCGGCGCACCTTGTACGGGCAGTTGTTCGAGCAATACTTCGTGCCCACGCAGCGGTTGTAAACCATGTCGTTTAGGCCTTCCGCGCTATGCACGGTGGCGTGAACCGGACAAACCGGTTCGCACGGCGCGTTCTCGCAGTGCATGCAGGGCACGGGCATGAAATTCGTCGCCTCGGGACGATTCGGATTGAAGCCTCGGTAATAGGTATCGACGCGAATCCAGTGCATCTCGCGGCTGCGCACGACTTCAGTCTTGCCGACGACGGGGATGTTGTTTTCCGCCTGGCAGGCGATGGTGCAGGCGTTACAGCCGATGCAGTTGTTGAGATCGATCGCCATGCCCCACGCGTAGTTGGGCGCGTTTTCCGACTGGTTCTTGTAGTTGTAATCGGGCGGATAGAGCGACGGATGTTCGTAGCCCGCTTGCTGTCCCTCGCCGTGTCCTTCCTCGTGTTTCGCGCCGGCGCCGTTAAGAAACTCTTCGAGTGTTTCGGAGCGAACGACGTCGCGTTCTTCGGTGCTGAAGTTCGGGTCTTCGAGATTGAAGTGAAGCTGCGTCGTCGCGATGACGTGCTGTTCGCCGGTCGCGCGCACTTGAACGCCGCTGCTGAACCACGGCTCGAAAGAATTGCGAAGCTGGTAAGCGTCGAAGCCGACGGGACTGTTTTGCGTGCCGCCGACGCGTCCGGCGAGACGGCGGCCGTAGCCGAGATGAATTGTGACGACGCCGTCAGGCTGGCCCGGCATGAGCCAAAGGGGCGCGATTACTTTTTGGCCGTGCTGGTTGGTGATCTCAACGAGCGGAACGTAATGCTCGCGGCCTTTCACGGCGCCGCCGTTGTCGCTGATGCCCGCGATCTGTTTGGCGGAGTTTGGGCTGACAATCGCGACGTTGTCCCACGTGACTTTCGTCAGCGGCCGCGGCAGTTCCTGAAGCCAGCCGTTGTTTGCGAAACGTCCGTCGTAGATCGACGGGTCGGTGCGCAGGACGAGCTCGAAGCCACCGGATGCGGGCTGCGGAGTCGCCGGCGGTTGAGAGATAAAACTGCTGTTTACCGAGACGGTTTTTGTTTGCAGTGCGGTGTTGGGAATGAAACCGTCGTGAACTGACTGCCGCCACCACGTTTCGAAGTCAGCCACAGATCCCGCGCCCTGTTCGGCAGGGGCGGTAGATCCAGCGGTCGATATATTTGCGGCTTTGATCTGTGGCTGCTGTTGCTGCCAGTAAGCGCGCACCAGATCGTAAGGACGCCGGTCGTACTGATCGGAAAACACGGCGAGCAGCTCGTACGGCGTCTTGCCTTCGTAAAGCGGCTCGATCAGCGGCTGCATGATCGTCACGGTGCCGTCGTAGGAACGCGCGTCGCCCCACGACTCGAGATAATGCGCGGCGGGAATGTGCCAGTGACACAGCTCGGTCGTTTCGTCTTTGTACTCGCTGAGATGAACGCGCAGTTTCGCTTTTTGAAGCCGGTTGAAATCGAGCTTGAGATCCGGCGGCGTGTTGTGGACCGGATTACCGCCGACGATCACCAGCAGCTCAACGCGTCCGGCATCGATGTCGCCGATGAGCTCCTGTAACGAGCCGCGCTGGTCCACCGGGTTAACTTCCAGCGGATCGGAATAGAAAACAGTCTTGCCGACGTTCCCGAGCGCATCATTCATCGCGTGCGCCAGGGCGTGAATGATCGGCGGCTGATTATCGCCGGCGATGACGATGCTCGCGCCACGGTGTTGCTGTAGATCGCCCAGCAGCGCGCCGATCCACGGATACTGATTCGCACTCCCGCCGCTCGCGATCGTACGCACGAGATTCTCCATCTCGCTCGGCTTAACGTTCCACGTGTGATCGGCCACTGCGCCGGTGTTCGTCGGCGACGTTTCAATGACGTAGAGCCGGTTCATGTCGCGATTATTTTCCGTGACGCGACGACGGCCCATGAACTCCCGCGCGTAGCGCAACGAACCCGGCCGGCCCGACAGGAAATCAGCATCGAGCGAAAGCACGCGCTGCGCGACGTCAAACTTGTAAGTAATGTGCACCGGCTGGCCAAACGCCATTACTG
>JADMIO011153695.1_pt1 | contig 10100 bp, 11 predicted proteins | sample 8958161 | NCBI WGS metagenome assembly JADMIO01 (sample SAMN16585339, study PRJNA669376) | soil metagenome | isolation source: Crop rotation soil | place: USA: Cullars Rotation, Alabama | collected 2011
GCCGGGGCGCCGCCGGTGCCGCAACGCGGCGCCGCGACCGCCACCGCTATCGCCGCCGAGTTGGAGGCGAAGCGGTAGACGGCGAGCGAAAGCGGGAGCGCGCTCGGGCCGACGCTGAGGTCGACCCGGTTCGACTCCTGGCTGATCCGCCCGCCCGGCGAGTCCCATTCGATCGTCGCCACATTGGAGATGGTGCGATGAGCGAGCGCGCCCGCGGCGAGCGCGGGCGACGCGACGGCGAGCCAGAGCGCCGTCAGCAGGGCGAGCAATATCGCCCCCGGAAGGAGGGTGGTGCGACCCATGGCGAGGGAGGGGAGGGGGCTCCGTGTCGACGACACGTCGCCGCTCCTCCCCTGCTTCCGCTTAGTTCACCGTCACCCGGAAGACGAGCGTCCGGGTCACGCCGGCGGCGATGTCGCTGAGCGTACCGCTCACCGTTCCGGCCGCGTAGGAGCCGCCGCTGGCGCCGTCGGCGTTGCAGCTGCTCCCCGTCACCGTGCCGTTCAGCAGGATTCCGAAGCCGGAATCGTAGGTGGTTTCCGCCGGCAGGGCGTCCGAGACGTTGATATTGCGCGCCGTGGCGCTGCCGGCGGCGTTGGCGACGGCGATGCAATATTCGACGACGGCGCCCGGGATCATCTTGGGATCGGTGGTGCCGTTGAACGGATCGCTGATGACCCGGCTGGACTTGGTCGCCGTCAGCGCCGCCGCCAGGACGGTATAATCGTCCTCGGCGAAGTGGATTCCGTCGCGGGCGACGTTGCCGTTGGCGTTGGTGTCGGCGAAGACCGTGTCGACCCCCGACGTGTTGGCGCCGCTGGTCTGGGTCACGGTGGAGCCGAGGCTTCCGGCCGCAGTCGCTTCCGAGGCGGTGGCCCTGAGGCGAACCCCGGCGACGTCGCCGGTGGCCCGGCCGAGCGGTACGTCGGCGACCACGAACACGGTCTTGCTCTCGTCGGCATTGACCTGGTCGAGATAGGTGATCTCGACGTCGGTGCCGGCCTCGTAGCTGCCGCTATTGTTGGTGTCGGCGTACATCTTGGGACCGGTGACGTCGAAATTGTCGGTCCCGCCATGCGCCGCGGTGCCGCCGCTCAGCTGACTGACGGCGAGCGCGAAGTCGAGCGGGGCGTTGGAGGCGTTGCTGACGCTGAACGCGGTCACCACGGCCGACTGGCCCGGCGACACGGTGGTCGTCACGCTGCCCACCTCGGCGACGGTCAGGTTGACCTTGCGGTCGACCGTGAAGCTGTTGCTGGCCGTCACCGTATTCTGGTTGATCCCGCCCACCTGATAGTCGAGGGTGACGGTGTTGGTGACGGTCGTTCCGGCGGTCGTCCCGGCCGCGAAGGCGGGGGTGACCGCAATCGCCGACACCGCCAGCACGCTGGCGGAGGCGAGCAATCGCACTGATCTGGTCATCTTCTGGTCCAATCGTTCTGGTTGGGCGCCAAATCCCCCCCGCCGGCGCCCGGATGCGGGTTACGAACCTATTCGACGACGCCGCGGAAGCTGAGCTCCCCCTGGCTTCCGGCGGCGATCGGCCGGCCGAACGACCAGCGTATGTGGGTAACGTCGGCGGCTACGGCCGGTCGGCTGGTGCCGTCCGGCTGAGCGACCTTGAGGGCGGCGAGCGCCCCCCAGCTCTTGCCGCCGTCCACGGATACGACGGCACTCGAATCGTCGCTTCCGGTGAAGGCGACCGAGGGCGGAATCGGGTTGGTGAGCGTGAAGCCGGTCGCCGGCTCGGCGCCGGCGTTGCGATAGCCGAGGACGAAGACGAGGCGGTCGCCCGGAGTGACCACGCCCGGCTCCTCCCGGACGGTGACGGGCTTGCCGTCGGCGCCGGGCTTCACCCGTTCGACCAGCACCTTGCTGGTCAGCGTGACATTGTCCGCCGCAAAAGCGGTGGCCGGGGCGAGAAAAGCGAGCAGCGCGAGCCAGATCTTCATGTCTCTCATCCTTCTCAGTCGATCTTCACTTGGAACGTGATGGTCCTGGTGGCGCCGGCGGCGACATTGCCGAGCCCGACGGAGATGCCGGTGCCGGTAAATTGTCCCGAGTCGGCATCGGCCGCGTCGGTCAGGGCGCCGCCGTCGAGGGTGAGGGAACCGGCCTGGTAGGTGGTTCCCGAAGGCACGGAGTCGCTGACCCGGAGGTTGGCGAGGCTGCCGCTGCCGCTCACCGTGGCGGCGAGCGTGTAGGTGATGGTCGATCCCGGCGCCGTGGCGGCTCCGCCGAAGGCGTCGGCGACCGTGGCGCTCTTGAGGAAGCTGACGCTCGCCTTGGCGACCCGGTAATAGCCGTCGTCCTCAGAATCCGCGCCGGTCGCTCCGACGACGGCGTCGCCGCCGCCCTGGCCGAGGCCTGCGAAGCTGGTGCCGGGGGCGCCCGAACCCGTCCTGGCGACCGCCGTCAGATCGACCCGGCCGCGATGGCCGTCGCCGGCCCCGGCCGGAATGGTCGAGAGAACGAAGACCGTCCGGCTCTCGTCCGGATCGAGCTGCGGGTCGTTGGACCCGGCCACGTAAGCGGTGTCGACGCCGGCGTCGTAGGCGCCGTTGCCGTTCGAATCGAGGACGATGCTGGTCACCGTCGGGTCGAAATCGTCGCCGCCGCCATTGGCGAGGGTGGCGAGGGTGAAGCTCTCGACGCCGTTGCCGCCGTTGGTGACGGTGAATTTGAGAAGCTGGCCGGTGAGGCCCGCGGAGGTCGCGACGTCGGCCGGGTCGCTCCAGGCGACGCTGACATCCAGGAGCTCGTCGACCTTTAGGGTGACGATGTTCGAATCGATGCTGGTCTCGCCGCCGCTGGGAAGCTCGTAGGTCGCCGTGGCGACGTTGGTGATGTTGGTTCCGGCAGGCGTTCCGGCGGCGAGCGCGGGGCTCGCGCAAACGCCGGCCGAGACCGCCGTGATGGCGGCCAAGGCTGCATTTTTTCGGAACGCCGATGATTTGGCGCCCGTAGCCTGATAACGCATTGGTGCTCCCCCACGAGCCCGGTTCAAAGGGGCTAATGCGGGGCGAGCGGCTAAAAATCCGTTAACGGCCGATTAGCCACTGGGATTAAGCGAAGTTCGAAGGGCGGCGGTAAGCAAGATGAACAAGCTGCAGGGCGATGAGGGGGTAAGGGGCGCGACTCCGGTCGAGCATGCCGATCCCAATTGGGAGCCGGAGGCGGTGGCCTATCGCCGCGACCGCCTGCTGGCAGCGCTCACCCTCATCGCCGGAGCCGGGCTGACCCTGGCCGTTCCCTTCGCTCTTCGCGCAGGAGCCGAATTCTTCCTTCCGGTCACGGCTGCGCTGGTCATCGCCATCGCCCTGGTGCCGATGCTGGAATGGCTCGAGCGGAGGCGGGTTCCCTCGCCGCTCGCCGCCTTCACCTGCGTCTTGGTGCTGATCGCCATGGCCAATGTCGCCGTCGCCTCGATCGTCCTACCCGCGGCCGAATGGGTGCGCCTGCTGCCCGAGCGGATCGGCCGGGTGCGCGACACGCTGGCGCCCCTGATGGAGGTCTATTCGGACCTCGAGCGCTTCATCAACGACATCGTCGACGAGTTCGGAAGCCACGCCGCGACTCCGCGGACGGTCCAGCTCGAGACTCCCAACTCGCTGCTCGACATCATCGCCACCTCGGCTCCCTTCGCGGCCATCCAGATGTTCTTCGCCGTGCTGGTCATCTTCTTCTTCCTCGCCGGCTGGACCCGGATGCGGCGGCGGACGATCACCGCCCGGACCAGCTTCGACGGAGCGATGACCACCGCCCGGGCCATCCAGGAAGTGGTCGACGCCACCTCCACCTATCTCGGCACGATCACCATCGTGAACATCGGCATGGGCCTCGCCGTCGCCTTCATCCTCTATTTGCTCGAAATGCCGACGCCTTTGATGTGGGGCGGGATCGTCGCCGTGCTCAACTACATCCCCTATCTGGGACCGATCGCGTCGGCCCTGCTGCTCGCTCTGGGCGGGCTGATGGCCTTCGCCGACCCCTGGTACGCGTTTCTCCCCGCGCTCTGCTTCGTCGGGGTCCATCTCGTCGAAGCCAATCTGATCACGCCCTTCTTCGTCGGGCGGCGGCTGACCATCAATCCCTTGCTCATCCTCGTCGCCCTGAGCTTCTGGGCCTGGGTGTGGGGGACGACCGGAGCCCTGCTCGCAGTGCCGCTGCTCATCATCATGAAGACCGTCCTCGACGCCGCCGGCAAGCCCGACATCGCCGGCTTCCTGTTCGAGGAGGGCACTCTGACCGGCCCCCATCACGAAGAGCATGGCGACGGCGAACGCGCCACGCCGGCAAAGCCTTAGGCTCGCTTGACAGCGGCGGGGCCAGCACCTAGTTCGCCCCCCTCCCACGCGGGTGTAGCTCAGTTGGTTAGAGCGCCGGCCTGTCACGCCGGAGGTCGCGGGTTCGAGCCCCGTCACTCGCGCCATTCCCTGTTTCTCCGAACGGCGCGGCGCGCAATAAGCGGCCCATGACGGGCCTCTACGACCGCATCGGCTTGAATTATTCCGAGCTCAGGAAGCCCGATCCGCGGATCGCGGCGGCGATCGAGGCGGCGCTCGGGGATTCGAGGACGGTCCTGAACGTCGGGGCCGGGGCCGGCTCTTACGAACCGGCCGGCCGGGCGGTCACGGCCCTCGAACCTTCGATCGAGATGATCCGCCAGCGCTCGGCGCCGGCGGTGGCCGTCGTCCAGGGCCGGGCGGAAAAGCTGCCCTTCGCCGATCGCAGCTTCGATGCGTCGATGGCGATCCTCACCGTCCACCATTGGTCCGATCAGGCCGGGGGCCTCGGCGAAATGCGCCGGGTGACTCGCGGCCCGGTCGTCATCCTCACCTACGACCCCGCTTTCCGCGGCTTCTGGCTCGCCGATTACATCCCGGAGCTCGTCACCCTGGACGAAGCGCAAATGCCCGGAATGACGGAATATCGGCGCTGGCTGGGCCCGGTCTCGATTTCTCCGGTTCCAATCCCCCACGATTGCACCGACGGTTTCCTGTGCGCCTACTGGCGCCGCCCGGCGGCCTATCTCGACCCGAGGGTGAGGGGCGCCATATCGTCCTTCTGGGCCCTCGGAGACGTCTCGGCCGCGCTGGCCCGGCTGGAAGCGGACCTCGCAAGCGGCGTCTGGGCCGAGCGCTACGGCGGCCTCCTCGCCCGCGATTCCTGCGATTGCGGCTACCGGCTGGTCGTGACGGACTAGCCGAGGTCGCCGACGCGGCCGTGCCGAGGCTGCGAAATCCCTGTCGCGGTTCGTCCCGGCCGACTAGAAGGCGGCATGGCCTGGTGTTCGCCGCGTCCGGGATCGGCCTTGATCGCCGCTCTGGCCGGGGCCGGCTGCGCCCCGGCGGGCGAGGGCGGCAGGCCGCTGAACGACGATCCCTCCTCCTGGTGCGGGGTGCCCGCCGCCATGCATTACCGCCAGTCCAGGCCGCTCAGGGACCGGCCGCCCGCCTGCGCGCTGCCGACGGCGAAGGAGGTCGAATCCTCGTGCGCCATCCACGATCTCGTCACCGCGCCGGGCTACCGCGGGCCTACCTATGACGACGAGGGGAATATCGCCGCCGCCCGCGACCCGGCGCCCGGCTACAAGGTGAGCGGGCTCAGCTGCCGCTTCACCAGCCGCCGCCGCAACCGCGCCTTCTGCCGCTTCCAGCTATGGCTTCCCCAATCGCCCGGCACCCCCGTGGCGACGACCGCGACCTTCGAGCATCGTTTCTGGGAGGATCACGGTCCCGCCCATCATCTGTACGGTGTCCGCTGGTCGCCGACGGGCCGCTGCACCCGCGCTCCGGGCTGAGGCCCAGGTCACGAGAACCGGAGCTTCATTCGCGCCACCTTCCGAGCTCCATCCACCTGAGCAGCGGCTTCAAGGGCAGGATCCAGACGATTCCCGCCGCGATGAAGAACAGAGCCTTTACCGGCCAGGGGAGGGGCGGCAGCGCCTCGGCGACGTTCACCACGATGAACCCCCAGCTCGCGATGAGCAGGAGGATCAGGAAAATCCCGGCCGGCTTGCGCCAGGTCGGCTTCGCGGGAGTCATCGGCAATCGATCCATTCGCCGGGGGTTGCGAGAGCGTCGAGAGGAACATCCCACGGATCGGCGGGGATGGCGTCGTCGAGGATCTGCGTCTCCCAGCCGAGGCCGATGGTGAAGACACCGCCGCCTTCGCGCAGGTGGGCGAGGGCGCGGTCGTAATGGCCCTTGCCGTGGCCGATTCGCCTGCCTTGGCGATCGGCGGCGACGAGCGGGACGAGGACCACGTCGGGCGCGAGCGCTTCCGCTCCGGCCGAGGGCTGGAGGACTCCCCAGGGGCTGGGCTCGACTGCCGGCGCTTCGCGGAACAGCATTCGTGAGTCGCGGTCGAGGAACCAGGGGAGGACGGCGCGCTGGCCGGCGCCGAGACGCTCGAGCAGGGCATAAGGGCTGATCTCGTCCCTGAGCGGGTGGTAGCCGGCGACGATCCTTGCTCCGAGGAGGCGGGGGAGGACGATCTCGGCGAGCTTGCGCTCGAGCTCGGCCCGCATGTCCGGGTCCAGCGACCGCGCATAAGCGCGGCGCCTCTCCAGCGCCTCGGCGCGGAGACCGGGCTTGCCGGGAGGGGAGGGTGACGGGACCACCATGGTCGTTTGCTTGAATATCCTCTGACGCGTCAACGTCAGGTGGGAACCCTATGTGCCGGACCAGGGCCCGACCAGGGAGAGCCCCCGAGGATGCTTATCGCCCAGGGATGTTCTAGAAGCTCGTACCGGGCAGTACCCGTCGGGTCCTATCTAGGAAGCCGGGGCGCTCCGCTCAAGCTGTTCCGCCAGGCTTTCGACCCGCTCGGCGAGCCGCTCCAGCGCATCGAGAAGCCCGGGATCGGGCTCGGCCGGCGCTGCCGGGGCCAGACCGGAGCGATGCTCCTTGAGCTCGTCGGCGAGAAGCAGGGAGGCGAACAGCAGCTGCCGGGCCTCGCTGAGCGTTCCGAGCGCTCCTGCAGCGTCCTTCGCCTTGCGGTCGACGATCGCCGCCACCGAGCGCAGATGCTCCTCCTCGCCGTCGCGGCAGGCGACCGAATATTTGCGGGCCGCGATTTCGACTTCGACCGACGCCATCAGCCTTGCTCCGCCGTCGCGATCAGGCCGTCGAGCTGGGTCAGAGCCTCGCGAACCCGGCCGCGCAGGCTCTCATGGGCCTCGCGCAGGCCGGTGTCGGCCGAGGCGGCGGATGCGGAGGCGCGCCGGGCCGCGCTTTCGATCCGCGCAAGCGCCCGCTCGATCCGGCCGATGGCCATTTCCGCCCTGTCTTGCCCCATCGCCACTGCATAGCATGACCGTCCGGCCTTTGAAAACAGCCGACCCTAGCGGTTGACGGGCGCGCCCCCGCCGATAAAGGAGCGCTCGACCGGAGCGTCCTCGCGACTCTCCTTCTTGCCCCGTCCGGGCGCCCCCGCTTGGGAAAGTGCATGGCCGCCGATCCGAGACTGCTCGCCAACGCCATTCGCGCGCTGTCGATGGACGCCGTCCAGGCCGCGAATTCCGGCCATCCGGGCATGCCGATGGGTATGGCCGACGTCGCCACGATCCTCTTCACCGAATATCTGAAGCACGACCCCGCCGACCCCCACTGGCACGACCGCGACCGTTTCGTCCTGTCTGCGGGCCACGGCTCGATGCTGATCTATTCGCTCCTCTATCTGACCGGCTACGCCAACCCGACGATCGACGAGATCGCCCGCTTCCGGCAGCTCGGAAGCCCCTGCGCCGGGCATCCCGAGAATTTCATGCTCGCGGGCGTCGAGGCGACCACCGGCCCGCTCGGCCAGGGGCTCGCCATGGCGGTCGGCATGGCGATCGCGGAGCGTCACCTCAATGCCGTCTTCGGGGACGACCTGGTCGACCATCGCACCTGGGCGATCGCCGGCGACGGCTGCCTGATGGAGGGGGTCAATCACGAGGCGGCGGGGCTGGCGGCGCATCTGGCCTTAAGCCGGCTCAACGTCTTCTGGGACGACAATCGGATCACCATCGACGGCTCGACCGACCTGTCGCGCTCGGAGGACACGATCGCTCGCTACCGGGCAAGCGGCTGGCACGTCGTCTCCTGCGACGGCCACGACTTCGCCGACATCCGCCGGGCGATCGACGAGGCGCTCGCCGACCCGAGGCCGTCGCTCATCGCCTGCCGGACGATCATCGGCTGGGGCGCTCCCAACAAGCAGGGGACTGCCGCCACCCACGGCGCCGCGCTCGGCGCCGACGAGGTCGCCGCGGCGAGGAAGCAGCTCGTCTGGGACAGCGAGCCGTTCGACATTCCCGAGCCGATCCTCTCGGCCTGGCGGGCGGCGGGCGGACGCTGCCGTCAGGCCCATGAGGCGTATCGAGCCCGACTCGCCGCCAGCCCGGACGGCGAGGAATTCGTCCGGCGGATGGAGGGGCGGCTGCCCGAGAAGCTCGGACTCTACGCCTGGCTCGACAGCCTCGCCGCCGCCCCGCAGAAGATCGCCACCCGCAAGGCGTCGGAGCTGGCGCTTGAGGCGGTCAACGCCGCCTTGCCGGAGACTCTGGGCGGATCGGCGGACCTTACCGGTTCAAACAATACGAAGACCAAGAACCAGAGCGTCCTCACGAAAGAGGATTATTCGGGCCGCTACATTTATTACGGAATCCGCGAGTTCGGAATGGCCGCGGCGATGAACGGGATGGCGCTGCACGGGGGCGTGATTCCCTATGGCGGCACCTTCCTGGTCTTCTCCGATTATTGTCGTCCCGCCATCAGGCTGTCGGCGCTCCAGGGGGTGCGGGTCATCTACGTGATGACCCACGATTCGATCGGCCTCGGCGAGGACGGCCCAACCCACCAGCCGGTCGAGCATCTGACCAGTTTGAGGCTGATTCCGAACCTTCACGTCTTCCGCCCCGCGGATTCCGTCGAGACCGCCGAATGCTGGGCGCTGGCGCTCGAGCGGCACGAGGGTCCCTCGGTGCTCGCTTTGACCCGCCAGAACCTGCCGCAACTCCGTACCGGGCGGACGGAAAGCCTATCGCCGCGCGGCGCCTACCGGCTGCGCACCGCAAGCGCGGTCCGCCGAGTCGTGCTGATCGGCACCGGCTCCGAGGTCGAGGTGGCCGTCGCCGCTGCCGAGGCGCTCGAAGCGCAGGGCATCGGCGCCGACGTGGTGTCCATGCCCTGCTGGGAGCTGTTCGAAGCCCAGGACGAAGCTTACCGGCGCGACCTGCTTCCGGACGGGGTCCTCAAAGTCTCGATCGAGGCGGGGGCGACGCTCGGCTGGGAGCGCTATGTCGGCGCCGACGGGCTCGCCATCGGACTCGACCGTTTCGGCGCCTCGGCCCCGGCCGAGGACCTGTTCAAGCGCTTCGGCTTCACCGCCGAGGCGATCGTGCCGCGGATCCTGGCGGCGCTCAAATCCCAAGGAGAATGAAATGGCGACGAGAGTTGCGATCAACGGTTTCGGGCGGATCGGGCGGCTGGTGGCCCGGGCCCTGCTCCAGAAGGCGGACAGCGGGCTGGAGCTGGTTTCGATCAACGACCTCGCCGACGCCGAATCCAACGCTTTGCTGTTCCGCCGCGACTCGGTCCACGGCCCCTATCCGGGCGACGCCCGCGCCGACGGCAACGACCTGATCATCGACGGCCGCCGGGTGAAGGTCACCGCGGAGCGGGATCCGAGCAAGCTTCCCCACGGCGACAACGGCATCGATCTGGTACTCGAATGCACCGGCTTTTTCACCGACCGGGATAAGGCCGGAGCCCATCTCGCGGCCGGCGCGAAGAAGGTGCTGATCTCGGCGCCGGCCAAGGGCGTCGACCTCACCGTCGTCTACGGAGTCAATCACGACCGCATCGAGGCCGGCCACACGATCGTCTCCAACGCGTCGTGCACCACCAACTGCCTGGCGCCGGTGGCCAAGGTGCTCAACGACACGATCGGAATCGAGCGCGGCCTGATGACCACCGTCCATGCCTACACCAACGACCAGAAGATCCTCGATCAGATCCACTCCGACAAGCGTCGCGCCCGCGCCGCGGCGATGTCGCTTTCCAGCACAGTGGGATCCGAAGCTTGGAATTCACGTGACTTGAAGTCGCGGC
>JADMIO011449898.1_pt1 | contig 10100 bp, 7 predicted proteins | sample 8958161 | NCBI WGS metagenome assembly JADMIO01 (sample SAMN16585339, study PRJNA669376) | soil metagenome | isolation source: Crop rotation soil | place: USA: Cullars Rotation, Alabama | collected 2011
GCCCAGGCTGCCGAGGTAGTAGCCGGCCATCGCCTGCTTCGGGCCGTCCGGCGAATAGCCCACCTGGTTGACGTGGATGACCGGGCTGAGCTGCAGCCTCTCCCTGCGTGCGGCAAATCGAATGGGTTCCGTCCAGAGCGTCCCGTCGGGATTGCCTACCTGCACCTTCGCGCCGTCCTGCAAGGGAGCAGCCAATCGGAGATAGAGCCGGCAGTCAATTCGCAGATCGCGCACCTTCAGAGGCGCATACAAAACCCGTCGCTTGTAACCAACCGCCGTCACGCGCGCCTCGGCCCCGTCGACATCGACCCGGAACCGTTCGGGCGCTGGCAGCCGCGCCACGCCGTCCGCGCCAACGAAGTCCCACCGCTCCGGCCGTCCGCCCGGCTTCTCCGTCGTAACCAGCGTGAGTTCTAGCAGCGTCGGCGTGATCACGCGCAAGCCATGATCTCCGACGGCCTGCAGCGCCAGCAGGTCCTCTTCGATCGGTGGCAGAGGCGCCCCCAGGCTCGGCGCGCTCGTCGCCGGACCGGCAGGATGGCCCAAAGCTAGCAGCGCTCCTAAGACGATGCAAACTGTCCACGTTGTCGCCATGCCGCGATTTGCCATTACAGAGTCACGTTCTCCCCATCCTCCGGCCAGAAGGTGTTGGGAAAGAGCGCCTGCGCCGCCGCGAGCGCCGCCGCCTGCTTCGGCTTCGGGCAGTGGACAAGCGCGAGGCGCTTTACACCGGCCTCCTGGGCCACGCGAGCGGCGTCGGGGGCGCCGGAGTGGAGGGAGGAGTTGGAGGCGGGAGCGGGATTTGCGCCATAGGAAGCCTCGTGGATGAGCAGGTCGGCGCCGCGAACGAAGGGCGGTATCGCCGGCTCGTAGGCGGTGTCCCCGGTGAATGCGATTACGCGGCCTGTCTGGTTATCGGTGTAGCGGTAGCACAGACCCGGCACGGGATGGAGCGAGGCGCAGGTTTCGAGGCGATAGGCGGCGCAATCCCAGCTCTCTCCGGGGTTCAGCGGTATCAGGTCCGGCTGGTACTGGACGGGGCCGAACCGCTCCATCTGCAGAAATCGCTGTGCCAGCCCGACGACGAGCTCGATCTCTCCGGCCGGGCCGATGATCCGGATGGGAGCGCGGTCGGGACGCTCGGACCTGCGCATGGCGTGGTAGAAGAGCACGTGCGGCAGGCCGATGTAGTGGTCATGGTGGCAGTGCGTGAAGATCAGCGTCTCCAGCCCCATCGGATCGATGCCGTAGCAGCGCATCTTAATCGCGGCATACCAGCCGGTATCGACGAGTGTCGTTCGGTTGATCACAAAGCTCGCGGTATCCGCCCCGCCCTCGGGCACAACGGCGTCCGTTCCGAGGAAGGTGACGGTAGTCTGGCCTATCGACTGTTGATTGTTCATGAAGGATGCTTTCGGTCTGAACGGGATGGTCATCGAGCCATAACCATTGCCGCTCATTCCGGCACGGCGGGCTCGGGCGTATCTACACAAGAGACGGTACGCGAGGAAGCCGCGAAATTCCTGCTCTCTCGGGCGGGGTGCGTTTCACCAATCCGGCAATTGCTGGGTACCGGGTGTTGAAAACACCCGGCCGGTAAAAGCAAGCGTCCTGCGGACGCAAACCCTCGCTATGAGCGTGTCGCGTCCCACCCAGAGGGTGCCCGACGCTGGTACTTAATGCCGGGTGTTTTCAACACCCGGCCGCTGCCTGGCAGAGGTTGCGGATTTAAGAAACGCACCTCTCTCGGGCGGACGAAGGGCTAATCCGTTCCGCCCAGGGGCTCGAATTTGCATCGGGAGGCCACCCGGCGCGAAGCGCCCAAATGCCGGGACGCTTGTGAGTCCGGCGCCTGGGCGCTCCGCCATTGGGATGCTTCGCACCTCGTATGGTTGTGGACACTACTGCACAGCGAGCGCTGCTATGACATGACGGCGGCCGTGCATCAAAGCAGGTATCGACGACGGGATCAGGGCAAGCCCAGTTCCTTATAGAAAGGCCTATCCTGGAGCCCCCTGGCGATCGCGGTTCTCGCTTCGGTAACAGCTTCGTCCCGCTGGCCGGCGCGGAGGAGCGCTTCCGCGAGGTCGGCGTGGAACTCGGCTTCGTCCGTAAGCTTGACCGCCTGTCGGAACGCCTTGACAGCCTCCTGCCACTTCTTCTGCACGAGACAGGCTTTGCCCAGACTCTGCCAGCCGTCGGCAATCTTCGGGCTGAGTGTCAGGGCCTGGCGATACAGGCGCTCCGCCTCCGCGAATCTCCCTTTGGCCGCGAGATCGTCGCCGCGATCCATTAGACCGATGGCTTCCTCATACGCGCCTCCGGCGGTTGGCGAGACCGTTACGACGCCGCCGGGACGGACGGTGATCGTGCGCCCGCCGGGCCGCGTTATCGTAATGGGGTTGCCGTTGCGCTGCGTGGTCACCGTACCGCTGGCGCTGCCGAACGAAGGGTCCGTTCCGTTGCCTCCATCCCCCGGTCCCGGTCGAAGTGGATCGGTGCGCGCTATCGGAGGCGAGGAGCCTCTCGTCCGGGGCGGATGCAACTCCGTAGTCGCAGCGGTCGTCTTCCCAGAGGTGGGCTTCTTCCGGGCGGACGCCGTTGAGCCGGTCTTTCCGCTGCCGCTCTTCTTGGGTGTGGTCCGGGGAGCGGGCTTCGGCTGACTCTGCTTCAGCTTCTGCTCTTGCTGGTACTGCCCGTCGGCCTCCGAGGACTTGCCTTGAGCCGCCAGCGCATCGCCCAGCGCCGCTCGGTAATCCGCGTTGCGGGGATCAATCCGCACCGCCTCGCGGTATTCGGTCTCCGCTTGAGCGAACTGGCCTTGCTTGGCAAACTCCAGCCCCTTGCGAAAGTGCTCGGCGGCTGCCGAGTCGGCTCGGCCCGCTGCAGTGGCGCACGAGGGACAGGGCGCAACCGGACGCCGGTGGAACCCGCCGACGCAAACGCTTCCGAGCAGCACCACCATTCCCAATATCACCCCGCGTGTAAGAACGCGCATTTCCGGTTCCCTTCCATCAGTGACCGAACGCCAATTCGGCCGGGTCTCCACGGACCGGAGATCCGGCCGATCTGTGGAAACCTGCTGGCATCGATCTGCCTTTCGTATCCCGCAAACGACGCCTCAGCGGCTGGCTTTGTGGTACTTCCAGGTTATCAGCGCCCACCGGCCGTTCGAATCTGCCCCTCCACTTATCTGGATATAGGGATTGCTGCCGGGCGCGAAGTCGAATTCCACCAGTGCCTCGCCATGTGGTCTGCCGCTCGGCTTCTGAATCTCTATGGTGTCGACTTGGCCGTCGTTTTGGTACATCTTGCCGGTGCAGTTGTTGAAGTTGAACCAGCCGCCGATACGTCCCGGAGGGCTTCCCTGCGCGCGCATCCGGAGCACTACCCGCTCCCCCACCTTCACCTGTTTAGGGATGCCGCTCCAGGTCATGGTCGACGTGCCTCTCTTGCCGTTCTCCTCAGTCGTAGCCACAATGCTGGTCGCCGACGCGGTGACCCCTCTGTTCCTGGTGTCCTGGATCGTCGGCTCGTCCGCGATCCAGAGGTCGCCGCCGGACGTTGGAGGCGTTGCGGGCGTCCGGGGTGTTGCGGTGCGGTTAGCGCTGTTCTTGAGCGCGGCTTCGAGCCGCTTGACCTTTTCGTCGATATCCGCGACCAGGCTCTTCACGTCGTCCCAGCATTCGAAGTGCGCCAAGTCGATCCGTATGACAAAGAGCGCCGCGCGCGTCCTGGCGATCAGCTGCTGGGACTGCCGGAGGTAGTAGTCGGTGTGCGGCTGGCCCTGGAGCCGGTCCTTCTCCTGGTTGAACCGGTTGCCGACCGCGTCAATGTCGGCGCGCGCCTTTTGCAGCGCGGCGTTCTTCTCTGTGGTCACTCGGTCGTAAAGCTCTTGCAGGTCATCCACTCGACTCTTCGTTTCGGTTGTCTTTTGGACTGCCGCCAGCCAACTCTGGCGCCACTTGATCTGCCCGTCGAAGTATCTATACTCGGGTTCGTCCTGTCCGTGCCTGGCACGCGACGAAAGAAGCAGCTCGATGGATTGTTGCACAATTGCGATGTCACGAATCGGTGATCCAGTCTTGGCTTCCGGCGGCGTTTTGATCTTCTCAAGTGCCCGTGCGGCCTGATCCGCCGCCCGTTTGGCCGTCTCATAATCCTGCTTGACCCGGCAGGCATCGAGCCTGCCTCCGCTCTGTATAGCCATCGCCCAACGGGCTGCCGCCAGCGCCATGGCCACAACGAGCACGATTGCGCATTTTACCAACACCCTTCCGCCGATGTTTCGCATCACCATGCAATTCCTCCTCGCACCGGTTGCGGCCGGAGCCTGACCGGCGCCAGACTTGTCGATCTAACGGATATTCCCATAAGCCGCGTCAGGGATTGACAGGAAGGTACAACCAGCTGACGGTCGCATAGTGGCTGGGATAATCTATCACGACCGTGACGTTAAGGCTGGCGTTGTCGCTCGTAGGAATGTGGCGCGTTACGTTGCGCACGACAAGGGGCGTGGTACACGGAGAGATCGCCTGGCTGCCATTGAAGCAGCCGTCAAGGTTGTAGGCTACTTCCGCCGAAGTGGTAAGGTCCGGCACCGGCGCGCTCCCGTTATCATTGATGACATCCGCGGCATAGGAGACCGGATACGAACAGCAGCTAACCTGCAGCGAAGAGGGACTGCCGCCCGCGGAGGCTGTTATGGTAAAGTCGACAGTGTCCCCAGCGTGTATCGTCGCAGGGGGAGGACTCCACGTAAAAGAGTAGGCGCCAAGACCGAAGCCGGTGGTCTGAGGATAGGGGAACGTGGCGCCTGTAGCCGTCAGCGTCGCTCCTTTCGCCTTCGGGACATCCTGCAGCACAATGGTCGGGGGATCCTTGCGCATCAGAAGCGTCCCGGGCTGGAGGGTAATATCCACGCTGCTCGTCTTGTTCTCTTCGATCGTACCGGCGGCCGTGCCCGATGCAAGCGTCGAGCCTGCGCCGTCTGCTGCCGCGCGGGCAACCGCTATAAACGTCTTGGCGCCCACAGGCAGCAGCTCCTGGACTGAGACGCTTTGCGCTGTAGTGAAAGCGGGCCGATTGACCACCATCCTCACCGGCGCCTTGAGGCCGTCGCCCGTGATCGAGAGTATGACCGACTGGGTGGCGGCGGGAATGTCGCGCGAAGTCGTTGCGGGGAACATAATCGTGAAGCGGGCTGTCCCGCGGCCGCTCGCCGCACCGGTCGCGGGAGAGGAGCTCTGTCCCCCGCCGCAGCCTGGAATCAGGGCCGCGAGAACCAGGGCAAGGAGCGGCAGCCGTGTCAGAATCTTTGTGGTCATCGTATCGTCCCCTCGAAATGGCCTGCGTCGAACTGGCAATAGGCGGGATTGTTGGCGAGCGCCGGGTCCGTGTCCAGGACGAGGCGCGGCTTGCCTTTAGGGAAGGTAAATATCCGGGGCGTCCAGCCCTGCCCGGTATAGTAGGAGGCTGTGAGAGACGCGGTGAAGACCGGGCTGGAGTTGTCCTTGTTTCGGACGCCGATGAAGGTGGCCTGTGGCCTTCCGATTCGCTGGTAGATGACCGCCACGTGCGCCGCTTTCCCGCTGGACGCGATAAAGAAAACCAGGTCACCTTCTTCTGCCAGGTCGCTATTAGCCACCTCTTCCACGGCGCCGCTCCCCGCCAGACGAACCAGCAGATCGTCCGATCCATAGTTGCCGGACTTGCCGAAGACCTGCTCGAGGATGTAGCCCGCGCAATTCGGGGTGGCCCGCGGCAGCGGATCCGCCGGGTCTACAGTCCCACCCAGCCCGCGCAGGAACGTCGCCCAGGACCCGCCCTTGTCAGGGACGTCGGTGTAGCCAAAGCGCTGTATGTCGAACGTGACGTTGACTGTCTGTTTCGTATTCGGGTCTGTCCATGTGAACGGAAGGCCGTTAGAGTCGACCATGACGTAGCGGGTTCGACAGGACTGGTGACCGATCGGCGGGTCCCGGTGGACTGGAACGCTGCGCTGGGTCACCTCCGGGTGCGCCGCAATCCAGGCGCGCGCCCGCTTGACCGTATCCGCCGCTTCCACCACGGAGTAGCTGAGCAGATTTGTGTGCGCGTCTGTCTGATCGGTCAGCGTTTTCAGGGCGTGCGTTGCGCCGTCTACCGCATAGGTCACGTCGAGGACGATCGCTCGCTCCAGAAAATCCGCGAGAGACTTGGCGGCCGTGCGGTCGTTTGTCCGGAAGAGGACGCGCGCGTAGGCGAGGTACTGGCTGTCCTGCAGGTAGGTGGGGTTGTTGCCGAGCGCGGCGACGATGCCAGGGGTCGATGCGCTTCCGGCGGCCGCGAGGGTCTGCGTCTCGGGCAGCATCATCTCCGCCTGGTCCCACTGCACGCCGAACCCGTCCCCCGCGCCGAGCAATCGGTAGAATGTATCCGTAGCCGTCAGGCGTGTCAGCGCCGCATCCACCGTTCCGCCCGGCGCCTGGCCACCACCACCGCCGCCACATCCACTGCAGGCAAGCAGGGCCGCCGATGCGGTCAGCAACAGGTCCCGCCGGGACAATATGCTCCCCGCCCTTCCTCCATCGCCAAGATTCGTCATGGGAACGCTCCTTGAAAGGTCGATACACGGTTCAAACCCATGACTTTGAATTGTCTGACAGCGTGCGATAAGAATGTTTGGCCGGATCGGGAACCCGGATCGGTGGGGGAGCCGTCAGGAGCGGAGACGGTGTCGCTGCGCCTCGACGCGCCTGCGCGCAATTGCTGAGGGAAACGGTAAGGAGAGAAGGTGCTCAATCATAGCAAGGGCTCGTTCGTGGAGCGCGCAGCGCTCATATGTGTCGGCCAGGAGCAGATAGTCGTACCATGTATTTGCTCGTTCTTCCGCCTCGGCAAAGGCGGCATCAGCCGCAGGATCCTGTAGCCCGCGCAGCGCTTCGCCCAGCAGGGCCAACAGGCCGCTGACCGGTTCATCGGGCTGTTCCAGCAGGCGGCGATACTCCCGCACGGCCTCCTCCCACTTATGGCATAGCCTGTGGATTTCGGCCAATCGTCTCTCCAGCGCAGGAGAATCCGGCTGCAGCGCACGCAGACGCCGGGCAATTCCCAGCGCCTCTTCGTGCCTGCCCCAGTTCGCATAGAGGAAGCAGATCCGCTCTAAAAGGAAAGCGTCTTCGGGAAAGTGCTCCAGGATCTCCTCCGCTACTCTGCTCCGCTCCGCGTCCGAGATGGCTGTCGTTTTGTGCCCGCACGCGTTCAGCTGCGTCCAACAGACATGCCAGTTGTGTGGATCGAGCTGATAGGCGCGACGGGCATAGACCGCCAGGTCTTCCAGCCGGTCCAGATAGTGATATCTCCACGCGAGCGCGGCACAGGCCTCGGCGTTTCCGGGATGCTCCCGCAGAAATTCGTGCAGAACGGCCAGGCTCTCCTCGTCACGTCCCAGTTCGGCGTAGATCCAGGCCAACTCGCTCCAGCTCTCCACGAAGTCGGGCGCCAGTCGAACGAGCCGCTCGGCAAGCCCGAGCGTCTCCACATCGTAGCGCTGCTGATTCATGCGCACCTGAAACAGATGCTTGAGCACCACCGGATGGTTCGGATCGATCTCGAGGGCGCACTCCAGAAGCGGAACGGCCATGTCCCACCGTTCCAGACGGGCGCACGGGGTATAGGCCTCGTCATAGGCAAAGAGATCGTCCGGGGCGAGCGTCCGAAGCGCAGCCAGATTCTCCAGTTGCTCGGCGTAGCGGCTGAGGCGGCCAAGTACGCGGTGCAGGCCGTAGTAGTTGGCGCATTCCGCCGGGTTCTGTGCGATGGCATCACGATACGCTTCCACCGCCTGCGCATCATTTCCAATCGCCTCGTGTTCTGCCGCGCGGAGTCGCGCGGCGATGTCCGGCGGAGGCGACTGCTCCAACGCGGCTCGGCAGACCTGAGCGGCCTCCTCGGCCTGCTCCTCCCGGCGCAGCATCTCCGCAAGACGCAGCGCCGCAGCAAAGCAGGCCGGCTGCCGTGCCAGCGCCGCGCGGTACGCCTCTCGCGCCTCCTGCCAGCGACCGCAGTGGTAGCAGAGATCGGCAAACTCCAGAAAGGGCTTCCAGGCGCGCGGGTACCGCTCCAGTCGCCGACGCCGGGCGACAATCTCGTCCCCTCGCAGCGCGATCCGGCGATCGACTCTCAGGCACAGCTGGATCTCGCCTCCGCCTGCCAGGGTGATGTTGACAATGCGCGAGTCGCGAACGATCTCCGAGATGGCCTGCTCCAGTGAGCGGAGTGCCGTCGCCGCTCGTTGGGACCCCTTTGGCGCGATCCCGAAGACCGGAGCCAGCCGCGCCTGAAGCATCCGTCTCGCCCGATGCACCCGCTGCATGGCAGTGTCGGCGCGAATGCCCATCATCTGGGCGATCTCTTTGTGGGAATACTCCTCCAGGCTGAGCTGGAAGGGCCGGCGGTAGTGCTCAGGAAGGGCGTTGATCTCCTGCGCCGCCAATCGCAGCACTTCGCGCTCTTCTACCAGCCGAGGCGTCGTCACGGCCCCGGCCACCTGGACGAGCCCGTCCGGCGGCTCGTCACTAAGCCACTGCTGCCTGCGCCGCTGCCGGTCCAGAAACTTGAGGCAGCGGCGCTTGGCAATCTCGAGCAGCCAGGTCTCGAAGCCGCGATTCTCGCGCGAGCGGTCTTCGTAGCGGTGGAGGCCGTGCAGGGCGAGGATAAATGTTTCGCTGGCCAGATCGTGCGCTTCGGTGGCGGGATCGCGATACGGCCCGGACAGATAGTGGCGACAGAGGGAGACGACCTGCGCTTCGTAGCGTGTCCAGAGCCGTCCAAAGGCAGAATTGTCGCCCTGGCGCGCCCGTTCTATCAACTCCTGGTCTGACGATCGCATCCTATCGGAGCGTAACTCGGGTTCCCGCGGACTTGGAGTCGGCTTCACTCTGGATGCTCCGGTAAACAGGTGTTACGCCAATTTAGGCCGAGGTAGTAGTTTTTCAAGGTAAATTGCAGGAACCTTGGTGGAACGTGGGCGCGACGGGCAGGGACGTCCATAGGGATCCGTAGGAGCCCGCACCACTTCCAGGCTTAGGCCGTTCTTGCTCCCAACTCCTACCTTGTTTGAATATCGGCGGAGTGATGAGGGAAGTTGGCCGTAGAGCCGGTGAGCGCGCAGCACATCGTACGCGAGCAACCTCAGAGATTCCTGCTCGTCCGTCATTACCAATGAATCTGGATCCGGGGCGCTACCGGCATCGTAATGGATCACTGAGGGCACAGCGAGACACTCGCCCACCCTCCACCACTCAGTGACAGGAGGCTCTGTTCTACGGGCATGAGCGCGAGGTCGAGGCACAAACAGTTACACTACACGGCCGGGCGACATGATGAAAAGCACGAGCGAGCGCGGCTCCTCCTCCTGCGCGGCGACCATTTCGGCGCACGCTTGATCGTCGAGGCGATACTCAAGGCCGATGCCTCGGACAACCGGGCGAAGCGTCTTTTGAAGCAGATCGAGGAGGCTGAGAGCGGCAGCGGCAGGACCGCTTCGTGGCGGCAGAAGGCGCCGCGGCGCGGGATCCAGTGGCGCCGGGCTCTCCACTACGCTCTCCCCTGGTGCCGCCGGTCTCTCGGGCGCGCGAGAACGGCCCTCGTGCAGGCTGGCCGCGTGATAGGCGGGTGGGCTGCGTGTGGCCGGCAGTGGATTGCGAGGAGGGAGTGGCGCAATCTCAGGCTGCGCGACCGCGTCGACCAGGGTGCGCGCCGGTTCCGGCGCTGGCTGTCGAGCCTCGACTGGCGCGAGTTCGACTTGCGCGACGTGGATTGGCTCGGGCCGATCGTCTACTGGCTGACAAAGGTGGAGCGTCCGTCGCGGGGGGAGTATTTCAGCGTGGCCGTCCTCGGGGCGCTGGCTGCCGCGAATCTGGCCTTCTGGATCAGCGCCGGAGTGCAGAAGGGATGGATGGCCCACGTAACGGTTCCCACTCGACACGGCTATGCGACCTACACGGTCTGGTTCGCCGCGTGCGGGTCCGCGCTCTTCGCGTGGATCGTGCTGCTCTATGGAATACGGGGGTTACTGAAGACAGGCCATCCGTGAATCGGGCCGGACCCGGGGCAGC
>JADMIO010988023.1_pt1 | contig 10099 bp, 10 predicted proteins | sample 8958161 | NCBI WGS metagenome assembly JADMIO01 (sample SAMN16585339, study PRJNA669376) | soil metagenome | isolation source: Crop rotation soil | place: USA: Cullars Rotation, Alabama | collected 2011
CCGCCTGCGGCTGGATGCCCGCCGCGGGCGACGGGGCCACCATGCCGCCAGGTGCCGCCGCGGGCCGTCCGCCGGGCGCGCGTCCGGCGGGCGCCGGCGCGGGCGCCTTTCCCTTCTCGACCTCGAGCGGCATGTTGACCGCATCGCCCGAGGGTGCGGTCAAGGTCAAGCCCGTCGGCTGGATGGCTTTCACGGTGTACCCGGTGATCTGGTCGCCGATGCGCAGCCGGCGCTGGGCGTTGCCCTGGCTCGCATCGATGATGAAGACCTCACGGTCCTTGCCGAAAATGCGGACCCCGGTGACCGTCAATCCCGGCGGAGGACCGCTCTCCTTGGGCGGCTCGACCTTCACCTCTTCGGTCGCAGCGCGGCGCGTCGGATCGAACAGATCGCGGTCGCCGATGGCGGCGACCAGCGCGGTCGGCGCCTGCTGGCCCGGCGCGCCGCCGCGGGCCGCGTCCTTACGCTTCCCCTTCGCCGGCCGCTCCGTGGCCGGGGCGCGGGTCGGGGTGTCGATGGTCGGGAGCGTGCGAGCCCACGTGCGCACGATCTCGACGGCCAGAAGCGCCACGACCAGCGCCAGGAGCCCGTTGATGATCGCCCAGCGCCGCATCAGTCGGCCCCCTTCGAAGGTACCGGGATCGCCGGCGCGGCCGGAGCGGGGGGCGGCGGATTCGCGGCGGGTGCGGACGGAGGCGGGACGGCCGGCGGTGCCGCGGCGGGTGGCAGCGTCGGCGGGACGGGCGTGCTCGGTGGCGGCGGTGCGGCGGCGGGCGTGGTGGTGGGCGGAGTCGCCGGCGCGTCCGCCGGGACCGGCATCGCTTCGCCGCGCGCACCCGCCGGGGGTGTCGGAGGGGCCGCGGCCGTCTCCGGTGCACCGTCGGGCGACGGCTTCGGCGGCGCGCCTTCCGCGGGCGGCTTCGGCTCCCCACCCTCGCCGCTGCCCGCCGGCTTGCCCTCGCCGCCCGACGCCTTGGCGTCGGCGCCGGCGGGCGCCTTCCCGGCATCGGCTTCGCCGGCGGCCGGCGGCGTTTCACCCTCGGCCGCCTCCTTCTCGCCGTCGGGGGGGGCGGCCTCCTCGGGCTTGGCCTCCTTCTCGTTCGCCCCGTGCAGGTAGCCGCTCACCTCCACCGTCGCCGACAGCGTGCGCGGGCCCTTCTGGCCGGCGACGGCGCCCCGGCGGCTGATCTCGACGAACGGCAGGTTCAGCTGCTGCGGCCCGTACTCGAGGCTCGACACGAAGTCGGCGAATGGCTTCAGCTCGCCCGAGATGGTCAGGCGAACCGACACCTTGCGGAATGGATCGACCGCCTCCTCGCGCATCACCTGCGTGCTCTGCACCGTGATGCCCTTGGCGGCCGCGATGGCGTTCGCCCGCTCCTGCAGCGCGGCGGCACCGAGGGTGCCGCTGTCGCCGGGCAGGAGCCGGCTCTTCGCCTCCTCCAGCCGCTTCTTGAGCTGCTCGCGTTCCGCGTGCAGCGACTCGCCGGCGTTGAGGAAGCGCGCCGACCGCTCGAGCTCCTCGAGGCCGTCGGCGGTCTCCTCCAGGACGTGCTTGCGGTACGCGAGCACCGGGTCGACGATCCCGAGGTAGATCGCCGATGCGACGATCGCGAGTCCCACGCCGAGGAGGATCCGGCGATCCCGCGTCGAGTGCGTCGCATACCAGCGCTGTACCGACGCCCAGAGCGCCCGCGGATTCACTTCTCGATCTCCGCGACCAGCGAGAAGCGCTCCTTGTCTCCGGTGCGCGTCGTCGGCGACGTGAAGGTCACGCCCTTGAAGTGCTTCGACTTCTCGAGCGCCGTGATGATGTCGGACGCCGAGCGCGCGAAGCCATCGAGGGTGATCTTGTCGCCGCGCAGGTTGAAGGTGGTGAGGTAGGCGTCGGCGGGGATGACGTCGGTCAGCTCCTTCAGGAGGACGGTGACCCGGTCGCTGTTGGCCTCGAGGATGTCGACCTGCTTGCGCAGCTCGGCGATCTCGTTCTGGAGCGCCTTCACCTCGCGCACCTGCGGCTCGACGGCCGCGATCTGGTCGCGAACGTCGCGCCGGAGAAGCTCGTCCTTGACGAGCGCGCTGGCACCCCAGACGAGCAGCAGCACGCCGGCGAGCGCGACCAGGATGACCGTGGCGATCGACAGCCCCTCCTCCGACCCGCGCCGGCCTTCGGCGGGGAGGAGGTTCACCGACACGGAGCCTTCACGGACCGCGTCCAGCGCCGCACCCACGGCGGGGAGCAGCGTCGGCTCGCGCGTCTCGAAGAACTCGGGCGGCGCCTCCAGCCGGCCGGCCGCGAGCGGCAGCAGATCGCCGTCGCCGAGCTCGGGAAGCCGGGGGCCGGCGCCGTTCGAGAGCTCCCACCGATACAGGTCGACGTCCTCGGCGGCGACCGCGCCGTCGGCGAGGTGACGGGCGAGCGAGCGCGTCAGGTCGGCGGGGGCGGTGAGGCGGCGCGCCGGCACGAGCTGGCTCGCGAGCAGCTGGCCCTTCGCCAGCAGCGCGAACTCCACCGACTCGCCGGCGGAAACGAGCAGCCCGACCGGGCGCTCCGCCTGCCCGCGGCAGAAGGCGAGGTAGTCGGCGATGGCGGTCGAGGCGAGCACGATGCCGCGCGGACGGACGAACGCGTCCTCGAGGGCCTCGAGGTGTGCGGTCACGACCTGGCGCGGGATGCACATGAGGAGCACTTCGAGGCGGTCCTCGCCCAGGTCGCGGAAGGAGAAGTCGAAGTAGATCTGGTCGCGCGGCAGCGGGACGAGCCGGTCGAGCTCGTACTCGAGCACCTGCGCCATGTTCTCGCGCGCCGCGCTCGGCAGGAGCACGCGGTTGAAGGCGGCCTCCTGGCGCGGGACGCAGAGATAGGCGCGGCGCGTGTCGACCTTGTGCTCGCGCGCGAACGTCAACACGGCCTGGGCGAGCGCCTGGCGGCGCTCAGCCGGGTGATCGACGGCCGGCAGCGGAAACACCCGTGCCTGTCGCAGCGTCACCTTGAAGAAGCGCTTGACGACGTGGGCGAGCGACACCTCGTGCGGACCGATGTAGATGCCGAGCCCGTCGAGGAAGTCGGCGCGGCGCAGTCGCTGCGAGAGCTCGCCGAGCGTCACGACGTCGCCTTTCCGGAGTCCTTCGACTGTCCCGTCGGCAGACCGCCCTCGAACGGCGCCCGGTCGAGCCAGCGGATGATCTTGGCACCCTCGCCCGCCTCCGCCGACACGTCGGCGACGGCGGCGATGCGCGACTGGTTCCGTTCCTGCGAGGTGTCGCCGCGGCCCTCGATCATGACGACGCGCGGCTCCACGTTCACCAGCCGCTCGGCCAGGTCGGGATCGACGGCGGACACCTGCGCCTGGATCTGCGGCAGGAAGCCGCCCGGATCGCCGTCGCGCAGCGTCACCAGGTCCTGCGCCGTCTGCGCGTCGACGTCGAGCAGCGCCTGGAACACCGCCGCCGGCGCCGTCCGCACGTTGATCGACTGGCTCATGTTGAAGACCGAGAAGATGTCGCGGAGCCCGGGATTCCCGTCCTGACCGTAGAACAGGCCGGGGGTGATGCCCTTCACGAGCAGCAGCTCCTCGGGCGACGTGAAGAGACCGTTCTTCGCCTGGTAGGGCGTGCGGAGCCCCAGATAGTACTCGCTCTCCGCGCCGTTCGGCCCGACGAGGTCGTCGGCGTCGCGCCAGTCGATGATCGAGTCGACGATGGTCGAGATGTCGTTCTCGGTGCGCCGGTCGACGCCGGTGGTGGCATTCCCGCCGCGGACGAGCCCGGTGATCACCCGCTGGAGCAGCGGCTGCTTCGCCTTGTTGAGCGAGATGCGCCCGCCTTCGTCGGTCATCCGGACCGCGTACTTCCCGCCGGCGAAGGTGTCCTCGTGCCACTGGCCGTCGGGCGGGACGCGCACCTCGTCCTCATCGTCGCCCGTGTTCATGCTGCCGGGGACCTTGTTCTGCGTCGGGTCGGTGGCCGGATCGTGCTCGACTGCGCGCTTGGCGTCGAAGAGGGCGCGGTGCATGCCGGCGAGAGCGAGGTAGTAGCCGCGGGTCTCGTCGGCGAGGTTCACGGCGGCCATGGCGTCGTCACGCATGAAGCGGGCGAAGTCGAGCGCCAGCACGCCGAGGAGCATGAACATCCAGAGGACGAGCAGGAGGGCGATGCCCTTCTGATTTTTGCGCGACGTGGGCGTCATCAGTCGGGGTCGGGATCGGGCTCGTTGTCGTTGTCGTCGTTGTCGTTGGTGTTCGTGCCAGCCCCGCCGTTCGCTTTGTTGTTGCCGCCGCCGTCGTCGATCGAGTCGTCGTCCTCACAGCTCGTGTCCTCGCCGAAAAGGTTCGCGAGCTGCGCCGTCACGACCGGGATCTCCTGCCCCCAGGTCCCGTTCTCGATCCCCGGCAGCCCCTCGACGATGATCCGCACCGCGGCGGGCAGCGACTCGTCCTCCCGGCCGTCCCAGGCGTCCTTCCACTCGGTGTCGACGCCGTCGTCGTAGAGATACTGGAACTTCATCGTCTTGAACTCGTCGAGCAGCACGGCGGCGTTGTCGCCGACGGCGTCGAGGGGGTCGTGGCCGAGGCTGTCGGCGGAGAAGTACGGCGACTCCGACACCTCCAGCCGCGGCGGCTCGTCGAGGGCACGGTACGTCACCCGGGAGAGCCCGCCCCCGCCCTGGATCGCGGCCGCCGTGATGAAGGTGAGCGACGTCGCCGTGCCGAAGAAGAACGGGTAGACGTTGTCGTCCTCGTCGTGGGCGCACCCGCCCTTCAGCACGGCCGACTTGATCTGGCGCGTGAGCACGTCGCTCGCGATCCGCAAGCGCTGGATCGTCACCACCGCAATCTCCCCCCGCTCCACCGCCCGGACGCCCAGGTGGAATGCGCCGTAGCAGATGGCCGTGATGAGTGCGAGCGCCGTCATGGCGAGCGTGACCTCGAGGAGGGTGAAGCCGCCACGGGCCCCCGCGGGTCGTGCCACGCGCCGCCTCACTGCGACGACTCCTGCGCCACGCGCATGCTCTTGAGCGTGTAGGTCTTGAACCCCGTCCCGTCCTGCCAGTCGACGTCGACCTGGAGGTAGTAGAGCTTCATGTCGGACTCGAACGCGAGGTCCTTGTCCGTCAGGCCCTCGTCGCCCCCGGCCTGCCGGACGGTGATCTTGGTGCGGAAGCCCTCGGCGGTGGTGCGGGTCTCGGTGTGCGGCACGACCTCGGCGCCGAAGAAGAGCGCGTCCATCGCGGTGCGGGCGTGCATGACGGCCCGGCTCTCGCGCGACGCCCGGTCCTGGAGCCGCAGGCTGCCACTGAACATCTGGATGCAGGTGACGACGCCGATGCCGACGACCGCCATCGCGACCGCGATCTCGAGCAGCGTGAAGCCGCCCGATCCTGCCCCCCGGCGCGGCGTCATCCAACGTCGTCGGCCACGCGGACGCTGCCGAGCAGCGGGTCGAGCGTGATCTTCAGGCGGTTCCTGAAATGGTCCCGCCGGCTCGCGAGCACGACCTCCGCGCCGCTCGTGCTGCCGTTCGGGAAGAAGAGGATCTGCACCAGCCCCTGGCCGAGCTCGTTGCCGCCGCGGACCTTCTCGATGACGGCGCGGTCGGTGAGGATCGCCCAGCGCTCGTCGTCGGTGGTGTGGATGCTGTTCTTCAGCAGGTCGACGACCATCTCCTGCGGCTTGCCGCGGGACACCGCCTCGCCGCGGCAGTAGTGCATGGTGCTGGCGATCTGGCGCGCGGCCCGGCGCACCTCGCGGGAGTCGAACCCGCCTTCCACCATCGGGATGACGATGGCGGTGCCGACCGCGATGATGATCAGCACCATCACGATCTCCATCAGGGTGAACCCGTCGCGACCGTGCGCCCGCGACGGCCGGGAGACGCCCGCGGGGCGACGTGGCGCGACGGCGCGGCTCACCCGGCGTCGCCCTCCCAGCTGTTGATGTCGCGGTTGTCACCCTCGCCGCCGGGCGCGCCGTCGGCGCCGTACGACAGGAGATCGTACGGCCGGCCGCCCTCGCCGGGACTCCGATAGTAGTACGGGCGATCCCAGGGATCCTTCGGCACGCCGCTCTTCTTGAGATACGGGCCGTCCCAGCGGTCGACGCCGAAGGGACGCTGCACGAGGGCTGCGAGGCCTTCCTGCGACGTCGGGTAGCGGCCGACGTCGAGCCGGAACGTGTCGAGCACGGTGCCGAGCTGCTCGATGTTGGCGCGCGCCGCCTTCACCCGCGCCTTCTCCTCCTGCCGGATGAAGCGCGGGCCGACGATCGCCATCAGCATACCGATGATGACCATCACGACCATCATCTCGATCAGGGTGAAGCCGGACTGGGATTGACGTGTGCGTCGCATGGCGTTTCTCCTACATCGGCAGGTCGTTCACGCTGAAGATCGCCGACAGCATCGAGATCACGATGAAGCCGACGCCGAGGCCCATGACCAGGATCAGGACCGGCTCGAGGAGCCGGGTGAACTGCATGATGGTGGTGCGGACCTCCCGCTCGAAGTGGTCGGCGACGCGGAGCAGCAGCTCGTCGAGCCGGCCGGTCTCCTCGCCGACCGAGATCATCTGGACCGCGAGCGCCGGGAATGCGCCGGTACGCGCGAGCGGCTCGGCGACGCCTGCGCCTTCACGGACGCCCACCTCCACCTCGGCGAGCGCGCGCGCGATCACCACGTTGCCGGCGATCTCCTTCACGATGCCGAGCGCCTGCAGCATCGGCACGCCGCTCTTGAGGAGCGTGCCGAGCGTCCGCCCGAGGCTCGCGACCTCCATCTTGCGGAGCAGCGGCCCGACCAGCGCCAGGCGGAGCTTCCACGCGTCCCAGCTGTAGCGGCCGCGCGGCGTCCGGATGGTGCGCCGGAAGGCGAACACGCCGATCGCGACCGCGAGAACCATCGCCCACCAGTACCCGCGGACGGCGTCGGACATGGCGAGCACGATCTGCGCCTGCAGCGGCACCGCGCGGCCCATGTCGGCGAACATCGCGGAGAACTTCGGCAGCACGTAGACGAGGAGCACGAGCATCGACGCGCCCATCGCGCCCGTCAGCACCACCGGGTACGTGAGCGCCGACTTCACGTCGTCGCGGAGCGTCTGGGCCTGCTCGAGATACTCGGACAGCCGCTGCAACACGTTCTCGAGGAAGCCGCCGATCTCGCCCGCCCGGATCATGTTCACGTACAGCGACGGGAACGCCTTCGGGTGCTGGCTCATCGCCTCGGCGAGCCCCTTGCCGCCCTGCACGGCGGTGAGGACCTCGCCGACGATCCGCTTCAGCTCGAGGTTGTCGGCGAGCTCGGCGAGAGTCGCGAGGCTGCGATCGAGCGGCAGCCCCGAGGAGACCAGCGCCGAGAGCTCCTGGGTCAGGACCAGGAGATCGCGGCCTTTGATCCGCCGCTTGCCGATCGTCTTGAGGCTCGGCAGCGCGACCCGGCTGGCACCCGCCGCCACCGGCTTCGCACCGTCGCGCGGCTCGCCGATCTTGATCGGGATGAGACCGCGATCCTGTAGCCGCGCCACCACCACCGGCGCCCCGGCGGCCTCGATCGTCCCCTCGACGACCTTCCCCTGCGTGTCAACTGCGCGGTACTGGAACTGCGCCAACGGCTCCCCCGTCGCGGCCATTCATCCGAGCCCCGTCACCGGGGCTAAATGGCGGGAAAAACTTTCGAATCGGGCTCCGAGTCATGCTACGTGAGGACCCCCGGGGTTTCAACTTCGCCATGGATGATGCGTGCCCCCCGGCGGAGCGCCGCAGGCGACGGCGACCAGCACCGCCGTGCGACCGCATGCGGCCCGGCCGGCCGGCGGACGAAGCGCGGATCGGCCCGCCGGCGTCGCGAGCTTAGACTGCGGTCGACTGCGGTTGCTTCAAGCCGGCAGCCGGACGCGCCCGTCGAGGTCGCCCGGCGGCTCGACCCCGAGCAGGCGAAGGATCGTCGGGGCGAGGTCGACGATATCGAGGTCGTCGGTCGGGACTCCCGTCCGGTTCACGAAGAACAAGGAGTCCGCATAGGTGTGCATCCCCGTGAGCACGCTCCGCCCGAACACGTCCGTCTTGGCGAGCGCCCCCTTCGGGTCGTAGCCGTCGGCGAAGTGGACGACCAGGTCGGGCGCCTGATCGAGGTGCGGTCCGTGGTAGAGCTCGTCGCGGCTGAAGACGCGGGGCACCGGGCGCCCGCCGGCTGGGGCGCCGGCGCTCTCGTCATGGAGGCCGAGGAGCCCGTCGCGGACGCGGGCGAGCAGGTCGTCGGCCTCGGCGGGGCCGACCGTCCCCAACGGGAAGCGCCCCTGGCGGTGGACGTAGACGCGACCCGGGTCGAGCACGAAGACCTTGCTCGACGGGTCCATGTCCGCGAGCCCCTTCGGGGGGTCCTTCGACACCCGCAGAAGCCCCTGCGCCCGCAACCACGCGTTCGGGTAGAACTCGCGATGGATCAGGGTGTGGCCGTGATCCGCGACCACGAAGAGCGGCACCTCGCGCGGCAGCGCTGCGACCAGCGTGCCCAGCACGTCGTCGAGCCGGCGGTAGAAGTCCAGGAAGCGGCCGTGGAGCGGCGACGCGGGATCCGCCCACGCGGCGTAGAAATAGTGGTGCAGCCGGTCGCACTCGGTGATGACGCCGATGAAGAGGTCCCAGGCCTCCTCCCTGATCAGCCGCAGGTAGACGCGACGCCGCGCCTCGAGTGTCGCCTCCAGGTCGGCGAAGAACGCGTCGGGGCGCTGGTCGGCGTTCAGGTAGTCGACGTCGATCTTGTAGCCGTCGGCCTGGAGCCTTGGCAGCAGCTCGGGCGGCGTCACGGCGCGCTCGAGATTGACGGCGACGAATCCGGAGACCAGCAGCCCGTTCAGCGGCCGCGCCGGATACGTGCCCGGAATGTTCATCACGACCGAGCGCTTGCCCGCTCGACCGGCGACGTCCCACAGCGTGAGGCTCCGCACGTTGCCGAAGTTCGGGAAGAACATCGTGAGCGTGCCGGGCTTCACGTCGGTGAAGCCGTAGATGCCGTGCTTCCCCGGGTTCTGCCCGGTCATGAAGCTGGTCCAGGACACGCTCGAGATGGTCGGGATGGACGAGCGCATCGGCGCCATCGTGCCGCGCGCGATCAGCTCGCCGAACGCCGGCATGATGCCCCGCCCGACCAGCTCCCGGACGAGCGGCACACCGACGCCGTCGAGCCCGAGGACCGCGACGCGTCCGGTCGCCGGCGACGGGCTGCCGCTTCCCGCCGGCTCGCGCCCGGCGTGCGGCTCGGCCGCGGCGCCGCCGCGGCGGAACCGGTCGAGGAGACCCAGCCTAGACCTCTTCCTGGGTGACGCGCACGACCTCGGCGACGGTGGTCGCGCCGGTCCGCACCGTGCGCCAGCCGTCGTCGCGCAGCGTTCGCATGCCGCTCTTCACGGCGGAGTCGCGGATGATGTCCGCCGAGGAGCGCTTGAGGATCAGCTCGCGCACCGGCTCGTTCACGGTCAGGAGCTCGAAGATGCCCTGCCGGCCCCGGTAGCCCGTGTTGGCGCACTCGTCGCAGCCGACGCCCTCGTACACGGTCATCTCGCCGCCGTCGCGCCCGATTTCGCGGACCAGCTCGGGCGTCAGGTCGACGGGCTGTCGGCACTTCGGACAGACGCGCCGCACGAGCCGCTGCGCCAGCACGCCGAGCAGCGACGACGCCAGCAGGTAGTCCTCGACGCCCATCTCGAGGAGCCGCGACACGGCGCCGGCCGCGTCGTTGGTGTGCAGCGTCGAGAAGACGAGATGGCCGGTGAGCGCCGCCTGGATGGCGATCTCCGCCGTCTCGAAGTCGCGGATCTCACCGACCATGATGACGTCGGGATCCTGGCGGACGATCGAGCGGAGCCCGCTCGCGAAGGTGAGGCCGATCGCCGGCTTCACGTGGATCTGGTTCACGCCGAAGAGCTGATACTCGACCGGATCCTCGATCGTGATGATCTTCTTGTCGGGCGAGTTGATCTTGTCGAGGGCACCGTAGAGCGTGGTCGTCTTGCCGCTGCCGGTCGGGCCCGTCACCAGGATCATGCCGTACCTTTCCAGCACATTGGGATCCTAAGCTTAGAATTCCACGTGGACAAGTTGTCGCG
>JADMIO010965070.1_pt1 | contig 10097 bp, 12 predicted proteins | sample 8958161 | NCBI WGS metagenome assembly JADMIO01 (sample SAMN16585339, study PRJNA669376) | soil metagenome | isolation source: Crop rotation soil | place: USA: Cullars Rotation, Alabama | collected 2011
CGCCGCTCGTCCGCTCGCGCGGCAGTGCGGCTTGCAGCTTAACGTCTGATCCGTTAGGCCGACATCGATTTTCGCAACCTCGCGTTCCCCCCCGCCCACCGCGCATCACGATTTTGATCCGTCAGGCCGACCACAGATCCTATGGGCACGCTTTCCGTCTGTCTTCCCGTACTTTCGACGTCGTGTCGAGGTGAGGCTGTCGCCGAAACATGATCCTAGCGCCACGAGGGGAATTGCGTGTGCAGTTCGACGCTCCTGTCCCGTCCGAAGGATGATGGATACATCGATATATATCGAATGACATACATCCTTGGCGCGTTACGGGCCCAGAGTGTCCAATTTAGATCGCTGAGATACAGCGATTGCGAAAAGTATGCTGGGCTTGAAACGAGTCGTTGTTGGGTGTCACTACACATTATCATGACGATGGTATCGGAGATTGATTCATTCGCCACATCGGCGCGCCAGCTTTCAAGGAATTCGCTTGGAATCATTGCACTGTTCATCGTGCTGGTATATGCATTTGCCGCACTCTTGGTCGGTTTCAGCAGCAATCTAACCGAAGGCGAGCGGCTTCCGATTATCTGGTTTTTGCTGATCTTTCCGGTGTTCGTGCTATCCGTATTCGCTTGGCTAGTAAGTCGGCACCACACGAAGCTGTATTCGCCGGCCGACTATCGCCGGGACTCGGGCTTCATCGAAGCGTCCGTTGAACAGGTGGAGGTTGCGGCCGCCATCCGCGCTGCGGCGGCGCGCAAACTACCGGCGGAGCTCTCAGTCGAGGCTTTCACGGAAGAGACGCAGCTGGCCGCGCAACGAGTCGCAAAGGTGGTTACACCGCATGCCGTACGGGCTTCGCGTTCACGCCGAATCTTGTGGGTGGACGACAACCATGAAAAGAACGCGTACGAACGGCATGCGCTTCAAGTGCTCGGGTTCAGTATTGAGTTGGCGGAAACAAGCGCCGAAGCTCTGAAGCTAGTATCAGGTCAGCGATTCGATATCGTCATCTCAGATATGAATCGCCGCGAAGAACCCAAGGCGGGTCTGCGTCTTCTGAGCGAGATTCGAGTTGCCGGGAATGAGGTCGCTTACATCATTTACGCCGCTGTAACTTCTGACCAGCAAGCAGAAGCATGGAAGCGCGGTGCGCTCGGTGTAACCGATAGACCGGACGATCTCATACTCCTTGCATTAGAGGGGTTGGGAAGGCGAACGAAACCGGTGGCGGCCTAACTCGCCGCAGAAGCCGACAAGCCGCCGAATGCCGCGCCCGCCGGCCGAGCCGGCTCGTGCTGCGCGAGACGGACGGCGTCACGCCGCTTGCAACTCGCTCAGTCAGAACCCTTCTTTCCTCGCGGCAAGCGGCGCGCCGCTCGTCCGCTCGCGCGTGAATGCGGCTTGCAGCTTAACGTCTGACCCGTTAGGCGGACATCAATCCCTGCGACCTCACGTTTCCACCGCCGGCCCCCCCCATGCGGCATTCCCGGTGAGTTGCTCGCTGCAAGCATTACGTTCTGTGTCACGATTTGCGGGTGTCGTCGGCGTCCCTCGCGTTAGCCCTAAACCCGCTCACCGTGCTAACTCCGCCAAGCGGCAATCACAGCTCGAAAAGCATCTTCCGGCATCTGGTGCGAAACCTATTCGCTTGCTACTTGTCGTCCAGAATTTAGACGCTTGATGACGCTCATCGGACTCTTGAAGGGCGAAAGACGGGCGTAACACGGCATGAACGGCGTAACAAATCTGCCCTAGCACGGCCTCGTCAGATGGGAAAGCGGCTCGGAGTTCCTTCAAGCAATCTCTGGCCGGCATGTAAAAAGGCAGTGCGGGCGTCACGACGGAAGAGTAGACTGCCCGAAGGACGGCAGGAAGGAAACAGGAAAATCTCATGAACAAGCTGATCAGAGTGCTAATGTTGGCCTCAGCCCTGTTGGTCGCATATGGCCTACCGAATCACTCGCAAGCTGCGCCTCCCTATGCGCGAACGATAACTTACTACACCGGTTGTGCGGGGTCGGAGACCGCGGTTGGCGGTGCCTATCGCGACTGTAACGGCCATTGGTCGTACTGGGGCCAGCAGAGCGGCGAGTGGAGGAAGTTGACGATGAAGAATGTTACGGCAATGAATTCTTTACTGACTATTACGTTTTCTGTAACGGTCAGTGGGTACAAGTGCCATACGTAAATTGTCCTTGCAGTTGATTCCGCAAATCGCTCCATGTGCCGTCCGTTGCACTTCTGTAGCTGGGCACTCTACACCGTGCTGGCAAAAGGACAGACATTCGCGATCCTGCCGCCTAACTCGCCGCAGAAGCCGACAAGCCGCCGAATGCCGCGCCCGCCGGCCGAGCCGGCTGGTTCAGCGCGAGACGGACGGCGTCACGCCGCTTGCAGACGCTCAACGTCAACTGCGTGTGCATCGCGGCAAGCGGCGCGCCGCTCGTCCGCTCGCGCGTGGGTGCGACTTGCAGCTTAACGTCTACCCGTTAGGCGGACGCCATTTCTGGCGGTTGCGTCTTTCCCCCTCCCAGCCGCTGGTCGCCGACGACTGGCGCGAGTTCAAACGACGCGGTGAGTCGCAGTCAGTTGCCCCTGGGTGAAGGCTCGTGAGTGAGTACTGCTCCCCAGGCCTGCGTGGTAATGTAACCCTACTTTATGTCGGAGCCGTATACCCTTCGCATCTTTGTGGCAGACGGCGATCCCAGCGGCGTAAAGATCGTTGATCGCATGAATTGGACGGGTGTTGGAATCGCATTTCCACGTTCGGCCTGGGAACGTGTGCAGAACCGGCAAGAGCTACGGCGGCCAGGTGTGTATATCCTGAGCGGCACCGCCGAGGACGCCGCTGACGAACTCCCGACCATCTACATCGGGCAAGGCGAAGAAGTCGGCGCCCGTATCGAGAAGCACGACAGTGGCAAGGTTTTCTGGGATTCCGCGTATGCGTTTGTATCAACGAGCGGGGCCTTAAACCGAGCCCATATCACATGGCTAGAGCACGCTTTGATACTTCGGGCTGAGCGGGCAAGACAGTGCCATCTCGACAACGCTACTCAACCCAGAGAGCCGAACCTCTCGGAATCGGAACGTGCTGATACTGACGCCTTTTTGAATGAGATCTTGCGCATTCTTCCTCTCGTGGGCGTACACGTTTTCGAACTCCCCAAAGCCATAACAGTCGGAACGCACCAACCGTCCAACGTCGACACACCACCGGCAGATGATCGGGATACCGTGATCGTTCCGGCTCAGCAGGAAAACTTCAAAACGATGTTCGTAGACTCCCACTGCTGGTACGCCATTCGAATCGCTGGTGGGATGCTTCCGCGTATTAGGTACGTCGCAGCGTACCAAACCGCACCGGTATCAGCGATCACGCACGTGGCTCCCGTCGAGAGGATCGAGCCATTCGGAGACGCTGGGAAATATCGTCTCATTTTTTCAGAGCCGGCCAAGACACTGCCTACGCCAATTCCGTTCGCCGACGCCCGTATTGGCAGCCTTCAGGGCCCTAGATACACTTCATACGAGAAGTTGCTGTCCGCGAAAAGTGTGGCCGAGTTGGTGTCGCCGCCGCCTAACTCGCCGCAGAAGCCGACAAGCCGCCGAATGCCGCGCCCGCCGGCCGAGCCGGCTCGTGCAGCGCGAGACGGACGGCGTCACGCCGCTTGCAGGTCGCTCAGGCAGAACTTTTCTTTCCTCGCGGCAAGCGGCGCGCCGCTCGTCCGCTCGCGCGTGAAGCGGCTTGCAGCTTAACGTCTAATCCGTTAGGCGGACCGCTATTCCGGCGGCTGCACGTTCCGCCGCCCGCCCTACCCTACGCGGCACTCCTCGTGAGTTTGCTCTCCTGCGTGTGGGTTCACGGTGCTGGGATGCCTGGCCATTTCCGGGGGATGAGCCATGGTGTCCAAGCATGGTTTGCTAGGCGGATATGAACATTTCCGGAAATATGGAGAAACCGCGACATGGGGAGTACACTGCAAAGTCGGAGGCGAGTCTAAATGGTCCGACCCGTCGTGGCTTTTTCGGTTCTGCTACTTTCGGTAAGCACCACGGCAAACGCTACAACGAGTTGGGCACTCAAAAGCGTAACCCTTGCGGACGGAGGATTGGCGATTGGGTTCTTCTCCTATGATCCAACAATCGGAGCCGTGACTGACTGGCAGATCTCAGTCGTAGGCGGAGACACGAGCACGTTTTCTTCGACGGTCTACGATCCAGCGAACTCTGTCGTACTTCCGCGTGTCGGTGGACCGGGCTTTACATTCCGAATCGCGCTCGCTGGCGCGGCGCGCGATTTTCGAATAGGTCTGGCTGCGTCACTTCCGACCTCGGGCTACGTTACGGTACCGCTTGGGCCGACGGACAATATGGAATGCTTCAACTGCTCGCCGGCTCGATCAATAACAAGCGGCACCCTGCATGCGGTTGACGTGTGGTTTCTGAACGGAGTCAGATTTGCCGACGGTGGGTGGGCGCTAGGCGGTTTTGCTTATGACCCTACTACTGGTGAAGTGCCATGGTGGAGCCTGCAGACATTTTCGGGGAACGAAGGAACATTCCCACCGGTAAAATACGATCCGCTAACCTCCGTTGCCTATCAATCGCCAGGGCCAGGCGCACTAGGCTCTTTTGTGTTCCGGATCTTCGATTCTGGTTCGGGAAGAGATCTGAAGCTTGGTCCCGCGAAACCGCTGCAGCGTAGTTCGGCCATTTTCGTCCGGTTAGACCTGTCGAATACGGTTACCGGGGTACAGAATCTCGAATGTTTCAACTGTTCGCCACTGCGAATGATTACAGCCGGAGTAGTAACCAATCCTCAAAGCGCAACCAGCGCGGCCAATGTTCCAACGTTGTCAATTTTCGCGCTTCTCGTGTTGGCATGTTGTCTCTTAGTCACCGCATTAATCGTACTATGTGCTAGGTAAACAGACGCGAGCGACGCAGATGCGGACGCAGGACGCCCGAGCCGCCTAACTCGCCGCAGAAGCCGACAAGCCGCCGAATGCCGCGCCCGCCGGCCGAGCCGGCTCGTTCAGCGCGAGACGGACGGCGTCACGCCGCTTGCAGGTCGCTCAGGCAGAACCTTTCTTTCCTCGCGGCAAGCGGCGCGCCGCTCGTCCGCTCGCGCGGCAGTGCGGCTTGCAGCTTAACGCCTGATCCGTTGGGCCGGGTGGATCCCTCCGGCCGCACGTTTCCACCGCTCACCCGCTTCCATTCGCACGTGGCCGCATAACCGGAGAAGACGAAGGACGCAAGGAGGCCGCCTCACGGCGGCAGCATTGTTTGCTGGGCAATGGCAGTCGGCGCCTGCGCGGCTGGTGGAAGAAATGGCCCAGCTGAGACGTCGTCGGGACGGGCCTGAATCCACCGCCCAGTGACCAGCGCGACCTCAGGTCAGAAACACGCCACGTCGGCATGCGTACAGGCGATGCTGTCTTGCGGGTTGAGCGGGAGGGCAGAGACGTCCATCCGGAGATCAGCGCCAGACAGAGGTCTTGGAAGCACGATTTGTAACGCCTCGCTCTTGCTCCGAGTCGCGGTTCTCGCGCCCCGCCTGAATGAGCTCTCCGTGTTCGAGTAAAATGGGTGATCATGCACAACGAGTTCACAGCGATCATCGAGCAAGATCATGACTGGTTCATCGCCTACTCGCCTGAGATTCCGGGTGCCAATGGCCAAGGCCGCACCTCCGAAGAAGCACGAAGGAATCTTGCAGAGGCGATCAGTCTCATCCTCGAGGACCGTCGTGAGGATGGTCTCAGGGGAGTGCCTGATACCGCCATTCGCGAAATGGTAGTCGTCGAGTGAAGCGGAAAGAACTCTTAAGACATCTCCGACAGTATGGCTGCTTTCTCAAAAGGCAGGGCAAAGAGCATGAGCTGTGGTGCGGCCCGAGCGGTCACATTGAAGCAGTTCCCCGTCATCAAGAAACTCCGAATCAACTCGCTCGCAAGATCTGTCGAGCTCTGGGCGTGCCCGATCCTTAAAACTCAGAACAAGTGACGAACGGCGGCCCAACTCGACGCAGAAGCCGACAAGCCGCCGAATGCCGCGCCCGCCGGCCGAGCCGGCTCGTTCCGCGCGAGACGGACGGCGTCACGCCGCTTGCAGCTCACTCAGGCAGAACCTTTCTTTCCTCGCGGCAAGCGGCGCGCCGCTCGTCCGCTCGCGCGGCAGTGCGGCTTGCAGCTTAACGTCTGATCCGTTGGGCGGACGGGCCGTGTACGTTCATCGCTCCGTCCGCACCGCTTAGGCTATAGGCACGACGCGGCATGCGTCTTCAGCGTTTCTGCCGCGCAACGGCAACAGAAGCAAATCTCTGCCGCAGACGCTTGGCTCGCGCTGCGCGCAGGCTCACTGACGTGAGCCCAGGCACCTGCCATTGCATGTGAATGGTTGAAGGCACACGCACGGCCGGTGCCTGACAAGACGCCATGTGTTTCGGCTTCGGGACGTGATCTGCACACGTATCGTCTCCAAGCGCCGCAGTTTTCGAGGAGCATGTTGGCCAAATGCGGAGGACACGCGCGGCGGCTTCGGCTCCGAGGTTCTGCCGCTTGAGCTGCAAGCTAATCAGGTCCGTGCTCCCGTCGGCAGTTCTTCGTGCTGAAGCCAACGCCTGTGGCGAAGTGTCAGGCCCATTCGCCGAAGGCAAGACGCACGGAACTGCCTTATCGCCGCCCAACTCAACGCAGAAGCCGACAAGCCGCCGAATGCCGCGCCCGCCGGCCGAGCCGGCTCGTTCCGCGCGAGACGGACGGCGTCACGCCGCTTGCAGGACGCTCAACGTCAACTGCTTGTGCATCGCGGCAAGCGGCGCGCCGCCTGTCCGCTCGCGTCTGTATGCGGCTTGCAGCTTAACGTTTGATCCGTTAGGCCGGCCACAGTCTCGCAGCCTCACGTTTCCACCACCCGCCCGCGTCCATTCGACATGTTTGGATAAATCGCAGCGGCGAAGGGATGAAAGGACGCCGCCTCACGGCGGCAACATTGATTGCAGCCCAAAGGCAGTTTGCACGTCTTCGCGATGCCTCGCTGAGGCGGCATTCGTTTGCACGCGCGTCCATCGGTCGTAACCCGCTGTTACTTGACCAAAGAGTCCGCGTAAGCGTGCGACCGCTGATCATGGCGGTCATGGCTCCGCTTGTCGCAATAACATACAATGGCAAGCCGACGGCAGAACATACTCATGCAGCAGCCCACGTGGTCATACCTTATTCCGATAGCCGCGGCGCTGATCGCTGCCTTAAGTGCACTCTGCGGGGTGATAGGACAACAGGCGGCCGATATTTGGAAAACATCGCGGCTGCACCGCCAAGAACTGCAGCGACGGATGTTCGATGCTAAGTTTAAGTCAGCGGCAGATTTATCGGCAGCGCTTTACGCGTCCGCCCGTTATGTTCGGGCTCGTCTCGCAGAGGCCGAGGAATGGTGCCGGACTAACAACCGGGACGACGTACTGGCTGTCCGCCAGCGAACAGTCGAGGCCCAAGGTGAGGTTCTGGAGAAAGCCTTTCATGAGGCGGAGCGCGCACTTGGTCTAATGGAGTTTCTATTTCCACCAGAGGTGTCGCTGTATTCTCACGATGGCCACATCCTATCCTCTCTGGAGGATGCATGGCGTGAATTTGAGAGTAGGCGAGTGGCTTTTAAGACTCAATTGAATGCGCTGATGCCCGATAACCGTGCAGCGGAGCTACGTTTAGAAATGGAGTCTGGCAGCATGTCAGCGCAGTCTCAGGAAGAGATACGCAATTGGATGAATTTTTATTCAACAGGCCTCGCCGACATCACATCTCTGCTTCCTCAACTTCGTGATCTCACTAATGCGTACGACGTCGGGACCCACAAGGCGATACAGCTCCTGCGTAATGAATTCAGTCGGTATGAGCGGTAGCTAATCGGCGGCCTAACTCGCCGCAGAAGCCGACAAGCCGCCGAATGCCGCGCCCGCCGGCCGAGCCGGCTCGTTCAGCGCGAGACGGACGGCGTCACGCCGCTTGCAGACGCTCAACGTCAACTGCTCGTGCATCGCGGCAAGCGGCGCGCCGCTCGTCCGCTCGCGCGCGTATGCGGCTTGCAGCTTAACGTCTGATCCGTTAGGCGCACAACGATCTCTTCGGCCTGCACGTTTTCCCCACCCACCCCCTATCTAATTTGCCCTTAGGCGAGTCGTTCGCCATTCGCGAGCGCTGCAACGCGCCGAGTGGTCGAAAGTGCGTCGTCGGCCCCATCGCAAAGGAATCATGCTCGCCGAAACGCTTCTGCCGACTAAGGTTGCGAAGCGTTGGCTCGCGTCGAACTCCTTGTCAACTTCGTTACTCGGTGGCGGTAGCAACACCCTCAGGGAAGAAAGTGGCCCGAGAGTGACCCGAATCAAATTTCAGCCGAGTGGTTCCATGCTCTCGCCGAACGGGATACTTTCGGGTACATTCAGCCTATGAGAACGCTGGAGATCCACGTTTCGGAAGAGGTCGCCGCGAGAGTTGAAGCTGCTGCGCAGAGTCGCGGCGTGTCGATCGAAGAACTCATTCAATCCAGCGTTGAGGAAAAACTCGCGAGAGATGCCGAGTTCGATAGCGCCGCGCGAAAAGTGTTAGCGAAAAACGCTGAACTGTACGAGCGCTTGTCGTAGTGCGACACCTTTCGATCGGAGAGGTCCTGGAGCTTCACGACAGGATCATGGCGCAATCTGGCGGTGCGCTAGGTGTACGTGATTGGTCGGCGCTCGAATCATCCATCGGCCAGCCACACCAGACCTTCGGAGGTGAAGACCTCTATCCAACGCTAGTCGCGAAGGCGGCGGCGCTCGGTTTTTTTCTCATCAGCAATCATCCATTCGTCGACGGCAACAAGCGGATCGGCCACGCAGCATTGGAAGTAACGCTGGTACTGAACGGCTCGGAGCTCATTGCGTCCGTTGACGAACAAGAGAAGGTAATTCTGAATGTTGCTTCAGGTGAGATGTCACACGCAGCATTCGTAACGTGGGTGGAAAACCACGCGAGAGATCGGGCGCCTAACTCGAGGTAGCACCCGACGAGAGGCCGGATTCCGCGCCCGGCGGCCGAGCCGCCTGGACCTCTCCAAGATGCACGGCGTCACGCCGCTCGCATCGCGCACTTCAAATGCAGGCCAGCGGCGTGCCGCTCTGCCCGCACGCACCTGATTACCTCTCGCGGGTGAACCTCTAATCCGTTAGGCGGAGCGACAAAGGAGGCCGCCTCACGGCGGCAACCATCGATCTCGGCCAGAGGCTAACCCTCGTTGAACGCAGACTGGCACGAGGTTCTTTGCACGTGCCCGCGGGAGCGGGGAGGATCCGAACGATGCTTACGTCGAGCGCTTCCTTACTTACATTCTCGCGTCCGCCTCGTTTCCTGCCGATCGACGCCAAAGGCGAGAGCTTTGATAAGATTCGAGTTGAGATGAACGTCACCGTTGAAGACATCAAGCGGGATCCCGAGTCGATCTTCCATCGAGTGGTGGAGGGCGAGACGCTCGTTGTCACTCAACAGGATCGCCCAATCGCGGAGATTCGCCCGATTGAAAGCGTCCGCAAACCGCGGCCATTTGGTTTGGCTAAAGGTACCTTCGTAGTGCCGGACGACTTTGATGCTCCGTTGCCCGAAGACGTTCTGAAAGACTTCGAGTAATGAGGCTATTGCTCGATACGCACATCTTTCTTTGGTACGTCACGGGCGATCAGCGGCTGTCCTCTCATTTCAAACAATCGATCGAGTACGCTGACATTGCCTACGTCAGCGTAATCTCGCTGTGGGAAGCGACAATCAAGTATGGTCTCGGCAAACTGCCGCTCCCGGAACCGCCGCATCCTTGGTTGCAAGCACAACGCGAGCATCATGGCTTTGAAGCGTTGCCTCTAACTGAATCTTCTGTTTCGCGTCTTGGCACTCTGCCGGATTACCACAAAGATCCATTCGATCGAATGTTGGTATGCCAAGCCATTGAACATCAACTCGCGCTGGTAACAGTAGATCCCATTATTGAGCAGTACCCTGCACAATTCTTATCGCCCGCCTAACTCGCCGCAGAAGCCGACAAGCCGCCGAATGCCGCGCCCGCCGGCC
>JADMIO011827359.1_pt1 | contig 10097 bp, 7 predicted proteins | sample 8958161 | NCBI WGS metagenome assembly JADMIO01 (sample SAMN16585339, study PRJNA669376) | soil metagenome | isolation source: Crop rotation soil | place: USA: Cullars Rotation, Alabama | collected 2011
GCGTTGATGGGCGCGCGCGATACGATCTATCAGACGACCGATGCAGACGGCAGGATCGATTTCGGCGTCATCGCTCCCGGCTCCTGGACGGCGAAGGTGATCGCCGAAGATGTGCCCGCGTTCCATGCCTTCGAGCAGGAGACGTATTCGCTCGTGATTCGCGGCGGCGAGCAGCGCGATCTCGACTTCAAGCTTCTTCCCAAACACCGCGCGATCACTGTACTCACGTCGGACGAACCGCAGGTGTTAGGCGCGGAGCCGGCGACGGCGCGCCGCGCCGAGGCCGCGGACGCCACTCACGATACCATTCGAATGTCAGACGCGCGCGCGACGGTTCGCCGCTCACCTGCGTCACCGCGCGCGCGAATCCATGCTGCCGTTCGCGTCGCTCGAGCGGCCGCTCCAGCGCCCACTCGTGAAGCGAGTGTGAAGCTACAGGCCAATGTGCCTTCAGCCGCGCGCCATGCGCCGAAGGCAGCCCAGGGCGCGCGGCATATCTCGTGGCTCTGGCTCCTCATTCTGCTGGCTGTTCTGGGCGCGATCTATCTCGACCGGATCAGGAGGGCACCGCACTCGTCACCCGAGCTGCCGTAGAGCCCTGCACGCGTTCCTAGCCATCTTTCCCGCCGCGGGACGCTACTCGACAAGGACAGGCGTAACCAGGGGACGCGAATGCCGCGGATGCGCGCGAATGAAGACCGGGAGATTTGAAGGAAATTCGCGGCTGTTTTCGCGTACATTCGCGCGGATTCGCGTGCAGCTGTTGCTTCTTTCGACTCGGCGGAGCCGTCGCGCGAGCACGCCACGATACTCGGAAGCATCAGGTCTTGGGTTTCGGACGAACCGCCGTCGGCAATGTGAGACGCGTGTCGTGCGTGACGGCGCTGATCTGCAGGTTATAGCCGTTGGGTGTCGCGGTATGATAACTCTTGAATGCCGCGACGTGGATCTCGTCTCCCGTCGACGTGTCGACCTGCGCGCGAAGCCCGCGACTCTCCAGACCTTCCTTGACCTTGTCGGTATCCCACGGCTGAATGCCGAAGGAGATGTGATCGATGCGCGCACGACGCGGTGGTGGCGAGGTCGGCGCCGGCGTCGGTGCGGCCGCCGTGTCGCCGCCGCGTCCGCGGCCTCGGCCGCCGCGCCCGAAGTTCGGATCGAGCGGATTGCCGCCGCGCACGATGATGTCGCCGATGTCGGCGATCATCAGCTCGTTCTGGCTGCCTTCGTCGTACGTCGGCTTCCAGCCGAGGAGGTTCATGTAGAACGACGCGCTCTCCTTGTAATTCGTGCACGAGAAGGAGAAGTGATCGAGCCACACTGTCTTCCATCCCGTCGGCTCGAAGGGCAGTGGCGCCGCGAGCTTCGCGGTGCCGCCGGCGCGACGACGCTCGGCGCCGACGCCGTTGCTGATCTGCAGATCCCAGCCATCGGGATCCTTCACGTGGAAGCTCTGGAACTTGCCGTCGTTGTCCGCCACCGGATCGAGACCGCGGCGGCGTAGCTCCGCTTCCACTTTCTTCGCGTCCCAGTTCGCGATACCGAAGCAGAACGACGTGACGAGCGCGGTCACCGGTCCACGCGGATTGGCGCCGGGTTCGCCACCTCGACCACCGCCACCGCCGCCGCCGCCGCCGCGCGCGCCGGTGTTCGCGAAGGTCTCCGGCGGCGCACTCTTGAGAATCACCGTGCCCCAGTCGCCGATGTCCATGACGGCCTGCCGGCCGTCATCGGTGCGCTGCTTCCAACCGATCAGCGCGTTGTAGAACGCGGCTTCCTTCTGATAATCGGCGACGAGCATCGTGACGTGATCGAGCGAGATCGTGCGCCAGCTCGTCGGATCGAAGACGGGTTTGATGGCGGTCGTATCGCAGGCAGGAATGCCGAACGTGCGCATGCACCGGCCCTGCGCCACTGCCTTCGCGAGCGGTGCACCGACGGCCGCGAGCCCGAGCGCTTGCAGGAGTTGGCGGCGCGACATCGTCGCGCGTTCAGATTCGTCGAACAGCGTGGTCAGCCGATCGTCCATGGTCTCGCTCTCGCAGCCTCGATGGGTGAAACGACGTGGGCGCCGTCCGTCGGACGGCGCCCAAGAGATTGTCGGTCGTTTGGCGCGTCGGCAAGGTGGCCGATCGTTTCTCTCGCTACATCGGCGGACGCGGATGCGCCGTGCGAACCTCGCCACCCGACGATCCGGAGCTCGACGAGCCACTCGATGCCGTGGAGCCGCCGCCGCCGCCGCCGCCGCCGCCGGAAGAGGAGGTGCTGCTCGAGGAACCTGACCTGGAGCCCGATGACGGGAACGCATCGGCCGACGAGCTCGAACTGGCCGGACGCTGGGTGTATCCGCGGCCGTTCACGACTCGACCGTGCGGCTGATCGTCACCCTTCACGACGACGACCGGCGCGGCCGAGTATCCATAGTACGGATAGTACGCGCCATAGCCGTAGCTGTAGCCGTACGGATAGCCATACGCCGAGTAGGGTGAGTACCCATACCGGTAGCCGAGTCCGCAATCACCGTAGCCTGACGAGAAGTACGGATCGTAGCTCCAGCTGTCGCGGCACCGGCACGCATTGCGGCCATACATCGACGTCGCGAGCGCCCCGCAGTCGCCATCCGCGAAACGTCCCGCGTCGCCCGCGTTCGCGAGGCCGCCACCGAGTCCGTTCGACGGCTGCGCCGGCTTCAGCGCGAAGTGATCGGGAAAGGACACGCCGATCATGACGTCGGTCACGGACGAAGGCACGCCGGCGTCGGCGAGCGCAACGATCTGCTTCGCGTCGAGATTGAAGCGCGTGCCGCGCTCGACGATCCATGCCTGTACCGCCGCGGTGTCGGCGCGCGTCACCGCCTCCAGCACCGCCCGCACGTCGAGCGCCGTTCCCGCTTCCGTGCGCGCCGCGGAGATCGCGAGCTGGCGATCGCGGATCGCCTCGGCCACGTTGGCCGGCGCGATGTTGAGCGAATTGGCATCACGATAGTGAATGGCGCGAACGCCGGTCGTCTTGCCGACCGTGAGCGTCTGAACGTTGACCCAATCGCCCGACGGCGTCATCGAGAGGATGGTGTTGCCGCTGCGCGACAGACCGCCCGCGCACGTCATCGTGCTGTGCACGAAGACGCGTCGGTTGTCGACGGACCACTGTCCGGACTCGGTGCCGACGCAGCCCTGCTTGTCGACGTGTCGCGCCACGCCGCTCGCGTCGATCGTATCGCGCGTCGTGACGGCACCGTCCTGAACCATCGCGACCTCGACGGCGGACGTGCTGCTCACGGGCGACACGCAGATCGCCGACGGCTTGGTGCCGCCGAGCGCCGATACCTCACTCGGCTGCCAGCAGCCGAACCAGGCTTGCCAGCGCGTATCGAACGTCGACTGCGCGCGAAGCTGACCGCCGAATACCATGGCTAGCGTCGCCAGTCCGATGGCCCCGCTCCTTCCGTGAATGCGATTCGTCATGACCAGTTTCCCGTGATCAGAAGCGAATGGTGAGTCCGACATTCGTCGCGAAGCCGGACAGGTCGATGGGCTTGAAACCGGAGAAATCGTTCGAGAGATCGGCGTGCGACCAGACGTATCGTCCTTCAGTGGTCACGGCATAGCGCGGCGACAGCGTGTAGTCGAATCCGGCGAGCACGTTCCCCATCGGCGTCCAGCCGTGCGACTCGAAGATGTCGTGAAACACCCGGTAGTCGTTGTCGAAGTCGATGAAGTCGCCGTCCTGCCGGAAGCGATAGTACTGCGCGCCGCCGCCGGCGCCGACGTAGACCGCGGCGCGCGAGGGAATCCACGCAAACTTGCCGACCGAACGGCCGGTCGACGTGAGATACTGCTTCACCGACAGGGTCAGCGGAATGCGCCGAAACGACGTGGTCTGCTCGATGGGTTGATCGTTGTTGTCGATGCAACAACGAAACTCGGACTTCTTTTGCATGCCGGAGAAATCGCCGGAGAGAACCACGTGCGTCTGGCCGAACACGTGAAACGCGAGATCCATCCCGACGTTCGGTGAGCTGAAGTCACCGCGGTTCAACGTCAGCTGGTTGGTGGTAAAGCCAAAGATGTCCCCGCCCGCTCGAGCTGCCGCCCATCCGGCGCGGAACGTCACCGCGCCCGCCGGAGTGCCGAACAGAAAGCCGTTCCCGGCATTCTGCGCCCCAGCCGCCACCGGCAGCGCGACAAGAACTGCGAGCCCAACAGCGCGTGAGAAAGACGTCATGAGTCTTCCATGTCGGAGTGATTTGCATACTAAAACGTATGCCATAATGCGCAAGACCCTTTGTAGACCAACGTTCTCCGTCCCGGCAGCGTTGCAAACGCCCGTTCCGACACCGTTCTGGTGCATGGACCGGCTGGCCGGCTCCGATCCGTGCGCCGGTTGGCTTCCTTATTAAGGAGGAGGCGCGGGGTCAAACCAATTCGTCCCTGAGCCTATCCAATCGTCAGCGCCGACCGTCGCGCGACTCCTGACAACCCGAATTTCGCCAACATGTTCCTCGCAGGCTTCGCATTAATGCTGACTTTTCAGCATCCAGCGGACAGCACAAACCGATTGAAGACCGTCGTCGTCCACAATCAGCCCGTCGGCGCCGCAACCGACACCGGTGTGACGGCAACCCGTGCCGACGTCGAGCCAGTCATCGACGGAAGCGATGCGGACGCGGTCTGGCGCGTCGCCCCGCCGATCACCGCGTTCACCCAATGGCAGCCGACCGAAGGACGCAAGCCGCGCTTTCCGACGGAGGCGAAGATCGCCTACGACGCCGCGAACCTGTTCGTCTTCGTACGCGCCTTCGACCCGCACCCGGACAGCATCATCAAGCTGCTCGAGCGACGCGACACCTTCACGGCGTCGGACATGGTGTGGCTCTTCATCGACTCGTATCACGATCGGCGCACCGGCTACGAGTTCGGCGTCAATGCCGCCGGCGTGAAAATCGATCAGGCCATCTACGACGACGGCAACGAGGACAACGCCTGGGACGCGGTGTGGGACGTCGCCACGCGCATCGATTCGCTCGGCTGGACCGCCGAGTTCCGCATTCCGCTGTCGCAAATGCGCTACGGCGCGAGCCGCGATCACATCTTCGGCTTCACGATCGATCGCGACATCTATCGCTACAACGAACGCGTCATCTGGCCGCTCGTCAGCCAATCCAAGGCCGGGTTTGCGTCGCAGTTCGGCACGCTCGACGGCCTCCGTGACATCGAAGCGCCGCGGCGTCTCGAGGCGCTCCCGTACGCGCTGACGAAGAATGCGACGGACATCCGTGAGAACCGATTCACGACGAAATCCACGATCACCCTCGGCGGCGATCTCAAGTATCGCGTCGCGCCCAACATCACTCTCGACGCCACGATCAATCCGGACTTCGGCCAGGTCGAATCGGATCCGGCGGTTCTCAACCTCACGGCCTACGAATCCTTCTTCGACGAGCGGCGGCCGTTCTTCGTCGCCGGCCGAGGACTGTTTCGATTCGACGTCAACTGCAGCGCGGTGAATTGCAGCAACGAGGGGCTGTACTACAGCCGGCGCATCGGACGGACGCCCGAGCTCGCGAGCACCTACGGCGACACTTTGCCGCCCGACCCGACCACCATCCTCGGCGCCGCCAAGCTGCTTGGCCGATTCCCGAACGGTCTCACTTTCGGCGTGCTCAACGCGACGACCGACCAGGTGATCAGCCCCGGAGACACCACGTTCGAGCCGCGCACCAACTACGCTCTCGCGCGCGCGCGGCAGGACCTGCGAGCGGGGAATACCAGTGTCGGCGCGATCGTGACGGCGGTCAATCGCGGCACGGATCGATGGACGTCGGCATATCTGCCGGGCAACGCGTACGTCGGCGGTGTGGACTTCCGTCATCGATTTCTCGATCGGACCTACGAGATCTCCGGATCGCTCGATCGAAGCCGAGTCGGGGGATCGAAGGAGGCGATCGCCGCGCTTCAGACGGACGCGGTCCACTACTACCAGCGGCCCGACGCGGGCCTGCCGCTCGACAGCAGCCGCACATCGCTCGACGGCGACGCGGAGGAGCTCAAGCTCGGCAAGGTGGCCGGCCGACACCTGATGTTCGAGTCGGCGTATCTGCGACGGTCCGCCGGATTCGAGATCAACGACCTCGGATTTTTGCGGCGTGCCGACCAGCAGTCGTGGATGACGTGGATGGGCTTCTTCGATCGGCGCGAGCACCTGTTCTACAAGCGCTTCCAGCTGAACAACAACTGGTCCGAGGCCTGGACGACGGCTGGACTACCGCTCGAAGCGGCGTACAACATCAACACCCATATCACGTTGATGAACAACTGGGGTTGGCACATGGGCGGAACGCTCGGGCAGCTCGGCACGACATACGACGATCGTGCCGCCCGCGGCGGACCGGCGATTCGTCAGAGCGCGTATCTCGCGCCGTGGTGGTCGATCAATGGCGACGACCGCCGGGCGGTTGTGCCGTACATGAACGCCAACTATTTCAGGGGTGAGGACGGCCGCAACTCGAACTGGAATTTCAGTCCCGGGTTCGACTACAAGGTTGCCGGGCGTTTCAGCTCCAGCGTTTCGATGGGTTGGTCGCACAACATCACGGACAATCAGTGGTACGGCAACTTCGATCGACCGGACGGCCTGCACTACACGTTCGCCCATCTGGACCAGACGACGACGTCGGCCACGCTGCGGCTGAACTACACCTTCACGCCGACGGTGTCGTTGCAGGCGTACCTGCAGCCGTTCGTGTCGAAGGGCACGTATACGGACGTGCGCGGGCTCTCGTCGACCCCCCGCGCGGCGTCCTACGCCGGCCGATACGCGACCTTCGCCGACACCTCGGTGACGAACAACCCAGGCGGCTTCAACTTCAAGCAGTTTCAGTCGAACATCGTGTTTCGTTGGGAGTACATGCCCGGCTCGACCCTCTTCCTGGTGTGGAATGAAGGGCGCCAGGGCTTCGCCGATGCCGCCGGAACGAAAAACTTCCGCGAAGAGGTCGACGACCTGCTCCGCCTACACCCGGCCAACACGTTTCTGATCAAGGCGTCCTACTGGATCAACAAGTGACGCGCGGCTGAAACACGGGGCCCGTCGTATTCGTTCGCGGAATGACGCAGATGGTGGTGGAGTCCGCGTCATCCCACGAACGGAACGTGCACATGTTGGCCTCACGAGGTTTTCGCGCAATCGCCGCGGCGCTGTGGTTTGCTGCCGCCTGCTCCCATGACTACTCCACCGGACCACGTCGTCCGGTTCCCGTGGCGTCAGTGGCCGCCGGGCCGACCGCGCTCGTTCTCGGGATCGGTCAGACCAAGCAGCTCACAGCGTTCGTCAAGGACGCCGCCGGGAATACACTTTCCGGCCGGCTGGTCACCTGGCGGACGGACAGTCCAGACGTGGCCAGAGTGAGCGCCGACGGTCTCGTCACGGCGACCGGTCCTGGGTACGCGACCATCATCGCCACGTGCGAGGGCAAGACGTTCGGCGTCGCGGCGACCGTCGTCGAGGAATGAAATGAGAGACGTCTAATTGCGACGCAAGCGCATCTAGCGGAGGTGCGGTCCTGCCGTAAGATTGGCGCCGCAGCGAAGCGAAGCAGTGCCTGAGTAGCATGCCGTCGGTCGAGCCATGTCTCTCCCAAGGCGCATGGCCAGAAGGCGGCAACGACCTAGCATCCTCGCGGGTGCTAGGTCGTTTCGCGTCGGCGTGGGTGACTCCCGAGGGCGCTCGGCGCGAGGGACGCGCGAGTGAGTATTAAATATTTTAATTTCTCGAAAAACGCTTGTCTTTGCTCTGGGGAACCGTAGGTTTCATTACCCCTTTTCCATCGAGCATGACGTCGGCGACCGCAGCGTACCGGAAGGATCTTGCCGCGAACGGATCGCCGTTCGGCGCGCATGACGGCGAGTGGATCGCGGTGGCGTCGCTGGTATCGACAGCCGCGCTCGGCGACTCGGAGAGCGATCGTGCGGCCTGGGATGCGGCGATCGAGACTGCGACGACTGCGCTGGGTGCGCGGGAGCTCGATCGATTGTCGAGCCGAGAGTGGGGTACCGGGTGGTCGTCCTTCGATTCGTTGACGTTGATGGCGATCGCCATGCACGAGGCGGGTGCGCGGCATTTGTCGACGGTCGTCCTCGACTCGCTGTTGCGGGTGCGACGCAACGAGCGGGACCTGGCCTACGGGCGCGCGTTGGCGCAGCGCGCGCGCGTCGCGTATCTGGCCGGTGAGCAGGAGGTCGCCGAGGATTTCTATCGGCAAGTCGAGTCGATCGGCACCCGCGTGAAGAGCGTGGAACTGCGGGCGCGAGCGGCGAACGGGTTTGTCGGGCTTGCCCAGGTGCGCGGAAACCACCCGGCGATGCTGGAGGTCGCGCAGCGCGGACTTTCGCTCGCCGAACAGACGGGAATTCCACGTTTGCGTTGGAATGCTCGCTATTCGATCATGATGAGCACCGCGCTCTTCCGCCGTTTTGACGAGGCCTTGGAGCACGGATGGGAGTTGTTCAATCTCGTTCGCGGTGATGTCGTCGGTGAAGCGCTTGCATTGCAGTCGCTCGGACAACTTCTGGTCGACATGGGCGACGTCGATTCCGCCCGGTTTGCGTTCGAGGCCGTGGTCAGTCGGGCGCTACCGCCGCATGTGTTGTTGTCGGCGCTTGGCAGCCTCGCGAATGCGAGCGCGGCGTCTCCATCGCATCGAACGACGCTCGACTGGGCGGTTACCGAGGTCGAGGCATTCCGCGACGCGGCCGCGCCGCCGTGGGCTTATGCCGCGGCGTTGCTCGACTCCGCCATCGCACTGCGCGATGTCGGTCAGATTTCGAGAGCGAGCAAGCTGCGCGACGAAGTGCTGGCGGTGACCCGCACGCACGGCTTTCACTCGCTGCAATATCGGGCCGAGAATCTGGAGCTCGACACGGTCACGTCCCGTCCGGAACGCGCCGCAGTCGCGGCCGCGGCGACCGAGATCGTTCGTTCCGTGCGCCGACTGGCTCCTCGGCGGTTGCCACGGCACGTCCGCATGGCAACCTTCCGAGGTTAGCTATGCCGACTAGTGACCGTTGCCGCAGACCCAACGACCGTCGACCTGCGTCCACCCGCTCTCGCACGGCGCGTCGGGCGGCGTATCGTCGTGGTTGGCCGCAGTCGGCTGGACGCTGCGCGTGACGACCGGCGCGGTGGGGCCCGCGGCACAGCCGATGGAAAGAATCGTGGCGCCGGCGGCGACGAGGCGCGCGATGTTGCGGAAAGAAACACGAGTGGTCACAAATCGCTCCAATTGGCAGGAGCGATCTATCTACGATCCCGCGCGTCGCTGAGCGGTTATGTCTGGTGCAGCCGGGTTACTCAGAGTTCCCCGCGCCGGGGAAATCCTGGGGAGCGTCGTTGCTTGCGGTCTGGATCAACAGCAGCGTGCCCGCGTCCTCGACGCCTTCCGAACCCGCGTCGACGTCCGTTTCATCGAGTCCCTTGCCGAAATCACGGCGATCCTCCGATCCACGCTCGAAGACGTCGACGTCGTCGTCCTGCCGGCCGTCGATCGAGCGGGATCCGCCGGTACCGTCGAGCGCGCCGTCCGTCAGATCGTCGTCGAACGCCCGCGCGTAGCGATCGTCGCCTATTGCCCACCGGCGGCGAAGTATTCCTCCGAGATCCGCGCCCTGGCCGCGGCCGGCGTCCACGAATTCGTCTTTGCCGGAATCGATGATCAAGGTACGACGTTCCGCACGATTCTGGCGAAAGCCCGACGCGGCTGCGCCGCCGACTGGGTCATGCAACAGTTGCGTCCGATCGTGCCGCCGCGCCTGCATCGACTGCTCGAGGCCATCCTCGCGCACCCAGACCGCGTGACGACTATTCCGACGCTCGCCGCCGAGCTGGGCGTGCATCGCAAGACGCTCTTCAATTGGTGCGAGCGCGCCGCCTTCCTGCCGCCCGCGGAACTGCTTGCGTGGGCTCGGCTTGCCCTCGTCGCATATCATCTCGAGAGCACGGGTTGCACTGTCGAGACCATCGCCCTCGAGCTGTCCTATCCCTCCGACACGACGCTTCGCAACACCATCAAGCGGTACACCGGCTTGAGAGCGAGGGGAAAG
>JADMIO011298151.1_pt1 | contig 10095 bp, 6 predicted proteins | sample 8958161 | NCBI WGS metagenome assembly JADMIO01 (sample SAMN16585339, study PRJNA669376) | soil metagenome | isolation source: Crop rotation soil | place: USA: Cullars Rotation, Alabama | collected 2011
GGTGCGCCAGCTGGCGCACTTCACCGGCCACCACGGCAAACCCGCGCCCGTGCTCGCCGGCGCGCGCCGCTTCGATCGCCGCATTCAGGGCCAGCAGATTGGTGCGCGCGGAAATTTCAGAAATGACCTGGGTGAAGCCGGCGATGCTTTTCGATTTTTCCTGCAGCGCCACCATCATGGCGGCGGCCTGGTTCGCTTCCTCGCGCGCGCCGCTGATGCGCGCCAGGCCCTGGTCCACCTCGGCGCGCCCGGCCACGCTTTCACTTTGCACACGGGCAGCCACGTCGGCGGCATGGCCGGCCTTGGCGGCGATGCGCTCGGTGCTCCTGGCCACTTCATCGGCGCTGGCCACGACCGTCACCGCGGTCTGCACATCCTTTTCGATCTTCTTTTTGACGGAGTCGACAAAGTAGGAGGTCTCGGCGGCGCCGATCATGATGTCGTCGATCGCGTGGCCGACCACGCCGATGAAACGCTGGCTTTCTTCGGCACCGTTGTTGCCGCGTCCAAGGAACAGCAGGGCGCAGCTGGCCAGGCTGGCGAGGATCGCCGACCAGACCGGCCCCAGGGGAGCGCCAAACGCGATTCCAAGCAGATAAACGAGCAGGGCGCTGCCGGCGGCAGCGGCGAGCACAAGCGCGGCAAATCTCACCGCCATGGAATTTGGTAGCGTCATGTCTCCCCTTGCACGTACTAGTATTTGTCCGCGTCGAATGGTTCTAACCTACAGCATTCGTTGGATAAGCTCAAGAATTTGTAGGTGACAAATTGCTGTTCTTTTACTTGATTGGCAGCTTGGTGGTATTCTTGACTTCTTCCATGACCGCGTAAGTATGGGTTTCGCGCACGCCTTTTTGCAGCAAGGTCTTGCCCAGGAACTCGCGGTAGGCTGCCATATCCTTGACGCGCGCCTTCACCAGGTAGTCGAAGCCGCCCGCCACCATATGGCATTCGAGGACTTCCGGAATGATCTGTACGCTATTCTTGAAGGCATCAAATACTTCCGGGGTCGTGCGGTCAAGCACGACCTCGATGAACACCAGCAGCGAGACATCGAGCAGCTGCGGGTTCAGCTGGGCCGTGTAGCCCATGATGTAGCCGGACTCGTGCAACTTGCGCACGCGCTCCAGGCAGGCGGCAGGCGACAAGTTGACGCGGCCCGCCAGTTCGACGTTGCTGATACGGCCGTCGCTCTGCAGCTCGGATAGAATTTTCTTGCTTATTTTGTCCAGCATTCCAGGTTTCCCCCAACAATAAATTTTATTTGGTGAAATTGTCTCACTAAAAACAATCTATGGCTAGTCTTCTCTATTACCAGAATTAATCCAGAAGATTTCACTCTACAATCGAATCATCTATTCAGGGCCCCGCGGCTGGGCGCCCTTCGTTCTTGCTATTCATTGTTAAAGAGATCCCATGCAGACTGGCGTACCGGCTACTTCTTTCCATCCATTCGCCGCGCTCGGCGCTGAAATCCCGCGCGAAGCGGCGCCGCTGCGCGCCGCCATCACCGCCGCCTACCGCCGCGACGAAACCGAGGCCGTGCAATGGCTGCTGGCGCAGGGCGCGCGCGCCACGGCGTGGGCCGAGCCGCTGGCGCACCAGCTGGTGTCGGCGGTGCGCGAAAAACGCAGCCGCGCCTCGGGCGTTGATGCGCTGATGCATGAATTCTCGCTGTCCTCCGAAGAAGGCGTGGCCCTGATGTGCCTGGCCGAAGCGCTGTTGCGCATCCCCGACAGCGCCACCGCCGACCGCCTGATCGCCGACAAAATCAGCAAGGGCGACTGGCGCAAGCACCTGGGCGAATCGCCTTCGCTGTTCGTCAACGCGGCCACCTGGGGCCTGCTCATCACCGGCAAGCTGGTCGACACCAGCAGCGAAAACGGCCTCGGCTCGGCCCTGAGCAAACTGATCAGCAAGGGCGGCGAGCCGCTGATCCGCAAGGGCGTGGACCTGGCCATGCGCATGTTGGGCAACCAGTTCGTCACCGGCCAGACCATCGCCGAAGCGATTAAAAACAGCCGCGACAACGAAGCGCGCGGCTACCGCTACTCCTACGACATGCTGGGCGAAGCGGCGCTGACCGCCGCCGACGCCGACAAATACTATGCATCCTACGAACAGGCGATCCACGCCATCGGCAAGGCCTCCGACGGGCGCGGCATCAAGGATGGCCCGGGCATTTCGGTCAAGCTGTCGGCGCTGCACCCACGCTACAGCCGGGCCCAGCATGCGCGGGTGATGGGCGAGCTGCTGCCTAAATTGAAAGCACTGGTGCTGCTGGCCAAGCAGTACAACATCGGCCTGAACATTGACGCCGAAGAAGCGGACCGCCTCGAAATCTCGCTCGACCTGATGGAGGCAATGGCCTTCGATCCTGCTTTGGCCGGCTTCGACGGCATCGGCTTCGTGGTGCAGGCTTACCAGAAGCGCTGCCCCTTCGTCATCGATTTCCTGGTCGACCTGGCGCGCCGCAGCGGCCGCAAGTTCATGGTACGGCTGGTCAAGGGCGCCTACTGGGATGCCGAAATCAAGCGCGCCCAGGTGGACGGCATGCCTGGCTATCCGGTCTACACGCGCAAGGTCTACACCGATGTGTCCTACCTGGTCTGCGCGCAAAAGCTGCTGGCCGCGGCGGATTCCCTGTATCCGCAATTTGCCACCCACAATGCACATTCGCTGGCGGTGATTTATACCTGGGCCAAAGAGAAGGGGGTGTCCAACTACGAATTCCAGTGCCTGCACGGCATGGGTGAAACCCTGTACGACCAGGTCGTCGGCAAGGACAAGCTGGACAAGCCTTGCCGCATCTACGCCCCGGTCGGCTCACATGAAACACTGCTCGCCTACCTGGTGCGCCGCTTGCTGGAAAATGGCGCCAACTCCTCGTTTGTGAACCAGATCGTCGACGAAAAAGTCGCCATCGACACCTTGATCGCCGATCCCTTCGACGCCTCGCTGGCCCAGGCCGGCGCCCCGCATCCGGGTATCGCCTTGCCGCTGGCCCTGTTCGGGAGCGAGCGCCGCAATTCGGCCGGCATCGACTTGACGAATGAAAACGTGCTGCGCACGCTGGGCGACGCGCTGGCCCTTCCGCGCGAATGGATCGCCGGCCCGCTGATCAACGGTCCCGCCAGCACCGGTGCTGCCCTGCAGCCGGTGATCAATCCGGCCCAGCGGCTCGATGTCGTCGGCCATGTCACCGAAGCGAGCTCGGCCGACGTGGAGACCGCACTGGGCGCCGCCGTCGACTACGCGATGGACTGGCAAACCATGGCGCCATCGGCGCGTTCCACGCTGATAGCGGCAGTTGCCGACTTGTTCGAAGAACATACCGAGGAATTGATGGCGCTGGCGATCCGCGAGGCGGGCAAGTCGCTGCCCAATGCCATCGCCGAGGTCCGCGAAGCGGTCGACTTCCTGCGCTACTACGCGGCCCAGGTCAACGGCACGCCAAACATGCTGGCGCTCGGCCCGGTCGCCTGCATCAGTCCGTGGAACTTCCCGCTGGCGATCTTCACCGGCCAGGTCGCGGCCGCGCTGGCCGCCGGCAATGTGGTGCTGGCCAAGCCGGCCGAACAGACGCCGCTGATCGCCCACCGCGCGGTCAGCCTGTTCCACGCGGCCGGTATCCCGAAAGGCGCACTGCAGCTGCTGCCTGGCAGCGGCGAAGTCGTCGGCGCCGGCCTTTGCCAGGATGCGCGCGTGCGCGGCGTGATCTTCACCGGCTCGACCGAAGTGGCGCAAATCATCAACCAGACCCTGGCAAAGCGCGCCATGCTCGAGCATGGCGACATTCCGCTGATCGCCGAAACGGGCGGGCAGAATGCGCTGATCGTCGATTCCTCGGCCCTGCCCGAACAAGTGGTGCAGGACGTGATGAGCTCGGCCTTCGACAGCGCGGGCCAGCGCTGCTCGGCGCTGCGGGTGCTGTTCCTGCAGGAAGAAATCGCCGACAAGACCATCAGGATGCTCAAAGGCGCGATGCAGGAATTGCGCGTGGGCGGCCCGGATCGCCTGGCGACCGATATCGGGCCCGTCATCGACGCCGAGGCCCAGCAAAATTTACTGCGCCATATTGAGCGCATGAAGGGACGCGCCAAGCAACACTTCGCGCTGGAATTGCCTCCCGAGCTGGCGGCGCAGGGCACCTTTGTGCCGCCCACCGTGCTGGAGATAGCGTCCCTGTCGGAACTGACGCAGGAAGTATTCGGCCCGGTGCTGCACATCATCCGCTACCAGCGCGCCAACCTGGCCCGGCTGGTCGACGACATCAACGCCACCGGCTTCGGCCTGACCCTTGGCGTGCATTCGCGCATCGACGAGACGATCGACTTCATTTCGCAGCGCGCCCATGTGGGCAATATCTATGTGAACCGCAACATCGTCGGCGCGGTGGTGGGCGTGCAACCTTTTGGCGGCGAAGGCAAATCGGGCACCGGGCCGAAAGCCGGCGGGCCCTTGTACCTCAAGCGCCTGCAGCGCGCCGCGCCGCCGCTGCTGCAGCACGAACGCCAAGCCACGCCGGGCCTCGAATCGCTGATGGCCTGGGCCCGCACCCAGGGCCACGCCCGCGTGCTGTCCCTGGGGGAACAGTATATGCGCACGACCCTGGCGGGCACCACCCTGGGCTTGCCGGGCCCTACCGGCGAGCGCAACCATCTTGCCTTCAGCCCGCGTGGGGCCGTGCTGTGCGCCGCGAATGACATCGGGGTACTGCTTAATCAATTGGCAGCGGTTTTAGCGACCGGCAACCTCGCGGTCGTCGTGGCCAGTTCGAAAGAACTGATTCCGACCGGTTTGCCGAACGAGGTCAAGGAGCGCATCGAATTTGCGTGTAGTGTCGATGCGTGCAAACATGATTTTCAGATTGCGCTGGTGGAAGCATCACTGGCCAACAGCCTGCGCCCGGTACTCGCCGCGCGCACGGGCGCCATTGTAAGCATGATCGAGACCTCGGAAGAAGGGTCGATCCCGCTGTGGCGCCTGGTGGCTGAACGCGCCCTGTGCGTCAACACGACTGCAGCCGGCGGTAACGCGAGCCTGATGACCTTGGGCTTGTAACTCGTTGAATTGGAGGAAGATATGTTAGTTGGCGTTCCAAAAGAGATAAAAAACCACGAGTACCGGGTCGGCCTTACGCCGCCCAGCGTACGTGAACTGACGTCGCGCGGGCACCAGGTGCTGGTGCAAAAGAATGCCGGCGCCGACATCGGCCTGTCCGACGAGCAGTACGTCGCGGCGGGCGCCACCATCGTCGAGACGGCCAAAGAAATCTTTGCCCGCTCGGAAATGATCGTCAAGGTCAAGGAACCGCAGCCGGGCGAATGCGCCATGCTCGGCGAAGGGCAGATCCTGTACACCTATCTGCACCTGGCGCCAGACCCGGAGCAGACGGCGGCGCTGGTCAAATCCGGCGCGGTCTGCATTGCCTACGAAACCATCACCGGCCCCGGCGGCGGCTTGCCGCTGCTGGCGCCGATGAGCGAAGTGGCGGGGCGCATGGCGATCCAGGCCGGCGCAGCCCACCTGGAAAAATCGAAAGGCGGCATGGGCTTGCTGCTGGGCGGCGTGCCGGGCGTGGCGGCTGGCCATGTGGTCATCATCGGCGCCGGCGTGGTCGGCACCAATGCGATGCAGATGGCGGTCGGCGCGGGCGCCCGGGTTACCGTGCTCGACAAGAGCGTGGACCGGCTGCGCCAGCTGGACCTGGTCTACGGCAACCGCATCTCGACCCAATATTCAAATGCCCACGCGATCGAGGAAGCGGTGCTGTCGGCCGACCTGGTTGTCGGCGGCGTGCTGGTGCCGGGCGCGGCGGCGCCGAAACTGGTCACCAGGGACATGATTTCGCGGATGAAAAAAGGCGCGGTCGTGGTCGATGTGGCGATCGACCAGGGCGGCTGCTTCGAGACTTCGCATGCGACCACCCATGCCGACCCGACTTTCGTTGTCGATGGCGTGGTTCACTACTGTGTGGCGAATATGCCGGGCGCGGTGGCCCGCACGTCGACCTTCGCGCTGAACAACGCCACCATCGGCCACGCGGTCGCGCTGGCGAGCAAGGGCTGGAAAAAGGCGCTGGCCGACGATATTCACCTGCGCAACGGCCTGAATGTTTGCCAGGGCAAGGTCACTTACGCGGCTATTGCCCAGCAGCTGGGCTATGATTACACCAGCTCCGCATCACTGTTGGCTTGATCGGGCAAGGCGGCATTGACCGCGATCCGGGCCAATGCCGTCTTTTACTCGAAGGTGAATGTGAACTGGGTACGGTAAACGTAGGCGGGATCGAGTCCGGCAGCCGGTCCCCGGTAGCGCGAAAGTGCATACTCGGCCTTGCCCCTGAGGTAAGAGAGCAGGTAATTATTGGTCATGCGCGGATCGTTCTTGTCTTCGACCTTGGAAAAATGGTAGCGCTGGATACCGGGTTCCCTGACATTCAGGATATCCTGGCGCCAAAAGATACGTCCGCTCGAGGGAACGAAGGCCATGGTCACCGTTCCTGACATGCCCTGATCAGCCGCGATCTGCGGGAACATGAATTGCGCACGCATTTCTCCGACAACCCCGACCAGGTAAACGCATCCCTGGAATAGCGCCGCAGGCATTTTCCCAAGCTCGTCATTGAATCCATCCGGATTGTCATCCGGATGCGAGGCAGGTATGCAGGGCTTTGGAAATTGATCCTTGAATCGGCTTTTCGCCGTCCACCAGAGGGCCAGCCCATTGTCACGGTCAGCTCTTGCGTATCCTGCGATCAGCCGGAAGGCAGCGGATTTGTTGCCTGCATCGTCGGCCAGCATGTACAGGCCAACCGCCTTTTCCCAGTTGGGAGCGAGGCACACGCCTTCCTCGTACAGGGTACCAGCCAGCAGGAGGACATCCGGTTGCTTCGATTTAATGCCTTCCTTGATTTCTTCGATGGCGCCCTTGCAATTCGAGGCCTTGAGCAAACGATTGATGTATTCCGTCGCCTGTTTATTTGGCTCCACGTAGTTGGGCGCGGCGTTGGCACTGACTGTGACAGTGCATAAGCTTGCGCACAACGCCAAATGGCGCTTAAAAGCAAATGTCCTCAAGTGGCATCCTATAAAACGCTTTGATCGAAACCATATTATTGCCCATTTGCAGCGTCCATACATAAGCGTTTAGCGATGTAAAAGGCATGGAACGCAGCGACAGCTGCGGCCTCAGGAGTCGCTGCTGGCATTCTCTCGCTCTGCCTTGGAAAGCACCTTGACTTCAACGATGGGAGATCCCTCTGTCGAAAAGAAAGGCGTCTTTTTGTATGCGCCGCTGAGCCGGCCAATCATGACTCGCGGGATAAAGCCCAGCAGGGTGGTGAAGGTGCGGAAACCCAAGCGCGGCGGAGGTCCAAAAGCACCTTTCGTATTCACGCGCGCTTGAATCTGTGGAAATGAGCGTTCGTACGCGCCCGGGTCTGCCTTCAAACAACTATGGACCAGTCCCACATAAGGGACTTTGGGCTCACGCGACGTATTGCAAATCGGTGTATTGCAGCATTTGGCATACCAGCGCAAGCTTCCCCTCGGGGAAAGCGAAAGGCAAGCGAGATTTTCGCTACCGCGAGTAAAGGAAACCCGGTTGACCAGCGTCGCAACAAATTCGAAGCCGCCAAGTGCGTCGTGGATTTGGGATTTCTTTCCCAGGTAGTTTGAATAGGTGCGGCAGTCCTTGCAATAGCAAACACCGCGCACAGCGCGCTGCGCTTGACTGATTTCCCCTTGCAGGGCCCCGCACTGGCATTGGAAGCGATGGTTCATTGGTGATTGAAGTTTCACGAGTTTGTACACAGACGTTTGACGATGTGAAATGCATAAAGTGCAGCGACCGATTTCACAAAACACATAAAGTCGACGGCGGCATCTTCATTGGCGTTATCGGAGATGGTGCGGACAATCGCAAATGGCACACCCAGTTCGAAGCATACCTGGGCCACCGCCGCCCCTTCCATTTCCACTGCCAGCAAACCGGGGAGGGATGCGTTCAGCTGCTCGATATGCTCGCGTGCACTGACGAACCGGTCGCCGCTGGCAACGAGTCCGCGATGTACCCTGGGCTTTCCAAGCCGAAATTGCTTGCGTTCGTCCGCGCCAATTGCGTCCATGAAGTCCTGGTCCAGAAAAGACTGGGCGGCAGTCGCGACCTGGCCGCTTAACTGCGCGTCGGTCAGAAAATGCGATAGACCAGTGAGCGGCACCTCGTATTTGGGAAACAGAGGACTGGCGTCGATATCATATTGCAGCAGCGATTCTGCGACCACGATGTCGCCCACACGCACCCCGGCGTCACCTGCGCCGGCAACGCCGGTGAACAGGATGTGGGTAACTCCGAACTTTTCCACAAGCATGGTGGCAGTCATTGCCGCGGCAACCTTGCCAATTCGCGACAGGACGCACACAGCGTCGATTCCCCACAGCTTTCCGGTCGCGTAGTCACGCATGCCATGAACGAGCCTGGAGGGCCCTTCCAGGGCTTCTACCAGACCCTGCTGTTCTTCATGAAGTGCACTGATGATGCCAAGACGCATAGTTTCCCCTGTCGGTTTACTGTTTTATATAAATGTATGTATACAAATTTAGTAGTAGTAGTTAACGCCGGCGTTTTTTGTGGATAACTGCCTTAAACCCTTGTAAACGCTCGCGTTAACGCGTGAAGAACTGCAAGGACAAGCCTTGTATCAAAAAAGGATGTTAACTGGATAAGAAAATCGCTGTGGAAAAAGATGGCGCTTGTGCACAAAGGATGCTGTGGATATCCAGCGGTTTATCCACAGGCCACCTTCCGTGTGAGCAGCAATGTCTCCAGTTCGGCTGAGGGCATGGGTTTCCCGAGCAGAAATCCCTGGCCCAGGTCACAGCCGGCCTGGACCAGCAAATCGCGCTGTTCTTCGGTTTCGACGCCTTCGGCGATAACCTTCATGCCCAGTTTGTGCGCCATCAGGATGATCGCTTCGCACAGCACAAGGTCCTCTGGCCGCTTGCCCAGCCGGCCGACAAAGTCGGGATTGATCTTCAGGTAATCGAGCTCCAGGCTTTGCAGGAAGGACAGGGAGGAATAGCCGGCGCCAAAATCATCGATCGACACTTCGATGCCGGCGCCGCGGAAAGCCAGCAGTTTTTCTGTGATCGCGTGGCCGGCTTCGTGCAGCAATTGTTCGCTAACCTCGACGATGATGCTGTTGGCCGGCAGTTCGAGCTTTAACAAGGTGTCCTTCCAGCGCTGGAAATGGCAACTTCGGTCGCGGAACTGCAGTCCGGATTTATTAACGCACACCTGGAAAGCGGTACCGGCCATGGATTGCAGCCTGCACGTTTCCAGCGCCGCCTGCTGGAATACCCAGTCGCCGATTTCCACGATCATTCCGGTTGCTTCAGCAATCGCCAGGAAATCGCGGGGATAGAGCAGGCCCCGTTCCGGGTGCTGCCAGCGCACCAGCACTTCCGCTTTGATGATGGCGCTGGTTTTCAAGTCGGTGATCGGCTGGTAGACAACGCGCAATTGTTGGAGTTGGACCGCGTGGCGCAGCTCGGCGGCCAGCAGTTTGCGCGCATGTGTCGCTTGCTGCATGAAGGGCGCAAAATAATTGTAGCGGTTACGCCCCTGCTCCTTGGCGGCGTACATGGCCTGGTCGGCGTTCTTCATCAGGCTGTCGATGGTCGTGCCATCGTCCGGGTACATCGTAATGCCGATGCTGGCTGAAATATGCGCTTCGTTGTCGCCCAGGTGAAAAGGTTCAACCAGTTGCTTGAGAATATCTTCGGCGATCCGGGCGGCGTCGTTGGAATTGGGAAGGGCGCTGAGAATCATGGTAAATTCATCGCCGCCCAGCCTGGCCACGGTATCGCTGCCGCGCACGCTGTTGCTTAATCGTTGGGCAGTTTCTTTCAACAGCACATCGCCGAGCGCATGGCCGAGGGTGTCGTTGACTTCCTTAAAGTGGTCGAGGTCAATGAAGAACAGCGCCATCGGCGCATCGCTGCGATCGGCTTTCAGCATCTCTTGCCGCAGGCGTTCATGGAACATGCGGCGGTTCGGCAATCCGGTCAGGGGATCGAAGTTGGCTTGTTT
>JADMIO011435083.1_pt1 | contig 10095 bp, 8 predicted proteins | sample 8958161 | NCBI WGS metagenome assembly JADMIO01 (sample SAMN16585339, study PRJNA669376) | soil metagenome | isolation source: Crop rotation soil | place: USA: Cullars Rotation, Alabama | collected 2011
GCCGCGACTTCAAGTCACGTGAATTCCAAGCTTCGGATCCCACTGTGCTGGAAAGGAACAAGTGGTTCAAGGTTGGGAACGTTTGTAACGTTTGATGCATTGTCGGGTGAAAAGGCAACCGAAGGAGTCTCTGGCTGTTTTGGATCAACGCTTTGGCAACCGGTGCCAAGCAATGAAGTAACTAATGTGGCCAGCAGCGCATAGTGGATGACCGGGAGCCACGATGAGCGCTCCACTATATTTTCGCCCATTGTTTGTTTGACGCATTTCGACATTTTTTCCTCCTCATTGTTTTAACCTGATCCCTCCGAACGGACTTTGGATGCAGGATGTTAATATGATACAGAAAGTCGAGCGCGTCGTCAAAAAAATCAAACGCAACCAGCCTCAAAATTGAAGTGCCGTATGTCGAATTCACGCAGCTCCTGCCGGCTTTGGACTCAGTAAAGGCAAATTCTACTTCGAAGATTGAAGAAACAATTCCACAAACTGGTTTACTGGCATCTTTTCAAGGTCCTCCAGATTCTTGAATAGAAACCCCAGGGCTTGGACGCGTTCTTCCGGAAACCTAGTCCGAGCGTTTTGCAAAAACTTGTTCACGAGGAGAGGGACGCCTTCCTCTCGCCGGCGCCTATGCCCCACCGGGTAATCTATTTCAACCTTTTCAGTAGAACTTCCGTCTTTGAAGAATACCTGGACAGCATTGGCAATCGAGCGTTTGGCCGGATCGAGATAGTCGCGTGTATATCGCGGATCTTCCTGAACGTGCATCTTGTTGCGTAAGGCATCCACGCGTGGATCCTGGGCGGTCGCATTTTCGTAATGGTCCGCGTTGAGTGTTCCGAAGATTAGACCGATAGCGGTCATATATTGGAGGCAATGATCGCGATCGGCCGGGTTGTACAATGGCCCTGTTTTGTCGATGATTCGAATGGCTGATTCCTGAGTGGTGATGACGATCTGCTGAATTTGCTCGAGGCGGTCTCGCACAGCGGGATGAAGTTTGATTGCCGCTTCTACCGCGGTTTGCGCATGAAACTCCGCCGGGAAGGAGATCTTGAACAAAACATGCTCCATCACGTAGGACCCGAACGGCTGCGCAAGCTCGAGTGGTTGCTTATGAAAAAGGACATCGCAGAACCCCCACGTTTTGGCTGAAAGCGCAGAAGGATACCCCATTTCACCCTTAACAGCCATCAGGGCATGAGTCACGCCGCGGCTGGTTGCGTCGCCTGCTGCCCAGGATTTGCGTGAGCCGGTATTGGGTGCGTGCCGGTAAGCTCGCAGCGCGCCTCCATCCAGCCATGCGTTTGAAACAGCATTGATGGTTTGCTGCCGATCTCCTCCCAATAACTGAGTGGCCACTGCTGTGGAAGCAATACGCACCAGCAGCACGTGATCGAGACCAACCCGATTGAAGCCGTTTTGCAGCGCAAGCACGCCTTGTATTTCGTGTGCCTTGATCATTGCTGCAAGCAAATCGCGTATGAGGAAAGGCGGTTTGCCTTCCGCGAGGTTCCGGCGGCTTACGAAATCTGCTACCGCTATAATGGCGCCCAGATTATCGGAAGGATGCCCCCATTCAGCGGCGAGCCATGTGTCATTGAAATCCAGCCATCGAATGAGAGTGCCAATGTTGAAGGCCGCGGTTACTGGATCCAATTCGAAAGGAGTTCCTGGGACGCGGCTGCCAAAAGGCACGGTAGTCCCGGGGACAATTGGACCGAGCAATTTTGTGCAAGCTGGATAATTTAAAGCAATCAACGCACATCCCAAAGCATCCATTAAACAGTAGCGCGCGGTTTCATAAGCTTCTGTGCTTTCGATCGGCGCGCTTAAGACATAGTCAGCGATCGTTTCGAGCAAGGGATCAAAAGGGGGACGAACGTTAAGAGTATTTTCTATGGTAGACATTGATCCGAACCAAAAAGGAGTTTAGGCCCCTCTCTCCCCGCATCCGTCAAAATACTTTGCAGGGCAGGGCCTTTCTCCTTGGAGAAGAGCAAGAAAGCCACGCGGCTGCGGTTCTTGCTGCCAAAGTGCTATCGGCTGGATTGGAAGCATTCCATGAATTCGGTTAATTAATACCTCGTGCCCTCTAAAATGACTCAATGAGCCGTCACCATGTACCAGCCCCACAAAGTAAGCCCTATAACTGGCATGAGCCCACCGGCCAATCCGCCGATAATTTCCGCCAGACCAAATCTAAATTTTTTGCTGATGCGCGGCCCCATCTGGCCGCCGATAAGCCAACCCAACCCTCCGCTGATAAAAAATGAAGCCAAACCGAGGATGGGCGTTTCAAAAAGCAAAGCAGGATTGTGACTGATAATAGCCGGGGCGATGCCTAGCGCAAATAATCCCCCGATGGCTCCGGCGATTGATCCCGCCAACGCTCCCATGTTTGCGCCGCCGATGGACGGACTCATGAATTAATTCCGAGCACAGTTTCGGGATTGTGTTGCATAAAGTCTCATCCGCGTTGGTCCAAAGGAATAAGCGGACGGGGTTGCGGCCCGATATACTCCGCGGATGGGCGAATCAACCGGTTATCGCTCCGTTGCTCCATAATATGCGCCGACCACCCTGAGGTTCGCGAAATGACGAATAAGGGAGTGAACATTGGAGTGGGGATACGGCAAAAGTGGAAAGCAGCGGCACTATAAAAATCGAGATTTGGAAACATTTTTTTCTCGCGCCACATCACGGCCTCGATCCGCTCGGAAACAGGGTAAAAGCGATGGTCGCTTTCGGCGGCAGCAAGCTTTCTCGCCCATTCCTTGATTACGCCGCTGCGCGGATCGGACGTTTTATAAACCCGATGACCAAAACCCATGATCAGTTGTTTGCGAGCCAGCAATTCCATCACACCCTTTTCTGCTTCATCGGGTGTTTGGAATTTTTGGATGAGCGCCATCGCTTCTTCATTGGCTCCGCCATGCAAAGGGCCACGAAGGGTACCGATGCCGGAGGTAATGGCCGAGTGGAAATCTGCCAGGGTCGAGGCGGTAATCCGAGCGGCAAACGTCGAGGCATTGAACTCATGCTCCGCATAAAGAATCAGAGAAGCATCCAGCGCCCGCACGTGCAATTCGTCCGGCGGTTTATCCAGCAACAAATGCAACAAATGGGAGGCCATGCTCGAATCAGAAGTTTGGGTTTCGATGCGCACACCCTTTTGATGAAACTGATACCAATAGAGCAGCATCGAAGGGAATGCGGCGAGCAAACGATTGGCGACGTGGAGTTGATCGCGTTGGCTGGTTTCCGGCTCCAGACAGCCGAGAGCCGAGCAACCGGTTCGCAAGACATCCATGGGATGTGTGATGGCAGGAAGTTGCTCCAGGACGTTTTTAAGCTGGGCGGGTAAACCTCGTAATGTAGAAAGTGTTTTGCGGTAGGAATCCAGCTCTGCTGAGTTGGGAAGATGATCGTAGAGGAGCAGAAAAGCCACTTCTTCAAAAGTTGCTTTTTCTGCAAGTTCCTCGATGGCATAACCTCGGTAGGTCAGGCCCACTCCTTCTTTACCGACCGTGCTGATTGCGGTTCGGCCTGCAACGACTCCCGCCAGGCCTCCTGATTTTTTGTCCATACTCACTTGTAGTTTAGAGACTCGTATAATTCCGCGCGAGTCTGCATTTTTCGCAGAACTCCTTTCTGGGTTCCGTTTTTTCGGATCGCCTGATACACCTCAAGCGCGGCCGTGTTCATCGCCCGAAAAGCCGATAAGGGATACAACACCAGCCCAACGCCTGCGGAAGCAAGCTCTTTTAGCGTAAAGAGCGGAGTTTTTCCGAATTCAGTAATGTTCGCCAGTATTGGAATTTTTAGCTCCTCGGCAAACTTTCTGTAGTCGCCAAGGCTCTGTAAAGCTTCGGCAAAAATCATGTCCGCGCCAGCGTCGCGATAATGGCATGCGCGGGCGATAGCCTGAGCGAGCCCCTCGCTGGCAGCCGCATCCGTTCGAGCCATAATGACGAAAGCAGGATTGGTGCGGCCAGCTTTCACGGCTTTAATTCGGGAAACCATTTGGTCAGTGCTCACCAGTTTCTTTCCGGGCAAATGGCCGCAGCGCTTGGCGGAAACCTGGTCTTCGATATGGATCCCGGCAGCGCCTGCTTTGATCATTTCACGAACCGTATGCCTCGGATTGTCCCAACCGGTATCTGCATCGACCAACAGGGGCAGATCGGTGCTTTGGGTAATTCGCCGCACATCCGTCAGCACGTCGTGCAGTGTCGTGATGCCAATATCCGGCACCCCACAGGAGGCGTTAGCCACGCCGGCGCCCGAAAGGTAAATGGCTTTGAAGCCGGAGCGCTGGGCGAGGATTGCAGCGTACGCGTTGATGACGCCGACGATTTGTAATGGCCGCTCGGCTTCGAGAGCGGTTCGCAGTTGGGCACCGGCAGTGAGGCGACGGCCCCGAGGTGAAATCGAAGCCCGCCGTCCCGCTGAGGATTTGTTCAAACTCACGTTTTTCCTTAACGAATAGATGAGCCAGGAGCAAGCGTATCTCATGCGCAAGAAGAGAAAACCAGTTGTTTTCTGGTTGAAAGGTCGGGGCTCTGGAAGCAGCAGAATCAAAATTTATTTGCAATAGTCCCGTTTCAGTCCCGGATTTTCCCCTGGATCCGCTTCAGCGGAGCCACCGGGGCTACTTTCCTGTTTCGCCCCAGTTTCCATTTAAGCGCCGACTGATAGTGTGCAGACATTCGCAGCAGGCTTAACCTTAACCCAGGGGCCAATGTTATGAGTCGGAACACGCAGGAAGGCAGTACGAGTCAGAAGCCCGAGACTGTTCAATTTGGCGTCAATCAACGAGGTCATACTTTGATGGAAGTGATGGTATCGATCTCTCTATTGGGATTTATGGTCGTCTCATTGTATGCCGGTTTTTCTTCCGGGTTTGCCGTTTTGCGAGTTGCGCGGGAAAATTTGCGCGCGACCCAAATCCTGGCGGAACGCATGGAGGTTATTCGCTTGATCAAATGGGAGAACGTCGAGCCGGGCTTCATTCCGATGAGTTTCACCGCTCCTTTTTATGCCACCGACTCTACGAACACCACCACAGGCCAGTTCTCGTATACGGGAACGGTGGTGATCACGAACCCTGAAATTCCCGAAACTTATGCCGATCACCTCCGCAGTATACGAATTACGCTGACCTGGGTTTCAGGGAACATCACCCGCTCCCGTGACATGACCACGTTCGTTTCCAAATTCGGTTTGCAAAATTATGTTTACTAAAACTTTTCCAGAGCAAAGCACAGCCGGCACCGGCGCGCGCTGTCTCGCAAGCCGGAAGCGCACTGCAGCCTTTACGCTCGTCGAGGTGATGGTTGCTTCAGCCTTGGGCCTAATAGCCCTGGCCATGGTGGGCTCACTCTCCTGGTTCAGCAGTCGGAGTTTCGCGGCGGTGGCCAACTACGTTGATTTGGATCAGGCCAGTCAGTTTGCCTTGGATAAAATGTCCAAGGAAATTCGCCAGGCCCAGAGATTGACAGGTTTTACCTCGACCAGTCTGACTTTTGCAGATGTGGACAACAATGCTTTAACTTTCATATACGACCCGGAGACTCGCACCCTTGTTCGCGTGAGTGGTGGCCAAACCAACACTCTGCTTCAGGGGTGCGACTTTCTCCAATTTTCAAAATATCAGCATACGGCTATTTCCAACACTTTTGATGCGTATGATCCCGCTTACATCACCAACACCAAACTTGTCCAAGTGACCTGGACGTGCTCACGAAAGATCCTGGGAGCCAAGGTCAATACGGAAAGCGTTCAATCTGCAAAAATCGCCCTTCGAAACAACTAAAGCTATGAAGCCCGCCCTCAGAAGATCGGAATCCGGCAGCACGTTGGTGATTACGGTTATCACCTCAGCCCTCATCGGGAGTGTGCTATGCAGTTACCTGGTGTTGATCAGCAATCGAAACCAGATCGGCATGCGAGCTTTGGCATGGAACACCGCTATTCCGGTGCTGGAAGCAGGCATTGAGGAAGCACTCACTCACTTGCATGACGATAAAAACCCCACCGCCAACCGTTGGACCGGTGAGATGGTCAAAGGGAAAAAAATTTACTGGAAGCGACGCGATTTCGCTGATGGCAGCTATTTTTATGTGACCAATGTCAATGTAGGTTCGCCCACGCCGCTCATTTATGCTGCCGGTTATGTGAAAGCTCCTTTGCAAAACAACGAGTATATTTCACGGCTGGTGAAAGTAACGACGACAAATCCGCCTAGCTTTTTCAGCAAAGCTATTGCCGCCAATGGTAAAATCAGCCTCGGCGGCACGGCTATTGTGGATGGCTACAACTCGGCTTTAGGGGCATATAGTTTGACTAATCGGAATGCCACCGGCGGAGTTTACACTTCTTCCCAGGGACAAAAAGCAATCGATGTTGGCAGCGCGCATATTTACGGGATGGCTGTGACAGGCCCGGGAGGGACCGTTTCCGTCGCGGATGGTTCTGTGGGAGATCTCAACCAGAGTTTTGGCAAACAGGAAGGTTGGGTCAACGATAACATGAATATTTCTTTTCAAGATAATCTGCCCCCGACCGGGAACATCATTCCACCTTCCGTCACGCATGCTGGAGTCTCGAATGTTGTTTATCTGGATCAAGATAGCTCGAAGGCCATTTATAAAACGGACAGCTTAATCAGCAATTCCGATAAAAAACCGATCATTGTGACTGGCAACGCTACTTTATGGGTGACGGGAGATTTTATAGTGAATGGAACGGGCTACGTATATATTGCGCCTGGCGCCAGCCTGAAACTCTATGTGGGCGGAAAAGGAAGCATTTCCGGGGGTGGAGTGGTGAACGATTCCAACGGAGCAGGCGCTGGTTTGCCCGGGAATTTTTCTTATCTTGGCTTGCCCACCAACACCAGCCTGGTTTATAGCGGTCATGCCGATTTTGTAGGCACTATCAATGCCCCGCAAGCGGCAGTGAACATCAGTGGTGGGTCCTCGGTTTTCGGCGCTATCATTTGCGATACCTTCACCAGTGGCGGTGGTTCGGGTGTGCATTATGATCAGGGACTAAATGGCGGAGGTTTGCTAACAGTAACCTCCTGGCGGGAGATCTGATTTGGCATCCAGGCCTCGAAGAGGGCGAAAGAAGGCCTGCTAGGAGTCCTTCAGTGGCATGGGGCGCTTCGGCCGACTGGTGTTGCGCCGAACAAAATAATTCGTGCCGAGCGGTTGTTGGACTCCCTGCTTGGGCCTTTATTTTCCTGATTGTGGGTTGGGATTCTTCTAAAAAACTTCACTGTTATTCATTTCTGATACCGAAAAGGCGTGCAAACCGTTTGTATGACTGGTAGGAGTCTGCTGATTCTACCGCTCTCGTTCGGCCCGTTTTTGATTATGAGAAATGCAGGCTATTCTTTGTTGTTGGCGTTGGCCCTGTTTCCTTTTTTAGGATTCGCTGCCACAACTACGGTTACCACCACGGCTGACAATGGTGCGGGGTCCCTTCGTCAGGTCATTGCCAGCGCGACAGCGGGCGATACCATAGTCTTTTCCGTCAGCGGAGCTATCACTTTAACCAACGGCGAATTGCTGGTTAACAAATCTCTTAGTATTTTAGGCCCAGGCGCCGGCGTGTTGTCGGTGGAACGAAGCACGGCCGCGGGAACGCCTGACTTTCGTATATTCAATATTCAGTCCGGGGTGGTTACCGTCTCCGGTTTGACGATTCGTAATGGGCGAGCGGTGGACGGTGGAGGCCTTCATAATGAAACTACGTTTGCACTGCGGGATTCTGTTATTATTGGCAATTTCGCGAGCCGCCGCGGCGGGGGGGTAGATAACATAAGCACGTTGACCGTGAGTAATTGCGTTATCACCGGGAACTCCGTCGTCAGTCCGGGAGGCAGCGTTGCAGGAGGCGCTTTCGGAGGTGGAGTAAATAACGAAAACACGGTCACAGTCATAAGCTCCACGATTAGTAGCAACTCTGTATCGGTTCTCGCTGATAACAGCAGCTTTGGCGGCGGCCTATATAACAATAATACGGCGTTGTTCACCAATGCCCTAATCGTAGGAAATATCGCCACGGGTGTTACTAATGTGAACGCTGCGGGAGGAGGCCTTTTCAACGCAGGCACTTTGGAATTGGCCATTAGCACAGTGGCGTCCAACTCCGCCATTGGCGGCAGTGGTGTTTCCGGAGGAACTGGAGAGGGCGGGGGAATTCAAAACATGGGCACTGTAACGCTTTTTCGAAGCACCATTAGCGGCAATATTGCCGCGGGTGGCCCAGGAACGGCAGGAATCGGCGGTTCAGGTGACGGTGGAGGAATTGCCAATGAAATCGATATTTATCTGGCGAACAGCACTGTCAGTGGAAATGCAGCCCTGGGCGGTCCTGGCAGTTCCGGGGTTGGCGCTGCTCAAGGGGGTGGCCTATTTCTCAATGGCCTGGCGAGTTTTGCGGTGCTCACAAACAGCACTATTACAGCTAACCGGGTTTCCGGGTCTCCTGGAATTGCACCGGGAGACGGGGCTGGAGTGTTTAACCTGGCCGGCCTTGTCATTCTGACCAACACAATTGTGGCAGGAAATACTAATACTATCAGCCTGGGATCGGATTTAGCGAGTGGTCTCTCGGGCGAAATCGACTCCGGGTTCAATCTGATTGGCATTACAAATGGGCCGATTGCGCCAGGGCCCGGTGATAAGTTTATTTTCGATGCCGCCTTGCTGAGGATCAGTCCGTTGCAAAACAATGGGGGTCCCACTCTGACCCACGCATTGCTCTGCGGCAGTCCGGCGATCAATGCCGGTGACAATACTGTTGCGCCCCCCGTCGATCAACGAGGCTTTCCCAGGATTGTAGGAGGAATAATCGATATTGGCTCTTACGAGTATAGTAATAGCCCGCCCTTCATCAGTTGCCCTTCGGCGATTTCTAAAAGCTGCGATTCACCTACTGGAGCGGTAGCCACGGTATCAGTCAATGTAATCGATGCAGATGGGAACCCGCTCGTGCTGGTATGGACTGTGGGAGGGATTGCGTATCAAACAAATGTCATTGTTGCAGGGGCGTCTTCCACGACAAACCAGGTTGATTTTACGGCTGTCTTTGCCGTCGGACCTCATCAAATCACAGTCACGGTAACGGACTCCAGCGAGTGCGTGTCGAGTTGTTCGACAACCTTAACGGTGACCAATACCGGACCGATTCTCACCTGTTCACTCAATAAGACCAATGAGTGTGGCGCAACTACCCCGCTGACTTTTGACACACCAACGGTCAGCGATCTTTGCAGTACCGCGACGGTGAGTATATTCGGCACGGTCACCAACATGCTCTGCGGTAATACGTTTGTGGCAACGCGCACCTGGCTGGCCACGGACCAGTTTGGTCAGAGTAATACTTGCAGCCAAACCATTGCGGTGGTGGACACTTCAAAACCAAGTATTTCCTGTTCGGCAAATAAGACCAATGAATGTGGCTTGAGCCTGAGCTTTGACACCCCCACCGCCAGTGATTTGTGTGGCACAAATGAGATTCGAATTCTGAGCACCGTGACCAATCAAACTTGCGGCAATACTTTCGTCGCCACACGCATCTGGGAAGTGATTGATGCTTGCGGTAATACGAATACTTGCAGCCAAACCATTGCGATTATTGATACCACTGCGCCTGCCATCACCTGTTTTGCAAATAAAACCAACGAATGCGGGATTGGCGAACTGAGTTTCGATCTGCCGACGGTCACTAATACGTGTGGCACGGCGACGATCACCGTGCTGGGTACGATAACCAACCTGGGTTGCGGCAACACCTTCGTGGCGACACGCACTTGGTTAGCGACGGATTCATGTGGTAACACGAATATTTGCAGTCAGACTATCGCCAGTGTGGATACCTTGGGACCTGTGATTAGCTGCGCGGGGAACAAAACCAACGAGTGCGGAGTAGGTCTGCTAAGTTTCGACACACCGGTCGCGAGCAATACTTGTGGAACAGCCACTGTTACAGTGCTTGGCACAGTAACGAACTTTGGTTGCGGTAATACGTTTGTGGCGACGCGCACGTGGGTGGCAACCGACCCCTGCGGCAAGACCA
>JADMIO010866760.1_pt1 | contig 10094 bp, 8 predicted proteins | sample 8958161 | NCBI WGS metagenome assembly JADMIO01 (sample SAMN16585339, study PRJNA669376) | soil metagenome | isolation source: Crop rotation soil | place: USA: Cullars Rotation, Alabama | collected 2011
CGCCCGCCGGCCAAGTTCTTCGATTTCGGCGGCTCGGAATGACAGGCGACGTGCTGCCCGGTTCTCCCACCCCGCTCGCGTGGCGTCGCCACTCTTCCCCTCGGTCACATGAAGCGCGCGAGGATCTCCGTCTTCGTCGGCGGCTGACGGTCGCCCTGCGCCTTGAAGCGGATCTCGACCATTTCGTCGACGAGCGTCGGATGCTCGACCTCGTACAGCACGCCGGCCGTCAGCACGCCACTCTCGGCCGTGTATGCGAGTGCCGCGTCGCGCGACTTGCGATCGTGGTCTCCGGCGACCGGCCGCACCTTCGCGCGCAGCTCCTTGTGCTGGTCGTCGCCGCGCCAGGTCACACACGGAGAGATCACGTTGAGGAAAGAGAAGCCGTGATGCGCGAGCGCGAGCTTCATCAGTTCCGCCGTTCCCTTCACGTCACCCGAGAATCCGCGGGCCACCCACGTCGCGCCGAACGAGATCGCCAGCGCGCACGGGTCGACTGCCGCTTCAGGGTTTCCGTACGTCGTCGACTTCGTCTTGTCGCCGAGCGGCGTCGTCGGAGCGGCCTGGCCCTTGGTGAGCCCGTAGATCTCGTTGTCCATCATGATGTAGGTGAGATCCGCGTTCCGCCGCGCCGCGTGGAGGAAGTGGTTGCCGCCGATCGCCACGCCATCGCCGTCGCCTCCGACCACCACGACTTTCAGCGACGGCGACGCGAGCTTCACGCCGGTCGCGATGGGCAGCGCCCTTCCGTGCAGCGCGTTGAATCCGTACGTTTCGACGTATCCCGGAAGGCGCGAGGAGCAGCCGATTCCCGAGACGATCACCGTCTCGTGCGGCTCGAACTTCGAATCGGCGAGCGCCTTGTAGACCGAGTTCAGCACGCCGAAGTCGCCGCAGCCGGGACACCACACCGGCTTGAGATCGTTCTTGTAGAGCTGTGGCGTGTAGCACGTGCTCATGCGAGCACCTCCTCGAGTTTCTCGCTGCGTGCGACGACGCTGCGAACCTGGTCGACGATCTCCGAGACGCCCAGCGACTTTCCGCCCGATCGCGCGAACACGTGCGTCCTGCCTCTCGGAAGGTCCACCGCGGTGCGCAGGTACCGGTAGAACTGGCCGGCGAAACTGAGCTCCGTCACGATGACGTCGCCGCAGCTCGCGAGGAACGACTCGAGCGCAGCGACCGGGAGCGGCGCCAAGAGACGCGGCACGAATGCGGCGGCGCGGATCCCTTCCTGCTCCAGCTTCGCCAGCGCCTCGCGCACCGCACCCGTCGTCGATCCCCAGCAGAGGATCCCGACGTCCGGATCCGCCGCGCCGAAGCGGCGGAACAACGGGTATTTCGCAGCGACACCGTCGATCTTCCGGTAGCGCTTCGCATTCATCTTCTCGTGCGTCGAGTACATCGCGGAGGGCCGTCCGCGCTCGTCGTGCTCGAGGCCATTCGTCTGATACATCCCGCCCGACATTCCGGGGACGCTGGCAGGCGAGACGCCGCTCGGCGTATCGCGATAGCGCTCGTAGCTTCCGAGCTCCTCAGGGGATGCCATGCGGCGCTCCACCGCCTCGTGCTCCAGGCTCGCCGCGGAGAGCGTCTCGCGGCATTGCGCGATCGCCTGATCCGACAGCACGATCACCGGCAGCTGGAACTCCTCCGCGATGTTGAACGCCTCGACCGTCGCGTGGAAGGAGTCGTCGACGTCGACGGGCGCGATCACTACACGCGGCATGTCGCCGTGACCCGCGAACACCGAGTGGAAGAGATCCGATTGCTCGCTCTTCGTCGGAATGCCGGTCGACGGGCCGCCGCGCTGAACGTTCACGACGACCGCGGGGATCTCCGCCATCGTGGCGAGGCCGAGCATCTCCGACATCAGCGACAGGCCCGGACCCGAGGTCGCGGTCATCGACTTGACGCCGCTGAACGAGGCGCCCACAACCGCGCCGATCGCGGCGAGCTCGTCCTCCGTCTGCAGGCAGGAGCCACCGAGTTTCGGCAGCCACTCGCCGAGAAAGTGCAGGACTTCCGACGACGGAGTGATCGGGTAACCGGCGAAGAATCGGCAGCCAGCCTCGATCGCGCCGACGGCACTCGCCTCGTTTCCCGTCATCAGGAGTCGCGGCGCGGACGCTGTGTATTCGAGCCGCCTGCCTCCGGTCGCGAGCGTGGCGCCGAGGGCGAGCCCGTTCTGGAAGATGACGAGGTTCCGCTCCACCACCGCAGCCGCCTTCTTTCCGAAACGAGCCTTCACCGCCGTCTCGATGGCCGCCGCCGGAAAACCAAACATCGCGGAGGCGATGCCGAGGGACAGGATGTTCTTTCCGTTCGGTGCGCCGGCCTCGCGTGCGAGTGCGCCGAACGGAACGCCGTGAAGCGTCGCTCCCGTCGGGATCGAATCGGGCGGCGGGTCGGCCTGCTCGTGGAGCACCACGGCGTCCGGCGCAAGCACCAGTTCGTTGCGAAAGCGCGCGAAGTCGTCCCAGCTGAAGACGACCAGGACGTCGATCGCGTCCGCCTGCGCGTAGATCGGACTCGAACTGATCCGCACCGTGCACGACGATTCTCCACCCCGGATCTGTGGCCCGTAGGCCTCGGTCTTGATGACGTGCAGCCCTTCCCGGGCGCAGGCCATGGCCAGAATGTCGCCGGCGGCAACAGCTCCGTCTCCGCCGGATCCCACGATCGAAAGCGTCAGCTCTTTCATGGGTAGCAGTCTCGTTTCGGCCGCTCACTCGGTGCGATGGAGTGGGTCACGGGGGGATGTGAGATGCGTCACCTGACGATCGTGTTGAGAGAGCGAAATCGGCAGCGAAGAGATGTTCCGCTCTTGACGAGAAGGTCCCCTCTCCCCGTCGCAGTCCCTGCGTCGCGAGGGCACACTCGACGTCGCGACGGGGAGAGGTGACCTCCTCGCAAACCGCGCGTAAAACGTCACATGGCGCTCAGTCCGGCGGCTCGGAGTGACAGGCGCCAGTACAGCCGACCCCTCCCGGGTGACACAAATCACACCGTCGCATGATCGAAATCATGCGCCCTTGTTCGGCGTGGTCGTATCGTTCGTTGAGATCATGTCTCAACTAGCGCACAACCACCACGCTCCATCCGCCCTCGGTGCCGAGCCGCGCCTGCTGCTCATCGGCAATCCGAACGTCGGCAAGTCGCTTCTGTTCGGCTGCCTCACGAACCGCTACGTCACCGTCTCCAACTACCCGGGGACGACCGTCGAGATCACCACGGCGAAAGCGACGATCGGCGATCACGTCCGCCTGGTCATCGACACGCCGGGGACGAACGGCCTGATCCCCCAGTCGGACGACGAGCGCGTCGCGCGCGACATTCTTCTCGCCTCGCCCGGCGCGCACGTCATCCAGGTCGGCGACATGAGCAACATCCGCCGCACCCTCCTCCTGACCCTGCAGCTCGCCGAGCACGAGATCCCCTTCACGCTCTGCCTGAACATGTGCGACGAGGCGCAGGAGCGCAATGCGGAGGTCGATCCCGCGGCTCTTGCGGAGACGATCGGCATCCCCGTCGTGGCCACGTCCGCACTCCGCCGCTGGAATCTGGAGCGCCTGAAGCGGGATGCGGTGAAGCCGCGGAAATCGTCGATCTCGGCCGAGTACCCCGCGCCGATCGAAACCGCGGTCAAGCAGGTGATGCTCGCTCTCCGCGATCAGGACGAAGAGCAGACGCCGATCTCCCGCGGGCTGGCACTCTCGATCATCGCCGGCGACGAGACGCTGAAACCGTTCCTTCCGAAGGTGCTCCTGGCGACGCTCGACGAGATCCGGGCCGAGGCGCAGTCGCGACTCGCGCAGCCACTGAGCTACGCGATCGCCAGCGCCCGTCTCGCCGCCGTCGACCGGCTCCTCGGGGACGCCTCGATGCGCCAGACGATGCCGCGCGGCAGCTTCCGCGACTGGCTCGGGGCGATCACGATGCACCCGGTCTGGGGCTGGCCGTTCCTTCTGGCCGTGCTCTGGATCGCCTATCTCTTCGTCGGGAAGTTCGGCGCCGGGACACTCGTCGACTTCGTGCAGACGAAGATCTTTCAGGAGCACGTCAACGTCTGGGCCATCCGGCTGATCGACCTCATCGCACCCTTTCCGCACAGGCACGTCGTCGAGGGGACGATCGGCGCTGCCTACACCTCGACCGCGCAACACCTCACGACGGTCCAGAGCGTCGCGCGCTTCTTCCACGACCTCCTCGTCGGACCCTACGGCATCATCACGATGGCGCTCACCTACGCGATCGCGATCGTGCTTCCGGTCGTGATCACGTTCTTCACCTTCTTCAGCGTTCTCGAAGATTCAGGCTACCTGCCGCGCCTCGCGGCGATGCTGAATCGGCTCTTCCGCAAGATGGGTCTCAACGGCAAGGCGGTCCTTCCGATGGTCCTCGGCCTCGGATGCGACACGATGGCCACGCTGACCACGCGGATCCTCGAGACGAAGAAGGAGATGATCATCGTCACGCTTCTCCTGGCGCTCGGGATTCCGTGCTCGGCGCAGCTCGGCGTGATCATGGCGATGCTCGCGCCGCTCGGGCTCGCCGGCGCGTCGATCTGGACCGGCGTGATGGTCGGAACGATTTTTCTAGTGGGCTGGCTCGCCTCGAAGCTCGTCCGCGGCAGCGCCGGCGATTTCATCCTGGAGATCCCGCCGGTCCGCTCGCCGAAGATGTCGAACATCCTGATCAAGGTTCTGGCCCGGACGGAGTGGTACCTGAAAGAAGCGGTTCCCCTCTTCGTCGTCGGGACGCTGCTGCTCTACATCCTCGACGCCCTGAACCTCCTCACGAGACTGCAGCGCGTGATGGCGCCGGTCGTGGTCGGCGCGCTCGGTCTGCCGGCGGAAGCGTCGAACGCCTTCCTCATCGGATTCCTGCGGCGCGACTACGGCGCGGCGGGGCTGTACACGATGCAGAAGGCCGGATCGCTGACTCCGAATCAGACGGTGATCGCGCTGACCGTGATCACGTTGTTCATCCCCTGCGTCGCCAACTTTCTGGTCATGCTGAAGGAGCGCGGGAAAAAGACCGGCCTGGCGATCGCGGGATTCATCGTCGTTTACTCCTTCGGCATCGGCTGGCTGATGAACGTCGCGTTCCGGACCTTCGGAGTGCGGCTGTGAGCGAGCACGAGTGCCCGATGTGCGCGCTGGAGTTCAGCGGCGCCGAGTGTCATTCCAGCTGCCCGTTCGCACGCGGCTGCAACATGATCCGCTGCCCGCGATGTGGATACGAGTACGTGGAATCGGGTCTCCTCGTGTCACTCGTCAAACGATTGAGGCGAGCCATGAGTGCTGAGCAATGAGTGCGTCGATGCCCCTCATCCACCCATTCGACTCCTTCCCCCTCGCTGCGCTCGGGGTCAGTCGCTCAGGGCAGGCTCTTCTCCCCGCGCGGCGGGGAGGAGGCTCTGAAGTTCCCGCCCAGGGACAAGTACCTCGTTTCTCAGCGCTCGTTTCTCATCGCTCGTTTCTCATCGCTGGTTTCTCATCGCTCATCACTTCTCATCACTCTCATCACTCACTGCTCAGCGCTCCTCAGCGCTCATTGCTCATTGCTCATCACTCATTGCTCGCATGACTCACTGCGATTGAAGGGAAAACCGATGATCCATCCCGCAACCGACGAAATCCTCGAACGCCTCTGGTACGCACGCGAGGAGACGCGCACGATCACGACCATCGAAGAGCTGAACGTGAACGGGGAGTCGCGGACGGCCGCGTACGAGCTCGTGGCGCAGAAGATGATCGCGCAGGGCGGGACGATCGAGCTCCTTCCCGAGGGCGAGACGCGGGCGCGGGGCATCGTGCGGCGTCACCGCCTCGCGGAGATCCTTTTCGCGCAGGTGCTCGAGGTCGACGCGCAGGAGGCGGAGCGCTCGGCGTGCGAGCTCGAGCACATGCTCTCCGAGTCGGTCGTCGACCGCGTCTGCACGTTTCTCGGCCATCCACCGGTCTGCCCGCACGGGAAATCGATCCCGCAGGGAAGCTGCTGCAAGGTCTACAGCCGCGATGTGGAGCCGCTGATCACGCGCCTGGTCGATCTTCCACTGGGAGCGACCGCGAGAGTCGCGTTCATCGCGCCGCGCTCCGTGCAGCGCCTCAACCGCCTCGCCGCCTTCGGAATCGTCCCCGGTTCCGACGTCCGGTTGATCGAGCGGCGTCCCTCCGTCGTCCTCGCCTGCGGCCAGACGTCGATCGCGATCGAAGACGAGATCGGGCGGGAAATCTACGTGCGGGTGGCAAACGCGTAGGGCGTGACGTCTAGTGAGACTCTTGATCACCCGGCGCCTCTCCACGAGAAGGTCCCCTCTCCCCGTCGCACCCGAATTTGGCAGTCGGAATCTCTGATCCGCGACGGGGAGAGGGGCAGGGGTGAGGGGCACGGCAGGCACCGTGGACAGGCGCACCCCTGGTCCGGGACGACAGCAGCAGCCCAAGAATCGCATAGGGTGATCACGCCCTTCCTGACTCAGACGAAAATTTGGTTCGCTCGTGCGCCTGCACGTTCCTCGTGATGCCCCTCACCCCTCCCCCTCTCCCCGTCGCAGTATTTTTTCGCGATTGCGAAGTTTCGGTGCGACGGGGAGAGGGGACCTTTCGCCAACGTCGCCAATGGGGTTCTCATCAGCCGGTTCATTCCCATGAGACAAATCTCTCGCCGATCAAGAAACTACTGAAGACCTCCCGAGATCGAACGGTGAACCTCATCCTGCCGCTGGCCTCCGATCTGCTACCTTCGAGCTCGTGCTCCTCTTGGTCGCAGGCGACTTCTTCCGGCGCCGGAGGGCGACGCGGCCGACCGACGACGTGCCGGTCGAACCGTTCCTCTACTTCCTCGCGTTCTGGGCGCTGCTCGGCCTCGGGACCTTCGCGATCGCGGCGGCCGGCTTCATCTGTTTTGCCGTGGCGTCGCTGGGCGTGGCAGGAACGTGGCCGATGGCGCTGACGATCGTCGGCCTCGCGACCGCGGGCGTGATCGCGGTCAGCTCGGCGTTCGTCTTCTGGTGGCGCCTGCATCCCTCCGCGGATAAGCGGCTCCGGCGTCGTGATCCGGGTCACACCAACGCCTGACGGCCGTCATCCTGAGCGACCGGATTCGGGCGTAGCTTCCTCCCGTGAACGCGTCGCAGCTCACCGTAGCAACACCGGGAAGAGCTCGATTCACGCCGTCGTGTGCTGTGGCCGTTCCGAGTGCTTCCTCACCTTTCCGTCGGGACAATCGCTGGATGAGGGGATCTTGCGGGTGGGCACCGCATCCTCCCCATCGATAGCAACGGCGCGGCTCTTCCCGGTCATGACTTCCTCCTACGCGGCGGGCTTCGGCCCGCCGCGACCTCTTTGAGAGCTTTCACGCCTGCGCAGCCCACCTGCGAGGATCGCCGCCGCGAGCATCGGCGCGGCCACCGAGGCCGTGCAAACGGCGACATCGAGCGGGCCGCGCATCCGGCGAAGGTTGAACGCGACCACCTGCACGATCGTCAGAACCACGTCGAGCCCGACGGCGCCGAGGAGAATCCGCGCGAGCCCGCGCCGCCAGCGGCGTGCCAGCACGAAGAACCCCGCTGCGACGAGCACGTCGAAAGCCGCCCACGCATACTGCACGTGCGACGACGGGAACCAGCGTGCAGCCAAGGGCGAGGCCAGCAGCACGATCCACGGCACGAGCAGCGTCGCCAGAACGCGAAGCACCGGCGCAGGTGCGCGTAACAACGATCGCGTCGCGAAGCCGATCACTTTCCCCTTGGCGAACGCGCTGAGGACGTCGTAGATCGCGAGGAACGCCGGCTCGCCCCGCGCGAACGCGAGGTAGATCGGATCCCACTCCTCCGGCGCGAGTTTCGCCTTGAACGCGCGCAGACCCTCGAAGTTGTAGAAGCCGGACATCCCCCGCCGCATCAGGCGCATCCAGAGTGCCTGTCCCGAAAGGGGTGCGAGGCCGAGCGTCACGAACGTGCATCCCTCTTCCCTCACCTCGCGCATCACCGCGTCGACGAGCGCCTCGGTCACGCCGTTCGGCGCCGCGGGATCGCGCACGATGTCCTCGATGAACCAGCCCTCGCGCAGAAATACCGGAGCCGCGACGAGAAACGCGACGAGCCGGCGGCGTTCGCCGGCGCGCTCCCACGCGGCATAGAACCGGCGCTCGCTCGCAAAGCGGAACGGATTCAGATCGACCAGAAAGGCCATCGGAGCCATCGGGCGCGAGGCCAGCCACCGCGAGATCAGAACGCCGGCCTCCGCGCAGAATGCGCCGCTCTCCTCGAGCTCCCCGGCCGCCACCCGCTCGATCGTCACCCCCTTCGCCCGTGCCCGCCGGACCTGCTCGCGGAGGCTCCGCCGTGGCTTCCATGCGCCCGGGTCCCACCACGCCTGCTCTCCGATCTGGAGCGACGGCAGCCCGATGGCGTGGAGGAACCGCCGCTCCACGGCGAAGAACGCCACGCGCCGGCCACTCCGCCGGGCGTCGCGGATGAACGCAGCCGTGACCTCGCCGAGCTTCTCCATCGGAGCGATCGGACTGCCACCGACCACGCGGGCGGCCCCGGTGTCGACGTAGGCGACGCAGGCGTCCTCGCCGCCGAACCAGTAGTCGAAATCAGGGTCGAGCAGCTGGAACGAAGTGGCATTCCAGCCGTATCGCCGCAGCAGTTCCAGCACCCGCGGCCGGGGATCGGATCGACGTGTGTTCACCGTCACAAGCTCTCGTGACTCCCTGCACCGGAGGCGTTCCCGTCATGACCGACGATGCGTCTGCGCACACCGCCATGTGACGCGATATCGGAGGAGACAACCTGCATGATCAGCGTGACCAAACTGCTCGGCGGCCCTGAATTCTTCGGCGACCGTCTCCGCTACGACGCCAGCTCGTCGCAGCAGAAACACGGCACCCGCACCGGAGCGGGACCGGTCGTCGTCTGGAACTCGACGAAGACCTGCAACCTCGAGTGCATCCACTGCTACGCATCGGCAAAGAAAAAAGCGTTCCCGGGAGAGATGACCACCGCCGAGGGAATGGCGCTGATCGATGACCTCGCCAGCTTCAACGTGCCGGCGCTGCTCATGTCGGGCGGGGAGCCGTTCGTCCGCCCCGACATCATCCCGCTCGCCGAGTACGCGATCAACAAAGGCATCCGCGTCACTTTCTCCACGAACGGCATCCTCATCGACGAGGCGAAGGCGAAGAAGCTCGCCGAGATCGGCGTGACCTACTGCGGCATCTCCGTCGATGGCGACGAGCCGCGACACGACCACATGCGCGCGAAGCAGGGCGCGTTCCAGGAGACGCTCCGCGGGATCCGCAACTGCCGCAAGCACGGCATCCGCGTCGGCCTCCGCTTCACGCTCACCAGCGAGAACATCGGAGACATCGACGCCATCTTCCGCATCGTCGAGCGCGAAGACATCGGCCGCCTCTGCATCTATCACCTCGTCTACACCGGCCGCGGCGCGTATCTCTCCGGCATCGATCCGACCGCCGAGCAGAAGCGCGCGTTCCTCGACAAGCTCATCCGGCAGACCGACGCCTGGAACAAGGAAGGGCGCAACGTCGAAGTGATGACCGTCGACAATCACGCCGACGGCCCGTACATCTACATGTGGCTCCAGAAGAACGACCCGTCGCGCGCGCAGGCCGCGTACGACCTCGTGATGAAGAACGGCGGCAACCGCACGGGCGTCGCGATCGGCGCGATCGACAGCTTCGGCCAGGTGCACCCCGACCAGTTCACGCAGCATCACGTCGTCGGCAACATCCGCGAGCGGAAGTTCTCCGAGATCTGGACCGACCCGCACGTCGCGCTGCTCGACGGCCTCCGCAATCGCCGCGAGAAGATCCGCGGCCGCTGCGCCGAGTGCAAGTGGCTGAGCTGCTGCAACGGCAACTTCCGCGCACGCGCCGAGGGCGCCTTCAGCGATTACTGGGCCTCGGATCCCGGCTGCTATCTCTCGGATGAAGAGATCGGAGTCGTCGCGGAAACGATGCCCGTTTGAAAGTGACGAGTGACGAGCAATGAGCAACGAGTGAACCCCTCATCCGGCCTTCGGCCACCTTCTCCCCGCGCGGCGGGGAGAAGGCTCTGA
>JADMIO011437995.1_pt1 | contig 10094 bp, 5 predicted proteins | sample 8958161 | NCBI WGS metagenome assembly JADMIO01 (sample SAMN16585339, study PRJNA669376) | soil metagenome | isolation source: Crop rotation soil | place: USA: Cullars Rotation, Alabama | collected 2011
TGAAGGCCACCCTCGCCTTTTTTCGCGGAGACCGTCGAGAACGCGATAAAAATGTCGCCCGAAGAATCGCGGGCCACCGAGCCATCGCGTCCAAGCCCGAGCGCCGCCCGTTTCACCACCCGCTGCAGCTGATGCGGAAGAAGAGGCGCATCGGTTGCGACAACCACGATGATCGATCCGTCCTTATCGGGATCTTTCTTGATCACCGGCATCAGATCGTGGATTTCGGGTGCGATCGGAATTCCCGCGATTCGGAGATCTTCGCGAACGCCGAAGTTCGCCTGCACCAATACTCCGACGGTCACCGGGCGTTGTCCGATCTTCGTCACGCGAGAAGCGGTGCCGGTACCGCCTTTGAATTCGCAGACCACCATCCCCGTTCCACCGCCGACGTTGCCTTCGGCGATCGGACCGGAAGCCGCAGTGTCGAGCGCGCGAAAGACATGGTCCGCTTTGACGTGAAATCCGCTGATGTCGTTGAGGTAGCCGTCCCATGTTTCGGCGACGACACCGAGACTGAAATCGCTTTCCGGAAAGTGGAGCAGGCCCCAAGCGATCATCGCATCGTGCACCGTTCCGACGCTATTGGTGTTCGTCAAAAGGATCGGCGTCTCCAAGAGCCCGGACTCCGTCAGCCACGTCGTCCCGGTCATCTCGCCGTTGCCGTTCAAACTGAACCAAGCCGCGGGGACGGCGTCGGCGCCGTTCTTCTTTCCGTGCGGAAGGATCGCGGTGACGCCCGTTCGAACCGGACCTTTGCCGACGACGATCTTTCCTTGGCCCTCGATCAGCGTGGTGTACCCGACTTCGATCCCCGCGACATCGGTGATCGCGTTCCATTGTCCCGGCGTGCCCGAAAAGGGGACGCCGAGATCTCGAGCACGGGGCTCGCGGGGCGCCGCGCCCCCGGTTGCAGAGAACAGCAGCAGCGAAATTAAAATCATCGACACGCGCACCGGCGCACCATCCGCGGATCCAACGGCGAGTTCAAGGAGATCGTCTGCGCCGCCTCTCGAGATCGTGCGGCGCTTTCCCGACCCAGAGGATTTGAACGCCGATTGGAACGCGTTCTGCATCGGGCCGCTCAGTGGTCGCAGCAACAGAGACCAACACGCTCTCGATCGTAGAAGCCCAGGAAGCCGGGCTGAAATGGGTCAACGATCGAGAACCAGGCATCCGCCGCGTAGGTTCTCGAACTCGCTTCCGTTACCTCGATGCAGAGTCGCGACCGATCCGCGATCCAGAAGCACTCGAGCGCATTCGCATGATCGTGATCCCGCCGGCCTGGACCGAAGTGTGGATCTGCCCCGTCGCGAATGGACACATTCAAGCGACCGGACGCGATGCCAGGGGCCGCAAGCAATACCGCTATCACCTGCGTTGGCGGGAGCATCGCGACGCGACGAAGTACGGGGAGCTCGAAGCGTTCGGGCGGGCGCTGCCCCAACTCCGCAGGCGCGTCACCGCAGACCTCAAACGTTCCGGACTTCCGCGAGAGAAAGTTCTCGCCGCGATCGTCCGTCTTCTGGAGACGACGATGATCCGCATCGGCAACGACGAATACGCGCGCGCCAACCGATCGTATGGCCTGACGACTCTGCTCGATCGGCACGTCCATTTCTCGAAGGGCACCATGCGTTTCGAGTTCCGCGGCAAATCGGGCATCACCCGCAAGATCGAGTTGAAGGACGCGAAGCTCGCGCGCATCGTGAAGCGCTGCCAAGATCTCCCAGGCCAACATCTCTTTCAATATCTCGACGACGACGGCTGCGAGCGCCGGATCGGCTCAGGTGACGTCAACGACTACTTGCGATCGATCTGCGGCACCGCGTTCACCGCCAAATACTTTCGCACCTGGCAGGGAACGCTTCAGGTGATGCATCGGCTCTCTCAAAAGGACAAACCGGAGAGCGAGACCGAAGCCAAACGCGAGATCAAAAATGCGATCACCGAAGCCGCCGTCCGCCTCGGAAACACGCCCGCGGTGTGCCGCAAGCACTACGTTCATCCGGTGGTCTTCGAGGCGTATCGCGCCGGGACCTTGGAACACGCAACCCGCGAGCGCGCGCTGGAGCGAGCTTTGATGCGTCTTCTCCGATCCGCGCGACTCCGCGCGCGCAAGGGGGTGATCATTCTTTCCCGCGTGGAGGGGCCCAAAGCGAAGCGATCGTCTGCAAAAGGCGATCGAGCTGCAGCGGCTTAGGCATGACCATGACGCCGCTTGGCGCGCGCGCCGGGGATCCGGTCGACAGGATCACCGGAATCCTCGCGAGCCTGGGATCGGCTTGCATCTCTTCATAGACGCGGAAGCCATCCATCACCGGGAGCACGAGATCGAGGATCACCGCATCGGGACGGCCGGCTGCGCGCCCGAGGATCTCGAGCGCCTCGGCTCCGTTCGAAGCCGTGGTCGCTTCGTAGCCTTGATCTTCGAGCGCTTCGCGCAACGAATCACGGATGTCGGCATCGTCGTCGACGATCAGGATCGACTTCGGATTGGCGTTCGTCGAGTGACGACTGTCGGCGCTCTTGCGCGGAATGCGCAGGGTGAACATCGTCTCTCCGCTCGCTTCTTGGGAGAGAACGGAGAGGCTTCCTCGGTGCGCTTGCGCGATCTGCTGGGAGATGAACAGACCGAGGCCGAGACCCCGCGCTTTCGAAGCCGTGTTCTGCCGCCCGCGGAAAGGATCGAAGATCGTCGGCAAGAGATCGCGCGGGATCACTCCGCGATTGCGGACCCGAACCGCGATCTCGTTGTCGCGGCCGTCGACCGCCACCGACACCGCGGTATTCGCTGTTCCATGATGGAGCGCATTGGCGATCAAATTCGAGAAGAGCTGAAGAAGGCGATCCGGATCGCCGCTGGTCATCGAGTCGCCGAGATTTTCGACGATGATCTCGCGATCGGGATGGAGACTGCGCAGCTCTTCCACGGTTCGCTGCACCAACACCGAAACCTCGATCGCTTTTCGTACCCGCACGAATCCGAGGCCGCCGGCGAGGCGAGCGCGGGTGAGATCGAGCAGCTGTTCGATCATGTTGGTCATCCGCTGTCCGGCCGAAGTCATGCGGCTCACCGTGCGCAGCTGCCCTTCGTCGGTCAGTTGTCGCTCGAGGAGCTTGGCGCCGATCATCAGCGCCCCGAGTGGGTTTCGCAGATCGTGTCCGAGGATGCCCACGAACATTTCGTTGAGACGCAGCGCCTTGGAGAGTTCGCTCCGCTGCCGATAAAGTTCGAAAAAGACGTCGGCCTTGCCTTTGAGAACGAGCGGCTCGATCGGCTTAAAGAGAAAATCGACCGCCCCCGACTCGTATCCTTTGAAAACGCGGCGCGGATCGTGCGCGCCAGCGGTGACGAAGATGATCGGCAGATGCTTCGTGCGCTCGGCGCCGCGCATCAGTTCCGCAAGTTCGAAGCCGTCCATCTCTGGCATCTGCACGTCGAGGAAGGCGAGCGCAACTTCATGAACCAAAAGGAGCTCGAGTGCCTCGGGGCCCGAACGCGCCTTCAAGATCTCCAAACCGTCGCGGCGAAGCAGAGCCTCGAGGGCGGTCAGGTTGTCCTCGATGTCATCGACCAAGAGAAATTTGACCGACTCTGAGTTCATGTCGCCTCCTGGGATCGATCGGCCGCGCGCTCGAGAAAGTCCGCGATCTCCTTGAGCGAGAGCGCGTGCTCCAGTGAAGTCTCCCGAATCGCGGCGTTGGGCATGGATTGATGCACGGCGGTTGCCGGTGCCTGGACCAGCACCATTCCCCCCTTTTCCTTGATGCACGCGAGTCCGCTCGCTCCATCATCGCTGGATCCGCTGAGCACGACTCCGATCAGCGCCGCGCCATAGGCATCAGCCGCCGACGTGAAGAGCACATCGATCGCCGGCCGAGAAAAATGCACCGGTTCATCGACCGACAAGGAGAAACAGCGGCGGCGCTCGATCAACACATGATAGTTGGGCGGGGCAACATAGATCGTGCCCGGCTCGATCGGTTCCTTGTCTTCGACCTCTTTCACGACCAGCGAGCACCGGGCCTTGAGGACATCGACGAGATGGCTCGGGCGCACCGGATGAACATGGAGCACGATCGCGATCGGAAGCGGGAAGTCATCCCGCAGAAGCGGCAAGATCGTGAGCAGCGCCTCCAGACCTCCGGCCGATCCTCCGATCACGATCGCTTCTGGTCTTGTGCGGTTCATCTTCATCGCTCACAACCGCCGATAGATTCGGTCTTGAAAGACAAACTCCGTGAACTCGTCCGCGTGGCGCGAAAAGCGAAGCGTCTCTCGCGGACCGAGGCCGAGAAAGCCTTTTCTTCGCAGCGATTCCTTGATCACGCCGAGCGCGCGGTCCTGTAGTTCTCGTGCAAAATAGATGAGTACGTTGCGGCACGACGCCAACTCGACCTCCGCAAATGCGCTATCGGTCGCCAAGCTGTGATCGGAAAAGAGGATCGCCTGCTTGAGTGCCCGATCAAAAACCGCCGAAGAGTAACGAGCCGTGTAGTAATCGGAGAGCGACGCCTTACCACCGGCGGCTCGATAATTTTCGCTAAAACGCACAAAACGATCGACCGCGTAGATGCCTTGTTCCGCGGTGCGCAGGCTCTCCGGATTGATGTCGGTCGCGTAGATCAACGTCCGCTCGAGAAGCCCTTCTTCAGCGAACAGTATCGCCAGCGAATAAGCCTCTTCGCCGGTCGAGCAGCCCGCGACCCAAACTTTGAGCGACGGATAGGTGAGCAGATAGGGCACGACCTTCTCGCGGATCGAGCGGAAATAAGATGGGTCGCGAAAGAGCTCGCTCACCTGCACGGTGAGAAAGCGGAGGACGCGTTCGAAGACCTTGGGCTCTTCGAGCACCCGCGCTCGCAGCCGGGCGATGTCGACACAGCCAAAGTGGTTGAGCGCTGCTTCCACGCGCCGTTTCAGCGAGGCCTCGGCGTAATGACGAAAGTCATATTGATAGCGATCGAAGATCGCTTCCAAGAACGCCCCGAGCTGGGGATCGATGTCCGGTCGCTCGATCATTTCGGCATCCACACCCGCGTCAGAGAGAGCAGTTTGTCGACATCGAGTGGCTTGGCGATATAGTCGTTGGCGCCCGCGGCCATGCAACTCTCGCGATCATCGGCCATAGCCTTGGCCGTCAACGCGATGATCGGCAGGCGGTCGAAGCGCGGATTCTTGCGGATCTCGCGGGTCGCGGCTAGGCCATCCATCTCGGGCATCATGATGTCCATCAGCACGAGATCGATGCTTGGATTCGCTGCGAGATGCTCGAGTGCTTCTCGTCCATTGCGGGCGATCTCGATCTTCGCCCCCTTGGGTTCGAGCACGCTCGAAAGCGCGAAGATATTGCGAACGTCGTCCTCGACGACCAAGATCCGCCGCCCCTCGAAGATCGCTTCACGATGGCGAGCATCGCGCAGCATCCGCTGTCGATCTTGCGGCAGCTTCGCTTCCACCTGATGGAGGAAAAGCGTCACTTCGTCGAGGAGTCGCTCGGGGGAGCGCGCTCCCTTGATGATGATCGAGCTCGAAAAGCGACGCAGCTTCTGCTCTTCGTCGCGGGAGAGGGAACGTCCGGTATACACGATGACCGGCGGAAACGAATACTGATCGCGATTCGCCATCTCTTCGAGAAGATCGAATCCGGTGCGATCTGGAAGCGAAAGATCGAGGACCATGCAATCGAAAGTCGAGTGGGTGAGGTGCTCGAGCGCTTCATCCGCGGTGCCCACCGCGACGGTTTCTACGTCGTCTCCGGCGAGCAGACGACAGGTACTGTCGCGATGCACTTCGTCGTCTTCGACGATCAACACCCGCCGCATCTTCTGGGTGAACTTCGCTTCGAGTCGCTTGAGCGCTTCGATCAGCTTCTCCTTTTCGACCGGTTTGATCGCATAGCCGGTCGCGCCCATCTCGAGCGCGGTCTGAGAGTGATCGGTCGCAGAGATGATGTGAACCGGAATGTGCCTCGTCGCAGGATTGTGCTTGAGCTCGTCGAGCACCGACAGACCAGAGCGATCAGGAAGACCGATATCGAGCACGATCGCACTCGGCCGGCCGCGTTCCGCGAGGCGCAAGCCCTCTTCCGCGGTGCTAGCGATGATCGCTTTGAAATCGAGATCGCGCGCCAGGGCCTCGATGATCTGCGCGAAGTTCTCGTCGTCTTCGATCACCAAGATCGATCGCCCCGGGTTTAGGAGTGGTCCGCGATCGATCGATCGCGGCTCGGCTCGGAAGGGCAGGCGCGAGACCGACGGCGAAAGCGCCTTGGCCGCCCCCTCCCCCGCGTAACGTTCGGGGAGGATCAGGGTGAAGGTACTGCCGCGACCCGGCGCGCTCTCGAGTGCCAATTCACCGCCGAGCAACCGGGAAAGATCGCGAGCGATCGACAGGCCGAGACCGGTACCGCCGTGCTTGCGATTGGTCGTTCCGTCGGCTTGGCGAAAGGCCTCGAAGATGATCTCGTGTTGTTCGGCTGGGATGCCGATGCCGGTATCGCGCACCGCGAACGAAACCTTGCCTTCCGCGCTGCGCTCCACTCTCAAGATCACCCCGCCCCGCTCCGTAAACTTGAATGCGTTGGAGAGCAGATTCTTCATGATCTGAAGAAACCGAGTGGAATCGGTGAAGATCGAGTTCGGCGCGCCCGGCCCGAGTTCGACACCGAATTCGAGACGACGTTCTTGGGCGATGGGATTGAAGGTGTTTTTGAGGTCGTCGATCGCCGTCGAAAGCCGGACATTTTCCGGCTTCACGTCGAGCTTACCGGCCTCGATCTTCGAGAGATCGAGGATGTCGTTGATCAGCGTCAGAAGGTCGTTGCCTGCGGAATAGATCGTCTGCGCGAACTTGATCTGTTCCGGCGTGAGATTGCGCTCGCGGTTATCCATCAAAAGCTTCGCCAGGATCAGGCTGCTGTTGAGCGGCGTCCGCAGTTCATGGGACATGTTGGCGAGAAATTCGGATTTGTAAGCGCTTGCTCGTTTGAGCTCGCCTTGAGCGCGGACGAGATCATCGCGTTGCCGGGCGAGCGATTGCGCTTGCTCCTCGAGCTGGGCGTTGGTCTGTTCGAGCTCGGTCTGTTGATTTTGGAGCCGCTCCTGTGAATCCTGAAGCGCTCGGCTCTGTTGTTCGAGCTCCTCGTTGTTGACCCGCAGCTCCTCCTGCTGAGTCTGCAGCTCCTCAGATTGTCGTTGCGTTTCCTCGAGGAGCTCTTCGAGCTCGGCACGGTATTGAGACGTGCGAAAGGCATTGCCGATCACGTCACCGACGATCCGGAGAAAATCCTCTTCCTCGCGGGTGATCGCACGAAAAAAGCCGAGCTCGACGACACCGACCGGGACTCCGTCGACACTGATCGGAGCGAGCAGCAATTGGCGAGCGCTGCTCGATCCGAGACCCGAAGAGATCGAAAAATAGTCCGGAGGGACATCGGTGACGCGGAGAACCTTATTATCGCGAAAGGCCTGCCGGGTGAGGCCCGCAGCCGCCGCGGCTCCGGCTTCCAGTTGCGACGAATTCGCGGGTTCGGCGAAGCTGCCGATTCGGCTCAGCTCTCCATCGCGCTTGCTGAGGTAGATTGCACCGACCTGCGCGCGAAGAAAGCCGCCCAAGAATTGGGCGATCGTCGTCCCCAGACGCTCCGCGTTCGGCGAACCTTGCATGCGCGCCGCGAGCTCCGCTTGTCCCGATCGATGCCAAGACTCAAAAGCTTGTTCGCGGAAGTCGCGCGAGGACATCAAGGCCGCGACCCCGACGAGGACGAGAAGAATACCGGCGCCGATCCAGGTGATCAGCGCGCTCATTTCCGTCGTCGCTTCCCATTGTTCGGTGCGCACGACGAGAAGCTTTTGCTCTTCCTGGATCATCTGGGCGAGGACGTTGCGGATGCTTTCCATCGTCACTCGACCTTGATTGGTGCGCACCGCATCGAGCGCCGCTTCGGTCTGCCCGGCGCGGCGCATGTCGATCGTCTGCTTCAGCTCGGCAAACTTCGCCGTAGCGAGCCGCTCGACCGTGTTGAGGCGCTGCGCTTGAGCGGTATCGGCCGGACCAAACTCTGCGCGCGTCGAATCGATCAGCTGCGGAAATTCTCCGACCGCTTTTTGATAGGGCGCGAGGTAATCTTCCGACCCCGTCAAAAGAAAGCCTCGCTGTCCGGTCTCAGCATCCGTCAAAAGCGCGAGCAGCGATTCGAAGTCGTGGGTTGCGGAGAGAGTGTGCGTCATCCGCCGCGCGGCCGTCGCTCGTTCCTCGAGCGTACGATAGGAGAGAAAAAGGATCGCGATGATCGCAAGAACCGCGAGAACGAAACCTGCGAGCGTCTTTGCGGGAAGCGTTCCGATCGGCTTCGAGCGATCGGGTAGTTCTCGCGCTAGATCCGTCGTGCCATTCACTCGGCTGTATTCTCCGGAGGGCCGCCGATGGCCGTACGGACGACAATGCGCAGTCCCCCACGCCGCGACAATGTTTTTTGATCACGTGACCGGCAAATGCGACCAATGCAACAGGAACGACTCACATTTCGCCCGCGAGATCGAGGCATTTTGCCTCGTCAGGGCTGAATCTCCGCGGCGGCGCACTCCTCGAAGCGAATGCGGTCCCTCGTCTCCGTTTGGGCGTCGAAGCGGATCGCAATCTCGCGATCGGAATCGAACGCCGGCCAGCCCGGATCTCCATCATCCGCAAAGCGCGCCCAACGCTGTGCGATCTGATGCGAGAGAGTGACGTCGGTCGGCGATCCGAAGACGAATGCGGCGGCATCGAATTGTTCGAAGATGTAAAGCAACTCCGCCGCATGAAAGGCGCCGCCGAGCGGAACACCGAGGCCGGGGACGACCCGCGCGAAGGAGTAGCGATACACGGGCGCGTTCTGTGCGAGAAACGCGCGCGCCGTTCGCAGCGCGTCGCAGGTGAAGATCACGTCGGAACCAAGCGCGATCGACGCCGCATCAGCATTCGCGAACTCGGAGTTCGCGCGATAGAGCGGCCACATCCGATCGTAGGTTTCAGGTCCGGCGAAGGCGGCGACCCAGCTCTTGATCTCGCTCTGCAAAGCGCTGCGATCGCCCGCGGTGAACAGGCCCAGTTCGGAGACGTTGCTCCCGATGATCGTCGCCATCCGATGGAAGCGTCCGGACTCGATCGCCGCGATCGGGCGTTGATCGAGTACCTGTCCGTCGACGATCGGCAACAGTCCAGAGTTCAAGAGTTGGAGCGGATCGAGCAGCGTGGTTTCAAATCCGGGATCGCTCGCAAGATAGGCGTTGAATACGTCCTCGGTACTCCGCGATCGGAGACACGCGTCGTCGCCAGAATCGCAACCGAGGTTCGAGGCGATCGCGCGGGTACGCGCGGAGGCCCGGGCGTCGTCGGCACTCATGAAGAAGCTCGCGCAATTTCCGCTCTCGAGGATCGCACGTTGAAAAAGATCGTTCGCGAGCGGCGAAGTCAAAAGCGCGCAGATCGAGACCGCTCCCGCCGATTCGCCGAACACGGTCACCTGCTCCGGATCACCGCCGAAGTCGGCGATGTGCTCACGAACGAAGCGCAGCGCCGCCAATTGATCGAGGATCCCGTAGTTCCCGAACGCGCCACCGCGCTCGGCTTCGGCAAAGGCGGGATCGACGAGAAATCCGAAAGGACCGAGGCGATAGTTGAAGGTGACCACGACAAGATCCTGATCGCGCGCGAGGCGGCGAGCGTCGTAGAGTGTCACGCCAAAGTTCTGCTGATCGGCGGCGCCGCTTGCGAAAGCTCCGCCGTGAATGAAGACCATTACCGGACGATGCCGGCTGCACGCGGTGCTCGGCGTGAAGACGTTGAGGTAGAGGCAGTCCTCCTCACCGATCGTGTGCGCCGCGCCGCGGCTCGACTCGCCGACCTGAGGACACGCGTTTCCAAAGTGCGATCCATCGAGGGTCCCGGCCCAGGCCTCGGGCGCGCGTGGAGACGACCATCGATCGGCTCCGATCGGCGGAGCCGCATATGGGATGCCGAGATAAACCGAGACACCTTGATCGACGGTACCCGCTACCCGTCCGAGCGAAGTCGTCGCCGTCGCACATGTCTCGATCGGCGGGCCCTC
>JADMIO010306814.1_pt1 | contig 10092 bp, 5 predicted proteins | sample 8958161 | NCBI WGS metagenome assembly JADMIO01 (sample SAMN16585339, study PRJNA669376) | soil metagenome | isolation source: Crop rotation soil | place: USA: Cullars Rotation, Alabama | collected 2011
TCTGCTTGTCGCACATCGACGGAGCCGGCCACAATACATCGGGACCTTGCGGCAGAAACGGCGTCGTGTGCATCCCGATAATCGAGAGTACGTCAGCCTTTGTGCCCGCTCGTCTAATCCAATCGTAAACCGCCAACTTTATACAAGTTCCGGCTTTCTTCTGAGGATCCATAGAGGTGAGCGGCCACCCGCCATCATATTCGATACTGGATGCGGTATCAGTAGGATAATCGCCGGCACTTGAATTGTAGAAGTCGGAATCGTCGTTCCCCTTCATTAGCTCCTTACCGTAGAAGTGCATAGGCGAGAGGTAAGGTGCATCGTTCGCCACCTTTGGATCGTTGCTGTATGCGGCAGGAAAATCACCCTTGTCTTTGGTCGGCATTCCATCCGGAAAACTGATCGTCAAAAGACCGGGAGCGGGTTTTGGATCGTAAACGCTGGCCGGCATGGCGCAGGCTGCACTCCTGAGATCGTTGGAGCCGGTATTGTCCTTTACGGTCTGGACCGCCTCAGCTCGCAAGATAGTTGGAAAGTAAAAAGAGGGAGGAATGGAGGCGATTGTTGCCTGCCAGTTCTTCGGGTCAACCAGTTTTACCGCGCTGCCGATGCCGGCGAAGTAAAAGTCTTCGCCGTTGTATGGCACGCTGACGTAGGCTTTATAGTATTTGTCAACCGAATTGCTGGAATTGATATTCGGATCCACACCAATGGGATTGGGCACGTGAACGTTAGTAACCACTCCGGGAACCGCCCCAAGAGAGAGCTTCATGGATCCGGTAACGTAATTGCTCGATCCGGTCATGCGAATTTGATTCTGCATGTAGGCGTCTTCCGCGCTCTTGTATGGGGTGACCGCGCTGCCGTTCTTATCTTGTCCGCTACCTGATGATTTGATCGCGTCATTGAGCGCTGCAATCAGATCGGCTGAAACTTTCTTGGCGTTATCCAGATCCTGCTTAGCCAGTTCTTTCCACTCTGGAACGTCTATGTTGTTTTGCCCCATCTGGTCGGCAATAACATAATCCAGTCTGGCTGTTCCGATGAGCGTGTTAATGCTGACTACAGACGTATAGTAATTATCACCGGCGGCAGTTCCGATGCCGTTCGGCGCGGAGTCAGACAATCCGACGTAGCCGAATTCCGGCGTATCAATCACAATGGTGCTCATGTCTCGAGCCGCTGCAAGAGCCGCTGCTTCGATCGCTGTTTTCTGCTCGGAGCTGCTGCCTATCAGCCTCGAATAGGCTAGAACGAACAGAAGGATGACGAGACAGATGCCGAGGACGAATGCAGTTATCAGAACCAGCATGTTGCCGGCGCGCTTTCTCTTCATATGAGAAACTCCAACACAGTACTAGAACCAATATATATAATCGGCCTGAATCTGCAAAGGTGAAACTCATTTCCTGCTTTAGCTATCTTTCCTTTCCCCGAACACAATCGGTCCAAAAACATACTTGCCTGTCTTGCGATCCAGCCCACCGATAGCCAGTTGTCGGGTTTCCGGTACCCAGGCTATCTTCAGTCCTTTGTCTTTCAGCAGCGGATTGATGGAATCAATCAAGCGTTGGCGTTGCTCAGGACTGAGATTAGCGAACATATCTCTCAGTTCATACGACGCACGAATTTTCTCTTCCATTGTCGCTCTCGGTTGCACTCTGCCGCGTATATCGACAAGATCGGCACCTCGTTGAGCTTGTATTCGCTCCTCATCGGTCAGATCGGTCGGCGCCGGGCGTTCTGGCTTATTCAATTCATTCTCTGCAAGCTGCCAATCCTTCCAGATGTTTCCGGTTCCATACGTCTCCGGAAATCGTTTGGGGTAATTAGTCTGATCTGATTGAGACCACAAACTCGGAATGAGAAGTTTTCCATCGGCACCACTGACGGTATCAGGTAGATCTTTTTGCGCCGGGTTGAAACGCGCATTGTCTGCTGACTTAGCATCACGAATACTTACATCGAATTGAGCGTGCAGATGATCCACCAGTCCCTGATTTTCTGTTTTTCCATTCAACTCTCCAGCTTTATGAAGAGAACGATCGTTTATTTCAGTTATCATTTTTACCTGCCTGTACTGATGTTCACAAAGAAGATCGGCCCTTCGAAAGCAAACTCCCAAACAGTACTTTCGAAGGACCACTCCTTTATGTGCTCGGTCAAAAACCTCCTATTGTTGAGTTACGGGTGGACGTAGTTGTAGGGCTGGTCCAGTTGCAGTGATCACGAACAGCAATCGCTTCGCTTCAGACGGATTCAATTCGCGTCCCAGAAATTTTTCTGCTGCTTGCAGAACTGATTCCTTCTTAGGATCAGAACTGACTGCTCTTGTGCCTTCATTAGCTGGTGTTCCGTCTCTGAATTTGTACAGTTCCTGCCAGATTGCATTGGTGTCTTGTGTATCGAGAGTACGACCCGTGAGTTTTTCAACCATGTGGGTGAGACTAAGGAGATTGTTGAGGTCCTGTCCAAGTCGTTCTAAATCCTCTCCCTTTGGACCAGGCGTAAGTGGCTTGTCTTCTGTGTTTGGCTTATCGCGAGGAATATCTTTAGTGTCTGATACCACTTTCGGATCGTGAGGAACATCGACGGTTCCCGATATCACTTTCGGATCGCGCGGAACATCGACAGTTCCCGATATCACTTTCGGATTTGCCGGTACGTCGCTTGTCCCTGCAGTCGGATCGCGTGGAACATCGGCAGTCCCTGCAGTCGGATTGCTTCGATTGATCTTGGCGAAGTCCTGGTACAGTGAAAAGCGATCGAAATTGTCATTGCTGAGAGCCTGATGTTTAGCATCGTTCTGCACTTCTTTTGCTTGATGTATTTCACTCATGGTTTTTTCCTTCCTGTTTTGTAGTCTTCGATGCCCCGGCAGTAAGCTTCGTTTCTACCAATTTTTGTTTTGCGGTTTGTCCTTTTGCGGCTTGTCTGTGGAACCCGGCTTGTCCCCCTGGGGACTGGGTTCTGTCCGATCCGAAGACGTGTCTCTGGGAACGCGTGAATCTCTGCCCGATGAATCATCAGGCGGATTCATCAGCCGCGGAGGAGAATTTATCGCCAGCTCGAGACCAGGGAGATGTTCTTGCGCCTTCGCAAATGCGGCTTGCTGCCATGGTTGCAGCTCAGGCAGTGAGTGTCCGTGAAAGAGATCGCTTTGATTCTGGGGAGCACAGCGGTTACTATTTTTTTCAAGGCGACATTCTTTTTCTTCGAACATACTAAACACCTCATAAAAACTCGACAAAAGTCGGCAAAGAATTCAGCCCGAACATCCGATGGCGTGTGCGTGGAGAGAGCTCTGTGTTGTTATGGCTGGGTTGTTCGGGCTTGCGCTTATTAGACTGCGAGCAACATGAGAAATACGTGAGAATTTTTCGACAATTTCAATCGGACGTCTCGATAATGTATCCGGACTTGAGCACGGTCTTTATGAGGTCTGCACATCCGGTTCTTTCCAACTTCGATCGCAGCGAACGCATGCAAGTGCGAACGGAATCCTCGGCGGAGTCGCTGTCGGACGACCAGACCGCATCGAGTAAGGCTTTCGATGAGTAAAGCGTATTCGGATGACGCATCAAAAATTCCAGCAGCGCAAATTCTTTCGGCATCAGTCGAGTGGTTTGCTCGCCAACTTTAATAGAACGCGTTTTCAGATTCAACAAAACACCATTGACGATCAGTTCTGCCGGCAAGAGCTGGCGCGGACGGCGCAGCAGACTGCGCAATCGTGCGGACAGTTCTCTCACTTCGAAGGGCTTGACTAAATAATCGTCAGCACCGCAGTCCAAGCCGATCTCCTTATCGTCGATCGTGTTCTTGCCGGTTAAAAAAAGTACCGCGCCATTTCCGCCGCTCTTTCTGTATTGAGTGCAGACATCGACTCCGCTGATGTCAGGCAGCTCCCAGTCGAGGATCAAGATATCGTATTGATAGTGATTCAACAATTGCAGCGCATCGCGACCGAGATGCACACTCTCGCACATATAGTTTTCTTGTTTGAACCAGCGCTCGAGAGATTCACAGATCTCCAGGTCGTCTTCAACTAGAAGAATTTTCGCCAACGCGACATGCACTCCTCGAAAGTTCTGCAAGCAAATTCTACTTCAACAGTTGCTTGTTTGGGATCTCTTTTGGAATGCGAATTGAAAAAACGCTGCCGATTTCCTTTTCGTTGATGGTGCCAAGTCTGACGCGCACGGCTTCTCCAGACGCCACCGCGATGGAACCGCCATGGGCGACGGCGATCATTTTACAAATTGCTAAACCCAGACCCGTTCCAATGCTTGCTTGCGCTCCCGGAACTTGTTCGAATGGTTCAAAAATGATCTCTTGATAGTCTTGTGGAATACCGGGTCCTGAGTCGATTACCATGATCTCTATGAACTCTCGATATTGTTCGACTCTTATTTCCACTACTCCTTTCTCAGGAGTGAACTTGATTGCATTTCCTATGAGATTGACAAGCAATTGAACAATTTTCAAGCGGTCGCATTTGATTGTCTGGCTGGTGACAGGCAGAACAAGCGTTATCTGTTTCGCTTCAGCAAGGCTTCTCACCCAATCGACAGCCTCGTTGGCCACATCTTTCAGATCGCAGTCGGCAGGTTCAATTTGCATTTGACCGCCTTCCAGTTTATGAAAATCGAGCAGTTCATTGGCCAGCATGATAAGCCTTTCCAGGCTGATTTCGGCTTGCTTTAAACTCTTCTCTGCAGGAGCACCAACTTCGCCGCGACTGCCGCTCAGGATCGATTTCAGAGATGCATGCATTTCAACAAGCGGAATTTGCAAATCCTGACTTATCATCTCTGCGAATTCCTTCTTTAGGCTCTCGATGCGCTTCTTTTCTGAAATATCGTGCACCACGCAGAACAATAGACTATGTTTTGTCGACCACGAGCTGGACCAGCGTGTGTAAACAGTGGTGGCGTTCCTGGTGCACATCTCTAGTTCAAAGGTGTGAACTTCAGACGATTGAATTGCTTGCTGTAGATTATTGATTAGAGTTAGAACCTGCTCACCGTCTACTAAGTCATTGATGTTTCGTCCCACTACTTCATCTTGTTTGTAGCCGAGCAACGTTTCGATCGATGGATTGACATCCTGACAAATGCCGTGTTCATCCAATGTCCAGATCAAATCCATCGCATTGGCAACCGCGTCGGCATCTTTAGACAGAGCTTCTTCGACCGCATACGAGACTGTGTGCAACAAAGCATCGAGACTGGAAAATTCTGCGGCACTTTCCAACGGAGGAAGAAGTGGTTGGCGCGACGACAACAGGCGGCCGTTCTCAATCAAGTGGAGAAGCGGGCGGCGAACCGAAACTACGAAGTAAAGTCCCAGAGCCAGAGTCAGCAATATGCTTACCGGAAGTGCGATGGCAATGGCTTGCATCAAACGATCGATAGCCGTGGAAGTTGCTTCGACGTTTACTTTATTCTGGACATCTTCGTTGATGATGATGTCTCGCAGCGCTTTCATGGTAGGCACGCCGAATTCGCGCAGTTGCGCGCCGAAAGTTCGTTCGTGGAGTCGCGATTGCTCTGAGCCTGTTTCGGGAACCGCAGAGCCAACCAGATTGAGCATCTTATGAGCGTAAACCGACAATGTTGTGATGGTCGCTTTTTGATACGGCTCACCCTGCACCAGGCGAACAATTTCATCGAGCTGCAATGCTCGTCTTTTCAGTATCTTCTTTATTTGCGGAATATGGAGATCGCCATTTGATCTCATATCAAGTCCCATTTCTAACCAATCATCAGAGAGTTCGCAAAAAGTGTTGTATGCAGTCTGAACTATTTTCTGAGAGTGCGACTCTCGATTGAGTTTCGTATAGATGTCTTTAAAAGAGCACGATAGTTCAAACATGAAAACGAGCTGGCAAATCAATGGAAAGGCAACCAGTACTATTCCGCGCGTTAACAGATTCGGCGCTCGCAGTCTCATCATTCCTGCTTACCCCCTTGAAGCGGAATTGAGATCCAGAAAGTGCTACCCTCACCAGATGTGGTATTGACACCGAATGTGCCACCATGCATTTCGGTGATTCTTCTTACAGTCACCAACAGAAGTCCGGCGCGTTTTACGGGACTGCCTGATGGAAACTGGCTCTGGGAAAAGCGATCGGAGATCAGTTTTGCTTCTTGTGAAGAAAGCGCATACCCTTGGTGTGCAACTTCTATGATACAGAATCGATCTTCCGTTTTTATGGTAATGGTGATGAACGAGTCAGTTTTTGAAAACTTCAGCGCGTTGACCAACAAGTTGACTACAGCCTGTACCAACCTTTTCTCATCGGCTACAACTAATGCGTCGCCTCTGGGTCCTCTGAATTTCACTTGCGCTTTTCCAGCGCGATCTGCCACCGCTTCCTTCGCCTCTTCACAAACATCAGACGCACTCAAGGGTCTCAGTGTCAGCTCAGGTTGACTGACTTCGAGCTTTTCGAGATCGAGTAGTTCATTGACTAGACCAATCAGATTTTCCAGTTTTTCTTCGACTTGATGCAGTTCTTGTTTGACACCTTCGGGGGTTGGTAAATTCCTGAGGTTGAGCATAGATATATTCATGCTGATTGCTGTCAGAGGCGATCTCATGTCGTGACTGGCCATCGACAGGAAATGCTGTTTCAGTTTCTCAATCTTTTTTGATTCGGTGACATCTTGAACGACGCAGTAAAAGGTCTGTTTCTCATCGGTCCAGCGCACCGACCAGAGCATGGTTCGAAACGATGCATCGCCGCAGCGCATCATCGTTTCCACAATGCCTTCGTTTTTCCCCTCTGCAATGCGATCGAAGGCTAGCCGAGTTGGCTCGATCGAATTTGCAGTGACGAGACTGAGCAAGGATCGACCCTGCAATTGATCGACTGGATAGAACCACAGCTTTTGCGATGCTTCGCTCACAGTTTCGATTTTGAGACGACGGTCGAGAGCGCAAATTACTTCGGATGCGCTTTCAAATATGGCGTGTTCTTTCATCTGCGCTTCGCCCAGGACCACTCCTGCATCGCAAATGATTCGATCGAGTTCCGCAATTTCATCAGTCCCGGAATCCGGCGGTGGGAGCGGCTGAGCAGAAGCCACGAGGCGCGACTTATCGGCGATGGAATTTAAGCGTCGCAGAATATCAATCGTAAAGAAGTACAAAAGCAAAAAGGAAATAGCGATGCTGAAAAGTATACCGCCGCATAAAAAAATTGAGAATGACTCGGCAAGCCGCTTCAACTGCTCCGGTTCGCTCTTCAGCATTCGCGTCGCCAGGTCGACGATTTTTTTTGCGTGTTCGCGATGGTCGAGAGAAAGTTCCATCAACATATTATTGTCGAGCGATTCTCGCCATGCTGTAGCATCGGCTTTAGAAGTTCTGAGTGCCTTCTGACCGCGCTCTATATTGCCCGCAAGCGCTCGATATTTCATTTGCATGTCATCGACCAACGCTTTTGCTTCAGGATCGGAATGCAACAGATCATCCCACTTCCGTGTGTCGCGCAGCATTTTGAACAAATCGGCCAGTTCTTTGGCCTTTGCCTCATATGACACATGCCGATCGCTGAGCAACCAGATCGACTGAATTGACGACGTTTGCACTTTCTGAAGATAAATCAGAATGGTTTTGGAACGCTGTAGGTTCTGTAGTTCATGCGTGGCATCAACTACCATATAGGAAAGAATTGCCACGAAAGCTATCTCGAAGATAACTGGTATCAGAACCAGTATCATTCCTTTTTTGGTGATGCTTAATCGGGAGAACAAATTCCTATTTGCAGGCGAGCCGCCTGCGCTCCCAGTTATATGACTACATTCACGAGTTTGTCGGGAACGACGATTACCTTGCGAATGGGACTCGCATTGACTTTCGCTTTTACCTTTTCATCTTCGAGGGCGATCTTTTCGGCGGCGCCTTTGTCTAATCCGCGAGGGGCGGAGACTTTGTTGACGATTTTGCCGTTGACCTGAAGAACGAGTTCGATCTCACTATCGATGGTGAGCGCTTCTTCGAACTTCGGCCACGATGAGATGTGAATGGAGTCGCCGTCTTTTTTGTTATAGCCGATGCGATTCCAGAGCTCCTCGGTGATGTGCGGTGCCATCGGCGCAAGGAGGAGAAGCAATGACTTCACTGCGAAGGAGAACAACTGGCGCTGTTCTTCAGTGATTGCTTCGCCGTCCGGAGCAATTGTTTGAACGCCTTCAGCAGTTTTGACAGCGGTGCCGCCACCATCAGATTTATCGTCGCCACCACCCTTGGTGCCCTTGCCGTTCTTCTCGGAAACTTGCGCGGCAACCTCTTGAGTGTACTTGTAGAGTCCGTTTACGAGTTCCATACAACGCGCAATGGCGGTGTTGAACAAGTAGCGCTCTTGTTCGAGATCGTTCGACACTGCTTTGATGGTTTTATGAACCAATTTGTGCAACGCTTGACCCGACGCGTCGAGCTTGTCGTGAGCAACCTTGCCATCCGGCACTGCGGAGATCACTTGGTTCTCGATCAACTCGGCGACGATTCGCCACACGCGACCGAGGAAACGATACTGGCCGATGGCGCCTTCTTCCGACCACTCGAGTTCTTGAATCGGTGGTGCGGCGAAAAGCGTGAAGAGGCGCGCGGAGTCAGCCCCGAACTTTTTGAAGAAGTCGGTGGTTCCTACAACGTTGCCACGCGACTTGGACATCTTCTCGATGCGTCCTGATTGCGGAGAGAATTTCGTCACCATTCCTTGCGAAAGCAAATTAGTGAACGGTTCATCGCACTTAACAAGACCGGCATCACGACAGGCTTTGGTGAAGAAGCGCGAATAGAGCAAGTGGAGAATTGCATGTTCCACACCGCCCACGTACTGATCGACTGCCATCCAGTAGTCAACGTTTTTCTTCGAGAACGGCTCTTTATCGTTCGATGCATCGGCGTACCGCATGAAGTACCAGCTCGAATCAATGAATGTGTCCATCGTATCGGTCTCACGCCGCGCGTCTTTACCGCACTTCGGACATTTCACTTTGAGGAAGTTGTCCATTCTCTTCAACGGGGAACCACCCTGACCGGTGATTTCAACGCCTTCGATTGGAAGAACGACAGGCAAGCTTTCCATTTTCACAGGAACGACGCCGCAGGCATCGCAATGAACGAGCGGAATCGGACAGCCCCAATAACGCTGGCGGCTGATCAACCAATCGCGCAATCTCCATTGCACGCGCTTCTCGCCGCAACCATTGTCGGCTGCCCACTCGGTCATTTTCTTCTTCGCTTCGCCGCTCTGAAGTCCGTTGAAGTTACCGGAATTGATCATGATACCGGGTTCGGTGTACGCTTCTTTCAACTCATCCGACGGTTTTCCATCCGCAGAAATTACTTCGATGATTGGAAGTTTGTGCTGTTTCGCAAAAGCAAAGTCGCGTTCATCATGAGCGGGAACGCCCATGACGGCTCCCGTTCCATAGCCCATCAAAACGTAATCGGCGACCCAGATCGGAACTATTTCTCCGTTGAACGGATTGATCACGTGACTGCCGATTGGAACACCCGACTTGGATTTTTCAGTCGACATGCGTTCCAACTCAGATTTATGCTTCGCATCTTCGACATACTTCCGCACGGCATCCCGCTGTCCTTCAGAAGTCAATTCTTCGACAAGCGGATTCTCGGGTGAAAGAACGACACAGCTAACACCAAATACGGTATCAGGGCGGGTGGTGAACACACTGATTTGCACATTCGGTTTTTCTTCGACTGTGAACCGAAGTTCCGCACCTTCCGATTTGCCGATCCAGTTTTGCTGCATGATGCGAACCGGTTCCGGCCAGCCTTTGAGCTTTTCGAGATCGGCAAGAAGTTCTTCTGAATAATTGGTGATCTTGAGGAACCACTGACTCATTTGTTTCTGTTCAACACGAGTCTCGAGATGTCGCCAACAACATCCGTCTTCAACCTGTTCATTCGCGAGAACTGTTTGACACTCCGGACACCAGTTTACAGGCGCTTCTTTACGCACTGCCAAACCCATGTCGAAAAACTTGAGGAAGAGCCACTGCGTCCACTTGTAATAATCTGGATCGCAAGTCGTCACTTCACGCCGCCAATCAT
>JADMIO011406809.1_pt1 | contig 10092 bp, 1 predicted proteins | sample 8958161 | NCBI WGS metagenome assembly JADMIO01 (sample SAMN16585339, study PRJNA669376) | soil metagenome | isolation source: Crop rotation soil | place: USA: Cullars Rotation, Alabama | collected 2011
TTCTGGGTTGATGTGAGCAGCGGGTTAACAGCAAGGGTGAGTGTTCTGATCGTATCGCAACTGTTGTTGCTGCCGGGTATAGTATCAACTACCTGGCCGGGTCCATTGAACAGATGCCCGTACCAGACATATGGAATGTTGTTGGCACATACGGATGTGTCAATGGCCTTCGTATTGAGTGGGTTTACAGTTATATTAATAGATACCGGTTCGTTAGTACATCCATTTGAGTTGGTCTCAGTCACCTGTAGCGTATAGGTTCCAACCTTTAACCACTGTACCGAGATGGTACTATGACCCGTGACGGTAAGTATCCAATCAGTTCCCGCCACGCCCGGCGTGATCGTCCATACGTAGGTAGATGTTGGCACATCGGTGACGCCATAGTTTTTTGTCTGATTTAAACAGACATTATCGTCACCCGTAAAGGGGTACGGCCCTTGGGATACCTGCGCAGTTACAGATTTCGAAAGAACAATAAACAGAACGATTGCACTCCATTTTATGTATCTGTTTACCCGTTTCATGTGTGTTAGTTTTGTTGTTTTGATTTCATTTTTAATGGTGTTTTTCGGCAGGATGTTGCTTTGCCAACGTAGATCCGGTTCACGCAACAATGAATCGGCTGAAAAGACTTTTCTACGGCTAAGCGCTAACACCAATAGTCGAAGCCATTGCAAAAGGTGTAACCAAAGGGCGCCGCCCAGGTTAGCTTTTAGCCGATGTATGTTGTTAAGTCTTTTCATACTCTTAGTTGTGATAGATTATTGGCGTTGGTTTCGGAAATATTGTCACTTGGGTTGTACATGTGTTTGCATTTCCACATTCGTCCGTCACCGTCCAGGTAATCGTAGAGATTCCAACACTGAAGTTGCCGCTGGCATCAATCCCTGATCCGCTCCGCGTCGTAGCACGCGATATCACAAATGAAATGAGCAGGTTGGAATTTGCGGTGCAATTATCGCTTGTCACCAATGTTGGAATTGTATACAAATCACCTGCTACCTGGCAGACCGGTGCCACCACCGGACAACTGATTTCCGGAGGTGTATTGTCAATTTTCCTTATTGTGGCAGGCGAGACATCGCACCCGTTCGCGCCGACGGCTCCTGCGAGGGCGCTGCCACAATCAGCACTTAATACGTAGCGGGTTCTTATTGAATAGCCGGAACAATTGTCGGCGGTTGGAGGAGTGTTGGTACCCCACGAAGCTCCATCGTCGAAACTGTACTGAATGTTGAAGCCTGCTATCGCCGGCGGCGCTGTTACTACAATGGCGCCGCAACCTCCATTGACGATGGGGGCTGCAGGTGCCGCCGGAAAGATTACCGTATTCACAATATTGCTCGCACCGCATGGGTCTGCGCCGATAGACCCTGCTGCGGTAGTTCCGCAAGTTGTTGTTAAAGCATATCGTGCCTGAATTGTATGACAGCCGGGTGTATTGGGGATCCCCGGCGCGTTTGAATAAGCTGCTCCATCAATACTATATTGAACCGAAAATCCCGCCACGGCTGCCACTGTTGGCAGGGTGAATGAAGTATTGCAGGAATTCGCCGGCGCTGTAAGATTTGGTGCTGTTGGAAAAATTACAACACTTACGACGTTGCTTGCACATGCCGCGGGAGAGGCAGTGCCAGCGGCGATCCCGCCGCACGCTGTACCTAAGACATATTGTGCCTGCACCGTGTGACATCCGGGCGTCGTGGGAACAGTTGGTATGTCCGCAAATGCTCCGCCGTCAATACTGTATTGTATCGTGAATCCGGATTGAGGAGTAACTGCGGGCAACGTAAAGGGAGCATTGCAGGTGTTATCTGGAGTGGCCAGCACGGGAGCCGGCGGAAAAATAACCACGTTCACAATATTCGACAAACACATGGTTGCTGTTCCTGCAGGGGTGCTGCCGCAAGTATTTGTCAAAACATATTGCGCTTGTATTGTGTGGCAACCCGTTGCAGTGGGTATGGTCGGTGAAGCGCTGAACGCCCCGCCATCGATGCTGAATTGAATTGTAAACCCTGCCACAGCTGGCACTGTCGGCAAAGCGAATGCGGTATTGCAACTGTTAGCAGGCGCGACCAGCACCGGTGCAGCCGGAAAGACAACAAAATTCTTTGTATCGGTACATCCGGGGGCTGGTGTAGTGTATGTTGCCGTGAAACATCCGGCAGCAGTAGGAGTGAAGACACCAGTGCTTGCATTGATAGTACCGCCTCCGCTCACCTTCCAGGTACCGCCCGTCGCCCCGGCAGTTTGTGTGAATGTGACCGTTCCTCCTCCAATACATGAATTAACCGTTGTAACAACCGGCAATGCATTCACAGTTATGGTAGCACAAACCGGGTTACTGACGCATCCCGACGCCGTTGTTGCAACCACACAGTATTGATACGATCCGGGTACGGTGGGAGTGGAGGTAACGGTTCGGCTTGTATCCGATGGGGTGAGATAGGTCGAAGGCGACCATTGGTAGGTAACTGGCTGATAAGTTCCCGAAAGACCCACGTTGTCAACCCCCCAGTTGCTTCCTGTGTTCCCACTGTATAGGAAACGAACCCGCACATTTGGCTGGCCAATGTAGCTGCTTAGGTTAATCGAAACCTGCTGCCACCCGGCGCCGCTGCCATTGGGAGTTCCTACGGCCGCGGGACCAGTCCAAGTTTGCAGCGTCGTGAATGTGAGGCCGCCGTCAGTGGAAATTTGAACCTTGGCGCTGGCACCAAAATTCAAATTCATTGCGGTGTAGAAATTAAATGTCGGGCTAGTAACACCAACGAGACTGAATGGAGGCGTGATAAGCCCAGTGGCCGAACCTCCTCCATCACCAGTTGCGATCATGAATTTAGTATTCGTTGGCACGGCATTGGAATTGTACGTCACTCCACTGAAAGTTTTTGGACCGTTGGTTTCGGCCCATGCGGCATTTGGATCGCCGTTATTGCTATTGGCATTGTTACCACTCCAACCCGCCGGATTAGCATTTTGAAAATCTTCAACAGGGAATGGAGGTGGGCCGTAATTGCTCGCCTGTAAAACCGAAGACTGACCGAGACAGATTGACGTGGGACTTGCGGTAACGGTCGGCGTAAATACTGGTTGAACAGGTACCACGCCTACGTTTGTATAGGCACTGCACCCGTTCAGGGTCAGAAGAACTCGGTAGGCGGTTGTGGTCGTTAGATTTGAAAAATTAGTGGTGGTTGGTGTAGAGGGCGTGAAGACATTCCACGTAGTCCCGCCGTCGGTCGATACCTCCCATTGAACAATAGTTCCTGTATAGTTTGACAGTGTAATCGTGCCACTGTTATTACTTGCGCAAACGGGCGCGACATTCGATAACGTTCCCGCCGGGCTTTGATTCACGTTGATCGTTACAGTCGCAGTGCTAACACATCCATTAGGATTCGTGGCGGTAACCGTGTAGGTAGTAGTTGCCGAAGGAAAGGCAATTACCGGAGATCCGCTGCTTACAGAAAAATCTGACGCAGGATTCCAGGAATACGTGGGAGAAGTGGCGCCACAGTTAGAGCATGTCGCAGAAAGTGTGTCGCTATTACCGCTGCAGAGCGTCGTCGAGGTCGCCGAGGCCGTTACTGCAGGCGTCGATTTTATGGTTACTGATGTAGTAACGGGGACCGCTGCACAACCACCCGAAGCAGGAATTGTATAGGTGATGGTATAAGTTCCCGCTGTGCTGGTGCTGGGTGTGATGGCACCTGTTGATGAATTTATGGATAGCCCTGCAGTAGAGCTAAAGGTTCCACCTGTATAGGCACCTGTTCCCGTTAATGTAACTGGCTGCGCAGTGGCAACTGATGTACAAAAAGGTGTACCCGCATAACTGATGGTTGCTGTCGGTACAGCCGTTATGGTAACAGATGTAGTTGTTGAAAAGGCTGCACAACCGCCCGCAGCAGGTATTGTGTAGGTTACCGTGTATGTGCCCGCTGTACTGGTGCTTGGAGTGATAGCACCCGTCGAAGGATCTATCGTTAATCCCGCAGTGGAGCTGAAGGTTCCACCTGTATAGGCACCTGTTCCGGTTAAGGTAACCGATTGCGGAGAAGCAAGTGAGGCACAAAAAGGCGCGGCATAGCTAATCGCTGCCGTGGGCGCTGTTGTTATAGTTACGGAACTGGTCGCAGTTACATCCGGGCATCCATTTGCTGCTGCAATAGTATTTGTGACCGTGTAGGTGCCGGGCGTGCTTGCAGATAGATCGATTTGCCCGGTATTGCTGTCCACAAATACAAGTCCCGCCGTTGACGTAAACGTTCCGGCTGAACCACCTCCGCTGAATGTCGGCAATGGATTCGTCGCACCCTGACAGTAAGGAGAACCGGCGTAATTAAATGTTGCGACCGGTAGCGCGGTAATTGTTATAGAACTTGAAGCAGTTACATCCGCGCATCCATTTACTCCCGCAATTGTATTTGTAACTGTATAGGTTCCGGGTGTGCTGACTGAAAGATTGATTTGGCCTGTATTGCTGTCAACAAATACAAGTCCCGCTGTTGACGTAAAAGTTCCGGCTGAACCACCTCCGCTGAATGTCGGCAACGGATTCGTCCCACCCTGACAATAAGGAGAACCGGCGTAATTAAATGTTGCGACCGGTAGTGCGGTAATTGTTATAGAACTTGAAGCAGTTACATCCGCGCATCCATTTACTCCCGCAATTGTATTTGTAACTGTATAGGTTCCGGGTGTGCTGACTGAAAGATTGATTTGGCCTGTATTGCTGTCAACAAATACAAGTCCCGCTGTTGACGTAAAAGTTCCGGCTGAACCACCTCCGCTGAATGTCGGCAACGGATTCGTCCCACCCTGACAATAAGGAGAACCGGCGTAATTAAATGTTGCGACCGGTAGTGCGGTAATTGTTATAGAACTTGAAGCAGTTACATCCGCGCATCCATTTACTCCCGCAATTGTATTTGTAACTGTATAGGTTCCGGGTGTGCTTGCGGATAGATTGATTTGCCCTGTGTTGCTATCAACGAATACAAGTCCCGCTGTTGACGTAAATGTTCCGGCTGCACCCCCTCCACTAAATGTCGGCAAGGGATTCGCCGCGTCCTGGCAATAAGGAGAGCCCGTGTAACTAAATGTTGCCATCGGTGGCGCCGTAATTATTATAGAACTGGTCGCAGTTACATCCGGGCATCCATTTGCTGCTGCAATGGTATTGGTAACCGTGTAGGTTCCGGGTGTGCTTGCGGATAGATTGATTTGCCCTGTGTTGCTATCAACGAATACAAGTCCCGCTGTTGACGTAAATGTTCCGGCTGCACCCCCTCCACTAAATGTCGGCAAGGGATTCGCCGCGTCCTGGCAATAAGGAGAGCCCGTGTAACTAAATGTTGCAATAGGAGACGCCGTTACATTTTGTGTTAAGTTCGCGCTGCTACCAACATTATCTAAGTCGCCGCTATAGTTCGCAGAAATTATGTGTGCGCCCGGAGTCAGCGTCGCTGTCGAAAGCAAGGCAGTAACAGTTTGCGGGTCACCTGTGGTGGCTACTCCAACAGTTCCCAGGGATGTGGCACCATCAAAAAACTCAATCGTTCCGGTCGGAGTGACGGACCCGGTCGTTACAACAGTGGCGGTGAATGTGACAGTTGCTCCTTCACATGAAGGATTGCTGTCAGAAGTAACGGTGGTAGTTGTGGCGTCGGCGAGCGCGACACTTGTGAAGGTCGTGATCGAACCGGTTGGCTGTACGCCTGTAGCCATTAAAGTATGAGTCGCCGTGTTTAATCCCTTGTATTTTAAAATCGATGAGTTGTCCCGGAATTCTCCCACTTTTATTTTTGCTTCGCTTCCAACAACATCTTTTTGTAGATACGTTGCTTCAACATTATAAACAGGGTTATTAATCCCCTCGGTGTGTATTGTCCAATAGCGGTTCAGGTAATTAGAGTTCCCTGGGTTGTCCTTAAATTTCGTGTCGCTTGTTCGAACCCCTGCGAAGGCTCCCGAAGCATATGTGCCCGCAGTAAAATTTAAATCAAGAGGTGAATAAGCCGTGGCGCTTGTGCCGACAGGAAATAAATACGCAAAACTCGTGGTAAATATTTTTCTGGCCTCACCACGCCCGTTGATCAGGATTAACCCGTGACTTGCTCCCAAAGTGCCGGCGACCGCATGCGCGCCTGGTCCAAGGACCAGGTTTTGATCGTTAAGGACTAACTGACCTTCCAATGACAGCCTGTTGTTAACCGTGAGGTCGCTTCCTGTTAAACTCGCCTTAGCTAACTTGGAGAAGAGAGAAAGATCGTATAGATCAACCTCGCTGTGTATTATGAATATACCTGGAGAAGATGTTGCGCCTCCTAATTGAAATTTTCCACCGTTAATTGTTTTGAGACCGGAGGATTGCAAGATTACGATGTCACCTCCCGAGCCCTCGTTTGGATGATGGATGATTATCGAAGGATTCCCGTCGATTGCAAGATTCGCTGATGCGCCAACATGAAAACTTCCCCAATCGTTGCTACTGTTTCCAATTGTAGATATGTTAACCGTACCACCGTTTATCGTAGCGGATCCGCTGTTATTGTTAAACCTTCCTGCAATGTTTAAAGTGCCGCCGCTGATTTGAACAATGCCGTTGATTCCATTGTTAAGTTCATTATCTGGGTGTGATCCGACATTGAGTATTCCTGCAGAAATCCTGATGAGCCCATTGTTATGTATGGAGAATCCGTCAGCGGAAGAAACAGAATTTACCGTGGCACCATTTACCCATAAACCTGCCGTGGTCGGAATCAACGGATCAGCCGTGAACTGAAATCTTCCCGCCGTTAATTTAAAAAGACCATTCGCAAGAATGATATGCCCTGTGTTCGAGGCAGCGCTTCCATTCGATCCGGTCGCTTCCAAAATCGTTGACGTGCTTAGCCCTTTGTCCACAGTGATGTTATAGAAGATCGTCGATGAACTTCCAGAAATTAGGCTATTTGTTGTTCCGATGAAGGTGACAGTACTGGCCGTCGCGTTAAATGTTCCGTTGTTGATCCAGTTTCCACTCACTTGGAGGGTGAGACCGGCGCTAATCGTTAAGGTGGCGTTTGTGCCGATAGAGATGTTCTCACACGCCGCAGATGATTTTGAAATCGTAACGGAAGCGCCCCTCGAAATTTCAACGTCATCGTTTGGTTCAGGTACGGTTCCTCCAAGCCAGGTGGTCGCCTCGTTCCACTCGCCTCCTTTGGCAGTCGACGCAATTACATGACCGGGAAGCCGCGAATCAAGTTCGTTAGTTTTTGAATTAAGGTCGTTGACGGATTCATTCGGATCGTCTCTTTCATAGTTAGTCGCAACATGCTCGTTCAATTCATTGATCCCTGGAACCTGCCGAAGCGAGTTCATTTGTTCATGCGAAAGAGAAAAGAGTACTGAAAAGGTTAGGGTCAAGTATAAACAGAGGCATCGTTGCCGATTGAGGGGTAAAAAACAGGCACGCGCAGGGAATTTGTAAAATTTTTCTCCGGGTAGCAGAAATCGGTACATTAAAAACCTCAAAATTTTTTTTATCGGTTTTTGAGAGGCAATCGGAGTAAAGGGTAAAAGTTTTTTGCAGAGATATAAAATTCCACCATCAAAAGTTTTTGCTTTTGACCGTCTATAAACGGAATTTATAAACCATGGACGACGGTTTATAAATGATCCAAAAAAGTGTATCAGCAAGTAGAGGTACGTCAAATCGCAACTGTTTTCATTGTTCAATAAGTTCTTTTCGCTAATGGCGATTTCAATAATCCATTACGGTCATTCATAGAAACTGAAAGTCATTTTAACACTCTGACCCGGAGGATGGATTTCAAGATGTATTCGGATTTCAGGGAAAATGACCATCCGGTGATTAGCCGGATGGTCGGCGGGATCTCGTAGGATCTAAATCTTACAGCTTAATTATTTTCACAGTCGAATGATGGACGCCCTGCGTTACATGTAACATGTATGTACCCTGGGCTAAATATTGCCCAACCCTCATCGATTCGCCAACTGCACCTCTTAACTGTTGCACTTGTTTCCCGGTCAAATCATATACTCTTATGTCGACCGCGTCCTGGGTATTGCTTTGCACAACTACGCTCGCATAATCGTCGAAGGGATTGCGAAGCACATTGACAGCAAACTTGCTGCTCAGAGTTGAGGAAGGATTCAATTCAGCAGTTAATCCTGAGATCCGAGCGCTGGAAGGAGTGCTGCCTGTGTGAACAACGAGGTTGCCCCCGCCCAAAGTTTGCTGCACCGTTTGTGTTCCGTTCCAGTTGCTCGTATACCACAATCCGCCCGATTTGTTAAAGACTGCAATTCCGATTTTGTCGCTGATTCCCGGTTCTCCATTGTCAGTCATTGCCACCTGAAGGGTAGCGCCGCCGTCTACCGAGATGGGACTATTCGGGTTGGTAATATCCTGGATGCTCGCCTTTCCATTGAAAATCGCCGTGTAAGGCAACGTTGTCCCGTTGGCCGAGAGTGACGTCATTGAGTTCCCTTTCACCTGGTACACATGCAATACTCCATTCTCGGTGCGCCTGAAGATGGAATTGATATTGCCCTGCAAATTGGTTCCACTGTTGTTGTATTTAACATTGAATCCGAAATTGTTTTTAGAGTTAACGTCGCCAGCCTTGACACCATTGGAGTTCGACAGAATTATGTAACCTCCGCCCGTGATAAATTGCCCATCGGCCTGGTAAACATTTATGATTTGGTCATCGGCCGAGGAAGTGCGGTTATAATAATTTGACACAATAACACCGATGTTGTATTGCCCAACAGAAGTTGACCAATTAACTACAGCGGTTCCTGTCTTGGTGTCACTCGGATTCACAAGCCCAACCGGAATATTTGCGGCAATTATTGCGTTGTTGTTGTCGCGGTTCACGAATGTGACCTTTGCATTCCTGATATCACCGGGATGATTGTCGTACGCGGGGTCACCGGTGACTGCTGAGATGTCCTGGATCGTCGCGGAAAGGGTCACGATAGCCGTGGTTGACTTACTGGTTGAAGTCGACACGCAAGTCGGCCCGGTGTAAGTGATCCGCGCGTCTTCCTGTGTAATGTTGAAGTTGTCCAGAACCGAAGATGCCAGATACGTGGCATCGCCGGCAAAATTTGTTGCCACATGATAGGCCGCGGGAGCTTGTGTGAGGATCAGCGAAGTTGATGCAAGTCCATTGGCATCGGTTCCATATCCCGGAGCACCAGGCCCGTCGGTTGCCGATTGCGTCCCTATCGTAAATGTAACCGTCTTACCTGTGATCGGGTTGCCCGTCTTTACATCAGTAAGCGTAGCGGTTAACGTCGCCTGGTCTGAATACTGGGCGCTGACATCCCCTGAATACACTATCGCAGTGGGGCGTTTATTGACGGTAACATCAAAGACACAAGTCGCCTGATGACCACACCCATCGGTTGCTGTCCATGTTATGTGTGTTACTCCCAAGTTTAGAGCTACGCCTGCCAATGTATTGTTGCCGCTACCCATGGTCGCCCCCGTTAAGCTATACGCAACCGACACGCTGCAATTGTCTGCAGCCGATATGTCGAGTTGAGTATCAGGAACGGTATAAGTAATTTGGCCAAAGTCAACGCATCTGGTAGTTGCTGTCTTACAATTTGAAATTGTCGGACCTTGCGTGTCACCTCCCGTATACGTAATGTCCACCGACGTTGCCTCATTATTGCAGTCATCCTTGATAACGTAATGGTAGGTGACCGACCAATTACAATCAGTTCCTGTTGGCAAACCCGTTTTTGTCACGTGGACAGTTCCGCAGTTGTCGGAATAGTGTGTCGCAATGTCCGCCTCCGTTGGTCCGATCGGGATGTGGCTATAGCAAAGATTCAGCCCGGTCTGTCCACCCGGTAGCGCACTAATGAGATGTGGAGCTTCGGTATCTCCACCACTGTAAGTAATGTCAACGGCAGTCGCTGAGTTATTGCAATCATCTTTGATTTCGTAATGATAGGTAACACTCCAGCTACAGTTGTTTCCGGTTGGCAAACCCGTTTTGGTTACGTGAACAGTTCCGCAATTATCGGTATAGAGTGCTGCAATATCTGCCTCGG
>JADMIO011153696.1_pt1 | contig 10091 bp, 11 predicted proteins | sample 8958161 | NCBI WGS metagenome assembly JADMIO01 (sample SAMN16585339, study PRJNA669376) | soil metagenome | isolation source: Crop rotation soil | place: USA: Cullars Rotation, Alabama | collected 2011
CGCGAGCCGCGACATCGCGCCACGCCTCGCGGGTGATCGGTAAGGGATTGACTGAATCGGCGATGACCGTTCGTCCAAGGCGCAGATTGTCTTCTGCAACGGCGTACGCGACTCGGTAGCCGAGGTCGTCGACGTCGGCGACGCGACCCGACTGTCGCAGCGCAAGTTCGATCGTGTCGATCCGGATGTGGACGGCGTCGATCCGCGTCGCAAGCGCGCGCGCGATCGTCGTCTTGCCCGAGGCGGGGAGGCCGCTGAGGATGATCAGCAACCCTACTGCGCGGTTTGCTGCAGCTTGCCGCCCTTCGCCGACAACATCAACTTCACCAGCGCTTCGGTCACGTTCGGCTCGAGGCCCTCGGTGTGCCCCTTCTCGAGGCGGATGATGTCGGCGACGACGCGGCCGTCCTTGCAATCGGGATAGACGAAGATCTGCGCTTTGCCAGGCCGCGGCAGCAGGCCCCACGCAGGCACCGGTGGATTCTGGCGGCTGCGGTCGTAGATGTAGCCGGCCTTGGCATCGACCACCTCGCGCGCGGGACCTTTCGGACCGCACGCGTACTTCGTCGCCCATTCGGACGCCGCGGGCATGCCCTTCTCGTCCATCTCGCGCTCACCGGTCTCGAAGATGAACGAGAAATCTCCGGCCGGCAATTCGCGCGGCACCGCGCTCCCCGGCAACGCCCCTCGTCCCGCCGGCGCGGCGCCACCGCGACCGGCCGCGGGGACGCCCGCCAGCCCGGTGAAATTGCCGCGGCCCGGACTGCCGCCCAGCCTGCCACCCGACAAACTCAACCAGCCGTCGACGCTGCGGCTGAAAAACTCGGTGCGCAGCAGTCGGTTCGACGTCAGACCGCCTTGTGAATGGCCGACCAGCCAGAACGCCGCGATGTTCGCGCGGCCGATCTGGTCCACCACGAACGTCACGATGTTCCGCAGATACTCGTCGTCCGCCTCAGACCAGACATGCGTCGGCGAATTCGGCGTGGCGATCACGAGCCGATGCGCGTCCTTGTAGTCGACGATCGGAAAGTAGTGCCGCTGCCAGTTGCCGTACGAGCCGCCGCCATGCAGGCTGAGGATGAACGTGACCTTTTCCCCCGGCTTCAGATCGCACGGGTAGTCGAGAAAATACGTACGCCGCGTCTTCATCTCGACGATGGGCCCTTGATTGATGACGCGATCCGAGCCGCAGTCGTTGTCGGGACAATGCAGCGTCGGCGGCGTGGCACACGGCGCGCCGGCGACCAGCACCGACTGCGCAGCTGCTGAAATTGGAAGGGCCAGCCCGGCGACGACAATCGCGACTGCGGTCGACGTTCTCATGAGGCACGCTCCTGCGGCGAGCGCTACCTTACCACCAACGACGCGACCACACGAGCGAGACACCAGCCTGCTGATCGTAGTCGGTCCGCGTGTAGAACTTGCCGGCGAAGAAGCTGCCGCGCACCGTCAGCTCTGGTGACACGCGATAGCCCACCGACGTCTCGGTGCACTTGTAGGTGAGCCGCGGGCCGTGCGTCGCCGCCCCACCGAACGGCGGCGCCGAGATACCTTCGTGCCGCGCCGCCACGAACCACCGCGGTGAAAGCGTCTGCGTTCCTTGCACGAACCAGCTGGCCGCCGTGTCGCGCGCGGTGCCGGCCACAAATCGCTCGCGCGTCACTTCAGCCGACACCTTCGTGTACCCGACCGCGTACTCCCCCTCCAGCGACCACATCCGCAGATCGCGATCCGCGGCCGCCGGCTGGCTCACCTCATCGTGCGTCGCGTAGCGGCCCGTCGCCGCCGCCGCGCCGATGCGGAGTCCTGTTCGAGGCGTCACACCACCGCCGACGATCAGCACCGGCGTTGCGTGTGGATTCTGTGTGTCGGCGTACAGCGCAAACCGGCGGGTCGGCGCGGAGTTCACGACGGCACTTCTCGCATCCCATTTCGTCGTCGACAGGGACAGCTGCGCACCCAGCGGATAACTCGACACGATGGGCCCGAGCTGCGGCGCGCCGCGATCGAACGGCATCAGCGGAATGAAGTAGCTCAGGTGCGGACGGATCGTCGGGTTCGTGTCGGCGCGCATGTCGAGCATGCCGAGCCCGATCGGCGACGCGATGTAGCCCGCGTCGACGCGCGTGGCCACTCGGCCCGCGCGCTGATACTGCACCGCAGCCTGATAGATCTCCTTGTCCCAATCGCTGCCCTGCGCCGACTTGAAGAACCACGGCCGCGCGTAGAGCATCCATCCGTGGCCGAGACGCGCCGAGATGCCGATGTCGAGACTGGCATCCGGCCGGTCGGTCGAGCCCTGCCCTTTGAAGAGATCGATGCCCGCCACGCTGTCGACGCTCACCCGCGCAGGCGTCTGCGCCGACGCGCGAGTCGCCACGAGGCAGGTGGCCAGCAGCACGACGCCGCGGAGCAGCCTAGGCACTCACCGCCTCCAGCTGGTGCACGTCGCTCAGCGGTTCCGGTCCCGCCGTCACGCCAGGCAGCGCCGTCCCGAGCGCACCAACGATCTCGGCGTCGTATTCGGTGCCCGAACAGCGCCACAGTTCGCGCATCGCCGCCTGCGGCGACATCGCGGGACGGTACGCGCGCGCGCTCGTCATCGCGTCGTACGCATCGGCCACATGCACGACCCGCGCGAGCAATGGGATGTCGTTGCCGCGCAGCCCCTGCGGGTAGCCGCCGCCGTCCGGCCGCTCATGGTGGAGCTCGACGATGACGATGTGGCGTGCGAGGAATGGAATGGTGCGAAGAATCCGCGCGCCGAAGACCGGGTGCTGCTTGATGACATCGTATTCCGCCGGCGTCAACGGCGACGGGCTGCGAAGGATGTCGTCGGCGATGCCGATCTTGCCGATGTCGTGCAGCAGCGCGCCGAGGCGCAGGACGTCGAGGTCCTCGTCGCTCAACTCGAGGGCGCGGCCGATCGCCACCGACAGCACGCTGACGCGATCGGAATGACCGGCCGTGTACGGATCGCGCGCGTCGAGCGCCGCCGCGAGCGCGCGAATCGCGCCGGCATAGGCCGCTTCGGTCTGCGCCTCGGCCTCCGCCCGCGAGGCCATCAGCGCGTTGAACGTCTCGGTGAGCGCGTCGAGCTCGCGGCTCGATCCGGCGAGCGGCAGCTTCGCATCGACGTCATGGGATGCCGACAGCCTGGCCAGGGATGTCGACAGACGCTCAATCGGATCGGTCAGCACTTTGGCGAGCCAGGAACTGCCCAGCAGCGCGAGCGCGATCGCCCCGATGCCGATCGCGACGAGGCTCTGGTTCGCACGCCGCATCGCAACGGCCGCGGCATCGTCGATCGAACTGATGGCGTAGACGCTGGCGGGCCCGGCGACCGCCAGCCGCAGGTACGCCTGCGATGCGCCATCGAGCTCGATCGATCCAACATCCGCGGTCGACCGCGCGAGCGCGGCTTCGAACTCGCGCGCCGCACGCGGCGTCAACGTCGTGGCGACGACTGCTCCGTCGGCGACGATCGCCGTCCGCGCCCGCGCCATGCGGTCCAACTGTTCGGCGAAGCGCCGATCGAGCGCGGTTGCCAGGTGCAGTGAACCAACCGTGACGCCTTCGTTCAGCATCAGCGGAACGGTGACGACGCGAAACGCCTCACCGCCCGCCTGGACGACCGAATCGAAATCTTCTTCGGTCTCCCGGCGCGTCGGCGACAGCACCTGCCGGCCGCGCGGCCATCGGTTCGACGCCAGACCTGCGGAGGCGAGCGTCGTCCCGCGCGTATCCACGAGGATGATCGCGTCCGCTTCGACACGGGCGGCCACCTTGTCGAGTTCGCGCTTGATCGTGGCGATGAGTTGCGCCTGCTTGCGCTCGTCGTCTGACGCGCCCTCGGCCGCGTAGATGTCAACCGCGGCCTTGAGCGTCGGGCTGTCCGCCAGCGTCGCCGCCTGCATCCGCAGTTCGTGTTGCCGCCGGCGCTCGAGCGTCGCCAGCGTTCGTTGGCTCGCGTCCAGGTTGTCGGCAACCGTCTGCCGCACCTGGTCGCGAACGGTCATGCGGACGAGGAAGAAGACCACGAGCAGCAGCGCCGTCACCGTCACGAAGGTGACGATGAGCGCCTTCACGACCAGTCGCGGTGGCCGGCGCGTCGCAGCCATCACGGGGTTTCAACGACTGGCAGCTTGATTTCAACGGTCGCGGTTTGTCCCGGCTGCACGCTGACCTTCGACACCTGTTGCCCGACGCGCTCATGCCACGCGACCAGCGAGTAGTCGCCTGGCGGAAGGTCCGGCAGCGCGAACCCTCCCTCCTCGTCCGGCGTCGTGAAGTACGGATGATCCAAAACGAGAATCGAGGCGCTCATCTGCGAATGGATGTGGCAATACACCTTCACCAGGCCGGCCTTGGTGAATTGCCGCGAGCGCGACTGGCTGTCGGGATAGCGCCCGAGATCGAACGTGCTCGCGGCCGACAGCGAGAAGACGTTGTGGAAGAAGGGATCGCCGTTGGGGAAATCGACGGTCGATCCGCGCGTGACCGCGATGACGCGCGGCACAAAGGCCTCGTGTTCCTGGCGAATCTGGCGGCGCATCACCGGCGGCGCGCCGGCGTATGGGGCACCTTTCAGGTAGACAACGACGTTGCGCAGTTCGGACTTATCGGCGTTGCGCGCAGGCACACTGACCGCGCGCGGCAGATAGGCATTGGTGGGCAGCGCCGCGCCGCGAATGCGAGCCGTCAGGGTAATGCGCCCGGAGACGGCGCCAGAGGCCGCGCCCGGCGCGGGCGCCGGGTACATGAGAAACAGGGCCGTAGCGGCGGTGGCCGCTGCGACGCGGTGCGCGTGCCGTCCGAGCGTTGCACCAAACTGCACGGCGCGATTTCCTCCGCTCGGTTTATCGGATCGAGCGTCAGTGCACGGTAGCAGTCGGAGGCACGTCTGGCCGCGCGAGCACGCGCGTGATCATTCGCTCCAGTCGTTCTTTTTCGATATCGAACGGTCCGGCCACAGCCGCACCGAGCGTGATCTCGACGGCGATCACGACACCGCCCTCTTCATACGGGTTCACGATCCAGCTGAGTCCACGCAGCACGATCTCGCGGTCTGCTTCGCCCGGCCGCTTCTGTCGATCCATCGCGCGCACCATGCCCTCGAGCACGGTCCGCACGTCATCGTCGGTCCACGCCGCCGGTGCGTGCGCGATCCCGTCAATGGTCTCCGTCGTCGCGACGTTGTTGCCGCGCAGCACGACATCCACGCTCACCTTCATGCCGAGGCCCTCAGCTCCTGTTCGAGCGCCTCGGCCGACGTGACCGGCTGGCGGCACGCGAAGTCGCGGCAGACGTAGGCGGCGGCGTGTCCGCCGACGGGTTTCATCTCCGCGAGAAATGGCAGTGCGGCGGCGAGCGCCGCCTGCCGGTCGGGTGTCATGCGAAGCGCGACGGCAAACGGCAGGTATTGCTGCGCGAGCCCCCGCACGAGCGCGTCACCTTCTTCTGGCCGATCGCTGTCGACGATCACGATCTGCTGGAGCCCGGCGGTCTGCATCGAGAGTGCGGCCGCCATCATCGGCACCGCGCGCCCCATCTGCTCCAGCCGCGACCCGAACAAGAGCAGCGTCCGTTCGATGCGGGTCGTCCACTCGCGGTCGTTCGTGAGATGCGACAGGATCAGCAGATTGACGACGGACACGGCGCTGGCGGTGGGCTCGGCGCCGTCGTAGTCCTCCTTCATCCGCACGAGCACGCTTGGATCGCGGCCGGTGGTGCTGAACCAGCCGCCGGCGGTCTCGTCCCAGAAGAGTTCGTCCTGACGACGCTGGAGCGCGACCGCCCATTCGAACCACGCGGGATCGGCGTCGGCCTGCAGAAGCTCGAGCAACCCGAAGATCAGGTAGGCGTAGTCTTCCGCATAGGCTTCGATGTCGGCGTTGCCGGCGCGATAGCGGCGGAGAAGGACAGGTCCGGCTGAAGCCGGACGCCCCGTGCCATCGGCGTTCCACATGCGTTCGCGCACGAACGTGGCGGCGCGCTGTGCGGCAGCGAGCGACGCGTCCGCGGCGGCATCATCGGTGCCGCGCAGCACGCGCGCCAGACGCGCGCAGGCGCCGATCATCAACCCGTTCCATGCGGTGAGGACTTTGTCGTCGCGATGCGGCCGCGGCCGAGCCAGCCGCACGTCGAACATGCGCAGCCGCGCGCGGTTCAGGATGTCCACGACATCCGCGGGCGACTTGCCGGTCGTCTTCGCGATGTCGTCAATCGATCGCGCCACGTAGAGGAGATTCTTGCCGGTGAACTCCTGCTGGGGATCCTGCGGCGCATTGCCATCGGGCTCGATGCCAAAACGCAGCTTGACCACCTGGGCGTCCGCGCCGATGAGCGCATCGATCTCGTCGTCGCGCCACAGGTAGAACGCACCTTCCTTCTTGTGCGCGGTTGGCGCGTCCGCTTCCTCCGGCGGCACCGAATCGGCGTCCTCGGCGGAATGGAATCCGCCGTCGCGATCGGTCATCTCGCGCAGGACGTAGGCGACGGTGTCGGCCGCAACCTCCGCATAGAAGAGATCGCCGGACAGCTGCGCGGCTTCGGCGTAGGCGAGCACGAGCTGCGCCTGGTCGTAGAGCATCTTCTCGAAGTGCGGGACGCGCCATTCGCCGTCGACCGAGTAGCGGTGGAAGCCGCCGCCAATGTGATCGCGCATCCCGCCAAGCGCCATGGCGCGCAGCGTGCGCAGTGCCATCTCGCGCGCATCGGTATCGGCCGTGCGGGCATGCTCGCGGAGCAGGAACAGCAGTTCCGAGGGACGCGGAAACTTCGGCGCATCGCCGAAGCCGCCGCGGCGCGAGTCGAACGCCTGCCGGAACTGCCGCACCGTCGTGGCCAGCGCGTCGGCCGTCGGCGCGGTCCACACCGGCGCGTTCTGCTCGAGCGACTGGAGCCGGTTGGTGATCGCATCGGCCGACTCGAGCACCTTGCCGCGCTCGGCACGCCACACCCGCGCGATCTCCTGGAGGATCTCGACGAAACCGGGCCGTCCCCAGCGCGCCGTCGGCGGGAAATACGTGCCGCCGTAGAACGGTTTGAGGTCGGCCGTGAGCCACACGCTCATCGGCCAGCCGCCGGATCCAGTGGTCGCCTGCACGAACGACATGTAGACGCGATCGACGTCCGGCCGCTCCTCGCGATCGACTTTGATCGCGACGAAGTGTTCGTTGAGCACCGCCGCGATGGCGTCCTGCTCGAACGACTCGTGCTCCATGACGTGGCACCAGTGGCACGTCGAGTAGCCAATCGAGAGGAAGATCGGTTTGTCGTCGGCGCGCGCCTTCGCGAACGCCTCGTCGCCCCACGGGAACCAGTCGACGGGATTGTTCGCGTGCTGCAGCAAGTACGGGCTGTGCTCGCGTCCGAGCCGATTCATAGCAGGATCATGATAGTCCACAGTCGACAGTTGATTGCTCGACTGCTCGACGGTGGACCGTCGACTGTACAATCGCTCGTATGACTGCGTTAGCCGGCAAACGCGTGGCGATGCTCGTCGAGGACGAATTTGAAGATCACGAGTTGACGGGTCCGTTGGAGGCGCTGCGCGCCGCCGGCGCGACCGTGACCCTCGTCGGGCCGACAGCGGGCGCGACGTTCAAAGGCAAGCGCGGCGATGCGATCGTGACGTCGGACATCGCGGCGGGCTCGGCGCGCATGAAGGACTTCGACGCGCTCGTGATCCCCGGCGGCCACGCGCCAGATAAAATGCGCATGCGCCATGCGATGGTCGACCTCGCGCGGGAAATGATGGAGGCGAAGAAACCCGTCGCCGCGATCTGCCACGGGCCACAGGTCCTGATTTCGGCGATCGCGCTGCGCGGCCGGACGCTCACCTGCTGGCCGTCGATTGCGATCGATGTGAAAAACGCCGGTGGACTGTACGTGGACAAGCCGGTGGTCGAAGACGGCAACCTGATCACGTCGCGCAAGCCGGATGATGTGCCCGCATTCAGCGAGGCGATTATCCGAGCTCTGTCAAGTCTGAAGTCTGAAGTCTGAAGCCTGCCGTCTCTTGCTCGACACCTGAGACTTGAGACCTGAGACCTGAGACCTGAGACTTGCTACGCGCGTGGCGCCGGGGCGGCCGGCACTTCTTCAGGGCGCCCGCGCCGGAGTCGCGCGTACGCCGCGGTGAATTCCGCGCCGTAGAGCAGAATCACCGCCTGCAGGTAGACCCACACGAGGAACACCACGACCGCGGCGATCGATCCGTTCACGCGCGTGAACCGCGACATGTCGCGCATGTACCACGAGAAGCCTTCGAGCGCGCCCTTCCACAGCAGGCCGGTCACCAACGCGCCGATCCACACGTCGCGAAACCGCACCTTCGCGTTCGGCACGAAATAGAAGACGAACCCGACAACGAGAATGAACAGCGCGGTGGTCGCGTAGCGAACCGACAAGCTGCGCAAGATGGCGAGACCCGGAAACCGCGCGAGCACGCCGGCGAACCAGGTCGCGCCGACGACGCCTGAGGCGCTGACCAGGAGCAACGCGGTGATCAGCATCGCGCCGGCGACGAGCAGCATCACGAACGACAGCAGCTTGTGCTTCCAGAAACTGCGCTGCTTCTCGACGCCCCACGCGTAGTTGACGGCGGTCGTCACCGCGCCGAACACGCCGAGCGCGCCCCACAACAAGGCGAGGATGCCGGCGACGCTGACCGATACCGCATTTGCCGTCAAGTCTTCGAGTTGCTTCGTGATGAAGTCGAACTGCCGCGGAAAGTAGCGCAGGACGAACTCGAGGACTTTCGCGCGGTCCTCTTGCGCCGCGGTGACGCGCCCGAGCACGATGAGGCCGAGCAGAAAACAGGGGAATAACGACAGCAGCGTGTAGTACGCGATCGACGCTGCGTACGTGAGGTTGTCGCTGTTGTAGAAACCGAGAAAGCCGCGCCAGAACGACAGCGCCGTCAGCCACCCGATGTCGCGTACGCGGCCGACGAAGGGCCGCACCGCTTTCACGACGCCATTATCTCAGGGGCGCCGTCCGGTCTCCACCCACGCGCGGCCCGCCTCGGCCAGGAGATACATCGGCACGCTCGCGCCCAGCCAGGTGCGTACGACCCGGCTGACGATGCGGCGCCCGCGCGGGTTCGACAGCACGACGTACGCCGCGGCCAGGCCCGCGGAGACGAGCATCACATTCGCGATGGTTCGCCCGCGAGTGCCCCCGTTCCAACTCGTCGAGTCGTCGACGACGTGTCGTGCGGCGTGAGCGGTTGGAACGGGGCTCTCCATGCCGATTAGCTCCGGCGCGTACCGCCCGTGTAGTCCGAGGCGGAGCCGCGCACGTTGTCCGACGGATTGCGATAGCTCGACGATGACGGCGACGAACCGGCGCTGCCAGCCGTCGAGGTCGACGGCGTGCCAGCGGCGTTCGCCGCATCGCGCACGTAGCGCTGCGCTTCGTCGGTGCCGCGCGAAATCGCATCACGCGCCTTGTCGTACATCTCGCGGCCGCGATCGGCCCAGTCGCTCGCGGTTTCGCCCGCGCGCCGAACCTGGTCCGACGCCTGGTTCGACAATTTGCCCGCCTGTTCGGAGAGCTGGCCGCGAAGTTCCGCTCCGGCCTTCGGCGCGAACAGCATACCCAGGCCAGCGCCCAGCACGGTTCCCGTCAACAAGCCCATCACGAAACTGCCGCCTCCGCCGCCTTCGTTTTCAAAGCGATCGTAACCGTCTCCCATGTGTGCCTCCTCAATGAATGATCGCTACGCCGCCGGACGCAGCATCGTCTCGATCGCGACGCGTACGCCGCGCACGAACCCGACGACGCGGCTCGTTTTCGCTCGAACGTTGGACCGCATGCGATCTGCGGTGTCGTCCACGCGATCGATGGTCGAGTGGATCGCGTGGTTCACGCGGTTGGTTTCTTCCTTGACCGTCGAGGTCACGCCGCGCACATCGTCGAGAATGACGTTGACGCGCGACATCAGCGGTTGCACGTGCTTCAACTCGAGTTCCTCGAGCAGTGTCGACATGCGCTGATAGAGCGACCAACATGCGATGCCGGCGCCGCTTTCCAGCACATTGGGATCCTAAGCTTAGAATTCCACGTGGACAAGTTGTCGC
>JADMIO010607378.1_pt1 | contig 10090 bp, 9 predicted proteins | sample 8958161 | NCBI WGS metagenome assembly JADMIO01 (sample SAMN16585339, study PRJNA669376) | soil metagenome | isolation source: Crop rotation soil | place: USA: Cullars Rotation, Alabama | collected 2011
CCGCCCCAAGGCGCGAATTGCGCCCCCTCGGGGGGCAGCGCAGCGGCGCAGCCGCAAGCGTGGGGGGGCCACATCCGCGCACCCGTCACCAATGTCGTAATGATGGGCATGGGCGAGCCGCTTGCCAACTTCGACAACGTCGTGCCGGCGCTGCGCACGTTTCTCGACGATCACGCGTACGGCCTGTCGCGTCGCCGCGTCACGCTGTCCACGTCGGGGCTCGTGCCGTGGATCGACCGGCTGCGCGACGAATGCCCGGTTGCGCTCGCGGTATCGCTGCACGCACCGACCGACGCGTTGCGCGATCGGCTGGTGCCGATCAATCGCAAGCATCCGCTCGCGTCGTTGATGGCCGCCTGCCAGCGCTATCTGGAACGTGCGCCGCGCGACTTCATCACGTTCGAATACGTGATGCTCGACGGCGTCAACGATTCGCGCCAACACGCGCGCGCGCTGATCGATCTCGTTCGCGACGTGCCTTGCAAGCTCAACCTGATTCCGTTCAACCCGTTTCCCGGCACGGACTTCTCGACGACGCCGCGCGAGCGCATCCGCGCGTTTGCGCAGGTGCTGCAGGATGCGAACATCGTGGCGACGATCCGTCGCACGCGCGGCGACGACATCGACGCCGCCTGCGGTCAGCTCGCGGGACAGGTGCAGGACCGCACGAAGCGACGTCTCGCCGCGCGCATCCCGGTCGTCGCGCGCTGATACCGCGCCGTCTTCGTCACCGGATGATTTGCCTGCAATGAAACGATTGTCGTTCCCCTGGCTCACCGCCGTTGCGCTGCTGATGACCGGCTGCGCGTCGAAGCCGACGTCGCCGCCACAACCGCCGCCGCCCGATCCAACGCCGATCAAGGCGCAGGAGGCAACGCCACAGCAACGCGCGGCGATTCGAACCGAGCTCGCGGCCGGCTATTACGAGCGCGGGCAGATGGACATCGCGCTCGAGGAGCTCGGTGCGGCAAGAGCGCTCGATCCGTCGTATCCGAAGCTCTACAACATCTACGGGCTGGTTTATGCAATGCTCGGCGAGCGAGACAAGGCCGAGGAAAGTTTTCGCCAGGCGATCACGCTCGCGCCCAACGACTCGGACATCCGCGCGAACTGGGGCGCGTATCTGTGTGCCACCGGACGTGCCCGCGAGGCGATAACGGAGTTCGAGCAGGTACTGCGCGACCCGCTGTTCAAGTCGCAGGAAATTGCGCTGATCAACGCGGGCAAATGCAGCGTCGCGCTCGGGCAGACACGCAACGCCGACGACTTCTTTCGTCGCGCGCTGACCGTCTCGCCAGGCAACCCGGTCGCCGCGTACAACCTGGCGCTGCTCGCGTATCGCGAAGCGCGTGTCGGCGAGGCGCGGGCGTGGATGCGCCCCGTGATGCAGCAGGCGACGCCTCCGCCCGAAGCGCTGTACCTCGGTGTGTGCATCGAGCGCAAGCAGGGCGACCGCGAAGCCGAGCGCTCGTACGCATCGCAATTGCGAAACCGCTGGCCGGATTCGCCGGAGGCGAAGGCGCTCGCTGGCGGCACGTGCGAGTGACGGACGTGTCCCCCGGCGAGGAAGCGGCCCGCGCAGCGCCGCTGCCCGTCACGGCCGGCGGCCGGCTGCGCGCGGCGCGCGAGGCGGCGGGCTGGTCGCTCGAGGACGTCGCGCAGCAGCTCAAGCTGGCGCCGCGCCAGGTGCAGGCACTCGAGAGCGACGACTGGGAGCGTCTTCCCGGCCGCACGTTCATTCGCGGCTTTGCGCGCAATTACGCGCGGCTGATGCAACTCGATTCCGACGACGTGCTCGCGCTGCTGCCTGCCGCAGACACGGCGCACGCACTCGAGCGGCCGGCGCTTGCGCCGACGCGCCGCCCGATGGGCGAAATGCCGATCGACGGGGTGTCCAGGACGTCGTCGCTGCGGTGGCTGTTCCCCCTGCTGCTCGTTGCGATCGCGGGCGCGGCAGGGTTCTACGAATACACACGGCAGAACGCGCTCGAATCACGCGACGCTCCCGCGCGCGCGGGCAGCGCGACGTCGCCGGCCGCGCCCGCGCAGGCGCCGACCGCGGAGACCCCGCCCGGCGCAACGGCATCGGCGCCGCTGTCGAATCCGCTCGTCGACGCCCCGTCGAATCCGGCAACCGCGTCGCGCGACGCTGCAGGCGCCGCGCAGGCGACAACGGCGCCGGCAACACCCGCGCCCGCCAGCGCGCCGATTGCGACCGGCACCACGACGGCAACGACCACCGACGCGGTGCTCGTGCTCGCCTTTCAGGGCACGTCATGGGCAGAAGTCAAGGACGCGAGCGGCCGCGTGATCCTGCAGATGACCGGCGGTGCGGGCATGACGCAGACGGTGTCGGGCACGCCGCCGTTCGAGCTCGCGCTCGGCAACGCGCGCGAGGTCGGCGTCACGTTTCGCGGCCAGGCGCTCGACCTTGCCCCCTATACGCGCGGTGGCGTCGCGCGCGTCGCACTCAAGTAAGCGACGTCGATCACGATGGCAACGGCACTGCAGGCGGTGCGCGGCATGAACGACGTGCTTCCCGACGAAGCCTGCGCGTGGCAACGCTTCGAGGACACCGCGCGCGACGTCTTCGAGCGCTATGGTTACCGTCACCTGCGCGTACCGATCGTCGAGCCGACGCCGCTGTTCGTTCGCAGCATCGGCGAGCACACCGATGTCGTCGAGAAGGAGATGTACACGTTCGACGACAAGCTGAACGGCGACAGCCTGACGCTGCGGCCGGAGGCAACCGCCGGCATCGTGCGCGCCGCAATCGAGCACAGCCTGACCTACGAGCGGCCGCTGCGCGTGTGGACCGGTGGCCCGATGTTCCGTCACGAGCGGCCGCAAAAAGGACGTTACCGCCAGTTTCACCAGCTCGACGTCGAGGCGCTCGGATTCGCCGGTCCTGACGTCGATGCCGAGCAGGTCGTCATGCTCGCGCGACTGTGGCGTGCGCTCGGCCTCCACGGCATCGCGCTCACGATCAATTCGATCGGCGATGCCGACGAGCGGCGCGCGCACCGCGCGGCATTGATCGAGTACTTCGAGCGCCATCGTTCCGATCTCGACGACGATGCGCAGCGCCGCCTGCACGCGAATCCGCTGCGCATCCTCGACAGCAAGAATCCGGCGCTTGCCGGCTTGATCGCCGAGGCGCCGCGACTGCTCGACCGTCTCGGAGCTGCGTCGCGCGCGCATTTCGATGCGCTTCGCGCGCTGCTCGACGAGGCGGGCATCCGCTACACGATCGAGCCGCGACTCGTCCGGGGCCTCGATTACTACAACCGGACGGTGTTCGAGTGGGTGACCGATGCGCTTGGCGCGCAGGGGACGGTCGCGGGCGGCGGTCGCTACGATGGATTGTTCGAAGCTCTCGGCGGCAAGCCGACGCCTGCTTGCGGATTTGCAATCGGCATCGAACGGATGATCCTGCTGCTGCACGCGCAGGGCGCGACGCGCGTCACGGCGCCGGACGCGTACGTCGTGCACGTCGGCGAGCGGGCCGGAGTGCTCGCGCGGCGCGTCGCCGAGTCACTGCGCGATCACGGCGCATCGATCGTGCTGCACGCAGGCGGCGGCAGCTTCAAGTCGCAAATGAAAAAGGCCGATGCCAGCGGCGCACGGCTCGCACTGATCATCGGCGACGACGAGGCGAGCGTCGAGACGGTGGCGATCAAGACGCTGCGCGACGGCGGTGAACAGGTCGCCGTGCCGCTGCGCGACCTGCACGCGCGTTTCGCCGCACTCAACACGTCGAAGGATGAATATGGCTGTCTATGATCTCGAAGAACAGGACCAGATCGACGAACTGAAGGCGTGGTGGGCGCGCTACGGCGGTGCCGTCACCGTCGGACTGGTGCTCGCCGTGCTGGTGATCGCCGGCGTTCAGGGTTATCGCTGGTGGGCCGCCAAGCGCGCCGAAGACGCGTCGGTGCTTTACACCGCGGTGAGCGAAGCGGTGCGCGCCAAGGATTCAGCGAAAGCCGAGGATGCCGCGGCGCAGATCACCGACCGCTACGCAGGCACCGGCTATGCACCCCGCGCGGCGCTGTTGTTCGGCAAACTGCTCTACGACAGCGGCGATCGCAACGGCGCGAAGGCGCAATACGCATGGGTGCTCGAACACGCGAAGGAAGACGAGCTGCAGGCGATCGGCCGCTATCGCCTTGCGCAGGTGCAACTCGACGAGAAGCAACCGGATGCGGCGCTGGCGACGCTCGACGCCAAGCATCCGGATACGTTCGATGCGATCTACGCCGATCTGCGCGGCGACGCGCTGGCGATTGCAGGCCGTACGGCCGACGCGCGCACGGCGTACGAAACGGCGCTGTCGAAGCTCGATCCGAAATCTCCGTACCGCAACTACGTGCAGGTGAAACACGATGCGCTCGGCGCCGCGAAGCCCGCGCCCGGAGCGACCAAATGACGCCGACGCGCGCGGTCGGCTGCGCCGCCGTCGTCGCGATGCTCGCGACCGGCTGCGCGACGCTGTCCGAATCGCCGCTGACGTCGTGGATGACATCGTTGCCGGTGCCATCGTTCGCATGGCTCACGGGCGGTGGCAGCAAGAAACCCGGGCCACTGCCCGCCGTGACTGGAACGGTGACGCCGCGCATCAGCTGGCAACAGACGGTCGGCAGGGCGGCACCCGGCATTGCGCCCGCGGTGACGTCGGACGCCGTGTACGCGGCCGCGACCGACGGCACGCTGATGCGCCTCGACGCTGCGACCGGACGCGTCGTGTGGCGCGCGAGTGCGGGCAAGACGCTGTCGGCCGGACCGGGCGCGAGTTCGTCGCTCGTCGTCGTCGGCACCGACAAGGGGGAAGTGCTCGCGTTCGACGCCGACGGCAAGCCGCTGTGGTCGTCGCGCATTTCGAGCGAGCTGATCGCGCCGCCGCGCATTTCCGACAAGGTCGTCGTCGCCTTCTCCGGCGACGGCCGCATCTACGGATTGAACGCCGCGGACGGCAAGACGCTGTGGGTCGATCAGCGCACGAATCCGTCGCTCACCGTGCGCAACGCAGCCGGCGGCGTCGTCACGCGCGGTGGACTTCTCACCGGGACGGCGGGCGGGCGTTTGCTCGCGATCGACACGCAAAGCGGAACCGTGGGCTGGGACGCGACGGTGGCGACGCCGAAAGGTGCGACCGAACTCGAACGCATCGCCGACATCACCAGCCTGCCCTACGTCGATGAGAACGAAGTGTGCGCGGCCGCGTACCAGGGTCGCGTCGCGTGCTTCGACCTCGTGCGCGGCACGTTGAAATGGTCACGCGACGTCTCGAGTCTCGCCGGCCTCACCGCCGATGCGCAGCGCCTGTACATCGTCGACGACAAGGGTGCCGTGCAGGCATTCGATCGCAGCAATGGCGCCTCGATCTGGAAGCAGGACGTGCTCGCAAAACGTCGCCTTGGCGGCCCGCAACTGATCGGCGATGAACTCGGCGTCATCGACGTTGAAGGCTACCTGCACTTGCTCTCGCGTAGCGACGGCGCGTATGTCGGCCGCCTCGCGACGGACGGCAGCCATGCGACCGCACAGCCGCTCGCGCTCGGCGGCGGACTGTTGTGGCAATCCGAAAAGGGAACGGTGTTCGCCGTGAACGCGCGGTGACGCTCGGAACCGGATGCTGCCCACCGTCGTCCTCGTCGGCCGTCCGAACGTCGGCAAATCGACCCTCTTCAATCGGCTGACGAAGACGCGCAACGCGCTCGTCGCCGATTTCCCGGGACTGACGCGCGACCGCCATTACGGCCGCGCGCGCGCCGGCGAACGCGAATACCTGGTCGTCGACACCGGCGGTTTCGAGCCGGTTGCAACGTCCGGCATCCTGTTCGAGATGGCCAGACAGGCGAAGACCGCGATTGCCGAAGCGGACGTCGTCGTGTTCATCGTCGACGCGCGCAGCGGCGTCGCGCCGCAGGACGTCGCGATCGCCGATCTGCTGCGGCGCTCCGGCCGCCCGATCGTCCTGGCGGTCAACAAGGCAGAAGGCCTCGAGCCCGCGCGCAGCGTCGCCGAATTCCACGAACTCGCGCTCGGCGAACCGCTGCCGATCTCCGCCGCGCATGGGGAGAACGTGCGTGACCTGATCGAGCATGCGCTTGCGCAAGTGCCGCTGCGTGCCGACCACGACGCCCTCGGCGACGACACGAATGCGGCGACAAGGCGCATCCGTCTCGCCGTCGTCGGCCGCCCGAACGTCGGCAAATCGACGCTCGTCAACGCGCTCGTCGGTGAAGAACGCGTGATCGCGTTCGACGAACCGGGCACCACACGCGATGCCATCCATCTCGATTTCGAACGCGGCGAGCGGCGCTACACGGTCATCGACACCGCGGGCGTGCGCCGGCGCGGCAAGACGAACGAGGCGATCGAGAAATTCTCAGTCATCAAGACGCTGCAGGCCATCGAGGACGCGCACGTCGTCGTGCTGCTCGTCGACGCTGCCGACGGCATCACCGAGCAGGACGCACACCTCGCCGGGCACATCCTCGAAGCGGGGCGCGCGCTGGTGGTGGCGATCAACAAATGGGACGCGACACACACCGAGGCCCGCAGCACGGTCAAGCGCGACCTCGATCGCAAGCTCGGCTTCCTGTCGTTCGCCGAGCACCACCATATCTCGGCGCGCGAGCACCGCGGCATCGATGCACTGTTGCGCTCGGTCGACGCCGCGTACTCGGCGGCGATGTCGAAGCTGCCGACGCCGCGCCTGACGCGCACGCTGCAGCTCGCGGTCGAACGTCAGCAGCCGCCGCGCAGCGGCGTCGTGCGGCCGAAGATGCGCTATGCGCACCAGGGCGGCATGAACCCGCCGCTCGTCATCGTGCACGGGTCGGCGCTGTCACGCATTCCCGATGCGTACCGGCGCTATCTGGAACATTTCTTCGCCGACGCGTTCAAATTGCGGGGCACGCCCCTTAGGATAGAATTCAAGACAGGCGCCAACCCGTACGCGGATTCCACCGCACGCCGCTGATACCCGCCGTCCTGCGCTCGCGCATCCGACCGAACGGCAGCCAAAGGTGCGGAAATAACAAGCGCGGAGCTCGATCGATGAGCAATAAAGGGCAAATGCTACAAGACCCGTTTCTGAACACGCTGCGCAAGGAGCACGTGCAGGTGTCGATCTATCTCGTCAACGGAATCAAGCTGCAGGGGCAGATCGAATCGTTCGACCAGTACGTCGTGCTGCTGAAGAACACCGTCACGCAGATGGTGTACAAGCACGCGATTTCGACGGTCGTGCCGTCGCGGCCCGTCGCGATGCCGCATCAGAATCACCACGAAACCGAAAGCTGACGCCGGTTGGCGTTGCCTCGACGCCGTCCGCACGCCGTGCGGGTGCTCGACCGGCGCGCGGGCGCCGGCATGCGCACGCGCGCTGATTGATGTTCGATAGGCCCGCGACCGGCGACAAGGCGCTGGTCGTCGCGCTCGATTTCGGGCGGGCGGACCCGGCGGAGCGTCTGGCGGAGATCGCTGCTCTCGCAACCTCTGCGGGCGCGACCGTCGTCGGCAATCTCGGCGGACGTCGGGCGCGGCCTGATCCGGCTTTTTTCGCGGGCCGCGGCAAGGTCGACGAAATCGCCGGACTGCGTCGCGACTCGGACGCCGACCTCGTCATCTTCGACCATACGCTGTCGGGCGTGCAGCAGCGCAATCTGGAGCAGGCGCTCGAATGCCGCGTCGTCGATCGCGTCAGCCTGATCCTCGATATCTTCGCGCTGCGTGCGCGCAGCGCGGAGGGTAAGCTGCAGGTGGAATTGGCGCAGCTCAACCACATGGCGACGCGCCTCGTTGGCGGCTGGACGCACCTGGAGCGGCAGAAGGGCGGCATCGGCCTGCGCGGGCCCGGTGAGACGCAGCTCGAAACCGATCGCCGCTTGATCACGCAACGCGTGAAGCTGCTGCGCGAGCGGCTGCGGCGCGTTGCGCGCAGTCGTGCGACGCAAAACCGCGCGCGCCGGCGCGCGGCCGTGCGCACCGTCGCGCTCGTCGGCTACACGAACGCCGGCAAGTCGACGCTGTTCAACCGCCTCACCGCGGCCAAGGTCTACGTTGCGAACCAGCTTTTCGCCACGCTCGACACGACGCTTCGCCGCGTGCACATCGAAGGCGCCCAGAACATCGTGCTTTCCGATACCGTCGGTTTCATCCGTGACCTTCCGCACGACCTCGTCGCGGCCTTTCGCGCGACGCTCGCAGAGGCGGCGGACGCCGATCTGCTGCTGCACGTCATCGACGCGAGCGCGGACAACCGCGATGAGCAGATCGCCGCGGTCGATGCGCTGCTGGCCGAAATCGGCGCCGGCGACGTTGCTCAGATTCGCGTGCTGAACAAGATCGATCTGACGGCCGTTGCGCCGGGCGTCGAACGCGACGGCTGTGGTAAGATTTCGTCGGTCCGCGTGAGCGCGGTGAGCGGCGCCGGCCTCCCCGAATTGCGCGCCGCGCTGGCCGAGCGCTTCCCGGTCTCGCCAGTCCCTGTCATCGAAAATCCGGACGCGCCGGAAGGTTCCGGCTAGCGTCCATGGCGTTCGCGTGCCGAACATCGCTTCCCATGCGTGAAGATCCAACGACATGTCGCTGAATGATCCCCAGTGGGGGAAGCGCGGCAACCAGAGCGGAGGCCCGCCCGACCTCGACGAGATCTGGCGCAACGTCAATCGCCGGATGAACGAGCTGTTCGGCCGCAAGCGCGAGCCGCAGGAAGGCGGCGACGGCGGCCGCCCGCGGATGAATCTGCCGCTGGGCGGCGCCGGCATGCTCGTCGCGCTGATCGTCGTCATCTGGCTCGCGAGCGGCTTTTACATCGTCGATGAAGGCAGGCGCGGCGTCGTGACGCGCTTCGGCAAGTACACGGAAACGACGCAGCCGGGCCCGCGCTGGCACCTTCCCTTCCCCGTCGAGGCGGTCGAGCTGGTCGAGTTCTCGCAGGTGAAGACGATCGAGATCGGCTATCGCAACACGCCGAAGAACAAGATCGACAAGGAAGCGGTGATGCTCACCGACGACGAGAACATCATCGACATCCAGTTCGCCGTCCAATACAACCTGAAGAGCGCCGAGGACTACGTCTTCAACAACCGGCGCCCCGATCAGATCGTCGCGTACGTCGCCGAAGCGGCGATCCGCGAAGTCGTCGGCAAGAGCAAGATGGACTTCGCGCTCTACGAGGGCCGCGAGCAGATCGCCAAGCAGACCGAGCAGCTGATGCAGCAGAATCTCGACCGCTACCGCACCGGCGTGTTCGTGCAAAAGGTGACGCTGCAGAACGTCCAGCCGCCCGACAAGGTGCAGGCGGCGTTCGACGACGCCGTGAAGGCGGGACAGGATCGCGAGCGCCTGAAAAACGAAGGCCAGGCGTACGCGAACGACGTCGTGCCGCGCGCGCGCGGCAACGCCGCGCGGCTGCTCGAGGAGGCGAACGGCTATCGCACCGAAGTCGAGCAGCGCGCACAAGGCGATGCCGAGCGCTTCAATCGCATTCTCGTCGAATATCAGAAGGCCCCTGCCGTCACGCGCGATCGCCTGTACCTCGACATGATGCAAACGGTGCTCGGCAATTCGAGCAAGGTCCTCGTCGACCAGAAGAGCGGCAGCCTGCTCTATCTGCCGCTCGACAAGCTGATCCAGCAAACTTCACCGCCTGCGACGATCACGACACCGGACCCGGGCGCCGTACCGCCGCGCCCCGCGACGCCGGATGCATCGCTCACGCTCGATCAATCGCGCGCGCGCGACGCGCTGCGCAGTCGCGACAGCCGCTAACCGGACAGGACGCGATGAAATTCACGATGCCGATCCTCGCCGCCGTCGTCGCGCTGCTGTTCATCGCGTCGCAGTCGGTGTACACGGTCGATCAGCGCAAGTTCGCGGTCAAGTTCCAGCTCGGTGAAGTCGTCGAGACGAAAACGACGGCGGGACTGTACTTCAAGCTGCCGCTCGTCCAGAACGTGAAGTTCTACGACAAGGTGATCCTGACGCTCGACAATACCGAGCCGGACCGGGTGACGACGTCGGAGAAGAAACCGCTGCTCGTCGATTTCGTCGTGTTGTGGCGGATCATCGACGTCCG
>JADMIO010647692.1_pt1 | contig 10090 bp, 11 predicted proteins | sample 8958161 | NCBI WGS metagenome assembly JADMIO01 (sample SAMN16585339, study PRJNA669376) | soil metagenome | isolation source: Crop rotation soil | place: USA: Cullars Rotation, Alabama | collected 2011
TTCACACGGTTGTCGGCAGACTCGAGGTAACCGTGCCGCGGGAAGCCGTCCTCGTCGGCGAGCTGTAGGTCAACCGGTACGCGGCCGTTGCGGGTCAGGATGCGACCTTCGCGCGAGAGCCGGTTGAACTTCAGGAGCGTCGCTTCGTCGAGATCGGCGTAAACGTAGGCTTCGCCGACGGTGACGATCGTGGTGAGCAGCGTGGCGTTGCCCGGCGAACCGGAGACCAGGTTGCCCGACGTCACGAACGCGCGACTGACGCGGCCGGCGATTGGCGCGCGGACTTCCGTGTGTTCGAGATCGAGCTTGGCGGTCTCGAGGGCGGCGCGAGCTTCGGCGGCGGCGGCGCGCCGGGCCTCAGCCTCTTCGCTCGAGATCGCGGAAGCGGCGAGAAGTTTCTCAGCGCGGTCGGCTTCACGGTTGGCGACGTCGGCGCGCGCGGTGGCGAGATCGAACTGCGCCTTGTACCAGCGCGGATCGATCGTGAAGAGCACTTCGCCCTTTTGCACGAGTTGCCCGGCCTGGAAGCGAACTTCCTCGAGATGGCCGGAAACGCGGGCGCGAAGCTCGACGGTTTCCGTTGCGTCGACGTGGCCGGTCAGTTCCTCGAAATCGGTGACGAGTTGCTGTTCAACGGGAGCGACGGTCACCTTCGGGGCGGGCGGAGCGACCGGAGCGGATGCTGGCGCGGCGTTGGCGTGGTTGGGTGAAGCGATATAAACTCCGGCGCCAAGCGCGACGAGAACACCGGCGGTTGCGAGCAACGTGCGCGGCTTGAGACGGGTAAGAAAATGTGACTGGGCGGTCATGGTTGCGTGGGCTAAATTTTCAGGGAAGGGTCAAATGGACGGGTTGCTTAGTTGTTCGTGTCGTCGAGAGACACAAGGAGCGTCAGGGCCCCGAGGATGACAGCGGCGGTAATCATGGCATGTGACAGTTGAAAGGTTGCAAAAAGCCGCTCAGGCGGCGGCGGCGTGAATCACAGCGTCGAGGCGCTGGAGAATTTCTGACTTCGGACGAACACCGACGACGGAGTCGACGACCCGGCCGCCGCGGAAGACGAGCAGCGCGGGGATCGAGCGGATACCGTAGCGAGCAGCGAGTTCGGGATGAGCATCGACGTCGACCTTCGCGACGACGGCCTGGCCGGCGCGTTCGGCGGCGATTCCCGCGAGCGGCGCGGCGATGGCCTTGCACGGGCCACACCACGACGCCCAGAAATCGACGAGGACGGGTTGCTGTTGGGAAACGCCGAGCACGTCGGCGTCGAACGAACTTTCAGAGACGGAAACGGGATGGGAAAAAGAGCTGTTCATGATGGATGTCGGTTGAAGTGGCGGTGGATCGAGCGACGAGCCGAGGCCCGAGTTGAAACGTCGCACGATGGATCCCGCGCGGCTCGACGGCTTCGACGAACCGAACGGTGCGCGGGTGGAGTTGAGAATTCTGGTCTTCATCAGGAGAGTAGATTTATAGTTGACTGGTTATCTAGTATTGAGGCGAAAAAAGAGCGCACTGTATCGTGCGCGAAGAGAGTCGCGTTAGCTTTTGGCGGAGGTTTCGGCTTGTTGCTTGGCGCCGAGGAGGCGCAGTCCCATTTCGGAAAGCGACTGGGCTACCTGGGGATCGTTCATGATCCGGCACTGGCAAACGATGCCTTCAATCAAGCCCGCGAGCGCCACGGCCTTTTCGGCCGGATCGCACGGTTCGATCACGCCCTCGGCGACCGCGTCGCGAATCGCTGATTCGTAGTAGCGGCGCTTGCGGTTGAGGATCTCGCGAATCTTGCCGTTGATGTCGGACTCGTGCGTCGAGGTTTCCGAGCCCATTGACACGATCGGGCAGCCGAGAACCTTGCCGTACTTTTCTTTGATCGTAGCCTGCTTCTTGTGAATCGAATCGAGGTAATTGGCGATCCGGGTCAGTGGTTCGATGGACGGCGAGAAGCTCTGGTCCATGTTCGGCTTCCAGTTCTGGGTCCACATCCGCTCCAAGGCGGCGACCGCCAGGTCGGACTTCGAGCTGTAGAAGTAATAGAAACTCCCCTTCTTCACGTCAGCCCGCTTGCAGATGTCGTCGATCGTGATGGCGCCGTAGCTCTCTTCCCAAATCAGGTCGAGTGCTGCGTCCATCAATCTTTCGGCGGCGTCTGAGGTTCTGCCCATGGCAAAGACGAATAGTTGACCGTTTAGTCAAGTCAACGAAATTTTTTGCCCCTTCCCAGCGCCGAGGTGCCAATCCCAGATTTGGCGGTGCGGTTCGAAACAGAATCGTCGCTCCCCTCACCCGTTCAAACCGTTGATGTCGTGCTCCCTAACGGTTGGTCAAACCACCTATCCGAACATCCCGCCTTCGCGTTGCCGACGAACGCATTTCTGGTCGCCGCTCGGTGTTCTGATTGGGTGCACGCCAATTTTCGCGGCAAAAAAAGCGCCGACAGTGATGTCGGCGCTTCGCTTTCTTAGACGCTACTTGCTCTCGACCGTCGCAAATGCTTCAGGCCAGTCGCGCTCGGCGGCCGCAAAAGCGTCCGGCCAGCCTGACTTGATCAAAACTTGGGTCGCGTCGTCATCAAGTTGTGCGAGGTATTCGATGACAACGGCACAACGATCCTGCCAGTCGGCAGGATAAACGGCGCGAGCCCAGCCGTGCATGCGGCGAAGGTTATTGTTACTGATCGTGGGTTTGGATGCGGGATTCATATTAGAATGGGCGCTCGGCCCGGTTGATGTTTGGCACCCGCGATTCGCGGGCGTGCGGCAGCTCCACCCCGAGTTGGGGCGTTACCGCTTTGCGGGTTTGGGGCGGGTTGGTGGCCGGGGCGGCCCGCGCAGGGACTACGCCGGCCCGCGCCCAAGGCAGGCGACAAGCGATGTCGTCCGACGAACGGCATACGGCACGGGCCGGGAAGAGTTCATGCGTGCGAAGCTGAGCCGAGCCACGAGCGAAAATCGCCCAATTGATCCAGCGTGCCGAGTCCCAGGATGCGGTCGCCCGCGCGGAGGATCTCGCTGCCCGGCGGCACGAGGAGCCGGACGTCGGCCCGCGCAATGCCGAGCACCCGCACGCCAGTGCGGCGCGCAATTTCGAGTTCGCCGAGCGTGCGGCCCGCCAAACCGTGTTCCGGCACGACGAACGATTCGAGCACAGCGCGGTTGAAGTCCGGTCCTTGCGGGGCGGCGTCCGGATAGCCTTCCAGATAAGCGCTGGCCTTTTCAATCTCGGCGGCACGCCCCAGCAGGAGGAGCTTGTCGCCGGCAAAGCAGGTGAGATCGGAGGCTGGCAGCGTGATGGGGAAATGATTGCGCTCCACCTCGACCACGAAGCAGCCGAATCGCGCCGGCAGGCTCAGCGCGCCGAGCGATTGTCCCGCATAAGCGGCGCCGGCCGGCACCGTGCAGGCGTGCAGCTGCATATTCCAATCCCCCAGCCGATCGGCGAGCGTGTCCCGGTCGGCGCCACCCTCCGGGCCGGCCGCATGGCCGTGGCCGGCGAGGGTTTCGCTGACCGAGTGCTGCCAGGTGCTGTGCCAGTAAATGAGCTTGCGCGAGAAGACCGTGACGGCGGTGACGGTCGCCGCCGCCAGCACTAGCCAGCCGGCTCCGCTCAGTTCAATCGGGAACAACGCATAGAGGAGCGCGGACAGCGCGATGGCCGCGACCGCTTTGAGGCTGGTCTCGACAAACCGCGCGGACAACGCGTGAACCTGCCACGCATCGGCGGCGATGGCCGCGAGCGCACCCAGGTTGCGCCAAACCGCGAACAACGGAATCAGCACCAGCAAGCCGAGCGCGGACCAATAGATCGTCCGGAGAAGTTCGAGGCCGACCCAGGTCGCGACGATGCTCGCTTCCAGACGGACGAGCAATTGATGCGAGAAAATCAGCAACCCGGCGACCAGGAGAATCTCCACCGCGACCTGCGCGAGGCGTCCGCGGATCAGTTTCCAAGCCAGCGGCGTGGCATCACGGCCCTGCAGCTGGTGCAGCCAGCTCTGGTAGGCCGCAATGAAGCGCGTGAACGGCGCCGGCTCGATGGCCTCGAGTCCCCGAAGGATCGGGTCGGCGAACCGGTTCATGATCGGGGTCGCCAGCACGGTGAGCACCGAGAGTCCCACCGCGAGCGGGTAGAACGATGCGGGCAGGATCGCCGCAGCGATGCCGGCCTGGGCGATGATAAAAGTGAATTCGCCCAACGGAGTGAGCAGGAGTCCGCCGCGGCGCGCCTGGCGCGGCGCGATCCCGACGAGCATGAGCGCGAGGCCGCAAGCGATGGGTCGCACCACGAGCGAGAAGAGACTCAACGCCAGCACCGGCACCCAGATTTCGCCGAGCAGGCGCAAGTCGATCATCATACCGATGGAGACGAAGAAAATGCTCCCGAACAGGCTGCGGAGGCTGCCGAAAGATTCCTCGATCGCATGCTTCTGCGGCATTTCCGCCATCAAGGCGCCGAACAGGAACGCGCCCAGCGCGATCGAGTAGCCCGCCTTGATCGCCACCAAGGCGAGCAGGAACAGGACTCCGGCCACCACGAGCGTCCGGAGTTCCGCGTCCGCCCGCTTCTCGAGCCAGCGCAGCAACCGGGGCAACAGCGCCAGGCCCAGAAACACGACGAGCACCACAAACGCGGTGAGCCCGGTGAGCATCTGGCCAACGCTCACCTTTTGCTGGTCGCCTTGCGTCGCGAGGATGGTGAGCATCATGACCGCGACGACGTCCTCGACGATGGTGATGGCGAGCGCCATTTGGGCGGCGCGGTCGTGATTGAGTTTCAGTTCGCTCATGATCTTGGCGATCACGGCCGAACTCGAGACCATGAGCATGGCCGCCACGAACAGGCTCTGCAGCGCGGTCCAGCCCAGGACGCGGCCGAGCAGCAGCGTGAAAGCGAACATGAACAAGGCGCCGATGGCGGTTGCCATCACGATCGGGAGCCCCATTCGCCGCAACTTCGACAGGCTCAATTCCAGACCGATGGCGAACATGAGAAACACGAGGCCGACGTGCGAGAGCTGGGAGATGTGCTCCGGGTCGGTAATCAACGAAAACGGCGGCGAATACGGGCCGATGACGATGCCGGCGAGAAGATAGCCCACGATCGCGGACAACCCGATGCGTTTGCACAGCATTCCGGCCAGCCCGGCGGCGAGCAGGAGAACGACGAAGTCTTGAACGAGCGTATAATGATCCATGAGGGGGAACGTGGTTGGTGCCCGCTGGACGGGCGAAGGAATCAGGACGGGCTCACAGGTGGCGCAGTTCCATCCGGTGATCAGGCGCCGCAGTGGCGTTAAGCAGTGCGTCGGTCTCTTCGGAGGTGAGGACCAGTTCGGTCGCGCGAATCAACTCGCGCAGCTCTTCGGGCGTGGACGGAGAAACGACGGCGGAGGTGACCTGCGGATTCCGCAGCACCCACGCGAGCGCCACCTGGGCCGGCACGATACGCCGCCGGTCCGCGATATCTCCCAGCACCCGGAGCACCGCGTCGCCCCGATTGCTGCCGAACCGTTCGTGCTGCCAGTTCCGATCGACGTTGATCAGCTCGCGCACCGACAGTGGCCGGCGCGCCAGGAAGCCGCCAGCGAGCGGCGAGCGGGCGAGGAAACCGAGCCGGTGGTCGCGACACAGCGCGAGCGCTTCCGGCTCGAACCGGATCCGGGTCATCAGCGAATACTCGGCCTGCAGCCCTTCGAAGCGCGCATGATTGCGGAGACTGGCGCGGTGGATGGAATCCACCAGTCGCCAGGGCGGAAATCCGCCGGCCACGGCGTAGCGCACATACCCGGCCCGGATCAACATGTCCACGGCCTCGATGACGTCATCCACCGGCGCGAGCTGGTCGTCCCATTCGCAGATCAACATGTCGAGGTGCTTCGTCCGGAGCCGGCGGAGCGAACGCTCGCACGATTCCCGAATAAGATTCACAAACGCGATGCTGCCCCCGTGCGTGGGTCGCACGAAGTTCATGCGCGATGCCAGCACGAGGCTGTCGCGATTGACTCCGCGGGTTTCGCGCCAGCATCCGACCAGGTCCTCCGAACCGTTTTCGACGGACGGAGCCGAGCTGGAGCGGGCCGCGGTACCGAAACTCTGGATGAAGCCACCGCCGGCCGCATGATAAGCGTCGAGCAAGACCATCGACAACGATTCATCCTGCCCCCAGCCGAGGGCCGTGGTGTTGAGGCACAGTTCGGAAACGGGGAGATCGGTGCGGGCAAATTTTCGTTTTTTCATGATATATCGACGGAGGGAAGGTTATGGGAGTGGACGGCGAATCCGGCCTCGTCCTGCGGAGAACGCGGCGCGGACGCCGGGTGACTGCAGCGGGCGCGGTCGATGATGCCCTCAAAGGCGATCACCTGGCCCGCGCTGTCGAGGACCGGGGCCATGCGGTCCTCGACGTTCGCCCAAAGACCGTAAGCGGTCCGGATCAGGTACTCGACGGTCGCGCGCCGACGGTGCAACGCCGCGAGTCGTACGCGTTCGTTCACGCGCTTCCAGTCCGACCGCGCAATCAAATCGCCGAAGGCGATGCTGGCATTGCCGATGAAGCGATGGGGATCGTAGCCGGTGATATCGCGAAAGCCGGCGCTGAGGAAATCCATCGTCCAGCGCGGATCGAACCGACGGCGGTAGACAAAGCCGCTGACATTGCCGACGAGGCGCGACAGGGTCGCCCGGCAATCGACACCATTGGCGAGAGGAAGGTTGGCGGAAGATTTCATCGTGGCGGGCAATTCGGGGTTCAGGCCGCGGACAGGCGGGGTCCGGGTGGCGCCTCGCGTTTCACGGCCTTCTGGAAAAATACGTTGTTGGGCACCTGCAAAGTACCGCCGTCCTCCGTGCGCAGCGTTGTGTACACCGGATTGAGATCGATGACTTCGCCCAGGATGGGATCGTCGCCGACCACCGCGATGCGGTCACCGACTTGGAACGGGCGAAAGATCACGATCAGGACCGACGCCAGCATGTGGCTCAGGATGCTCCACATCGCGACAAACCCGATGGCAATCAGGCTTAAGGCCGCGACCAGGGTCGACCACAGCCCCTGCAAATCGATGCCCACGGCGAAAAGCGCAACTACTGCGACCGCGCTGATGAGCAACCACCGGGCCACGCCTTTGGGCAGGCCCGGGCGGCGGCGCGAGAGAGCGGGCACGCGCACCCGCGCGGGGCGGGAACGCGCCAGCACCGCCGTGGTAAGAATCGCCACGAGCGCCAGGGCCGCAGGGCCAAAAGTTTGGAACGAAGGAAATCGGAATTGATCGAGGAATGGCATGTTCAAGGAGGGATGGGATGCGCGAACCGTCACGGCTCGGAAAAGCGCCGTGGCGTCCACCGAGGGGCGGGCGCCAGGGCGCGTACGGTTGATCAGGACCTCAAGATGCCGGCAACGAGCGCCGGAACGGGAACGACCGAAACATCAGGCGCGGGCGCAGGAGTCACCTGCCGGACCTTGAGCTGCCGGACGCCGCCGGGAGTCGGCCATTGCACGAGGTCGCCGACCCGGGAACCGATGAGCGCGGTGCCGATCGGCGCCAGGATCGAAATCCGATTGCGCTCGAGATCCGCGCGCTCGGGGAAAACGATGGTGTAGGCTTCGATCTCGCCGGTCGCGGCGTCTTCGAATTCCACCGTCGATCCCATCGAAACGACGTCGGCGGGGATGGCGGCGAGATCGAGAATCGTCGCACGGTCAAGTTCCTCGCGCAGTTTCTGGCGGGCGGCGTTGATGTCGGCGTTGGAGGAATGCGCGGCCCCGAGCAGCAAGCGCAGCTTGGTGTGGTCGTCGCGCGAAATATGGATGGGATTGTGGGTCATGTTGATTTTCTATCGGAGGTTTTGGGTGTGCCGCCGCACGCGACGTATGGGTAGCGCGCGTGCCGCGGCGTGAAAAAGGAATGCTGTCGTCAGGCGCCGCTCGCGGCGGCGGTCCCGCTCCCCACCTCGACGAGGTCGGTGCCGGGGAATTCGAGGTCGCGGGTCATCCCGTGGGACTCGGTAGTGAGTTCGCTGCGCATTCCGTCCGTATCCACGAGGATGTGGTTGGGGAATGTGGCGGCAGGATCGCGCCCGGGGTTGAGAAACAGCGTACCGCGACGCAGCTGGCGCCAGTGGATCGGCGCATGCGTGCGACCGGACAACACCAGCTGCGGGGCGAAGCGATGCAGCGCGGAAGCGAGATCGTGATCGCCGGCGTCGCTGCCGTCGGGACGCGTGCTTACCAGCGTGCTGCGGGGCGAGGCGTGGACAACCCAAACGTCGGCATCGCCACCCTTGGGCCGCGTGGTCGCGCCGATCGGAAGGATCGACAGTCCATCAAGGGACACGCGCTGGCCGTCGGTCCAGACATTCGGATTGTCGATGCTGCGCAGCCAGTACGCCGGCATCCAGCGCTCGATATCGCCGTTCCATTCGAGATCGTGATCGCCGCTGGACACAATGATCGGACGCGGAAAATCCGCGAGCCACTGGGAAACCCATTCGATTTGCTCCCGCTGCGGCGTCGCGGCCGACTGGTCGAGCAAATCGCCGGAGAGCGCGACGAGGTCGTGCGCCGGGGCACGGTGAAGCAGCCAGTCGAACCAGCGCTTGTTGAAGTGAAAATCGGTCACGTGAAGAATGGTCATGGTAATAATCCAGTTGGGCCCCGGCCGCTGCGCGTGGGCGCGCCGCGGCCGCGGGGGAGTTGGGAAGTACGTCCGCGCGAGGGCGCGGCGGGGAGCAGGCTCGCGCCGGTGTCCCGCAGGACGCCTGGCGTCGAACCGATTCAGGTGGTGTCGGACCCGGTGCCGTCTCTAGGCTTTCCGCGCGGATTGCGCGTCGGCCTTAGCTCGCGGCGCCGGGATGCTCCGGGCAGATGGACAGCGCAAGCCCCGCCGCCAGAAGCTGGCGGGCGCAGAAATTAAATTTCTTTTGCGTGTTCGGATTCACCGTGCCGCCACCAGTGTGCGGGAAAAAATTATTGTCAAGCTTCATGGCTGTTGCAATCGCCCGGACCCGCTTAGCGAAACGCGAGAATGACGATCAGCGCGACGATGGCCGCGAGCGCGACCACCCGGATCACGGGCAATCGCTCCGCCGCCGGGCGCGTCCGACCTTCTGGCGAATGGTACGGCTGCTCGTCGCCCGCCAGCGACGGATAACGCCGATAGTAAACGCCCGGCGGAGTGCGAAAACCGCGAGAGCGGGTTTCGTCCGAAAGATGACCGGCGCCCGGCGGAGCGGCGTTGAAACGAGGATTGGTTTTCATGCGGACACGGTAGCACCGCGAAGTCGCGGCGCCTACTGCGCGGTCCGGGACGCAGCCATGCGGACGGCGCATACCCGCTACAGTGCCGTGGGTGGGCCGCATGCCCGGGACGCACGTCTGGTCCTCAGCGGCCACGACGGGATCGGTGGGAGAACTTTGTCGATCGGTTGGACCCGGGACCCTGGGGCGTGAACGAACCCGCTTCCGTCGGCGACACGAATGACGCGTACTCGGAGGTATGAGAAAAGGCAGGAAGGACTTTGCCGCCTTCATTTTCCCAACGTCCCAGGGCGATAATCTTCGATAGTTCGCGGGCACAGGGAATGGGCGCGCCGGGAGCGGTGCGGTGGAGATTAAGGAAGGAGTTCATCTCACAATCATACCGTCGCCACGGAGAACCAGGTAGTGTGAAGGCCGCATCGCCACCATGCGTGGCATGCATGGGCGAGGCGACTCCCCGGATCGGTGCCTATGCATAACACGCATCGCCGGCCGGCGGTCTGCGCAGTAGGCGGTGCCACCGCCGCGTGGCAGGTTACCGGCATGAAATCCACTGTCTCTTCCCTCTCACCCACTACCCGGGCCGACGCGTCGCGTCCCCTCGCCGCGGGCGCGTCCATCGGGCACGTCCATCTCAAGGTCGCGGACTTGGAACGCGCCATCGCGTTCTATTCCGACGTCCTCGGGTTCACCGTGACCGAACGCTACGGCCGAAATGCGGCGTTCCTGTCAGCAGGTGGCTATCACCATCACATCGGTTTGAACACTTGGGAGAGCCGGGGCGGCCCGCCGCCAGCTCCCGGCAGCACCGGCCTCTATCACGCCGCGATCCTCT
>JADMIO010792905.1_pt1 | contig 10090 bp, 13 predicted proteins | sample 8958161 | NCBI WGS metagenome assembly JADMIO01 (sample SAMN16585339, study PRJNA669376) | soil metagenome | isolation source: Crop rotation soil | place: USA: Cullars Rotation, Alabama | collected 2011
GTGCGCGCCTGGCTGCGGGGCGCAACCGACGCGGAGTGCCACCCGCCCGATGCCGCAGCGGTCGAGCGCGTCCTCGCCGTCGCCCGTGGCGACGCCGTGGCCACCGAGGTCGCCGGGCTCCGCATCGCGAGGACGCGCGGCCGAATGAGGGTCGAACCGGTAGGTTCGGGCTGAGTGAGCCCGGCGAGCATGAGCGACGACGAACGGTTGGGGCCTGTCGTCGTCAGCGAAGACCAGCTGCAGGCTCGGATCCGGGAGCTCGGCAAGGACATCACGGCCGACTACCGGGATCGCGTGCCGTTGCTCGTCGGCGTGCTGAAGGGCGCGTTCGTGTTCATGAGCGACCTCGCCCGCGAGATCGACCTTCCGGTCGAGGTCGACTTCATGGCCGTGTCGTCCTACGGCAGCAGCACGAAGACGAGCGGCATCGTGCGCATCGTCAAAGACCTCGACCTCGACCTCACCGACCGCCACGTCCTGATCGTCGAAGACATCGTCGACAGCGGCCTGACGCTGCGCTGGCTGCGCCGCAACCTGCTCGCCCGGCACTGCGCCAGCCTCGAGGTGTGCGCGCTGCTCGTGAAGGACGGCCTGCAGAGCGAGGATCCGGACCTGCGCTACGTGGGCTTCCACATCCCACCTGACTTCGTGGTCGGCTACGGGCTCGACGTCGACGAGCGCTACCGCAACCTGCCCGAGGTCCGGCTCTGGCTGGGTGAATAAATTCGCTTCGCAACGGCTCAACCTCCGCGCTCTGGAACCGACGGAAGAAAGTGGGGAACAACGCGCGCGTCGCCGTGATGTTCGAGCACGACTCGATGAGCCGGCGGTTCATTCGCGCCGCCATCTCGGGTTGTGGCTACGACGAGGTGGTCGAAGCGCCGGACGTGGATGCGTTCGTTCGTGAGGTCGCCGACCGTCAGCCGGACCTGCTCGTCATCGACCCAGCCGCCGAAGAGGGCGCCGGCCTGCACGCGCTGACTCGGGCCCACCATGCTGCACCTGGCGCGCTCGCGGTGGCGCTGAGCGGCGACGCGGGTCTGTTGCAGGAAGCGCAGGACGGTGGCCTCACCGCAGTGCACCGCGTCAGCGTCGTGAAGCTCGACGCGTTCCGCGAAGCGATCGCTCCCGGTTCGTCGCTCGGCGTGGACGCCGGTGACTTCGTCCCGAGCGACGAGGAGCTCTCGACGCTGCGGGTGAAGCTCAACGAGGAGTTCGCCGCCCCGGCACCTGACGAGTCAGACGTCCCCTGACGGGGGCATGAGCGAGGCGAGCACCTCGGCCGCGATCTGCTCGGCGGGTGGAAGTCCAGGTACGTCCACCGCCTGCTCAGGGTTGAGGCCCTCGGGGATCGTGCTCCACCGCTGCGCCGCCAGCTCGACGAACTCCGGGTTCGGGAACACCCAGTAGCGGCCCGACTCGACCGCGCTCGCCACTTGGTCGGCGACCGCCGCCGGGGTCACGCCCTCGTCGATGGCCCGGCGAACGTGCTTCTCGATCACGTCGGTGCCGAGGCTCGGCGCCGGCACCTCCCCAAGGGCGGCGGGCCAGTTCCGCTCGGAGTCCATGATCCGCGTGCGCACCCAGCCCGGGCAGAGCACGCTCACGCCGACCGGCAAGCCCATCGAGGTCACCGTGCCGTAGAGATCCTCCGTCAGCGCGACGACCGCGTGCTTGCTCGCGTCGTAGGAGGGACCGAAGCCGGGGTAGAGGCCGGCGATCGACGCGGTGTTGACGATGTGCCCCTCGCCCTGCGCGATCAGCGTCGGCAGGAAGGCGCGCACGCCGTAGATGACGCCCCACAGGTTGACGCCGAGCACCCACTGCCACGACGAGATCGGACCGAACCATGCGTCGGCGGTCGACGCGACGCCCGCGTTGTTGCAGACGACGTGCGCGCCACCGAAGCGGTCGAGCGTCGCGGCGGCGAGCGCCTGCACCGACGACTCGTCAGTCACGTCGGTCTTGACGGTCAACGTTTCGACGCCGTTGGCGCCGACCTGCTTCGCGGCGGCAGCCAGCCCGTCGTCGTCGACGTCCGCCAGCACCACATCGAGGCCGCTCTTCGCGAACCGCTCGGCCAGCGCGAGGCCGATGCCGCTCGCCGCGCCCGTGACGACCGCGACCTTGCCCTTCTCCAACTTCATCCGGTCCCCCCTTCGGTCCGGCGAACCTAGCCCGATACCCTTTCCCGAATCGTGAAGAAGCGACTGTCCCGACCGCTCGTCCTGTACCTCGGCCTTGCGCTCCTGCTCCTCGTCGTCGGCATCACCTGGCTGCGCCAGGGGCCCGACCCGAAGACGCTCACGCTCGACGAGTTCCAGAACCGCGTCGTCGCGGGCGACGTGGCCGACGCCAGCCTGAAGGACCGCGACCACCGGGTCACCGGCACCCTCCGCGACGGCACGAAGTACACGGTCAGCTTCCCTGAGCAGTACGCGGACGAGCTCACGCGCCAGATGACAACGAACGACGTGAAGCTCGAGGTCGACGAGCAGAAGGAGTCGCTCTGGGTCGGCGTGCTCCTCAACTTGCTGCCGATCATGCTCCTCGCCGGTCTCTTCCTGTTCGTCATGAGCTCGATGCAGGGCGGCAGCCGCATCATGCAGTTCGGCAAGGCGAAGGCGAAGCAGACCACCGACGGCACGAAGGTCACGTTCTCCGACGTCGCCGGCGCGGATGAGGCGGTGGAAGAGCTCCAGGAGATCAAGGAGTTCCTCGAGAACCCCGCGCGGTTCCAGGCGATGGGGGCGAAGATCCCCAAGGGCGTGCTGCTGTTCGGGCCGCCGGGCACCGGCAAGACGCTGCTCGCCCGCGCCGTCGCCGGCGAGGCCGGCGTGCCGTTCTTCTCCATCTCCGGTTCGGACTTCGTGGAGATGTTCGTGGGCGTCGGTGCCAGCCGCGTGCGCGACCTCTTCGAGCAGGCGAAGGCGGCGGCCCCCGCGATCATCTTCATGGACGAGATCGACGCCGTCGGCCGCCACCGCGGCGCCGGCCTCGGCGGTGGCCACGACGAACGCGAGCAGACGCTCAACCAGCTGCTCGTCGAGATGGACGGCTTCGACGCGCGGACCGGGATCATCCTGATCGCCGCGACGAACCGCCCCGACATCCTCGACCCCGCGCTGCTGCGGCCCGGCCGCTTCGACCGCCAGATCGTGGTCGACAAGCCCGACCTCGCCGGCCGCCGCGCCATCCTCGACGTGCACGCCAAGGGCAAGCCGCTGGCCGAGGGCATCAACCTCGAGGTGCTGGCGAAGCGGACGCCCGGCTTCACCGGTGCGGACCTCGCCAACCTCATGAACGAGGCCGCGCTGCTGTCGGCGCGGCGCGGGCTCGACAAGATCGGGATGATGCAGCTGGACGAAGCCATCGACCGCGTGATGGCCGGTCCCGAGCGTCGCAGCCGCGTGATGAGCGAGCACGAGAAGCGCGTCATCGCGTACCACGAGGCGGGCCACGCGCTCGTCGGTCACGTGCTGCCCGACGCGGACGACGTCCACAAGGTGTCGATCGTGGCGCGGGGTCGCGCGCTCGGCCTCACGTGGTACCTGCCGGAGGACCGCTACACGCACAACAAGGCGCAGCTGCAGGCGCACATGGCAGCCGCGCTCGGCGGCCGCACCGCGGAGGAGCTCGTGTTCGGCGAGATCACGACGGGCGCTGCGAACGACATCGAGAAGTGCACCGAGATCGCGCAGGCGATGGTGACGCAGTACGGCATGAGCGAGCGCCTCGGCCCCCGCAAGTTCGGACAGGAGCAGGGCGAGGTGTTCCTCGGGCGCGAGGTGGGCCACCAGCGCGACTACTCGGACGACGTCGCCGCCCAGATCGACGCCGAGGTGAACATGCTCATCGACGGCGCCCACGACGAGGCCCGCTCGATCCTCGAGACCCATCGCGACACGCTCGACGCGCTCGCGCTCGCGCTGATCGAGCGCGAGACGGTGGACGACACCGAGCTGGCAGAGCTGTTCGCGGGCATAGAACCGTGGGCGAGGCAAGATGCCGGTGACGACGCGCTCCCGCCGCCGCGGTCGATCACGCCGAAGCTCGCACCGGTCGCCGATCCCGTCCCCGTTCCCGTCGGTGCCGCGCCGGCGACCGCACAGCCGCCAAGCGAGGTGGCGAAGCCCGGCTTGAAGGCACGGGTGGCGCGGTGGCGGCGGACCGTGCGTCCGGAGGCCTCCAGCTGATGAAGGAGGTCGACAAGCCGAAGATCGAGCGCGCCGTCCGGGACATCCTCGAGGCGATCGGCGAGGACCCGAAGCGCGACGGGCTGAAGGAGACGCCGGCGCGCGTCGCCCGCATGTACGAGGAGATCTTCAGCGGGCTCCGCGAGGACCCGAGCGAGTACCTGCAAGTGCTGTTCGAGGCCGACCACGACGAGATGGTCATGGTGCGCGACATCGCGATGTACAGCGCGTGCGAGCACCACATGCTGCCGTGGGTCGGCAAGGCCCACGTCGCCTACATCCCCGGCGACGACGGGCGGGTCACCGGCCTGTCGAAGCTGGCGAGGCTCGTGGACGGCTACGCCAAGCGCCCCCAGGTGCAGGAGCGGCTCACGTCGCAGATCGCCGACGCGCTCGACAAGTCCTTGCAGCCAAAGGGTGTGATGGTCGTCGTCGAAGCGGAGCACCTGTGCATGACGATGCGCGGCATCCGCAAGCCCGGCGCCACGACCGTCACCTCCGCGGTGCGCGGCCAGTTCCGCACCAGCGTCGCCACGCGCGAAGAGGCGATGCGCTTCATCCAGCGCTACTGAGCCCCGTCCCCCCCCGCTCGAACTTCGGAGGGAACGTGGCGTAATTCGGCGCGTTCGCATCCAACATTCGCCGAGACTCGGCGCATGACGTTGCAGACGGAGTCGACGACGGTGAAGCGGTTGCCGGCGCGGGCGTCGTACGAGCGGGACGAGGCGTATGCGATCCTCGACGAAGGGCTCATCGCACACGTCGGCATCGCCGTGGACGGACAGCCGTTCGTCATCCCCATGGCGTACGGACGCGACGGTGACCGGCTCCTGCTGCACGGCTCGGTGGCGAGCCGGCTCCTGCGCACCCTCGACGCAGGCACGTCCGTGTGCGTGACGGTGACGCTCCTCGACGGCCTCGTGCTCGCCCGATCGCAGTTCCACCACTCGATGAACTACCGATCGGTGGTCGTGCTCGGCACTGCGACGCGCGTCCGTGACTCGGCCGCCGCGAGCGCCGGTCTCGAGCGCATCGTCGACCACGTCGTCCCCGGCCGCACTGCCGAGGCGCGGGCCGGCAACGACGCCGAGCTGCGCCAGACGACAGTCCTCGAGCTGCCCATCGAGGAGGCCTCCGTGAAGCGCCGCACCGGTGGCCCCATCGACGACGAAGAAGACCTCGACCTCCCGGTGTGGGCCGGCGTGCTGCCGCTCCGCATCGCCACGGGGGAGCCGGTGCCCGACAACGACCTGCCCCTCCCGCCGTCGCTGCTGCCGTACCGCCGCCCCTAGCCTGCGGCCGTGCTGCCGTTGGTCATGGGCGTCCTGAACGTGACACCGGACTCGTTCTCCGACGGCGGCCGCTACCTCGACCACGACGCAGCGGTGGCCCGCGGCCTCGAGCTCGTGGCCGAAGGCGCGGACGTCGTGGACGTGGGTGGCGAGTCCACCCGTCCCGGGGCGGAGCCGGTCTCCGCCGCCGAGGAGAAGCGGCGGGTGCTGCAGGTGGTGGAAGCCCTCGCGCCGCACGTGCGGGTCTCCGTCGACACGACCAAGGTCGAGGTGGCCGACGCCGCGATCGACGCCGGCGCCACGATGCTCAACGACGTGACCGCATCGCTGTACGAGGTGGCGGGCGCGAGGGGCGTCGGCTTCGTCGCCATGCACATGCAGGGCGACCCCAGGACCATGCAGATCGAGCCCACCTATGACGACGTCGTGGCTGAGGTGCGCGACTTTCTCGTCGACCGGGCGGCGGCCGCGGCGGCGGCGGGCGTGAAGGAGGTCTGGATCGACCCAGGGATCGGCTTCGGCAAGACGAAGGACCACAACCTGTCGCTGCTGCGTCACCTCGATGTCCTGGTCGCGACCGGTTTGCCCGTCCTCGTCGGCACCAGCCGCAAGCGCTTCCTGGGCGAGCTCCTGGCGGCCTCGGACGGGGCGCCCGCAGGGTCGGTCGTGCCTGTGGATGACCGGCTCGAGGGGTCGGTGGCCTCGGCCGTGTGGGCGATGGTGCGAGGCGCCGGCATGGTCCGGGTGCATGATGTGCGGGCGGCGGTGCAGGCCGCCAAGGTCGTCGCCGGGTGACAACGAGGGAAGGAACGCTGCCGTGCCGGGCATGAAGGGCAAGTGGGCCCAGGGGATCCAGCCCCGCAACTTCGCATGGGTCATCAAGGACAAGCTCGCCGTGTGCGAGCGCCCTGGTGGCTACGGCGCGAACCACCGGCGGGTGCGGCGCCAGGAGGAGATCATCTGGATCCGTGAGCAGGGCTTCACCTGCGTGATCTCGATGATCCCGTCACCTCACAACCTTCACAATTACGACGAGCTGGGCGTCGTGTGGAGGCACCGGCCGCTCGGCGTGCACGACGACCTGCCCCGCTACCTCGCCGCGTTCTACCCCGAGCTGCGCCAGCTGATCGCCGAGGGCCAGAAGGTCCTGGTCCACATGGACGAGCTCGGCGATCGGGTGTCGGGCGTGATGGCCGGGTTCCTCCTGTGGTCAGGCATGGTCGAGAGCGGCCCGCGCTCGATCTCGATCACCGAGCAGCTCGTGCATCGCCAGCTCGGCCCGCTCGGGCGGCAGCTGGTGACGGTGGCAGCCTCGCTCCCTCCGCCGAAGGGCTGAAGTGCGAGCGAAGCGAGCGCTTCACCGACGGCGCGAGCGCCAGCTCGCCCGGCGGCGATGGGCGTGGGGCGCAGCCCCACGGAAGCACTGACGTGCCCGACGTCATCGAGCTGCGAGGCCTCGTCGCCTCGGGCCACTGCGGAGCGCTGCCCGAAGAGCAGGCCAGGGCCCAGCCCCTCGAGGTGGACCTCGACATCGAGCTCGACCTCACGCGCGCCGGCACCACCGACGACCTCGACGACACCGTCGACTACGGCGCGGTGTGCGAGATCACCGAGCGGGTGCTGGTGACCGAGCGGTTCACGTTGCTCGAGCGCCTCGCCGTACGCCTGGCCGAGGTGATCCTCGGCGACGACCGGGTGCTCGCAGTGACGGTGTCCGTGCGCAAGCTGCGACCACCGGTGCCGCAGCAGCTGCGGACCTCAGGCGTCCGGATCACCCGGCGCCGCGCCTGATGGCCGAGCACCGCCGGGTGCTCCTGGGGCTGGGGTCGAACCTCGGCGACCGGCGTCACCACCTGCGCGAGGCGATCGACTCGCTCGGCGCGGTCACCGCGGTGTCGGATGTCTACGAGACCGAGCCGATGGGTGGGCCCGGTGGACAGGGGCCTTACCTGAACGTCGTCGTCGCCATCGACACCGACGCATCGCCGCGGGCGCTGCTCGGGATGTGCCACCGGCTCGAGGCCGCCGCGGGGCGAGTGCGGGACGAGCGGTGGGGTCCGCGCACGCTCGATGTCGACATCCTCTGGATCGACGGGACGACCGTGGACGAGCCCGACCTCGAGGTGCCGCACCCGCGGATGCGCCTTCGCCGCTTCGTCATGGCCCCGCTGGCCGACGTGGCGCCTGACCTGCTCGACGCCGGTTGGGAGGACCGCGCCGAAGGCTGGGTCGCGCCCGTGGAACCGCTGTGAGCGAGCACGAAGTGCGAGCGAACCAATGTCATGCAGTCTCGGCCCGCAGGGCCGAGCGTTCATTGGTGCCCCCTGATGGATTGCCGGGCGGGGTGCTCGACGACCTGGCCGGGCACCAATGAACGTGCGGGTCCTCGGCGGGGGACGAGCTGGCTCGTCGCTGGCCGGTGCGCTGCGCGGTGTTGGCTGGTCGGTGGAGGTGGTTGGCCGCGACGGTGACGTCGCTGGCGCTGCGCACGGCGTCGACCTCCTCGTCCTCGCGGTGCCCGATGGTGCGATCGCGGAGGTCGCACAGGCCGTCGAGCCGGTTGCGTCGACGGTCGTCGTGCACCTCGCCGGATCGCTCGGCCTGGACGTGCTCGCGCCGCACGCTCGGACCGCGGCAGTGCACCCACTCGTCGCGCTGCCCAATGCGGAGGTCGGCGCGGCGCGCCTCGCCGCGGGCGCGTGGTTCGCGGTGGCGGGCGACTCGATCGCGACGCAGGTGGTCGAGACGCTCGGGGGCCGCTGGTTCACCGTCGCTGACGACGACCGGGCGGCGTACCACGCTGCCGCGGTGATCGCGTCGAACCACCTCGTCGCGCTGCTGGATCAGGTCGCGGCAGTGGCGCCGGGCGGCGTGCCCCTCGCCGCCTACCTCGACCTCGTGCGGGCCACGGTCGAGAACGTCGCCGAGCTCGGTCCGCACGACGCGCTCACCGGGCCGGCGAGCCGCGGCGACAGCGCGACGATCGAGCGCCACCTCGCCGCGCTCGCGCCCGAGGAGCGCGAGCTCTACGAGCTGCTCGCGGCGCGGTGCGCGCGCATGGCGGGCCGGTGAAGGTCGTCGAGACGATCGCCGAGGCCCGCGCCGTGCTCGACGCGACCCGGGCCGGTGGGAAGACCGTCGGGCTCGTACCGACGATGGGCTACCTGCACGCGGGGCACCGCTCGCTGATGGACCGCGCCGTCGCCGAGCGCGACGTGACGCTGGTGACGATCTTCGTCAACCCGCTGCAGTTCGGGGCCAACGAGGACCTCGCCTCCTATCCCCGCGACCTGGACCGCGACACCGCGATGTGCGAGGCGGCCGGCGTGGACCTCGTGCTCCACCCGACCGTCGAGGAGATGTACCCGCACGGCACGCCGACGTTGACGACTGTGACCGTTGCGTCGATCAGCGCGCCCATGGAAGGCGCGGCGCGACCGACGCACTTCGCGGGCGTGGCGACCGTGGTGGCCAAGCTGTTCTCGATCGCGGGCGCGTGCCACGCCTACTTCGGTGAGAAGGACTGGCAGCAGCTCGCGGTGGTGCGCCGGATGGCCGAGGACCTCTCGCTCCCGGTCGAGGTGGTCGGCTGCCCGACCCTTCGGGAACCCGACGGGCTGGCGATGTCGAGCCGCAACGTCTACCTGACCCCGGACGAGCGGGCCGCTGCCCCGGTGCTCCACCGAGCGCTGCTGGCGGGGGTCGACGCCATCGGCGCCGGCGAGCGAGACCCAGCCTCGATCCGGGCGCTGATGGCCGGGATCGTGGCCGCCGAACCGCTCGCCCAGCTCGACTACGCCGAGGTGGTCGACGCCTCCACGTTGCAGGAGATCGACCCGCTGGCGGGGAACCTCCGTCTACTTGCCGCAGCCCGGTTTGGCCGTGGCAGACTGATCGACAACGAGGGGGCGACCATCCCGGCGCCCACCTGATCCAGGAGCCGCCGAGATGCGACGCCGCATGATGAAGTCCAAGGTGCACCGCGCCACGGTCACCGACGCCAACCTCCACTACGTGGGGTCTGTCACCGTCGATCGGGACCTGATGGACGCCGCTGACCTGCTCGAGTACGAGCAGGTGGCGATCGTCGACATCGACAACGGGGCCCGCCTCGAGACCTACGTCATCGAGGGCGAGCGGGGATCGGGCGCGATCTGCCTCAACGGCGCCGCGGCGCGGCTCGTCCAGCCCGGTGACAAGGTGATCATCATCAGCTACGCCGAGTACGACCAGGCCGAGCTCGAGACCTACGCGCCGACGATCGTCCACGTCGACACCGCCAACCGCCAGGTCGGCGAGGAGCTCGCGAGGGAGCTCGCCGGCGACCGCTTCTACCGCGAGATCAGCGCGATCTGATCCCCCTCCCTCGCGTTCTGGCGTCAACCACCGCGCATATCCGCGGTGGTTGACGCCAGAATGAACGGAGTGGCCGCCGAACAGCTCGATCTGCTCGTGCTCGGCTCGGGCGTGGCGGGGTTGTCCGCCGCGGTGCGGGCGGCGGGCGTGCACGGGATGCGCGTCGGGGTGCTCACCAAGGCCGAGCTGCACCAGGCCACGACCCGATGGGCCCAGGGCGGCGTGGCAGCGGTGCTCGGCGGAAAG
>JADMIO012500504.1_pt1 | contig 10090 bp, 9 predicted proteins | sample 8958161 | NCBI WGS metagenome assembly JADMIO01 (sample SAMN16585339, study PRJNA669376) | soil metagenome | isolation source: Crop rotation soil | place: USA: Cullars Rotation, Alabama | collected 2011
ACCTCTACTTTACAAGCTTTTGGCGAAATCTCCAAATCTCGACTATCTCGAAAACTCGCTCTGTTGCTGATTATCGGCGTATGCGACGGTTGTGATCGGCGCCGATTACCCCTGTCACACCCAAAATTGACCACCATTAGCACCCAATTGACCGCGATTGGAACCCAAAAGCGGGTATATTTCGATTGAACGCCCAGTTCGACAGTAATGGGGCTACAATAGGTGAAAACGGTAGCAGGCGCTATCAAGAGCCGTTCTTGTAGGTCCTAAAAATCAGGGCACAACCCTCGGAGAGCTTGTAAAAGATGTCTGATCAGGAAGAAAGAGACGACCGCGAAGGCTGGTCTTACGCTCGCGAGACCAAATTCACCCAGATGGTGAAGAAAACTCAGGACGACGTCCAGAAGTCTAAGGAAAACAAGCAACAGAAAAGCCTTGATCGCTCGCGGCAGAGTATCTCTGACGAGAAGCTGGAGCACTTCGAAAAGGTCTCCATGCTTGACAAGAGCACAGGCATCTACAACCACAAGCATTTTATGAGGAAGCTCGAATACGAGCTTAGACGCGCCAAACGCTATAAACGACCGGTCTCGCTTCTGATAATGGAGATCGACGAAGTCGATACCTATGGAAGACAGTTCGGCTCGATGATCATCGAAGACATCCTCAAAGCAGGAGTCGAGATTGTCCAGAAAGCTATCCGCGACGTTGACGTTCCCGGACGGTGCAAAGAAAACCGCCTGGCGGTCATCTTCCCAGAAACCTATTCCTCGCGTGCAGTCGTCGTCGGCGAACGCATTCGCGAGAAGCTAAAAACCCAGTCTATTAGCAGCGAGCTGAAACATCTGCGCGTGACGACAAGTATCGGAGTGGTATCATTCCCGACGCACGCACGCGACGAAAATGACTTGATGTTCAAAGCGCTCGAATTTCTAGATGTCGCTAAATCCGAGGGCGGCGACCGAGTTCACAACGGATAACCGAACGCTCTGTGCAACGAACGCTCCGTGCAACGAGCACTGTGCAACAACGTTTTTCGCGACTGTTGACGCGACTTTGTACGTGACTAGAAGTCCAGATCTTTTAGCGTCTTCTCTTCTACGTTGCCACCAGGCGGTGGTGCCGTAGTTGGTGTCACAGCGGGAACGCTCGGCGTCGGGGCTGCGCCACCAGGGACGATGCCAGTTGCTCGCGGTGGCGTCTGCGCCGCATCTGGTGGCGGAGCGACGGGAACGGATCTAGTTGGTGCCACCGGTGGTGCCACGGGTGGTTCCGACGATACTTTTGTGGAACCGGAATCGCCGCCGTCCGCGACTGAAGATTTAGACTTGCCGCCCTTCTCCAATTTGTACGCCTTATACAAACTGCCGTCGACGTACATGCGAAACTCTGTCTTTCCGTCGAACTTTGCCGATGAACCTGCCGTGAAGTGGAACGGTTGCGCTTCGTGTGATCCAAGCGGCTTCATAAACTCATCTACGATCCGCTGTTCTTTCGACCAGAGCGAGATACTATTCTCGGTATCATAAAGTTCCGCTTTCAAATTCAAAGAACCGATGCTCTTATCCATCGGATTCCACACTTCGCCTGCGATTCGTGGCATGCGCGTGGACGTGTCTATACCGATATCGATGTTCTTCAATGTCACATCAGGAACCGAAGCGCTCGAAGGATCTACAGACTTCGCTTGCTGCAAATATGCGTAGCCGACGGTGTCATCGCCCTGGTCGAGCAGCTCTTTGCCTCTGCGTGCAAGCAGACCGGAGAGCCTATGCTGCAGCTCTGGGCTGTTGCTCATCTTAATCGCCTTACGCAATTGATCGATCGCCATCTCGAGCTGTTTCTTGCGTTCATAAATATCTGCAAGGGCAAGATAGTATTTTGGATTCTGTGCCAGGGCAGTCAATTTGCCGTAGTACGCGATGGCCTCATCGTCTTTCTCTTCGCCTGCAAGTTTGGTGGCATACTTTTCATAAATCGTGGAAAGCCGTGCTTCCGCCTCGCTAAATCTGCTTCCTGCTCGCAAATCGCGAACCTCTTCCCAGCAGCGAAGCGCTTTATCAAGATCACCCTTGGATAGAAGCTCGTCACCATATGCGGCATCAAGGTCTGCAAGCTCTTGCTTCTTACCTTCGATATTGCCTTTGGCCAGCGGACGCAACAAGTCAATCGCCTTGTCGTAATCCTTTTTCTTCATGTAATAGTTAGCCAGATCGCTTGCCAGATCCGGTTCTGCAACAACCCCTTCGCCGAGTTGTTGGGCTTTGCTGATATTCGCCCATGCTTTTTCGACATCGTTGATGCCGACATAAGCTCGAGCTAGAAGCAGGTAAACTCGCGGATCGTTAGGCGTAGAAGATGCCGCTTTGTTTAGCGTATCGACAGCGAAAGCGTACTGCCCGCGCGATAGTTCGGTTCTTCCCTTGGAGATAAACCGCTCGCTGTCCGGTGTTCTAGTAAGGAAAAAGACGGTCGCTCCGGTTGCCAGCAACAAAATGCCGAGTGCAACAAGAACCCCAACCGTCGTGGACATTCCAGCTTTGCTTTGATGCTTGACGCTCTTGCTCCGGCGCTTTTTGCGCGGATCGTCGTCATCTTCATCAAAAGAAGAGGCAGCCTCACCTCCGGCATAGCCGTTAGCTTGGGCTGCCCCATTTTCATCTCTTTGATCGGCGGTCCCGAACTTCTCCCCACACGAAATACATTCGTTGTATTGGGATGGATGATAGAGACCGCAACCTGGACAGCGCATTTCGCAACTCCTGATGTTTGTTCCTATTTTAGTGAATTTTGGAATTCATCATCTGGATCCAGGTTAACGCAAAAGCGTCGACTTGGCTTAGATCACTACTTGATCTCTACCTTGCCGCCAGCTTCTTCGACGAGTTTCTTGATGCTCTCGCACTCTTCTTTCTTGATCTTTTCTTTGATCGGTTTCGGAGCGTTGTCTACGAGATCTTTAGCTTCTTTGAGGCCAAGACCGGTGATTTCGCGTACAACTTTGAGAACGTTGATCTTCTTGTCGCCGACCGAAGCGAGAATCGCGTCGAATTCGGTTTGTGCTTCTTCTTCGGAAGCTGCTGCGCCTGCTCCAGGAGCTGCTGCGAATGCAACAGGTGCTGCTGCGGTAACGCCGAATTTTTCTTCCATTTTGGTTTTGAGATCTGCTGCTTCAAGCAGAGTCAACGAGCCGATTTGCTCCAACAGATCATCAACTGACAATTTCGTAACCATTTTTCCACTCTCCTGTGTGTTTTTAAAATTAGGTTATTGAGTTAAAACGCTTATTCCTGCGGTGCTTCGGCGGATGCGTCAGCAGGTGCTTCGGCGGATGCCTCAGCAGGTGCTTCGGCAGATGCCTCAGCTGCAGGTGCCTCTTCCGCAGCAGCTTCAGCAGCTGCTTCAGGTGCGGATTCTTCTTTCGCTTCTTCAGCTGGAGCAGCTTTAGCTGCTACAGGCGGAGCGCCAGCGTTTGTTTTCTTTGCGACTTCTTCAGTAAGCAAAGCGATGTCTCGAATGACAGCACTAAGGATTCCAGCGATGTTGCGAGCTCCCGAGTCAAGTCCACCCATGATGGACGAGAGAAGTTGTTCTTTACTCGGCAGATTAGCAAGACCATTAACATCCTTAGGAGTCAGTGCTTTACCTTCCAGTACTGCACCACGGACGGAGCCTTTTTTGATCTTCTTCAGATACTCATTCACCGACTTTGCAGGTTGAGCTGGATCATCATACCCAACTACAAATGCCGATGGGCCCTTCGCTAACGTATCCAACACTTTGAACTCGGTATCAGCAATTGCTCTTTTCACCAAAGTATTTTTGGCGATTTTGAGTGTTGCATTATCCTTGCTCAAGTTGCGGCGGAATTGTGTTAGCTCCGCGACGGTGAGCCCGGTGAGGTCAGCGACGATCACCACTTTGCCGTTATCGAAGAACCCCTGCAGTTCGGTAATAACCTCCTGCTTGCGTTCTTTGGTGGCCATGTGATGCCTCCTACTTGTTTCCGAGCGCCGACTGTTCTTGCGGCTTTCGCCAGCACGAGCAGTTCGCTCGACCCTCTACCAGGCACGGCTTGCGTAATACTCTCAGGACTTCCGTTCTGGGAAAATTTTCCCAAAGAAAAATCCCGGCAGTATTACCGCAGGGACCACACAGGGGATACCTTCGATTGCTCGAAAATTCCCGGACAAATGTCTTGTGTGACCTAGGTCGGCGGCTCTTTGAACCCTTAAGTGCTGCTTTTGCAAGCAAGACACCTGACTGTCTGCGGTCAAAACGCAGCTATGCGTTAAGGGCGCATTGTCCCAAGGATTTCACCGCCTCGTCAAGGTGAATTCGCCAATATTAGGCTGGGCGAGATTCTATATCTATAAGGAACGGGAAGCTCAACCTTGCTAAAGAGCATCAGTGGAACGCCGAAAAGCCAACGCCTATAAGCCACTCGAACCCTCTTGACAATTGGCAGAATTCCTCGAAATTGTCCCGAAATAAGGACCCCGTTTCGTTACGCGGTCCTTAACACGAAAGCCTTAACACGAAACCCGAGCACGCTTAACCGAACCTTTCCGGCCAGAAAACCATCCCGCCTTTCAAAACAGTTATTCTAAGGGAAGGAACGATAGCCGCCTGAGCTATTGACTAGCAATAATAAACCGATATCGGTTTATTTTTTTGCAGCAAAGCTCAGCTTCCCTTGGCAATCCTCTCGCAGATAAATCAAAGTCACAGGAACAGATCATGGCGCCATTCAAAAAACACGTCTTCGTATGTACCACTGGAAAGACCTGTCCAGGACAGGGAGCCGAAGAGGTTCTCAGTGAACTCCGAAAAGAAATGATGGAACGTGGTCTCAAAAAAGTGATCCGGATCAACAAGGCAGGTTGCTTCGATCAGTGCGGAAACGGACCTATGGTCATCGTCTACCCGGACAACATTTGGTACGCGCACGTTCAACCGGGCGACGTCAAAGAGATAGTCGAAGAGCACCTCCTCAACGACAAGCCGGTTGAGAGGCTGATTTATGATGAACGTGGCCGCATAACCGTTTAGTGTTGCGTCCGAAGTGTCTGATGAGTGAGGCTATTTATGTTTGATTCACTCGGAGTATTCCTCGCATTTTTCTTCTACTGCATCGTCGGTGTTTGGGTCGGCTATACTCTGATCAATCTCGCGCTCCTGGCAATTTGGACCTACCGATTGGTTGACGTCCTCTTTGTCAGAAAAAACCTTCCAGCCTTTCCGATTTGGAAAACTGGAATTCTGCTGGTCATTGCATTTGCGTTAATTGGAACGATTTGGAAAAGTTATCTGGAGCCAATAGGATTGACTGGCGATTTTTGTAAAGGTCATTCATGGCTTGCCACATTGTTTCCACTAATCGGAATCGTTTCATTCATTCGATTGGTGTTCATTCTGCCTAAGTTCAAGGAGAAGGACCGCTTCTGCGTACGAAGTATGGAAACCTATTTTGCGTTTATCCAATTAGTTGGTTGCCTGGTTTCCGTTTTTTGCAGATGAACGGGCGTTCTACACTTTCATTTCTCTGCGTTTGCGCGGCAAGTATCGCGTTCCTTCCCGCATATGCCGGCGAGATCGAATGGAAGGCACGGATGCAAGCTGGAAAAAAAGCAATCGATGCGCGTGATTGGGATAAAGCGAGCCAAGCATTTTCACAAGCTTTAGAGGAGGCGGAAAAATTTGGTCCCAGCGATATTCGGCTTGCAGACAGCCGTGAACAGTTAGGTGCTACCTACATCGAGCAGCGCAAATTCACGGAAGGCGAACAACTTTTCAGACAAGCCCTCGCCACTCGTGATGCGATGGTGCCGCCTAACGATGAAGACATCATCAAAAATCTTTGTTCTCTCGGTGCCGCGGTTGCGCACCAGGGGAAGTACGACGTCGCCGCGCCGATCTTTCAGCGAGCGATTGATCTTATGACGAAAAAATACGGAGAGAACAGTCCGCACATTACTCTTGGTCTTTTCAATCTCGGCTCTCTCTATCTCCATACCGGCGACTACGCAAAGGCGGAATCACTTTTACGAAAGTGCATCGATATTCTCGACAAGAGTAGTGGCACTGATAATCGAAATGTTTCGCACGTTCTTGTTGCGCTTGCCGAGGTGTATATCAAGCAAGCAAAGTACGACAAAGCCGAACCGTTGCTTGTAAGAGCAGTCGACATCTCAGAGCGTTTCTTGCCTAATAGCCACTATCTAGCATCGGCTCTAAACACGCTTGCGAACTGTTATTTAGAGCAAGTGCTCAGGGACATGAAGCGAGAAGGTATCGAGGTTGAACCACTTAAGCTGACGAAAATTAACGTTGTGACTACTCGTGATCTGCTATCTGAAAAAGCGGAAGCGCTATACAAGCGCTCATTGGCAGTCGAGCAAGCAGCGACCGGGCCGAAGAGCCAGCCAGTCGCTAGAACTTATAACAATCTCGGAGTGCTAGCTGCAAAGCGGGGAAACCTTACTGACGCAGTGAAGAACTACAACCAGGCGCTAGCAATTTTTGAGAGTGCATCGGGTAAGCAAGAAGACGTCTCTATGACCTTGATCAACTTGGGAGAAATCTACAGGCGACAGCACGATTACGCAGCAGGTGAAGCAGCACTCAATCGCGCATTAGCCATTCTCGATCACGGTGATAAATTTCCGTATCATCCGAATCTTTCGGCTTGCCTGACCGATCTTGCCTCGGTTTATGCAGACCAGAAAAAGTTCGCCGAAGCAGAAAAATTTCAGTTAAGAGCGCTTGCGGTTGACGAAAAAATGCTTGGCAAAACGAATCCCAACGTGTGCAGAAGCTTCGAAAATCTTGCAGCGTTCTATGACAAGAGCAATCGACAAACGGAAGCGGAAGCGATGCTGAAAAAGTCACTGGCAATTCGCGAGAAACATATCCAGACCGATCCGCTTGCCGTTGCAATATCGTTAGAGAGATACGCAGATTTCCTACGACTCCAGAAACGAATTGATGAGGCGAAGCCGCTTACAATTCGAGCCTCGAAAATCAGGGAAGAAATCCGCTAGGAGATCTTGTTTAATGCACAAAGACCTTAACCATGGATCGGAAGCGATGTTATGTCCAACTCTTCTAAATTCGGTCTTCGAGTAATACTCGTTGAGTCATCTTTGTAGAATTCGAGTTCAGCCAATAATCCATCGACTACATGCAGCAAAACGCGAGTTTGCATGTTCCTCGCCTTATCCTCTGGTGTATCGAAATAGCTAGCTTCGACTGGAACACGGTCATAAACGAATGCCTTGGAAACAAGTTCTGGAACAAGCAGAATCGAGAAGTCATCTCCGTCGATACTACGAACTTTCAAGTTTTCTGTCTGTTTCAGTAACTCATCTCTGCCCGTGAAGTCTTCTTCTAGCAGTTTCAGGATCAGCTGCAATTCTTGTTGTGTTGGTTCCCGGCTTTCACCAGCAGGAGGCAAATGTTCTTTCATTCTTCAAAAAATATACTAATTCGTTTCTTGTTCACTTTCTAATTCTTCTGCTAATTCGTGCTCACGCTCAAGCCCGTGTTTCACTTCTTCGATCTGTCTTTCTTTCAGTCTAAGCTTGCGAGCTTTTTCTTCTTCTTCCTCCTCCTCTTCGAGTTGTTCTTCGTATGCCTCAATGGCGGCTTCCGGAAGATCGATTTCAGGAGAAAACTGAGCTTTCACATACTTGCGAAGAATAAATGCAAGCACGCTATTAAATACAACGCCAAAGATTGCGAATGATTTTAAATCTTCGAATACGTGCAAGGCATTGAACACGTCACCAATGATCGGAATTACATAAATAAGGGCAGGTAAAAACCGAGGATGGGCGGTACAAACTAAGCCAAAAGCCAGCGTCCAGAAACAACCAACGGAAAGAGAGGCAATGTACGGGTTCGCGTCATACTCCACATGGATCAGGCGAACCCGAACTCCACGAGTCCAGTGGTCGTACCCTCCGACCAAAAGACGCCAGAAAGGAATTAGAAAAATGAAGAAGGCTAATACATCTAATAGAAGGCTTTGCGAATAATGCATATGCATTGCGTATGATAATAGGTCTCGCACTATTTTCTCGCCCTTTCCCAAATTCCCCCGTTCCTGCATTGTGCCATATTCTTTTCCTTATGAAAAGCCAAATTCGGTCTCCGTCACAAGTCGGTTGAGTCGCGTCTGGGCAGATTGGCCGCGTTTCCGTGCTTACGCCAACGTCGGGCGCGACGGCAAAGGCAACTCTCTTGAATGTGGTGAAAGCAATATTCGGTAGCGACTAATGGCCTTTGACGTGCTTCGTCGTTGGATCCTCTACCGCCATCATCGGTTGCGTATCTCTGGTACCGAAAGCGGTGCGCTCGTCCACGGCATTCATTCGAGCAGTGTCGGCTGCGCCAATCGCAGTTGGATCTTCTACAGCCGCCATCGGTGCCGTATCTCTCGTTCCTAAATTGGAACGTGACGCGACCGTTCTCGGCTCTCTGCCCCGCATACGGTTGCCCGCTTTGGTTCCAATGAAGTGCGCTTCGCGTTCGTGGTTTGCTTTCATGTACTTTTGGTATTCGGTCAGATGCTCCTGCCAAGTTTCATTGCTTCTAGTTCGAATGGTGTCTATCAACTGTTGCTGAGCATGAGCGTCTGGCGTAACTGCGCCGTTGGTTTTGAACTCTGTCACCAAATCCTTGACGAATTGGGGCTGGTTATCTCCAAAGAGATGCTTCGAGAGCGTGCCGTTGTCTTCAGCCAATCTCTCAATCAAGTTCGCGGCACCGTTATCCCTACCAAGCTTGTCTAGCTCACTGTTAGCTACGCGAATATCAGCTTTGGCTCGGTCAAAATTCGCATCCAGCGGATGCATGTTCTTAAAGGCATCGGTGAGATCTTGCGCACGGAGAGCTTCATCAGGTGTGAGAGTTCGTCCGTTTCGCGCTTTGAGAACTTCGGCCATATGACTATCAGACAATTTTTGTCCGGTGCGTTCTTCGTATACCTCACGCAACTTGGTCATTTGCTCTGAGCTGGCCTTTTGTCCGATCTTGAGCTCATCGCTGATGTGTCGCAAGATCATATAATCCTGTTCGTTGTGAGTGAACTCGTGATAGATGGTATCAATCAGTTCACCGGGATCTTTGTTCGTCAACACACCAGCTCTATTCAGCTTGATTGTTCCATCCCGATACGAGCCCGATGCTTTATCCGCACCAGCCTCGAGTCTGCCATTTCCGTCAATTGTAATTTTGGTTCTGGGCAATCCATGAGCGTCAGCGAATTCGTCAACCATGTGCTGAATTTCACCTTCGCGTAAATCCAGTTCGTCTTTGAGATTCTTGGAACTATCAGCGTGCGCTTTGCGGGCTTCAATAAATTCATCAACCACTTTGAGTTTCTCAGGGTCATTCTGTACATGTTGGCGCATCTTGGTAGGGCTCATGATGTCCTTCTCGGGAACGCGACCCTCCATCTTTTTCATCACTTCTTTTTCGTAGCGCTCGGCGGCGTCCATTACTCGATCTTCAGTGAATTGATTCCACTCGGCGAGCGGTGTGAGGTTGTCCCACTTCTCTGTCACGTCGGCGGCTCCATCCACGAATTTGTCGATAGTATTAGCCTTAGCCATATCAAGTTTGCCGACGCGCTCGAGAAGAGCTTTCTGCTCCTGATCAGTCATTCCAGCTGCTCTAAATTTGAACGCGTCCAGAATTTCCTGATCGACCGCAGCGACTATAGAGTTATCGGGCACCAAAACTGCACTGCCGTCGGTATTGCGGCTGCGCACCGTCAGCGTATGTCCGGTGTCATCGATGTAGTAGTTACTGTCAGCGACTCGTTTGTATTCGGATGTCAGGTCATGTTCCGATACGGTTATGGGAGAACCTTCGGCCGCCTTCGTTCCACTTGGCCTCAAGAGAACTGTGTCGCCTTCGCGAGCCAAAATTTCAGCGCCCTGGTTTGCAACTGCTTTCTCACCACCGGCGATGCCACGGTAAACCTTTCCGCCGGCTCTGAATACGGCGCCAAAAGCAACCGTGCCACCAGCGCCGAAGGCTGCCGATACAAACGTTGTTTCCAACGTGTTCATCAAATTCTCAG
>JADMIO011064071.1_pt1 | contig 10089 bp, 4 predicted proteins | sample 8958161 | NCBI WGS metagenome assembly JADMIO01 (sample SAMN16585339, study PRJNA669376) | soil metagenome | isolation source: Crop rotation soil | place: USA: Cullars Rotation, Alabama | collected 2011
AATAACGGCCCCGAATTTACCAACACGGCACCGGAGCATAATACGGTATTGCCCTTTACAAGAAACGTAGTCGGCCCAATGGATTACACACCGGTAACTTTTACCAATTCTCAGTTTCCACATCTTACTTCTTACGGTCATGAGTTGGCCTTAAGTGTAGTTTTTGAATCAGGCTTACAACATTTTGCCGACCGTCCTGAAGGGTACTACACGTTGCCGGATGCAGCCAAAACATTCCTTAAAGAAGTGCCGAATGCCTGGGATGAAACCAAGTTGTTAGATGGCTATCCTGGTAAAGAAATAGTGCTGGCCCGGCGCAAAGGAAACGCCTGGTACATCGGTGGGATCAATGGTGAGCTGAGAGAGAAAAACAAGACCATTAAACTGGATTTTCTGCCAGATAATAAAAGCTATAAGCTTACGCTGATAGCCGATGGTATACATGATAAACAATTTGCAACGCAGTATCTAACGGTAGATAAGCAAAGTGTAGTGCCGGTTAAAATGCTGCGCCGTGGCGGGTTTGCTGCTGCTTTGGTTCCTTTAGATTAAAAGATTTTTATTAAGATTATTGAAAAGGTTTTCTAAGAAATTAATTATGACGTCATCTATATTTCATTCAATAAGAAAGAGCGTTCCACTCATTCTGCTTTCACTAACAGCAATTGTTGGGCAGGCGCAGAGTGTATTAAAACCAGGGATCGATTTTCCTGCGGGAATTGAGGATCCGGAAGTGCTGGCCATCAATAAAGAACCGCACCATGCTACCTTAATGCCGTATGCCAATTTGCAGGAAGCGTTAATGGCGAAACGCCATGCATCTTCCTTTGCACGTACGCTAAACGGAGCCTGGAAATTTAATTGGGTTCCCAGTCCTGAAAAACGGCCGGTTGACTTTTATAAAGCAGATTTTGATGTAACCAAATGGCCCGATATAACTGTTCCATCCAATTGGGAAGTGCAGGGATACGGCACACCGTTTTATCGCAATCTGGGCTATACAATCAGAAGAGATTTTCCGCACCTGATGAGTGAGCCGGAGAAAAGGTACACGGCTTATGTTGAGCGTAATCCTGTCGGTAGCTATCGTCGGGATTTTGACTTGCCCAGCCAATGGAATGGCAGAAGAATATTTGTAACGTTTGATGGTGTAGATGCAGGCTTTTTTTTATGGGTAAATGGCCAGAAAGTAGGGTACAGTGTCAATAGTCGTAATGCTGCCGAATTTGACCTAACTAGCTATGTAAAGCCCGGCAAAAACACAATAGCGGCAGAAGTGTATCAGTACACATCGGGCACCTGGCTGGAAGACCAGGATATGTGGCGGTTGCACGGCATCTTTAGAAACGTAACGCTGTGGAGTGCTCCGCAAACACACATCAGAGATTTCTTCGTTAAACAAGATCTGGATAAAAGCTATAAGGATGCAACGGTAGAAGTAATTGCTAAAATCAAAAACTACAGCGACAAACGTTCTGATGCAGAAACCATCACTGCTACGCTGTATGATAAAAGTGGAAAAGAAATTACGAAAGCAAATGTCAACGGGAGTGCTTTATCCGCAAAGCAGGAAAATGCTGTAACCATTAAGTTTCCGGTTGAAAACCCGGATAAGTGGACGGCAGAAACACCCAATTTATACACGTTGGTTTTAACCAGTGCTGGTGGAGAAATTTTATCTCAAAAAATAGGTTTTCGTAAAGTAGAAATTAAGGGCAGAGTATTTACGGTAAACGGTGTTCCGATTAAGTTGAAAGGTGTCAACCGCCACGAACATTGGTCGGATGTAGGTCATGCGGTTACTGAGGAGCAAATGATCAGGGATTTGGAAGTGATTAAACAAGGCAATTGTAATCACATTCGTACCTGCCATTATTCCGATGATCCACGGTGGTACGAGTTGTGCGATGAATGGGGCATCTGGTTGGTGGCTGAGGCCAATATGGAGTATCATGGTTACGACCGCAAGTTTGATGAAGAGCCTACCATAAAAGCCGCTATTGTTGACCGCAACGTGGCCAATGTAGAAAATTTTAAAAATCATCCTTCGGTAATCATTTGGTCGTTGGGTAATGAAGGCGGTATTGGCGGCACTAATGTTGGCGCTGCTCTTACAGCCGTAAAAGCAATCGATTCATCCCGCCCTGTGCATTATGAGCGTTATGGTGCCGGCAGAAATAACCCGGCCGATCTGGATGGAAGAATGTACGGAACTGCCGATGATTACATCAGAATGGCACAGAATAAAGAACTGACCAAACCATTGTACATCTGTGAGTTTGTACATGCCATGTTTAACTCCATGGGTTCATTAGATGAGTATTCGGTAGCATTTGATAATAACCCCGAAATACTGGGCGGTGCTATATGGGAGTTTCAGGACCAGGGACTTTGGAACCGGCGTGATCCTAAACATCCGATTCTGGCCTACGGTGGTGGCTTTGGCGAATTTCCCAACGATCATTACTTTATCCATAAAGGCGTAGTGGCATGGGATAGAAAAACCGTAAAGCCGCATTACCCCGAAATGAAGAAAGCTTTTCAATGGATTAGCACTAACCTTACAGATGCCATCAGCGGTGCAATACGTATTAAAAATAAATTTCAGTTTATTTCTTTGGAAGGTGTTGACGGAGCATGGAGCTTAGCTGAAAATGGTATCGAAATAAGCAAGGGCAGTTTTGTAGTTCCCCGTATTGGGCCGTTGAGAGAAGGCGGGCCTTTATTCCTTACAAAATAGATAACCCAAAGCCTGGGGCCGAGTATTTTCTGCGGGTATCGTACACACAAAAAGGTAAAAGCTTATGGGCTGATAATGGGTACGAAGTCGCCTGGGATCAGTTCAAAATACCTGTTAATACACAGGCTATTGTTGAAGCTAAAACGAACCTTCCGGTTACCCTAACTCAAACCCCGCAGCTCATAAAGGTTGCTGGCAGCGGCTTTACAGTAAGCTTCGATAAAAAGACCGGTATGATGAGCGGCCTGCAAAAAGGCAATATGGATGTGCTATCTACCAACGGTGGCCCCAGGTTGCAACTATGGCGTGCTGCCCACCGCAACGACGATATGTGGGTGTATGATATGTGGGAAAAGTATGGCGTCAATAATCTGCAGGATTCGCTGGTTGAAATAAAAGCACAGGCAGTTGATAAGTCTTCTGTAAAAGTGATTTCAACGATTAGAGGCAAAGGGAAATTAGGTTTTAGTGTTTACCATACGGCCACTTATCTTATAAAAGGCGACGGCACCATAAACGTTGATAACGACCTGCAATTTGTAGGCATGCGGATTAACCTAGGTCGCATTGGCGTACGCATGTTGCTCAATAAAAACCTTGACCAGATGCAGTACTTTGGTCGTGGGCCATACGAGAATTACAACGATCGCAAAAGCGCTGCTGATGTAGGTATTTACACGTTAGGAGTGAACGAGCAGTACGAGTACGAAAAGCCTATGGAAAGAGGCAACCATGAAGAAGTAAGATGGGCAAAATTGATGGGTAATAATATGCCGCAGCTAATGGTAAAAGCGGATGCTAACCTAATGCAGGTAGCGGCACTGCCACACACCGATGAACAGATGCATCCGGTGGAATATAAAATAGATTTGCCCCAGAGTACATCAACCGTTTTTTGTTTGTCAACAAAGACGTTGGGTGTAGGCTCAGCTAGTTGCGGACCTCGTCCATTAGATAGATTTCAGGTGTGGGCCGATAACACCAAATTCAGCTATACTTTACAGCTTAGTTCGAAATAAAAAGGATGATCTTTTATAAATGAAAGTGTGATCCAGTAACAGTTAATAAAGGAAAGCGATTATTTATAATGATCGAAAAATTTTAAATGTCATTCAATTGGTAAACAACAATATGAAGAGAATCCTAAGCTTAATAATAGTACTGCTGCCAACCATACTATTTAGTCAAACATATGTAAAGTACACTTCGCAAAAAGACCGGCTTTCTATAGAATTATCTGAAGGCGTGATGAATATCATTCCGCTGTCGGAAAAGGCCATCAGAGTACAGTGGAGCAAAGGCATGCAGGAAGAACAGGAGTTTGTATTAGTCAATAAATTACCTGTTCCTGCATTTAAAATTTTAGAAGCAGGAAACAAGCTAAAACTGAGTACAACCGCCATCACTGTATCCTTCGATACACAAACAGGTGCAATTGATTACAGTGATAATAAAGGGAAAGTCTTTTTAAGTGAAAAAGCGGGAAGCAGAAAGCTACAACCAGATTCTATTGGCGGACAGGCCTGCTTTGTAGCAGAACAGAGTTTCGATTCACCGAATGATGAACACCTGTTTGGTTTAGGGCAGTTTCAGGATGGCCATTACAACCTGCGAAACATTACCCGAAAACTAACACAAGTTAATACGCAAATTGCTATTCCTTTTCTGTACTCCAGCCGTGGCTATGGTATTCTATGGCATCAATACGGGCTTACAGAATTTAATCCCTCAGATAACCTCATAACACTCACAAAAAAAGACACCGCCTCAGGCGAAGGCGGTACTGTAGAAGTAACAACAACTTCGGGTACACAAAGAGTAAATCGCCAACAGGCACTTTACACCGGCAAAGTGAATGTACCTAAAGATGGCGACTACACGATGATGCTAGATTTGGGCAACATGGAAAGCCGTCATTTGCTGGTAATTGATGGCACTCCTTACATCGACCAATCTAATCAGTGGCTACCGCCTGCTGCAAGCAAAATTGTTAGCTTAAAGGCCGGAGAGCATACCGTACAAGTGCTTTGTAAATCGACCAATACACCCAGGCTAACCTGGAAGCCCGTTGGCAATGAAACGATGCTACGTTCGGTAAATGCAAAGTCGTTGGACTACGTAGTGTTTTACGGGAAAAATGCTGACGATGTAATTGCCAACTATCGGAATCTTTCAGGCAACGTCCCCATGCTGCCATTATGGGCTTATGGTTTTTGGCAATGCCGGGAACGTTATACGTCGGGCAATCATCTGGTGCAAACAATAGAAGAATTTAGAAAAAGAAATTTACCCGTAGATGTAATTGTGCAGGACTGGCAATATTGGGGCAAATACGGTTGGGGCGTTCCAAAGTTTGATGAAGCAAATTATCCGGAACCAGAAAAATTTATCCAGAAACTGCATGATTTAAATGCCCGTTTCTCCGTTTCTGTTTGGGAAAATTTGGATAAAAAATCTGAAGTAGCTAAGCCATATATCGATCAGAATTTGTACATAAATGGTAGCCCCTGGATTGACATTTATAATCCTGCTACCAGAACAACCCACTGGAATGCACTCAATACAAATCTGTTCAGCAAAGGCGTTGATTCATGGTGGATGGATGCTACTGAACCGGAGAATGACGCCCTTACTGGAAAGCAAACTTTCTTCGGCCGGGGTGATTTTTATCGGCTTACTTATCCCTTGTTTGTTAGCCAGGCAGTGTACGACGGGCAGCGGGCAACTAACCCCGCTAAACGGGTAGCCATTCTTACTCGTTCTGCCTATCCGGGACAGCAGCGCTACGGCACCATCAATTGGAGTGGCGATATAGGTTGGAATTGGGATACGTATAAGCGGCAAATTGTTGCTGGTCTTAATTACAACCTCACTGGTATGCCTTATTGGACTACTGATATTGGTGGTTTTTTTAGACCCGGACGTGGCCAATATACTGACGCGAAATATCATGATATTTTAACTCGTTGGTTTCAGTGGGGAGCGTTCAATCCCATCTTCCGTATACACGGTTACCAAACAGAAACAGAGCCGTGGAAATATGGGGATACCGTGATGAACAACATGCGTATCATGATGAATCTTCGTTACCGTTTGATGCCTTATATCTATTCCGAAGGGTGGAATGTTTCTAAAAACGGATCAACAATGATGCGGCCGCTGGTAATGGATTTCCAAAAAGATACACAAGCTATTAATCAGGCTTACCAATACATGTTTGGTAGCTCTTTCTTGGTGGCGCCTGTAACCGAACCGGGTGTTACAGAGTGGAGTGTGTACTTACCTAAATCTACTGCGTGGTACGACCTATGGACAGGCAAACGCTTTACTGGCGGACAAACTGTAAAAGCCGCAGCGCCTCAGGATAAAATTCCTGTTTTTGTAAAGACGGGTTCTATTGTTCCAATGGGGCCAGCTGTACAGTACGCCGAAGAAAAGAAATGGGATAATCTTGAAATACGCATTTACCCCGGAGCAAATGGGCAGTTCGTTTTGTATGAAGATGAGAACGATAGTTACAACTACGAGAAAGGTGCTTATTCTACCATCACTTTTAACTGGAACGATGCTGCAAAAACGCTGACCATTAGTGATAGAAAAGGAACTTTCACTGGAATGCTTGCTGGCAGAAAGTTCAATGTGACGATAGTTGGTTCAGGGAAAAGTGCCGGAGATAATTTGAATGCACAAACAGGTAAATCAACAACCTATACTGGTAAAAAAACGATCATCAAACTGTAAGAATGAATCGCAGAAAAAACGATTCAAACAGAAGTGATTTTAATAATCAAGTAATTCGATAACTAAATAAAATGAAGATGAATTTATATAAGCGAGTACTGTATTCCGGATGCCTGGCGTTGGGTATTGGGATATTGACACCCGGAATTGCTCAGGATAAATTATATCCAAATGAGTTTCCGCTAAGTGATGTGACGTTGCTGGACGGCCCTTTCAAAAAAGCCCGTGATTTAAATATCAGTGTTCTGTTGAAGTATGATGTCGACCGCTTTATGGCACCTTATCGCAAAGAAGCTGGCCTTACTCCCAAAGCCAAAACGTATCCCAACTGGGATGGGCTGGATGGGCACGTAGGCGGACATTACCTCTCAGCATTGGCTATGAATTATGCCGCTACTGGCGATGCTGAATGTAAGAAGCGGATGGAGTACATGATTGCCGAACTCAAGGCTTGTGAAGAGGCCAATAAGGTCAACAATGCTGACTGGGGTGTAGGATATGTTGGTGGTTTTCCTAACAGCAAAGGGTTATGGTCCACCTTTAAAAAAGGCGATTTCAAAATTTACAATTCAGCCTGGGCACCGTTTTACAACCTGCATAAAATGTACGCTGGCCTGCGGGATGCCTGGCTATACACTGGCAATGAGGAAGCTAAAACTTTGTTCCTAAAATTCTGTGACTGGGGAATAGACATCATTGCTGGTTTATCTGATGAACAAATGCAGCAAATACTAAATATGGAGCATGGAGGCATGGATGAAATGTTTGCCGATGCATTCCAGATGACCAGTGATAAAAAATACTTGGTAGCTGCCAAGCGATATTCTCACAAGCAAGTGCTTGACCCAGCATCTCAAGGCGTTGATAATTTGGATAACAAACATGCTAATACACAGATACCAAAGTTTGTTGGTTTCGAAAGAATTGCAGAGGTAAGTGGAGACGAAAAATTTGGTAAAGCCGGTAGCTTTTTCTGGCAAACGGTGGTTGATAATCGTACGCTTGCATTTGGTGGAAATAGCAGGAGAGAACACTTTCCAACCAAAGCTGCCAGCACAGATTATATCAACGATGTAGATGGTCCGGAAACCTGCAATTCCAACAACATGCTGAAGCTTACGGAAGATTTATTTAGAATGGCTCCGTCTGCTAAATATGCAGATTACTACGAGAAAACGATCTTCAATCATATCCTTTCTTCTCAACATCCTGAGCATGGTGGCTATGTGTATTTTACACCGGCTCGTCCTCGTCACTATAGGGTTTACTCGGCACCAAATGAAGCTATGTGGTGTTGTGTGGGTACCGGTATGGAGAACCATGGCAAATACAATCAATTCATTTACACCCATACCAACGATTCGCTTTTCCTCAATCTTTTTATTTCCTCTGAGCTTAACTGGAAGGATAAAAAAATAAAAATAAAACAGGAAACAAATTTCCCCTTTGAAGAGCAAACTAAGCTGACTATAACCGATGGAGCTGGCAACTTTAAGCTGATGGTTCGGTATCCGGAATGGGTAAAGGATGGAGCACTGAAGATTACGGTAAATAATCAAAACATTGCCTACACATCGCACCCATCTTCCTACATCAGTATCAATAGAAAATGGAAGAAAGGCGATGTGGTAAAAGTGATTTTACCTATGCACAATACGGTTGAGCATTTACCAAATGTGCCACAGTATATAGCCTTTATGCACGGCCCTATTATGTTAGGCGCAAAGACCGGTACTGAAAATATGAAAGGGATTATTGCCGATGATAGCCGCTTTGGGCAGTATGCCGGCGGAGAAAAACTGCCTGTAAACAAAGCACCCATGCTGGTCGACGATAACCTGCAAATGATAGCCGATAAAATGCAACCGGTAGCAGGGCAACCACTGCATTTTAAACTGGCTGTAAAAATGGAAAACCCCATACAGGCTGATTTAGAACCTTTCTACCAAATACATGATTCAAGGTACATGATGTATTGGCTTGCGCTTACCAACGCTGGTTATAAAACGTATGTTGATTCCTTATCAAACATGGAAAAGGCAAAAATTGCATTGGAAAAACGTACGGTTGATTATGTGGCAACGGGTGAGCAGCAACCGGAAACAGACCATAAAATGCAGAACGATAAATCAGGTAGAGGAAATACGGAAGGTGTCTTTTATCGGGATGCTCGTGGTGGTGGCTTTTTCAGTTATGAAATGGCAACCAATTCAGAAACCAATCTGAGTTTATTTGTTCGCTACTGGGGTGCAGAATGGAATAGCCGCAAGTTTGATATTTACATAGATGATGAAAAATTAGTATCAGAAGATAACACCGGTAAATGGAATGAATCCAAATTTAAAGATGTGACTTACGCTATACCCGAATCAATGGTAAAAGGGAAGAAATACATTCGGGTTAAGTTTCAGGCGGTGCAGGGCAGTACAGCTGGTGGGGTTTATACGGTAAGAGTTGTAAAACCAGCAGTGAGCGAGTAATCACAATTTTTTCCTTCGTAAAAATCGATTAATGAAATTTAAGAAAACAGTTACCTGTTTACTCGCAATATTGAGTGCGTCCAGTATTTCGCTGGCACAAAATCCAGTGATTCAAACGCATTTTTCACCAGACCCGGCACCGGTTGTATACAATGGAAAAATGTATGTGTACACCGGCGATGATATACCGGGTACGCCTTTTTACTACATGACTAAGTGGAGGGTGTTTTCTTCTGAGGATATGGTAAACTGGACCGATTATGGTTCGCCCATCGCATTGGAGTCATTTACCTGGGCCCGTGATAGGGCATGGGCTTCACAATGTATTGAGCGAAACGGCAAATTTTATTGGTACATCTGTGCCCAAACCACTGACAATAATATGGGCGTTGGTGTGGCCGTTTCTAATAGCCCGACAGGCCCGTTTAAAGATGCTCTTGGCAAACCATTGATAGCCACTAAAAACTGGTCGAACATAGACCCAACGGTTGCTATAGATGATGATGGGCAGGCATATATGTATTGGGGAAATGCGAATTGCTATTACGTAAAACTCAATGCGGATATGATTTCTTATTCCGGCGAAATTGTAGAGATTCCGCAGACTATGGAAACGTTTGGCGGCATCCGGCGTCCACGAAATAATAATGCCGGGGCTAATAATTTAGATACCACTTACAAAGCCAATAAGGATATGTATGTGGAAGGCCCCTGGTTTTACAAACGTAATAGTAAATATTACCTCATGTTTGCCGGTATGGGCAAAGGCGGCGAAAGCTTATCTTATTCCATGAGCAATAGCCCTACCGGCCCCTGGCAGTATAAGGGAAATATGATGACGGGGCAGGCTACCAATAGTTTCACTAATCATGGTGGCGTTATTGATTACAAAGGGAAGTCTTACCTTTTTTATCACACTGGTTTATTGCCTAACGGCGGTAGTTATGGGCGTGCTACTGCTATTGAAGAATTTAAATACAATGCCAACGGAACCATTCCTGCCATCAACATGAGCAAGGAAGGCGTTCAGCCAGTTGGGACATTAAATCCATACAAACGTACTGAAGCAGAAACTGCCGCCTGGTCGGAAAAATGCAGCATTACCCAAAATGAAAAAACCGGTGTTTT
>JADMIO011827360.1_pt1 | contig 10089 bp, 10 predicted proteins | sample 8958161 | NCBI WGS metagenome assembly JADMIO01 (sample SAMN16585339, study PRJNA669376) | soil metagenome | isolation source: Crop rotation soil | place: USA: Cullars Rotation, Alabama | collected 2011
GGCTGTCGCTGGCGCCGGCGGGCACGCTGGTCGCCGCCCAGGACGTCATGGGGCAGCCCTACCCCGGCGGCGTGGAGCGCACCGCGTGGTTCGACCTCCCCGCCGGCCGCGCCATGGTCGACACCGTGAACACCTGCGTCCTCGCCGTCGACGGCGCGCACCGCGAGCTGCTCGCCGCCTGGCAGCGGTTGCTCCACGGCGAGCGCTACCTCGCCGAGCAGCGGAAGCCCTGGTACCAGCGCTCCTCGCTGGGCTTCGGCGATCAGGACGCGCTCACCGCGCTGCTCGGCGCGCGCGACTTCGCGCATGTCCCGGTCCACTGGCTGGCCCGCGGCACCGACGTCGCCCAGTGCCATCCTCCCATCGGCTACAACCTCCACGAGCGGCTGCGCAACCTCGCCCGCGGCCACACGCCGCCCTTCTTCCACTGCCAGGGCGCCAAGCTGTGGGACATCACCGGCCCGCGCTCGATGCACCTCGATCTCTCGCCTTACACCCTCGCGCTCGCCGACTACCGGCGCGCGGTCCCGGCGGCGGCACGCTTCGGCACCGCGGATCACACCATCGCCCGGATCTTGCGGGCGATCTTCGACGACGAGCCGACCCTCACCGGGCTGCCGCTGGCGGCCTGGATCGAGCTGCGTCACTGGCCGCTCCTGCGGACCTGGCTCAGCCGGCGGCGCGGCGATCGGACGTGGATCTTCCGCGTCGGTTAGGCGAGGGCCTTCTCGAGCTCGGTCTCCAGCTCGCCGAGCGCGGTCATCGCCGCGACGACGTCGCCGTCGGTGGGGTGTTCGGCGACCGCCGCCGACAGGGCCCGGTAGGCCACCAGATCGTCCTCGGCGCGGCCGCGAAGCGTGTCGCTCATCCCCTTGAAATGATTGTAGAACCGGCGCAGCTCGTCGCCCTTGCGCGGGGCCGCGACGCGCGGGAGCTTCCCCTCGTTCATGGCGTCGATCGCGGCGGCCACGCGGTGCAGCGGCCCGGCGACCTTGTGCGAGAGGATGACGACGAACAGCGAGACCAGCGCGATGCCGGCGGCGCAGACGCCGGCCATGAGCGCGAGCAGCTCCACGTCGGAGCCGGCGACGTGGCCGAGGATGTCGGCCTTCTGCGCGTCGTCCATGAACTTCGCGCTCTCCAGGCTGTGGGCGATGGCGCGCGAGGCGTCCAGGCGCTGCTGCCAGATGAGCCAGCCGAGCAGCGCCGAGAGCAGCGCCGCGAGGACCACGACGACGCCCACGTGGCGCAGCTGCAGCCGCGGATTCACCAGGAGATTCCGGATGTTGCGGCGGTGCTCAGCCAAACAGCACCTCCTTCTTCTTGGCCCGCTCACGGAGCGCCTCGAGCTGGCGGGCGAGCTCCGGCGAGCGCGAGGCCAGCCCGGCCTTCTCGATGGCGGTGATGACCCCGCGCAGCACCGACAGCTCGCGGAACTGGCGCTCGCGCAGCTTGTTGTAGGCCTCCTTGAAGGCGGCGTGGAGATCGACGAGCTGGTCGTGCTTGCGCAGCGCCGTCAGCTCGGTGAACGAGCCGTCGACGACGCGATCGCAGTGGTAGGCGATCTTGTGGAGCGGCCCGGCGACCCGGTGGGTCATCTTGATGCCGTAAGCCGCCAGGCCGAGGGTGATGGCGACGCCGACGCCGGCGAGGATCCAGGTGAGGAGCTCGCGCCGGTGGACCAGCTCGGCGACGGTGGCGTCGAACTCGGCGCCCATCGTTACGTTGGTCTGCACGTTCTGGATCGCCGTCTGGGTGGCGATGTCGGCCTCCTTGAGGACCAGCCAGCCGAGGCCGGTCATGAACGCCATGCAGACGACGACCAGGAACAGCGTGAAGGCGAGCTGGTAGTTCCGATCGAGGACGAGGTTGCGGAGCTGTCGACGCGACCTGGCCATCAGCGACCTCCTCCCCTGGCGGTGACCGCGGGCGCGATCTGCGTGGTCATGAGGTCGTCGAGCACGGCGCGCACGCAGTCGAGCTTGGCCTGGTTGATCGAGACCTCCGACGAGCCGGTCTCGACCTCGGCGTTCCCCTTGGAGAACGCGAAGATGCTCTTCTGCGGATAGGTCGCCACGAAGACCGAGATATAGCAGGCGACCCGCGTCGGCCGGCCGGGTTTCACGTGCAGCTCCGAGAGGCTGGCGTCGACGTAGAAACCCTGCACCCCCGCCCGCTTCAGATCGGCCTCGCCGGGCTCACCCTGACCCCAATCGGTGAAGATGCCCGCCGGCGACTTCGCCAGCGCTTCCGACATCATGCGCCGCATGGCCGCGAGCAGATCGGCGCCGCCGACGTGGGTCGGATCGGCGAGCGGCCCGAGCTGCACGAAGATGCGGCCACGCCGCGGCGGAGGCGTCGGCTGCGGCCCCGGGATCGCGCGCACGAAGCCGAGGGCGCGGGAGGCCTGCACGCGCACGCCGGGGTCGGGATCGCTCTTCGCGGCGTGGTCGAGCGCCATGGCGACCCGGGTGCGCAGCTCGATGCTGACCTGCGCGTCGACGAGCGCGCCGAGGGCCGAGGCCGAGACCCCGCGGACGGCCCGGTCGGAGTCGGAGAGGCCGTCGACCAGCGCGGGAATCGCGCGTCGATCCGCGAGCTTGCCGAGGTTGATGGCGGCCGACAGGCGGACCTTGTAGTCGCCGTCGCTGCGCAGCCGCATCATCAGGTCATCGACGGTGTCGGCGTGGGCGACCGACAGGCAGGCGATCCAGAGGGTGATGAGGAGGATCGCACTGCGCATCGGGCTCGCCGTATCTTATCGGCCGATCAGCCTTTCAGGTAGACCCTTGCGAGCTCGACGTAGTGCACGGCGGAGAGATCGATCCACGCCAGCTCCTCGTGCGAGAGGTCGCGCTTGGGGCGCGCGGGAGCGCCGACCGCGAGGGTGCCGGGCGGGATCTTCACGCCCGGGGTCACCAGCGCGCCGGCGCCGACGATGCAGCGCTCGCCGACCTCGGCGGAGTCGAGGATGATCGAGCCCATCCCGATGATGCAGCGGTCGCCGATCGTGCAGCCGTGCAGGGTCACCCCGTGGCCGATGGTCACCTTGTTGCCGACCAGCGTCGCGTTGCGGCCGTGGGTCACGTGGACGACGGCGTTGTCCTGGATCGACGTCTCGTCGCCGATGCGGATGTGGAAGACGTCCCCGCGGAGGACGGCGCCGTACCAGATCGAGGAGCGGGCACCGACGATGACGTCGCCCACCAGCGCGGCGCTCTCGGCGAGGAAGGTCTCCTCGCCGATCTGCGGCGTCTTGTCGTTGAATTTACGGATATAAGCCATCTGTAGCCCGGATTATGCACGCAATCGACTGCTGCGGCTGCGCCTGCCGGGGACCTCGCCGCGTACCTCCTCGCTGCTCGCGCGCGTGCTTCAGCACGCTGGCGCTGCGCGACTGCGGGGGTGCGCGGCGATCTCCCTCGGCAGTCGCAGCCTCGCGACGTAGATCGCGTGCATAATCCGGGCTTGGCGAGCTTACATCTTCCACTTGCTCGCGGCCGGCATCTCCTGGAGGCGCGACGGGGCGGGCTCGCGCAGCTGCGCGGAAGTCCCGAAATTGCACAGCTTCTCGTCGACGAAGATGGGGGCGTGGGCGCGGAGGGCGAGGGCGACGGCGTCGGAGGGGCGGGCGTCGACGGTGCGGGCGACACCGTCGGGCTGGCGCAGGAAGAGGCGCGCCGAGAGCATGCCGCGCCGCTGCTGGCCGGGGAGAGCGTGGATCTCGATGCGCTCGAGCTCGATGGCCCACAGGCCGAGGATGGTCTTCATCAGGTCGTGGGTCATCGGGCGGTCGAGCCGGACCTCGGCCAGCTCGGCCGCGATCGCAGGTGCCTCGTTTTGCCCGATCCCGAAACTGAGCGACCTTCCGTTCCCGTCAGCCAACCGGAGGGTGGGAAGATTCGTGAAAGGATCGACCGTCAGCGAGGCGACCTTCAATTCCACGAGCATTTCTTCAGCACTCCCTGTGACGTCAGCAGACGGACCAAAGTCTAAGCGGGGGTCAGGTGTCGGTCAAGCAAGCGGGCGATTTCTTTGGTCTTATAGAATCAGGTCGTCGACAACCTTACGTAATGATTCGAGGTTGTACGCCACGACCACGCGGTCGCAGTGGGGCTCGTAGTCGCGCATCGCGCTGTCGCCGAAGCCCCAGGCGCCCGGTCGCTCGGGGTTCATCCAGAGGACGCGCTTGGCTCGCTGGCGGATCTCGGAGAGGCGCTCGGCGTTGGGCGGGTTGTAGTTGTTGCGCGCGTCGCCGATGACCAGGACGGTGGTGCGCGAGGTCACCGCGTCGAGGTGGCGGGTGGCGAAGATCTCCAGCGCCCGTCCGTAGTTGGAGTTCGACTGCACGCTGATCACCGCCCCGCCGTAGGCCAGGTCGACGGCGCGCTCGATCTCGTAGCTGGCGAACAGCCCGGTCACCTCGCCGAGGTCGGAGACGAAGACGAACGAGCGCACGCGATCGAACTGGTCCTGGAGCATGTAGACCAGCTCGAGCATGAAGCGGGCGACGTGCTTCACGCTGTCGGAGACGTCGCACAGGATCACCAGGCGCGGCCGGTCCTTGCGACGGTGACGGAGCCGGAGTCGGAACGGCAACCCGCCGGTGGCGAAGGAGCGACGCAGGGTCGCGCGCACGTCGAGGCGGCCGCGCTTGCGCACCTTCCGGCGCAGCGAGGCCTGTGTACGAAGCTTGCGCGCCAGCCGGACGACCTCGGCGCGCAGGCGGCGGATCTCGTCCTCGCCGAGCTGGGCGAACGGCTTCTCGGCCAGGGTGCGCAGCCGGAGGTCGTCGAGAAGATCGCGGTTTTGCTTGTGGAACTCGTCGTGGACGTGCTGCCGGATGGCCGAGCGGAGCTGCGAGAAGCGGGCGGCGATGGCGGCCGCCAACGCGTCGGCGAGCGCGCCGCCGAGGGCGTCCCGGAACTGGCGCAGCATGAGCTCGAGCTGCTTCTCGGACTCGCTCACGCCGAGCGCGCCGAGGAGGCGGTGGGTGTGATAGCCGATGTGGAGCGGCGACACGACCCGCGAGCCGTCGAAGGCGACGCCGGCGGCGCGCAGCAGCGAGACGACGTCGGGGTTCGACATGCCGAGGCCGGCGCGGGCGACGGCGGAGAGCTGGTCGGCGTGCTCGGCGAGCAACTCGAGGACGCGGGCGATGTCGGCGTCGGACAGGCCGAGCTCGGCGAGGGTCTCGGTGAGTGGCGCGCCCTCGAGGCCGCGCGCCAGGTCGCCGCCGCGCAGGAAGAAGAGCGCGAACAGATCGTGGAAGGCGTTGAGATCACCGGGTTTCTTGACCAGGGTCGCGGCCAGGGCGGCGCGCAGGTCGTCGGGGCGGTCGAGGCCGACGGCGAGGACGGCGCGGACGGCGTCGGTGGCCTCGGAGACCGAGACGCGCACCTGGTTCTTGCGCAGGAGGCCGAAGAATTGCTCGAGCCTATCGAGCATTGTCGAGGAGCGGCTTGAACGCCGCCTCGATGGCGTCGAGGCTGTCACCGGCGCCGACCTCGACGGCCCGGACGGTGCCCTTGGAGTCGATCACGATGAAGGTCGGCACCGCCGGGACGAGGTAGGCGGTCATGGCCACACCGCCGCCGTGGACGAGCGGATAGGCGACGTGGTGCGCGGCGGCGTGCTTCATGACCGTGTCGTGGTTCTCATCGGTGATTCCGAGGACGCGCAGGCCGCGCGCGCCGTACTCGGTCTGCCAGCGCTCCAGCCTCGGGATGCTGGCGGTGCACGGCCCGCACCAGGTGGCGAAGAACTCGATGACGATGACGTGGCCGGTGAGCTGGTAGAGCTCCGTCGGCTGACCGCCCGCAGCGTCGGAGATCTCGAGCGGCGGCGCCGGACGACCGAGGAGCGCCTGGCGCATGATCTCGAGCATCTCGGGACGGGGCACGAGCGGCAGATCGACGGTGCGGGTCTGGCCGGCGCGGGTGAGCGTCAGGGTGACGTGCTCGCCGACGCCCTTCTGCTGGACGTGGTTGATGAGGTCGCCGGCGGCGGTCATGGCGAGTCCGTCGGCGGTGACGATGACGTCGCCGGCGAGGAGCCCGGCGCGCGCGGATGGGGAGTCGGGGATGACCTGCTTCACCAGCACGCCGCCCTGGGTGCGGGTGATCTCGAGGCCGATCCAGGGGGTGGCGGCGGGCGCCGCGTGGACCGGCGACGCGAGCAGGAGCAGGAGAGCGAGGACGCGGAACATCAGGCGACGAGTCTAGCAGTAGCCGTTGGCGCGAAACCAGGCGACGGACTTCTCGATGCTGGTGCGCAGCGGCGTGACCGGCAGGCCGAGCTCGCGGACGGCCTTGCTGTTTTCGTAAAAGGTGTTGCGATTCGACCACATGGCCGCCTTGTAGGTGATCAGCGGCGGCTTGTGCGAGACCCGGTCGGCGTACTGCTCCATGAGCCAGCCGGCGGCCTCGACGGCGCGGCGCGGGAGCCGCAGGCGGGGGCGGCGCACCGCGGCGACCTCGGCGACCAGGCGGTAGAAGTCGGCGTAGGTCACGTTGTGGCCGCCCAGGATGTAGCGCTCGCCGACGCGGCCGCGCTCCTCGGCGAGCAGGTGGCCGGCGGCCACGTCGTCGACGTCGATGCAGTTGAAGCCGCCCGACATGTAGCCCGGGACCTTCCCCTCGAGGGCGCGGAGGACGAACTGGCCGGTCGGCGTCGGGCCGAGGTCGCGCTCGCCGAACGGGAACGCGGGGTTCACGGCGACGAGCGGGAGGCCCTCGGCGGCGAAGCGGAGGGCGTCGCGCTCGGAGAGCCACTTCGAGCGGATGTAGGCGTTGGCCTCGTTCCAAAGGTTGAAGCGGACGGTCTCGTCGGCGGGCGCGTCGTCGGGGCGGCGGCCGACGGCGGCGATCGAGCTGGTGTAGACGACACGGCGCAGGTTGGCCTTGAACGCCGCCCACAGGACGGTCTTGGTCCCCTCGACGTTGACCTCGTAGATGAGCGACGGCTGGGGGAGCCAGAGGCGATAGATCGCGGCGAGGTGGTAGAGGGCGTCGCAGCCCTGCAGGGCGGCGGCGATGCGCGAGCGGTCCTGCACGTCGCCGGTGACGGTCTCGACGTCGAGGCCGGCGAGGTTGCGGGGATCGGCGCCAGGCTCGACGTAGCAGCGGACCTCGCGGTTCTTCGCGAGGAGCGCGCGGACGACGGCGGAGCCGATGAAGCCGGAGGCGCCGGTGACCAGGGTCTTCATGGCGGTGCAGGGTACACGAGGCGTTTCCTGGGCGGAAACCTTGGTGAACCCTGGCGGGAAACACCGCGGAGAGGAGCCGGACGGCACACCGACGGCGAGGGTCGCACGCCGTGGGTGGCACGCGCCCTGCACACATGCGCCCACATGAAGGGCGCGTTCAGCTATACGTCGGTCGCAATCGCGGGGCTCTTGCTCCTGCTCAGGATCGTCCTGTGGGCGTCGAGACCGGCGGCACCCACGCTCTATATCCCAGAGAGTGTGGTGAACGATTTCCGCGACCACGCACCGGCCGTCGTACCGAGCCCGCCTGCCGACAGCATCCGCGACTTCGCCGACCTCCTCATCGTGGCGCTCGCGCAGGCCAACTTCCGGCACCAGCTGCGCTGGGACGCCGGCAGCGCCACCATCCTCGTCGATGGCCAACCCGACATCGGTGTCGCGGACATGTACTTCGCATGGCGCGCGGCAGATCCGGAGGACCGCCGGAAGCTCCTCGAGGAGGACGTGCGCGGGGTGATGCTGAACGCGCGCGGCTGGTGGGAGCTCGACGAGGTGCGCGGCTTGCTCCTGCCGATGGTCCGGACCCAGGAGCGCTTTGCCCAGGTGAAGGCGCACGGGACGCCGTTCGGCGACGGGCTGAAGCTCGGCGTGGTGATCAACTTTCCCGACTCGATGGTGTACATCGGCGACCCGACGCTGACGCGGTGGAAGACGGACTTCGCGACGGTTTCGCGGATCGCCCTCGGCAACCTCCGCCAGCGCTCACCGCGGCCGTTCCAGGAGGTGCTGCCCGGCCTCTGGGAATCCCGCTTCCACGATCACCACGACGAAGCGCGGATCCTGCTCGTCGAGGAGATCGAGGGACTGAAGCTGAAGGGGGGCGCGGTCGCGATGATCCCCAACCGCGACACCCTGCTGCTCGCCGGCCGCGACGACGCGCAGGCGCTGCTCGCGCTCGCCTACACCGCGGAGAACGCGGTGGCGGGCGTCCCGAGCCCGATCAGCATGACCCCGCTCTGCCTGGAGAGACATGAATGGAAGCCGTGTCTCCCCGCCGCCAGCGCCGAGGTTCGCGAGCGATTCTGGGCGATCCGGATCGTCGCGAGAGCCATGGCACCAATGTAGGATATTTGCATTCATGTAGGGCTTTGCCTACAATGTACGCCATGAGAGCAGCGACCAGCCCGCGTCCGCACGAGCTCCGGCAATCTCTTCGATTCGACAAGGTTTTCGAGGTGGCGATCTCCACAGCGGAGTTAGGGGAGATCTCCGCGATCGCCCGGAACATCTCGGCCGGCGGGATGCTCATCGAGACGCCGTCGCCGATGGCGCTGGGGACGCTGGTGAACATCCGGTTCCAGATGCCGGACAGCGACGGCAGCATCGTCGCGGTCGGCGAGGTGAAGCATCAGTACGTCTTCAACTTCGCCATCGACGGGCAGCTGAAGCAGGCGCGCGGGATGGGGGTGAAGTTCGTCGAGTTCCTCGAGGATCCGCAGGAGCCGGGAAAGCGCTCGTACATGCGCACGTTGCACTGACTCCCCCCCGCTGATAAGGGTAAGGACGCATGCGACGCGTCCTCCTTCCTTTGATCGTGCTGTTCGCGGCCGCCGGGATCGCCCGCGCCGATGCCGTGCACGATGCCCTCGCCGCGCTCGACGCGGCGGCCCCGGGGGACGCGCGGATCCAGGCGGCCTCGAAGGTCATCGCCATCGGCGATGTGCCGGCGCTCAAGGCGGCGCTGGCCGAGAAGCAGGTCGCCACAGATGCGAAACACCGCGAGATCCTGAAGAAGATCGGCGCCGAGGTGCCCAACGCCAAGGGGACCTTCACCACCCCGGGGCGGCCGAACAAGCCCGACGCTCCCGAGCTCGACTGGCTGGCCGCGCTCGCCAAGCTGCCGCAGCAGACGGCGGCCGACCCGGCGCTGCAGGACGCGCTCGAGAAGGTCACGCTGCTCCGCGCGCTGGCCGCGACGCACACGCCGGCCGCGGCGCAGGCGATCCTCGACTTCGGCTTCACCGCCGACGGGCTGGTGTTCCGCGACGAGTGCGGGCGCCAGCTGCGCGCGATGTCCCCCTACTCGCTCTCGACCCTGCTCAAGGCCACCCAGGACAAGAAGCGGGACGGCGGCGGCTGGTCGCGCTATGCGAGCTATCAGCTGGACAAGCTTGGGAAATCGCTGCCCTCCTACTGCCTGTCGGCGGCGCCCAACGACGACGTCGAGGTCGAGATGCTGCACGCCATCCGCGACGTCAAGCACCCCGACGCGGTGAGCGCGGTCCTCGATCGCACCAACGCGCCGTCGCACGCGGTGCGCGCGGCCGCCCGCGAGGCCTGGATGGCCTACGTCACCGGGCCCCCGCCGCCGCCGGCGCCCAAGGAGTTCCGCAAGCTCCCGGGCGGGAAGCTGTCGCCCAAGCCGATGCCGCTCTACCTCACCTACCGCGAGCTCGCCGACGAGGAGATCCGGCGAGTGCTGGCCGCGCAGAGCGGGACCACGCCGCCCGAGAAGGCCACCGTCGAGGGGATGACCAAGGAGCTGTTCGACCTCTACGACAACCAGCGCGCGACCATGTGGGATGCCGACATGAAGGCCGCCGCCGACCTCGGCGCCGCCGGCGACTACGACGGGATGGTGGCCAAGTACGACGCGGTCCTCGGCCAGGATCCGCTCTACGCGCGGCGCGGCGAGATGGCCGCCGGCTACCTCGAGGCGGGCAAGCGCGCGGGCGGCTCCGACAAGGCTATCCTGTTGTTTCACAAGGCTTATTCCGTTGATCCCACGGGCGCGCACGGGGCCGAGGCGCACGCCCTCCTGGAGCGGGCGCGGGCCGCGCGCAACGGGGCGCCGGTGAAGATCGAGCCGGCCTCGGGGAAAG
>JADMIO011222297.1_pt1 | contig 10088 bp, 9 predicted proteins | sample 8958161 | NCBI WGS metagenome assembly JADMIO01 (sample SAMN16585339, study PRJNA669376) | soil metagenome | isolation source: Crop rotation soil | place: USA: Cullars Rotation, Alabama | collected 2011
AACACCCTTCGCCGCATCAAGCTAATTGAGAAACACGCTCCCGCCGCTCGCGTTCGATTTGTTTGGCAACACTCCAAAGCTACGTGCCGCGTGTCAGTGTGTAGTGAGTAGCGCCTGCACTGCGATGGAGGAGGCCCCTAGCAACCATGCGTTCGGCCCATCGATGTTCGTCGGAACCCTCGTCGGGAACGAGAACGTTCCCATCGCTGCTAAGCATCTCCGCACGCAACGCAATATACCTTTGCCAGTCCGCTTCTTCACTGGCACGGCCCCGTTGTTCTTTGCGGCGCGCATGAACAAAGTTATAGATGCCCAGAACCGTACCAATCAAGCCACCGAGCGCGCCCAGAATTTTGATTATCCAATCCATGGCCAAGAGTCAATAGAAGTGTTGCCCAACCGTTAAGTTAACGCGGCGGCGCGAATTCACTCAAGGACAACAAGACTGGGTCAGGCTTCGATTCTTCGATTCTCAAATCATTGCGCTTATGTTTTTCAGCATTGCGTAACCTTGGATGAGAATCGAAGAATCGAAGGCCTCACCCTAGTTTTTGTCGGATTTCTGTTTGGTAAGGGCCGCTTCTGTTAGGATCGGGTGACATAAAAAAGCGATTCGAGCGGTTAAAGTTGAGGCGGTGGCGCAAAATTCAATCAAGCATCGCCGGACAAATTATCTTGCGAAACACGCTCCCTCTGTTCGCACCCGATTGTTGGGTTGCGTCCTAAAACATGCCAACACGAGTCAGCTTAACGGTTGTCATAGACGCAGCTCCCAGCCCCAATGTCGTCGGGTTCGTAACCAGTAACTGTCCATCACGCGGCATTTCGCATGAGGCTGAAAGACTCGTCATTGCCTGCGTAGCGGGACAGTTGCTGCCAATCCATTCAACGGTGTCTCCGTCGTTGCTGGCAGTCAATTCCAGGCGATATTTTCCGGCAGGAATTTTCCAAGACATCCGTTCTCCGTCCTTTAGGACGCCGTGCCAGTTGACTACGACTTGGTCGGCGAGCGCAGGCCGTGCCGACGAGTCCTGATTGAACAAACCAGGACCGACACGAGTGAGCCCCACAATCACGGCAATGACAACAATGCCTAGCAGTGCCACCCCAACGAGGACCATTGCTGCGCCAGTTTTAGCCACAGTAGAGCCACTTGAGTTTTGAGCCTTACCACAGCCGGACAGAACTCAGCGCCTGGCGGAAGCGACGAGCCGCATTTGATGCAGTGCATGTGAGTCCTCCGTTACTGGCGAGTGTCACGAGACCTCTTCGAGATTGAACGAGAGTTGGCAACGAACCAATTTAACGTTAGCGAGACCTCTAGCAGCAAAGACAACGCGAGAATCAAATGCCGACGCGACCAAGATGCCGCGGGCGTTTAGCTCCTTCACGGATAGACAACCAATGTATCCGAGTAGCTGGCCAAGAGCAGCATCCTTGGCCTTGCCGGCCTTCAATTCGACGACGACCAAGTGTTTATTGGCATCCCGGGCCAAGAGATCAATGCGTCCAGCATCCGTTTGGCATTCGACGCCATTTTCGACCAGCGTCAGGCCCGATTCGATTTCATTCACCCGTGTGGCAAGGTAACCGTGTAAGTCCGGCTCTAGCGACACTGATGCTTCAATAGAATCTTCAACCTCCGCCTCAATGCCATCGTCGTTCGATCCCGCAAAAGTTTCACCAGCAAACCGCGGAACAGATATTTCGCCAGTTTTGATTTTCGATTTGTACCAAGCGTAATGAGTTTTCTGCCATTTGCTGGTTGGGAAGTGTTGCCTGACCAGTGCGGTCAGTTTTTCGTAGGAAGGAAACTGTCCCTCCGCCACGCACGTTTCGATGACGAGTTCCTTTATTGTGCGGTAGTAGTTCACGTGAGTCTAATGGAGAAGCCACATAACGTGAGTTAACCGGGCAGTGCGTCACCAAACAGCTTCGCTGGATCACGCTTAATGCGAAAGTCGCTGCCCGGCGTTCCCGTTCAATTTGTTCGGCGCGCGTTCATATCGAGAATCGAACATAGTGCACCGTTTGATCAATGGTACAACGAGTTCGAAGGATTCATAGCCTTCGGATGGATGACCAGTGAAGGATTGTTGGCGCTCATTACGGGGGGAGAATATCACACCTGTGAAGTGTGTTCAGGACATGGCGGTTGAATGTGGCACGCGCATCTTGCGCATGATTCACGGGCGGGACGCCCGTGCCACAAGTTACTTCGGCTGAATCCTCAAAGTAAAATTGCAAATGCCGATTTTTTCATCGGGTTGGACGATGGTGCGCTGGTCGCGCGGAATCTCGCGACCGGAAACCAGCGTGGGATTTCTACCCTTGGGCGTCAGCCAGTAGCGTCCCTGGTCATCAAACATTAGCCCGGCATGCACCCGGCTTATTTCAGGATCGCCCTTCAGTGGAAGATCGACTGCGACTGTCCGCGAGCCCCGGCCAATCGTAATCTCAGGCTTGGTGATTTTGACTACAGACTGGCGTACTCCTTCCCGCCAAACCTCAATTGAATAGAGTTCAACGGTGCGCGGGCGTACGACCGTGATTTCGCCCTCGCTGGCGCCCGCTCCGGTATCGTCGGTTTCCGGCGAGCCTGCAGCGGGAGCTTCGGCGGGCGCTGGACCGGCAGTAGTCGGTTGCGCTGGACGAACAGTGACCATCGTGTGACCAGCCTCAGTTTCATCCCAGACCGGCTGCACACGAAACTCGCCTTTGTTCAGCGTGCCATCGACGCGAAGTTCGATCGCGAAGGACTTGGTCTGTAGCTGCACTGCGCCGGCCAACTCTCGGGCGCGCTCTGACAAAACGTGAAACAGGCCTTGCTCGAGGCCGCGACGTTTGTCGCCCTGCCAATCCTTGTCGTCATCGTTGCTGAGATAGACGATGTATTCGCGGGGAATATAAGTCGGGCCGCCCGGCGGGGTGAACATCTCGCGTTGCATGCACGCCTCGACTTCGCGCGCGATCTTTACGAGAAACTCTTCCCATTGACGGCGCGGCCGCGCGTGCTCTTCTGCTTCTTCCAGAATGTCGTCGGTGGTCTCACCGTCGATCCAACGTCGGATAGAGTCAATCAGGCCCATAATTTTGTCAGTCGTCTATTGTCAGTGGTCAGTAGTCACTCGAACGATACAACTGACAACTAACTACTGACAACTGGCCAATATCAATCAAAGTTAAGAAACGTCCGGTTCAGCCAGCCACGATCAAGAGAGCTCGCATCCTTCTTTGGACGAGAGTGTTGAATGACCTGAACCTCACACCAGTTGCTACCACTTGTGTTCAGCACCTGAACCTTGGAGCCGAGTTCTGCCAGGCCAACAATCTCGGTTTGACCGTTTGGTCCCGCGCGCAGATTTACATCGGTCTTCGTCACGGCCTGACGCCCGGTGTCACTGGCCGGCGTCGTCGAAGTTGTCTGTTGGCTGGTGCGCGCTTTGATCCATTTACGAACGTACGCTCCAGTTGCCGCCAGCAAACCTGCGAAACATAACACAAGAACCAGCCCAACGACGAAGTCACGTCGACGGTTGCGGGTCTTTACGGCCGGATTGGCTGGCCCCGGCGAGGCCGGCAGTGCGCTTCGTACCGGAACCGTCATGCGGCCCGGTGTCTGCGCGACGGGGAACACTTTGGCGTCTGGGAGCGGCTGGTGACCGGCAATTGGCACGACGATCTTCGGCCGGAGAGAGCCATTGGTGGCAATCTGCTGCTCGCGTAATTCGCGCGAGGTCTCAAATTTCGGCCGAGGAGGCGCCGCCGCAGTCAGGACCTCGTCAACATTCAAATCTGAGCTTATAGGTTGCCGGGCCGCCGCCGCCAATGCCAGAGGCTGCGTCACCGGCATCGCCACGTCATTGAGATCTTCCCAAAAGTCCTGAACGGTTTGATAACGATCGGCGGCCCGCGTCTGGGTTGCCCGCTCCAGTACGCGCAAAAGGGACCTGCCCCACGATTGCGAAGCCATCGGCAGCGGCAATTCTGTGATTGGCTCATGAGCAAATGCTCGCGGCGAGGCGCCGCAAATCAAGGTGTACGCGGTCTTGGCCAGAGAATAAATGTCCGCGGCCGGCGTCAATTGCGCTGGGCTATGGCCGGCGATTGCTTCAAGCTGGGCCGTCTGCACCAAAGGACTGTGTTCCGGTGGAGCGTAAATATTTGTGCCGACCCGGGTGATGGCGCCGTCTCCGCCTTCAAGCCGCGCGACTCCAAAGTCGGCGATTTTCACCGTTTCGCGATCGGCAGTAAGCAGAAGATTCTGTGGTTTGATATCACGATGAATAACGCCGCACTCATGCGCGTGAGCCAGGCCGGCGCACACCTGCTTCAAATAAGTTAATGAGCGATCCAACGTGAGCGTTTCTGAACGCCAAAGCTTTGAGAGATCGCCGCCGCCCAGGTATTCCAGGACAATATAATGAAATGCTGTCCCATTGAGATCGATGGCGGTGCCGTGACCCAGGCGGCTGATGATGTTCGGATGCCGCACCCGATCGAGCGCAATTGCTTCGTTCTGAAAGTTTTGAATCAGCGTGCGCTCGAGATCGGGATCCTGGTAACCCTGAAGCAGGACGTTAAGGGCTTTGATGACAACGTTGCGAAATTTTTCGTCGGTGGCGGCGAGGTCGCGCGCCATATAAATCTCGGCGTAACTGCCCCGGCCGAGACAGTCCTCGATGTCATAGCGATTGTCGAGCCTGCATTGAAGAAGCTTTAAGTCACTCATCCGCGGCCATTACTTCGGCGAGGTTTGACTCTTCAGTCCGAGGACTTCATCGAGAGTGTCGATGGCCTTGTCCTCAGCCATCGACGCCTCCTGAGAGCGACCCCCGCCTTTGCTCATCTTCAGGCCGGCCGCCGCTTCGGATAACTTTACCTCCGCGGCGAGCGGCAGCGTGTTCTTATTCTCAGAACGAAGATTATTGAGCGCGAGTTCAAATGCCTGCATGGCGTCCTTGTGGTTTCCGGTGAGCATTAGAGCGCGGCCATAGAGGTAGAGGAATTCGGGGTCCCTGGAATCTGTGGGTTTCGCAACGGATTCGCGGGAGAGTTGCGCTGGCACGCTATTCGTCATCCACTTCTGCGGATCGGCATCGACTGCGGCCCGCTGCGAAGCGAACGTCGATTCCGTGGGCGTCGGACTTGGCTGAACTGCGGCGCTTTCCGCCGCGAAGTGTTTTTGTCGCTGATAAACCATGCCCGCATAAAAGGCGGCCGCGACGCCCGCGACAAAAAGCAAAAAGACAAAGAAGCGGAAAATACCCCGGCCGCCTCCCGATTTCGTGACCGCTGCTGAGCCGCTTTCCGCTGGCTGAGCCGAAGTGTTCGCGGGAAAGGCAATCCGTGAGGGCGGTGTGAGTTTCGTCGTGCTGTCGGCCGCGACCGGCGCGGGCATGTCGAGGGTCTCGGTGAATTTCTCCGTTGAGACGGTTCGTTCTTCATCCAGGACTGACCCCTGCTCGAACCGTGATGCCCCGACCTGAACAATCACAGCGGTAAGGTTGTCCTCGGCGCCGCGCTGATAACAACGCACCTTCATTTCCTCGCAGAGATCGTTCGGGGCCTGGCCGCTGGTCAACAATTCGCGCAACTCGTTGTCTGGAAGGTGACGGGTGATCCCGTCAGTGCAGAGCAGAAAGGCGCTGCCGTCCTCAACCTCGATCACTTTCATGTCGGCTTCGACTGACGCTTCCGCGCCCAGGGCGCGGCTGATCACGTTTTTGCTCGGATGGTTAGCAGCCTGTTCCGGCGTCATGCGGCCGGCGCGCACTTCCTCTTCGACGATTGAATGATCTTCGGTCTCGCGATGCAGACTTCCATCTGGACTGACGCGATAGAGTCTCGAGTCGCCGACATGGCCGATTGTGGCGCGGTTTCCGTCGAGATGGAGGGCGACCACGGTCGTCGCCATCATCTCGAAGCGAGGGTTCTCTGAGGCCATTTGGTGAATTGAGCTGTTGGCGCGCTGGATGGCCAGCTCCATCAAATCTTCGACGTCCTCGCCGTGCGTAATTTTGGTGCGAAACGCGTCATTGAGAACATCGACTGCCGTTTGCGACGCCACTTCGCCGGCATCGGCGCCGCCTACACCGTCAGCAACCACAAAGATGCCGCGGTCCGCGTCGACCAGAAAGGAATCTTCGTTCAGCGGGCGCTTCTCGCTGAGTCCGCGGTCGGAAATCGAGGCGACGTTGACGTTATTTGCGGACGATGCGCTCATTGGACTGCCTCCAAAGCGATCGAGGGCTCGGGCTCGCGCTCAATCCTGGCTACCGCGCGCGCGTCGTAGGCATTAAGATGTGAAAAAGCCATCAGCATTCCCAACATGGCGAAACTGGTAATCAAGCTGAATCCTCCGTGGCTCACGAACGGTAGGGTGATACCGGTCATTGGTAGCGCGCGGGTAATGCCGCCAATGTTCACCAGTGCCTGAATCCCTATAAAGGCCGTTAATCCGGCAGCGCACAACTTAGTAAACATATCACGCGCTTCGATTGAAGTGCGAATCCCCGCAAACACGAAAATAATGACTGCCAGAACTACTAACGCACCGCCAGCCAAACCCATTTCTTCGGCAATCGCGGCATAGACGTAGTCAGAATCCGCGATGGGAATAACCTCTGGAAAACCCAACCCCAGCCCGCGCCCGGTAGTCTTTCCTGAAGCAATTCCGAAGATGGCCTGGGCCGGCTGAAAAGCGAGTTTGTCGAACCAGACGTCGGTGTTCACGCTGCGTTTCATCGCTTCGCTTTCGCCGGCAAGTTCTGCTTGTTGTGGATCTTTGGCCAGCGCCTCGTCAAAATCCTTCTTCCACCATGAAACTTCCGGCGACGGCGGATCGAAGCCGTCCAGCCACAGATGGAACCGTTGCTGAATGCGCGCCGGCAGGGCGTGCTGGATCGGGCGGGCTATGGTAGGAAGCAAAGGAAACTTTTCCTGAACATCTCGAGGCAGGGCGCCAATCACCAGAATTGAAATTACCAGAAAGACAGAACCGACGAATACCAGAAGCTGCGGCCAGCGGCGTACGGCTACGAGATAAAGAGTCGCGTAGGCGCCGCTGAAAATTAACATCTGGCCAAAATCCTTGAGCGCGAAGAACGGGATGAACGGAATCACGGCCATCACGACCAGAGGGATAATGTCGCGGGCGCGCGGAATGCCCCAATAGGTGCGAGCCAAATCCTTATAGCGCGCCGTCAAGATTCCAGCGAAGCCAAGCAGGAAGGGAACTTTCGCCGGCTCCCATGGCGTCGTGTTGCCGACCGCCTTGCCGGCGCTGGAGTAAACGATCGCGACTCCCAACGGAATCAACGTCAGCAGAACCACGATAAAACTGTTTCGCTGAATCCAGGACAAGAAGCGATCGTTGATGCAGAACGAGAAGGCCAGCGCGAAAGCTACCAGCGAGAAGACCGGGATCCAGGTGTAACTCGAGGTGAGCGCGTTCGCCAGGGTGTAGCCCGATTCTTTGGTTGGTGCTTCCTGCTCCACCGGCGGCGGTTTTGCCGGCAGACCCATCATTTGCCGCTTGTTTGCGTCATAGTTCTGGTTGATGTAACGCATCCGCAGGGTGTCGGTTTTTTCCTGACGCGCGGCCGACTTGTTTTTAGCGTTATATTCGGGATCGCTGTAGAGCCGGTACTGTACCAGCATGCCGATAGAGAAGAGCAGGATCGCAGTAGTGAACAGTACCCAGTTGCCTTTGAATTTCTTGAAAGCAGAAACCCACACCGCCATCACGATGATGGGAAGAAACAGCAGCAGATCGCGAGCGGCGCCGATGACCGAGGTTTCATAACCGCGAATCGCCGCGGCGCGGTAAATGGCGTAATAGCCGACGACTTCAATGCCGGCTAAAGCGAACAGCATTAGCAGGTGTGATGAAAGACGATTACGCATCTAAGAAATGTCGATTCCGAAAAAAGTATCTTACGCGGCGCATGTGCGCACGCTAAACGAATCATCAGTTACGCCGTCGCGGTGTCGCCGGCTTTTGCGGCGTTGTCTGTTGACCAGCGCCACCAAAATATCCCAGCGCTTTGGCTTTCAAAATAAGCTGGGCCGCCACCGGCCCGGCATTCTTGCCGCCATAAAAACTGATGCCCGGTCCCGGGCCTTCCAACAACACGGCCATTGCGATTACCGGCTTCTCCAATGGCGCAAAACTCAGGTACCACGCATCACTGCGAAGCTTGTCGGCCATTACGATCTCTTCGTACTGGCGAATGACTTTCCCTTTGAAGTCGCGCTCAGTAACCACGCGCTTCTTTGGCTCGCCCGTTTTGGGATCGATGACGGGCACAGCCTTTTGAGCAGTTCCGGTCTTGCCACCGCTCCTGATGCCGGCGGCTTTCACCGGCGCCATGGCGCTGTTGGCAGTGCCGCCTTCGGTGACCATATTCATGATGTGGCGTATCTCGCCGGCCTGTTCGCGCGTGAGCACCTGATTGAAGACTTCAGACGGCCGGTCCATTTCGATTTTGGGTTTCATCAACCTGCCTTCGAGATTTGCTGCCACAGAAATCATCATGGCCATTTGGAACGGCGTCATCTGCGACGCCAATCCCTGTCCATAGCCTTCATACATAAGTTCGCATCGCGTCGAGTGCGGACCAGCCTTCAACCACGACTCGGTCGGTCCAATCGCGTTCTTAATCGCGTTGCTGCTGGCGTTCCAAATCTCCGGCTCGCGGCGTCCCTGGCCTTCGCCGCTCACACTGTCGTAAGCGCCGAGGCCGATCAGTTTGGCGGTGTCATGAATCTTCACGCCGCCCAACTGAGTTCCCAGGTAGGAAAAATAAATATTGCTCGAGTGCTGATAAGCAGAATCGATCCCGATGTTGCCACAGGCTTCGCACCCGCCATTGTCGTCAGTAATCGTGCGGCCGCACCCCGCCGGCGTGAACCCGCCGCTGGTAGTAAATCGAGTATTTTCCATGCCGTTGCGAAACGCCGTGTACATCATCAGCGTCTTGAACGTCGAGCCCGGCACGTAGTATTCATTCAGAGCTCGATTCAGCAGCGGTCGCTCTTTCCGGTCATTATCCAGTTTGATCCAGGCGTTTTGATCGTCAACCTGTTTCAGGCTGTAAGATGGATTGCTGTACATGGCCAGGAGCTCGCCGGTCTGCGGATTGAACATGACGACAGCGCCGTGATTTCCCTTCAGCTGGTCGACCACGGTCTGCTGCAAATCCTGATCGATTGTCAGGGTGTAATCCTTGTTTAGTTTCTGTTGGACGGTCTGGCCTTTGATGATCTGCCAAACTTCGGGCACGGCCCCGGCATCGGTGCCGAAAAGCGCGCGCTCGAGACCGGGCTCACCACGATCGGTCCCAAAAATGTGGGCGAACGCTGTGTCCATGGGGTATTCGCGATCGATTTCGCCGTTTGAGTTTTTCTTGTAATAGGCGAGCGGGCGACCGTTGCGATCATAGATCCAACCGCGCAGCGTCGATTCGCTCAGCCGGCGGTTGCGAAGATCTTTATAGCTAAGTTCCTGAAACTTCTGGTTGCGCACGGCCGCGTAACGCGCCCAGTAGACATGGAAGCTAAAAACAAAAATGGCGGCCAGTGCGAACAGCCAACGCCAGCCCCGCAGTCCGCGATTTGTCGTCGTTGCCCCCAATCGTTTTTGAATGTCTTTAGGCAGGCTGGAAGGAGCTGTGGGCGCGACAGGAGCCCGGCTTAGCCAGGCGCGGAGAATCGAAAGCACCAGCAACAATCCGACGAACGCTATCCCAATCAGATAGATAAGTGTAAGCCAGGCAGGCAACTTCTCAGGCGTGGGGACGGCTTGCGGTGTTGGCGTTTGAAAAAGCAGCAGCGCGAATGATGTCATGGATTAATCTTACGAAGACGGACCTCGACGTCGCCGAACGCCACGACATCGCCTTCCTGAATTGGGCGAGCCTCGCCATAGGGGATGCGCACTCCGTTGATGTGCGTACCATTGGTCGAGCCCGTATCCGCTACCAGAAGGTTATGTTGTATGTCCAGCTTTAGCGCGGCGTGAACCTTCGATACCTTTCCAGCACAGTGGGATCCGAAGCTTGGAATTCACGTGACTTGAAGTCGCG
>JADMIO011602985.1_pt1 | contig 10088 bp, 16 predicted proteins | sample 8958161 | NCBI WGS metagenome assembly JADMIO01 (sample SAMN16585339, study PRJNA669376) | soil metagenome | isolation source: Crop rotation soil | place: USA: Cullars Rotation, Alabama | collected 2011
AATTTCAACCGCCTGTCGCTCTCTGTCTTCTTTGATTCGCATGTGTGGCTAATCTCTACATATTCATTTGCGACCTACCAGTTAAAGAGCGATGGAACCAGCTCTCCGAATGCTCGCCATGGTACCCGCATCGTTAAATCTGATCGGCTCGGCTTCTGAGTATCTCTTTACCTGTCTCATGGGATGACGGTGTGTATACATGAGTCTTGTGCTGCCGGTCATTTACAAACAACCGACCGCAGTCGCGACACTGATAAATAAAACGCGCGGCTTCTCCTAATAAAATATGGACCCGCATGAAAGCTGCCTCTGCTTCAATGCGGCGTGACATGGCATCGCCAATAACCTGCTCCAGCGCGTTGCACAGGGGAATCCACTCTTGATCAGGAATGACATACCCCTTGCGAGGAAGCCCATCAGTCGAATCTGAGATAATCGCACCGCAGGGACAATTTATTTTCATTAGTAAGGCCTTTTAAGCAGTTCCATCGCCTGGTGCACGTCGCTGATTCCAAGCCCTACGGATGCGTCCACTCGGACCAGCCGCTCGCGGTGCATACGTTAACACGTGAGAGCCGGGATGGTTGCGGGCCAATGACGCTCCTGGGCCGCCACGCAAGATCGAGCGGTCAATAAGCAAAAAGCTCATCGCCGGGTTGCGGCAGGTGCCTGCTGAAGTGTAACGCTCATGGCTCCTGAATTCGATTAAACTCTGCCTTCAGCTTGATGAATGAGAGACCCCAAGTTACCGAGAAAATTAAATATGAAGCGACTACTACCCAAACGGCGTGATGCGGAATGAAGATCTGAAGCAACCAAGCCGCGCCGGTGGCTAAAAGCGGAAAAACGGGAATGGTGGGAAAGATGGCTGCTCCTGCTTTTGGCTCTCGTCCGTTTTTGACGTGCCCGATCTTGCCGGCCGTGATTTCAGAGGCGAATGTCTGCACGCTGGCAACCAGGCTCAATATGATCGCAAGCAAGTAGACCATAGATACCAAAGTTCAGCTCACCGAGGGCGGCCCGCCACCGGTGCCTGATTCGGGTTCGGCGTCTGCAAAGTCATTTAGACCAATCGATTCTGAATCGAGACGGTGTAAGGAAGCCCAATTCCGCGCTTGTTCAGTGTTTCCTCATAGTGGATGAGCTGTCCCTGGAGCTGCTCAGCAATCATCAAGGTCTCAAAAAACCGCTCTTCGTCTCGGCGGACCTTAAACTCGCACAGGAGAAAGCGAAGGCCGTCAAAAAGGTTCGAAAGCGTGTCGCCTTGCATAACGATGCCAGGGAATTTCCTGCCGGGCATCTGCACAATCCCACTATTCGGAATGTGGGACAGAATCTCTGCTGTTTCTGTGGGCATATTCTCTAGGGCCGAACAAGACCGCTTTAGGTTTAGAGAGCATCGGCAAAGGCGCTTAGGCGGCGGTTGAAGGTTGCTGCGTCGTCCCAGAAGGGTGCATGCACAGGAGGGACGGAGCAATAAGGAACGGACGGGATTTTAGGTAACCAAGGAGACAAAGGTAAGGGAGAAGGTGCCAGGGCGGACGAGAGTCCGTAAGCAGGACATCGCGTGAAAATTTGTGCAAATTTATGCAAATTTGTGCAAAGCCGTTCTTGCACGTGCAAAATCCTGCAAAAACTTGCAAAAAAGAAAAATCTCACTTGAGGTAGCGAGGGGCAACTGAACCGGTGGAGAACGCGGCAGAGATTACCGGGAAATTTTTAACATGAGTCATGATGAGCTGCGCTCTCCACCGGGGATGAAATGGAAGGCCGAGACGGATTCAACCGCTTTCAGGGTTGCTGATTTTGAGGGGGAGTGAACCAGGGTAGACCCGCGGGACCGAGGAGCGGGCCAACCCTTCGCTGAATGATTTCCATGCCGTTGGCATGGAAGCACCAATTTCAGAGAAGCAAACAGAGAGAACGGAGATAAGGCACAGAGCGGAGTGATGGAGTATTGGAGTGATGCAGCGATGGGTGGGAAGATGACAGCGGGAGGGTGTGTGACAAAAAAGCATTTATATTTTTTTACCTTAACCAGGCTTTACTAGCCTTAACTAGGCTTAACTAACCTTAACAAACTGACCTCCACTGGTGTAAAAAATGAATGCCAGAAAACCTCAGAAAACCTCTTAAATCAGGGGTGAAATGCATGTCGGTGGCCGGGCTGGCACAGATGGAGTGACTAACGGAGACAGGAGGGGTAAGACACAGGGTGGCGAAAAAAAATTACCTGACTTCGGTTTTGGCTTGCCAAGCCCGCCAGTAGTTAGGTGCCCTTGCGATTGATTTTCTCTGTCGAGAACGCTGGTCCTCGGATGGGTTAGGATGGGCGCGGTCAGGTTCGGATTAGCTCGGATGGTTCTGCGCCGCGTCCGAGGCTGCTGAATGGTCAAGGGCGTGGGGATACCCTGGGGTGTTTTACCCGTGACACCCGTGACAAGGCCCATAAACATTGGGTTTTCTGCATGGTGTACCCGTGAACAAACCCGTGACAAACCCGTGCCAGGGTGTAACAGCAGACCGGTTGAGGGTTGAGGGTTGAGAGTTGAGGGGCCTCAAATTTTATTACAGGAGGCAACAGAGATCGCAGAGAGGGTCAAGTCCTGAAACAAATTTGGTACTTTTTTCTGTCCGTGCGCGAAGCGCACGGCTCTTGTTTTTGTTCTGTGTTTGTGACCTCGACGGCGAATTAAAACGAGCAGGGGGGCGGGCTCCGTGCTCCCTAGCACGCGCCCCCCTGCGGTCGAATCTGCTAGCGCTTCCACGGAGGGGGTGCGGGGGAGGTTTGGCGAGCAGAGTTATTCACACAGGCATGTGGGTTTCCAGTCCAGTTCATTGGCTTTGCTCTTCTGGAAATTAGATCTGCTCGCCCTGATCATGTACGTTCCCTGGCGTGCTCATTCCGAGGGACCTGTGCGGCCGCCGATAGTTATACAATCGGATGCCCTGAACGGTGGCTTGCCGAGCCGCCAAGCGGGTTTCAAATTCCGCGTCCAGATAATATTCCTGTTTCAAAATCCCATTCACCCTTTCGGCGAGGGCATTCTCAGCGCTGTGATTCTTCTCAGTCATGCTCATCCGCAGACCGGCTTGTGTCACTGCCTTGACGTAGGTGTGCGACGCATATTGACACCCGCGGTCCGAGTGGTGGATTGGTTGCTCGCCGGACGGGAGCCCTCTTAGCGCCATGGCCAGCGCTTTTAACACACTTCGAGTCTCCAAGCTTTCCGCCAAATGATAACCCACGACCTTGCGCGACCACGTATCGGTGATCAGCCCCAAATACAGAAACGCTTCCTGCGTCCGAATATAGGTGATGTCCGCCACCCAGACCTGGTTGCGGCCGCTGACCTGGCGGCAGGTTCTTGAAAACTGGCAGTGCCGGGTCAAAGTGCGTGGTTTTGGGCCAGGCCGCAGGTTTTCTTTCCACCAGCAAACCCGCTTTCCCGAGTTCTTCAAAGAGCCGATCCCGGCCCATCTTCACACCAGCAGCCTTCAACTCCGCGCCGATCAAGTGGTAGAGCTTCCTCACCCCAAGCGCGGCTGATCCACTCGTTCCGCGCGCGCCAACTCCAGCACCAATTGTACATCCACTTCCTGCCGGCGCCAAAGCTTGCGCCGCGCATATAATTCTGCGGGGTCATCTTCGCCAACTCACACAGCCGCGTCACCTTCAACTCCGGGGCGACTTTGACCGCCTGGTGCGCCGACCGCCAGCGTGCTTTTTTTTAAATGCCTCCAGGCTCTGGTCCAGTTCCTCACAGGCCACCGCCAGGAACGCCTGCTCCAGCACCAGTTCCATATGCATATCGGCCAGCGCTTCCTTGAGCCGTCGCAGTTGGCTCCGGAGCTGACCTGTTTCATTTACTTCATCTGCTTTTTCCACGCGAATGATCTTACCATACCGTCCGCTGCCCCATTTGCGCACCCAACTCATCACGGTTCCGGTCCCTTTGATCTGGTACTTGCGCTGCACGGCGTAAGCACAATTCTTGCCTGATTCGACCTCGCGCACGCACTGCATTTTAAACGCTTGGCTATAACGAATTGCTTGCATGTTACCTGGTTGTTTTCTCATTACCAAGTACCAACCTATTTCAGGACCGGACCGCATTTTCGATTTGCGATTTTTGATGTTCGATTTGGGGGAGGGGAACCGGAAATTTTTAACAGAAGCCAACTAAGGGAACGAAGGAGGGAGGGACCAATAAGGAACGGACGGAATTTTAGGTAACCAAGGAGACGAAGATAACGGAGAAGGTGCCGGGGGCGCACGAGATTCCGTCACCAGGGACACGCGAGAAAAAATATTGGTTCGATTTACTTGGATTTATTTGGATTTACCTTGATTTACCTTGATTTGGGTTCGAGTAGGCGGCGGGGTGATGGACTGTCACACAAGGTTTAACAGGCGGCCCCAGAGTGGGGGTTGAAAAGCAGGGCTTTTTTTTGCATCAGTCGTGTGATGCAAATTTATGCAAATTTGTGCAAATTTGCGCAAAGCCGTTGTTGCACGTGCAAAAACCTGCAAACGGGACGGCAGGCAACAGGAGTGGGAGCCGGGAAATCTTTAACATGAGCAAACGGAGAGAACGGAGATATGAGGGGTAAGACACAGAGCGCTATTGGAGTATTGGAATGGTGGGTGGGAAGATGACCGGGTGGGTGCTGGGGTCTGGCGTAGCCACCCTTACTGACGTAAGAAAAAAATACTAAGCCTCGGTTTAGCTCGGATAGGTTCGGTTGGCCTGGGTTAGTCTCGGTTTGGCTCGGATCCTTTATATGTCCATCCGAGGGTTGTGGATTGGAGGCATGGGGACTTTCAGTGACATCGAACCTTCCCCCCGGACCCCTCCGGAAAACGGCCTTCCCTAGTCGTCACGTCGTAACAAATCAATAGAATCGAGGGTTTGCTGCGTTTCCCAGGCGTAACATGTTACTTTGCTTCCCAGGTGCAACATTCCAGAATGGTTGAGAGTTGAGAGTTGAGGGTTGAGAAAGCTTTCCCCCCGCCGGGTTGAAAACACGTGTGTTTGCTGTGTACGTGTGTACCGATCAATGAAATCAATGGTTTCCCGAGGCACAGATACAAAAAGCTATCCGTGTCACGTGTGTACTGTGCGAAGGCGGTTGAGGGTTATTGTGGGAGGCAGTTTTGCAGTTTTGAGAACCCGGGTGTTCACACAGAGTGTGTACATTTGTGTACAGACAGCCTACCTGCGGTTGGCACATGGAATTGCTCCCGGGGGGTGAAGCGGCAGGAAGGTTTCGTTGGAATGGGTAAGCGTGGATCCTCCCGACGAGGGCAAAACTTTACCGTGGTAAAGTTTTAAAAACGTGAATTCTTTAGGAATTCGGTGCTTTTTGAGCAGAAAACTTTACCGTGATAATATTTTTGTCGGACGGTGAGTAGTTTACTGAAGAGTAGGTTCCTGAGGCGGTTGAGAGTTGAGAGTCCCCGAATTTTTCACAGGAGGCAACAGAGTTAACAGAGAGGGAGAGACCCTAAACAACCCAACAAGGTGGACATCGTTTATGCTTTGGCAAATGCGGGTACAAAAGCCGGCGCCAGCACGCCAGCGGTTATAGGCGCACTGGTGAGATGTACGCGTGATCGGGATGAGCGAGTCGCCAGTGCTGGGGTCGCTTTCCTTGGGATGCTTGCAACAGAACCGGAGACTAGCTTGCCTGCCTTGACTGCCATTTTGGAAGACACCCAATCAAAACTCCGCACGAGCGCTGCCATGGCCATCGGGAAGTTCGGGCACCGCGGACTACCTGCGTTGCCTGCGCTTAAGCGATGTCTGGACGATCCCGAACCGACAATAAGCGCCTTGGCCGAGAATATAATCCATGACATCGAGGCGAGCGGTTTGGAAACTCCCCACTGACCGAAGCGGCTTCATTGTATGGACTCCTGAATCCTCGGCGCGAACATCTCCGCGCTGCGAAACTCGATGGCGAGTTGACCACCGCGAGGCTCGCACAAGGCCTGAATCTTTTTCATCAGCGCCTCAACGGTCTCCGAAGAGTACTCCGTGACGAATGGACCACGCCACACGAATATTTCGATGAACCGGTCGTATTTGCTATCACCCTCGTGTACTCGCACTCGGACGTGAGGTTCCGAACAGACCATGCCCTCTTTCATATACGTGTCCCACATCCGCGCAAGAAGACTCTCAAGCTCCTGCTCAGACCCGAGTTTCACATGATAAATGACCACCACTGGGTCTCGCTCAGGTTTGTGGTGGGGTGCAGTTGAACAGCCCGCAAGGGAAACGGCGAGCAAAGCAGTCAGATTGCGGATGGTGTTCATGCTCTGGCGCGTCAATAATGGCTCTTAGCATCTTTCCAACGCTCGCCAAGGGCTTTTCTAATTTTGCGCCGGTGAAAATCGTAATCTGGATCATCCACGACAAAAAGCAGGAACTCTCGGACAGCCGCTCTCTGTGCGTCCGACAAGAGGGCAAATTGGCTTTGCCCCAAATCATCCGGCTTTACAAGGTGAAAAATGCAACTAACCGATGCTCCTTCCAGTTCCGCAATCAAGAAAGCTGGCAAATGAAAGCGCATCCCCTCGGCATCCAAAAAGCTGAGAGTGTCCGCGTAGAATACAAGCGCCTCTTTCGAAATCTCCTCCCAATGCTTCCTCTCGTCCTTGTGTCTGCAGGCTCGGCGTGTCGCAGGCTCTGCGTAATCGTCGAGCGCCCTGCCCTCTAGCAAGCCGATCCCGTTTCCGAGCGTTACTCCATGGAACGCATCACGGATTTGTCTGATTACCTCTTGCCTGGTGCGATGCATGCGGACTGGGCTAGTAAGTATGCGCCTCCTTTGGGAACCTTGCCATCCTGATCGGGACATTTTCCCTCGGCCATCTGCTTGATGCAAAACTCATAGTAGTCCGTCGTCATCGAAGGTGGCCACTGTCGTTCGGATTGTTTTTCGCGCGGCATATGCGCCTGTGCTCTACATCAAACGGAGGTCAATAATTTGTGGGCAGGTGGAAGTGGTTTGGCCAGGGCGTACTGCCGAAATCCCTGCATAAGCGATTCGAAAGCCTGAGCGATAGGTCGCCAAGCGTGGGGAGGCTTGGTGTGCCAGGAAAACTCCGACTCTTGCCTGTTCCTCCAAAGACTTAGCGTGTATTCGGTTTCGTTCGTAAGTGGTTCTACCGCTCCCGCAATGATGGGCACGGAGATCTCCGCGACTGTGCGCTCCAATGCTCGTACCCAGCGAGCGGGCAAAGGAAAATCTTTCCTGGTCACATTGGTGTTCCAGTTCCAGTCTCGGGGTGCCCGCTTTCCACCAAGTGTCCGGAATTTCTCTAAGTCAGCTTCGGTGTTCCACTTCTTGAAAACCAGTTTGCCGTGTTTTTGCCTGTCTTTCTCGTGTCGATAAACGGTCCACGACTCGTCGCCGCCAGTCGAAGGCTGAATGAGAATTTGAATTACGCGCTCGAGTGGAGTGTGAATCTGGCCGCCGCTGACAGAAACATGCATCCGAGCACGGAGTGAGAACATTATCCAGTCTCGGCGCTCCTCAAGTGAAACGCCCTTTCGCCTGTGTCTCAATGTCTTTTGTGAAGGTCTACGGTTTTTAACCATGTGTTTGCGAAAGAGGAAAGTTCGTTCAGTGGTAAAGCCAGTCAATAGCTTTATAAAAAATTGTTCTGCGCAAAACTGTGTAATGAAGGTACTCGGTTGCGTGGTGATGCGTGACGTTCTGTGGAAGGACGTCGTTGGGCGCACTCATGAGATTGCGCACGTGACGCAACGGCATACGGCCAACCAGCAGCGGCGCGGCATTTTGCCCGGCCTGTTATCACTTCTGGGAAATCTCGTTGAGAGTGTCTAGAAGAAGGTGTGAGTCGTGATTCCGAATGGGGCCAATTGCTTTGCCTCTACAATTCGCAATAATCAGCCCAAAATACAAAATCTATGCCGACCGGTGTCATTTCATTGATGGGATTGCCTTACGCACACTGGACGGCTTCGATATTTTTGATCGCGCTCGGACATGTGTCTCTTCCCAGAGTCCAGGCTGAGACGATCTCAGCAAAACTTCTGCGAGAGGATTTCCAGATCATGCGGCTCGCGCTGGAGGAAAGTCATGGGGGAATTTATCGCTACACGAGTAAAGCGGCGATGGACCAAACATTTGCCCGAGCCTATCGAAAGATCGACCACCCCATGAGCGCACTGGAGTTTTGGCGATTGGTTGCGCCCGTAGTTGCAGAGATTAAGTGCGGCCATACTTCAAACTGGCCGCCCGAAGATATTCAAACCAAAAATTGACGGAAATCCCCTTACTCCCGCTCACCGTCAGGGTGTTCGATGGTCATTTGTATGTATATCGGGATTACTCCGCAGATAATCAAAAACTAGAAGGGGACGAGGTTGTATCGATTAACGGCGTATCCGCTAAGCGAATCGTGAATGCAATGATGACGGTTGTGACCGGCGACGGGAATACCAGGACCGCCAAGCCCTACCGCATTGGTCACCAAGGGTATTTCAACACCTTTTTGTATTCACTGCTGGGAATCGAAAGTCCGTTTCGCATCGTCTGCCAAGACGAGCACGGAAGGAAAACCACATTGAAAATGGAAGGAATTCTGTGCCGCAAGTTGAGCGAAGTGTCAACCGCGCGAGACCCGAAGGCGTCAACGAATGCAAATCTGGCGTTTCTGGACGAGGGTAAAATCGCGGTGTTAACAATTCGTCATTGGTATCGCTATGTGGACTCAGAAGCTAAAGAGACGCTTGACGATTTTCTGCAAAAATCGTTCGAGCAAATTCAGCAGAAAGAGTCGAGCAACCTGATCATTGATCTACGGGACAATGACGGTGGTTTGGACGAGCCTGGGAAACAGCTCTTTTCCTATCTGTGGCCGGAGCCGTTCACGTACTATCGAGACCTGGTGATTAATGCCCGTGAGTTCGATTTTTTCAAATACGTAGCTGATGCAAAACCGATTCCATCAGGAATCGTTGAACCGCGAGCCGACGGCAGATTTCGTTTCGTGAAGCACAAGAACTGGGGATTACAGCAACCCGGTCAGCCGAATTTTGGAGGGAGAGTCTTTGCTCTGGTGAATGGCGGAAGCTTTTCCACAACTTGCGAGTTCCTGTCCATCCTACACTTTCACAAGCGGGGGATATTGATCGGCGAAGAACCCTCTGGCGGCTATTATCAAAACACCTCTGGATTTAGTGCGAATGTCGTTCTTCCAAATTCAAAGCTCGTGCTCCCGCTTCGGTTGACCACGTATTATTTAGCCTTGAGTGGTTACAAACGCGCGGATCGCAGCGTCCTTCCGGATTATCCCGTGCGTCACCCAATAGCTGATTTACTCGCAAGAAAGGATAAGGACATGGAGTTGGCGCTCTCACTCGCAAGAGCGAAGTAGGATATTGAGTCAGAGCGTCAGCCGTCCTTCGGCCGACGAAACGCCTTTGCCACTTTTTCGCCAGGAGGACTGCGGAGGGACGCCGCAGCCACTTTGCTAATTTTTCCACTTGGTTTCCCAAACTTTACTCCGGTGACGGAAGATTGCAGACTTGGGGCCATTGTTTCATGAATAACCCATCAACCTGTCAAAGCCTCCCACCACGTAAAAGAAACAGCATCTATCCACGACGAAATTCTGTCATGGTTCTGGTTGCGATTTTACTTTGGCAAACTTTTTGCGTTCAGGGGCAGCCGCGGCATGCGTACCTCACCTGGCAAGGGGATACGAGCACGACGATAACGGTTAATTATCAGACCATGAAAGCGGCGGAGTCCTCGACGGTCTATTATGATACCAAATCCCACCGCGGAGCGGTCAGCGAATACGCTTTCCATGCAGCGGGGACCAGTCACCAAATTCCGATACTAAAAGATGGCCGCAGTATTCATTGGGTGGAGCTTACGGGACTCAAACCCGGCACGGTTTATTATTTTATCGCGGGTGATCCGACGAACGGGTTTAGCGCGGAACGAAAGTTTAGAACCATTCCCGCGAACGATGAACCGATTCGGTTTGTGGATGGAGGCGACATGGGAACGGGAGCCGATCTGGCGGGGCTCCTGAAAGCGGC
>JADMIO011621207.1_pt1 | contig 10088 bp, 6 predicted proteins | sample 8958161 | NCBI WGS metagenome assembly JADMIO01 (sample SAMN16585339, study PRJNA669376) | soil metagenome | isolation source: Crop rotation soil | place: USA: Cullars Rotation, Alabama | collected 2011
AGCCGGCTCAGGCGGCAGTGCAGCGGCCGCTGCCAGGCCGGTTCCCGCCGCAAATCCGGGTACGCCGCAAAACCGCATCACCGGCACCACCATGCCGGTGCTCGAGTTTATGCTCCAGCCTAATGATGCCATCATCTCCGAAGCCGGAGAGCTTTCCTGGATGAGCAGTTCCATTCAGATGACCACGCACACGCAATTTGCCGGCGGCGGTGGATTGTTCGGGGTCTTGAAGCGCGTAGCCGGCGGAGGCTCCATCTTCATGACCGAGTACCGCGCCGTTGGCGCCCCCGGGGAACTCGCCTTCGCCACCAAGCTTCCGGGACATATTGTGCCCGTCGAAGTCTCGCCGGGATGCGACTACATGATTCATCGCCACGGTTTTCTCTGCGCCACCTCCCAGGTGCAGATATCGGTCGGGTTTCAGCAATCGCTCGGCGCCGGCGTCTTCGGCGGCGACGGTTTTCTGCTGCAGAAACTCAGCGGAGAAGGAACGGCCTGGCTGGAACTCTCGGGGGAACTGGTCACGCGGGATCTGCAGCCGGGCGAAACCCTGCGCGTTCATCCCGGCCATGTGGGAGCGTTTCAGGCGACGGTTTCGTTCCAGATCACGACCGTGCCGGGCATCAAGAACATGATCTTCGGCGGGGATGGAATTTTTCTCGCCGCTCTCACCGGCCCGGGAAGAGTTTGGCTGCAGACTTTGCCCGTGGCTAAGCTGGCTCACGCTCTTGAGAAATATCTGCGCCGCGAAAACACCAGGCAGACGACGGAGGCCGGTGCCGTGGGCGGCATTGTTGGATCCATCCTGGAGGGCATGCGTTAGGCAGCACTTTGAAGAGCTGAACCAAGAAAGCTAATCGGCGCCCACAGCGGCTCCCATGGCAATCTCTCTGTGGGATTCGGGAATAACCAGGTCCTCCTGCGCAGAGAAGGCCCGTTCGAGAGCATTGGCCAGAGCGGTGCTGAAATTGAAACCCACCAGGTTCAGATCAATCATTAAAGGCCGGTCGTCGTTGATCCGGTACATGGAAAAAAATCCCTGGGCCCGATGGGTGCTGCTTCGCAGTTCGAGCGTAAGGTTCCATTTCCCCGCCAGGGCATTTCCCCGCGGATTTTTCTGCCAGGTGTGATACGCGCAGGAATCGGACGAACCGCGGGAGGAGAGGCCGCCAAACCAGTCCGCTGGCGGGTGGATGCCCAGGCGGAAGGCATCGAAGTCATTGCCGTCAAATGCGGTTTCCAGGATTTCGCAGATGTCAACGAAATTGCGAGCTCCCACAAGCTGTTCCTTGGCTCGGCGGATGGCCAGATTGTTCTTGATAACTTCCTTCTGCTCCATCGTGCGCCGCGCGACGCGCGCCAGTTCCAGGAATTCCGGATAGCGGAGATACTGCACGCCAAACCATATCCCCGCCGCCAGTATGAGAAGAACCACCGCCAGCGTGCGCTGGCCCGGAACCAGAATAAACAGGCTGAGCAGGCCACAGGCCGCGGAGACGCCGTAAAGCAGGATCACGACCTGCCGGTGCGAAAGCCCCCGTTCCATCAATTTGTGATGGATGTGCTGGCGGTCCGCGGAAAAAAGCGGCCGCCCGCTCAGGAACCGGCGCATGACCGAGATCACCGTGTCCAGAATCGGCAGCCCGAAGGAGATCACCGGAACGCTCACCGCTACCATGGTAGACGTTTTTCCGCCGCCGACCAGAGCCAAAGCGCTCAGCGTAAAACCAATGAACAGGCTGCCGGAATCGCCCAAAAAAATCGATGCCGGATTGAAGTTGTACTTAAGAAAGCCGAGAGTCGCCCCAGCCAGGGTGATGGTCAGCACCGATACGAGAGCGTTGTGATTGATCAGCGATAGCGTGAAAACCGCGAGAGTAGAGAACAGGGCTGAACCCGCGGCTAGTCCGTCCAGGCCGTCAATCAGATTGAAAGCATTGGTAACCCACAATACCCAGAGAATCGTTAAGGGGAGCGCTCCCATCCACGCGAACACGTGGGAGCCAAAAAATAAAGGCAACTGCATTACCCGGAAGTCACCCAGGAAAAGGATCAGCGCCGCCACGATCTGAACCGCAAACTTGCAGCGCGGGGTCACCGACCAGATGTCATCCGCCACGCCCACAAGAAAAACCAGCGTCGCGGGTACGATTACCCAAAGCACCGTGCGGGGAGAAAAGCCCACTGCAAACTGGAAAATACGCGAAGCCACTTCCAGCAGGAGTATCAGCGCAAGAAAAGTTCCATAAACAGCAACACCCCCAAAACGCGGGATGGGGGTGGTGTGCAGATGATGCCGCTGGACAGGACCGGTGGCCCAATGATGACTTACCGCGAGGCTACGCACCTTGCGGGTAAACAAAAGCGAAAACAACAACGCCCCAAAAAACAGGGCAACCGCGATCAGAAGCATTTCGCCCTATACCGGACAAAGCGGTTCTTGATCTCTCGCTCGCTTGTCGCCCAGCAGCTTATGTTTTGAGAATCTTCGCGGAATATACCATCCAAGTTTTAGAAATTGAACGTGCCTAGTTTGGTGACACTGTGGAAAATGTGGCCTGCAAAGGCCCGCTGTGACCTGCTCTCCTTTTCGATCCCTTTTTCCTCCGTCTAAGCGCGGGTTGCGCTGGCAACCTTCGCCTTGGCCATGCCAATCGCGGAAGATTCTGAATTCGGAAGACCCTTAAGCACGCCGAGATAAATCTCCGCCGTTTGCCTGCGCGAGAGATTCTCGACGATATAACTTCGGCCGTTCTGGCCTAGGCTCCTGCACAAATCGCGGTCATCCCTGAGCCGCCGAATAGCCGCTACCATGGAAACCGGGTCTTGCGGTGGAACACAAATCCCGGCTCCGGCCGCCTTTAGCAGCTCGCTGGCTTGTCCCTGCACGGCCAGCACAATTGCTTTGGCGCAGGCCATGAATTCCAGCATCTTGGTCGGAATCACGGTCTTGAATACTTCCGAGCGCTTCAGCGTCACCAGGCAGACATCAGACGCCGCCACCAGGGCAGGAACATTCCTCCTCTCCTGCTGCGGCAGCAGATGTACGTTGCCGAGCTGACGCCGGCGGACCTCGGCCCCGATGCGCTCCTTATCCGCCCCTTCTCCTGCCAGCAGAAACTCGACTTCGGGCATTGACTCCCTGCAAGCGGCGGCCGCATCCAGCACCGTGCCGAGGTCGTGCGCCATGCCCAGCGTCCCGACATAGGAGACGACGAATTTCCCCTTCAGGCCGAGATCACTGCGCACTGAATCATTGTTGCCTATGGGAGCAAACAACTCAGTTTCAACCCCGTTGGGTACAACCGAGATCTTTTCTTCTGCAATCCGCCACTCCCGGCAAATGTGCTCCTTGAATGCGGGCGTCACCACCACGATGTGATCACTCGTGCGGTACAGAAATTGTGCGACTCCCCCCAGAGAACGGTGCAGAAATGACCGGCTGTTCCCCACCCCAACTGCGGCCAGGGATTCTGGCCACAAGTCCCGAATCTCCAGCACAAACCGACTGCGCTTGATTCGGCTGACCCACCAGCCACTCAGGCCCACCAGCAGCTGGGGAGAAGTGGCAATGACGACGTCGGTACGCCCGATAAAACTCCCCGTTGCAGCGGCCGACACGCAGAACGAACTGTAATTCATGATTCGTTCGTGCGGCTTGCGGTTAGGCAGAGGCAACAGCCAGGTGCGGATAACCTTGATTCCATCCACCTGCTCGCGGCAAACCAGGCGGCGAAATTGCGCTCGGTATTCGGGGTGTAAGACACCCGTCGGATGGTTGGGAAATCCTGTAAGAACGGTTACTTCATGGCCGTTCGCAACCCAGCGCCGGGCCAACTCCGAAACCCGGGCGGCCGGGGCTCCCATTTCCGGAGGAAAATATTGCGATATATATAGGATCTTCAACTTTGGTCTTAGTAGTAGAGCAGCTTGAAGGCGCTCTTATAGGCCAGCGCTGCGTTCCGCTTCAGGAAGTTCTTGCGATACCCGTCCCATCTCTCCGCGTATTCACCGAACAACTCCTCACCCGTCACCCGCTGCAGCACACGAAGCTGGGTCACGTGCAACCGGTGATAGAAAGGGCTGGCCAGCATCTTCAGCCGGGTTCCGGCCAGTTCGTATAACGACCAGAAGCCTGCGTCGTACTTCTCGAGATTGCGCCGCAACGTGCCGATAGCCGCCGCAAACAAATTTCTCGCGGCTTCCTCGCCCGTCGCCAGCCAATAATCGTAGACTCCCCAACTCGCCCAAATGAACCCATTCAGGATGTGCGTTGGCGGGGATACGATGTACTCCTCCAGCCACGCATCTCCCCCTTCATCCACGTGGATCATGCCGCCTTCGCTCGTTTCCTTTTGCAGCGCCTCAAAAGCAAGCCCGGCAGCCTCCAGGTACACGCCGTCGCCGGTCTCATCGAAAGCGCGTACCAGAACCGAAATCCCCTGCGCTTGCGCCAAGGCCGACTGCCACGGAGCGCGCAGCGTGGTGCGATACTCCCAATCAAAGTGGTGATTCCATACCCGCAATCCTGCCCGGTTCGTTTCCAGATTCGCCACCAACCAGTCAGCCGCGAGCAGGAACTTATGGCGCCGTTGTTCTTGTCCCGTGCAGCAGAACAAATTGAAATTGCCCAGGCCGAACTGCGCGATGGCTATGGGGTTGTACTGCCACCCGAGCTTCCCGCGGTAGTCGAGCAGCGGAACGCCTTGCTCATCAAAAGGCCCTGCATAATCGGCCTTCTCAACAAAAGGCATGTAGTACTCGCCCAGAGCGCGCGGCGCAAAGCGCCGGTTCATCTCCGGAGCATCGTGCCAAAACGTAAGGTGGCTCCTGCCCCGCCCCAGGTATGCGGGCAAGATTCGCCGATAGTAGTTCAGACGATGCGCAAGGTTCATGGCTGCGACTGCTCTGCCGTCCTACCTGGAAACGATGGCCTTCTCTGAGTAACCATACTCAGCGATCGTCAGACCCCGCTCAGCATGTATCGGAATGGATTCGCCGGAACGCGCGCTTCTGAGGATGGCAAATGTCGCCAGGCTGCTGGAGACCAGTTCGGCCTGTGGGATGGGGCTGGGCTGGCGATGGATGATTGCTTCCGCAAACGCGCTCCAACCGTGGCGGTGCCCCTTGTCCTGCCGCAAAAGGGAGCGGTGAAGCTTCGTTCGCCCGTTGTGCCGCAACTCCAGACGGCGGAAATCGTCAAGCACGGCCACTCGCCCGCCCGTGAACACTTCCAGCCGTTCCTTCGGGAGGGTTTTGTCCCCATTGGCGACATAAGTGACCGTTCCAGCGGAGCCATCCTCAAATTGCAGTGTGGCAACCACATTGTCTTCACAATAAAGGTTGCTGTTGGGCAGAATGTGCGACCACACCCGCACCGGGAGCGCCCCTGCCATGTAGGTCATGAAATCCACAAAGTGGCAAACCTCGCCGATAATTCTGCCGCCGCCACGTTCCGGGTCCTGAATCCAGTTATTGCGCGGAATAAGGCCCGCATTTATGCGGTACGACATCATCAGCGGCTCGCCTGATTCACTCACAAATTCCTTCAGCGCTCGCCCCATCGGCGAAAACCGGCGGTTATAACCCACCATGAGTGAGCGATCTGGAACGCCCTGCCGGGCGCCGAGAATTTCCCTCAGCTCCTCTTGTGAGAGGCATAGCGGCTTCTCACAGAACACGTGCTTGCCGGCGTGCAGCGCAGCCACTACCTCGCGCGCATGCAGATGGTGGGGAGTGGCGATAACCACCGCGTCAATGCCGCCATCGGCCAGCAATTGCGCCTCGCTGCTGGTTGCGTACTCGAATCCAAACTTGCGTCCAGCGTCTTGAGCCTTCAACCCCGAGCGGCTGCAGATGCCCGCCAGCTCGCAGCCATCCACCGCTTTTATCGCCGGCAATAAGATGCGGGTGGCGAAGTTCCCTGCCCCCAGCACGCCGACCTTCAGCTTGCCCGGGAGACTGGGACCTGCGCTAGGGCGATCGCCGCTCAGTTGCACTCTGGTCTGCAAAGCAAATTCTTGCGGGTAGTTAACCACCACCCCTAAATAGGGCTGCCCAGTTTTGCCGCTGATCAGCTCGTAAGCACGAACCCCATCGCCGATGGGGAAGCGATGCGTTATCAGCGTCTGCACATCGAGCTTGCCCTCGGCAAGCAGCTTCAAGAACGCTTCCATGTTCCGCGTCTGCGTCCAGGGCACATACCCGGCGGGATAGGTGAAGCCTTTTTCCTCATATTGCGGGTCGTAACGCCCAGGACCGTAGGAGCGCGATACGCGGAAATCCAGCTCCTTCTCGTAATAAAGCTTGCGAGGGATGGTTAATCCGACGGCGCCTACCGCCACCACCGTTGCCCGGTCACGGGCGATTTCACCGGCCAGCTGCACCGGCTCGTTGCTGGCCGTATCCGCGGTGATGATCACGGCATCAACACCGTGACCAGAAGCATGCGCGCACACACTCTTGCACTGCTCGGCGGAGCTCGCAATATATTCCGCCCCCATCTGCTGTGCCAGCGCAGCGCGGGTGCGGTTGGGATCGAAGGCCAGAACCCGGCAGCCGGCAGCACGCAACAGCTGCACTGTGAGCTGACCGACCATCCCCACCCCCACAACCGCCACCGCATCGCCCAGCTTCACGTCGGCGGTGCGAATGCCGTGCAGCGCAATGGCGCCGAGGGTGGTAAACGCCGCCTCCTCGAAGCTGACTTCCTTCCCTGCGACTCCATTTCCCCGCAAGGGAATCTTGGCTACCAGAAGTTGCGGTGCGGCCACCACCTCGGCATGGCAGGCGTAGCCATAGCCGGCACACGCCACGCGGTCGCCGGGACGGAAATCGTTGACTCCCTCCCCAACCTCCAGCACGATTCCGGCGCTGCTGTAACCCAGGGGAGCGGGTTCATTCAATCGGCTCTGTACCGCATCCAAGGCCGAGGCCACTCCTTCGCGGCGAGCCTTGTCAATCACCTGCCGTACCAGGTCGGGGCGCGCGGCAGCCTTCTGCAGCAGGTTCTTGCCGCCAAATTCCGCCAGCTTGCGCTCCGTCCCTGCCGACAACACCGAGGCCAGGTTGCGCACCAGAACTGAGCCCGGCGCCACTTGCGGCGGCGGCACCTCTGCCAGCGAAACTTCCCCCGTGCGCACGGATTGAACAAGCTGCTTCATGGATGACCTTGATGGAGGCACATCACTGCTTTTACCTGGACCGGACGCTCTCCTTGCTGGCACAGAACATCAGCAGAGAGCCTAGTCGTTCATTTTGTGGAAACCACTTGGCCATCGGTGTTCCAAAGCATAAGAAGGAGCGCATTTTCAGGCCAGCGGCCTTCAGCAACTCTTGGAACTCACTAACTGAGTACTCATGCTTGGATATTGAAAGGTATCTGGGCCAAGGGCGACCCGTTAAAGTCGTGCAAGCATGCGCACCTTTCAGGAACATGCGCACAATGGAACGTGCGCTTGGGACGGAAATGAGCAATACACCGTTCGGGCACAGCACTCGTGCCAATTCATGCAGGCAAGCGCGTGGATTGGGCACATACTCCAGAACACTGGAGCAAAGCACACCATCAAAAGAATTGGCCGGAAATGGCAAAGCTTCAATGGTCTTTACATGCCCGAAGCTGACCGGTAGTGCTTTGCAAGCTTGGGATGTTAATTGCCTAGCAACCCGCAACATTTCGTCGGCCGCATCCACCGCTTCTACCCTGCACCCTTGCTCCGCCAGCCACCGCGATAAGGTACCAGTGCCACAGCCTGCATCCAGCCAAGTTGTGGCTTTCAGAGAAATCCCTGCCAGGCACTTCTCCACGACCTTCTGCCGGTATGCGAAGGAGCGTCTTCTATACTTCTGCTCCCATTGGGCGGCTAGCTGGCCGTGAAATTGCACCGCCTCCACTCGCGGCGCATCCGAAGTAACGGCAGACCTGGCTACAGGCATGTTCAGCTGGCGATTTCCGCAGCGCAGGGCTGGCTGGCGCTTACATTTGTAGTGCACCACTGGTTGAGCACGTAGAGTGCCCACGGACGGGACCACGACGTGCGCCCGGCAAGAAACGAGCTCCAGACCTCGCGCACGGCGCCGCCTTCCAGATAGCTGGCCAAAGGTCCCTCGTCCCATTCGCGAAACTTCTGCTGCAACTCGTCGCGCAACTCATCCCGCAGCCATTGCTCGAAAGGCAGCGTAAAACCCCGTTTCGGACGATGCACAACCTCCGCCGGCAGTAAATCGCGAACCGCCTTGACCAGCAGATATTTCGGGAACCCGGGCCGCAGCTTCTGTCCTGCGGGCAACGTAAACAGGAATTCCACCAGCTTGTGGTCGAGCAACGGCACCCTCACCTCCAGCCCGTGCGCCATGCTCATGCAGTCCGTGTCGCGCAACAGAGTGTTCAGGGTGTAATTACGCAGTTCGAGATAGGAAACGCGGTTCACGTCATCAAATCCGCGGGCGTGTGCTATGGCGGTGCGGAGTGGCTGCCCGGCCCGTTCCACTGTTTCGTCGCTCCGCAGCATCTTGCGCTGCTGCTCGGGAACAAAAAGCATCCTTGCCACGGCGTAGCTGGAGGCGGTTTCCCCGCCAAGAAGCGTGTGGAACTTGCGAGCTTTGTCGCTGGAATCCAATGCCCTCAATCCCTGGCCGATCGCATTGCCTAAATGTCGCGGAACCAGCCGGCGCAATTTCTCCATTCGTGGAACGCTGCGGAAGGTCTCATAGCCGGCAAATACCTCGTCGCCTCCCAAACCGCTGAGCGCAACTTTGAATCCCGCTCTCCTGGCTTCGCGGGAGACCATAAAAGTGTTAATCCCGTCCACGCTGGGCTGGTCCATCGCGCGCAACGCATGCGGGATAGCCTCGATCACGTCAGACTGGGACACCACAATCTCGCTGTGGTCCGTGCGGAACTTCTCCGCCACCTGGCGCGAAAAATCAGATTCCGTAAAATCCTGTTCCTCAAACACCAGCGAGAAGGTGCCGACGTCCGGGGTTCCCAGCCGGTGCAGTGCGGCGACGATCGCGCTGGAGTCAATTCCCCCGGAAAGAAACACCCCAATTGGCACATCGCTGACGCAGCGCAGAGAAACCGCCTCATTCAGCAGTTCGGCCACTTTCTGTTCAACTTGCGAGGCATCGGCTGAATCCAGCCGCTCCGGAGGCCGCAACTCCCAGTAAGCGAAATCTTCCATCCCGCCGGTTTTCCACAGCAGGCAATGGCCGGGCGCCAGGGCGGACACACCCTCAATAATGCTCTCCGGCTCGTAAATCGAACCGAAACTCAGGTACTGCGCCAGCGCGACCTCGTTCAGTCGGCGGGAAATACACCCGCTGGCCAGAATCGCCCGCACTTCCGAGGCAAACACCATCCCGCCGTCGCGAGTGGCATAGTAAAGCGGTTTAATTCCCAGCCGGTCGCGCGCCAGAAACAACTGCTGCCGTCCCGCGTCCCAGATGGCAAACGCAAACATTCCGCGGAAGTGCTGCGGGCAGGCGGTTCCCCACTGGCCGTAAGCCTTGAGAATGACTTCTGTATCGCAGTGGCTGGTGAAGCTTACGCCTTCGCTTTCCAGGCTGCGCCGGATCTCGGCGAAATTGTAGACCTCGCCGTTGTACACGATCCAATTGCCGGTCTGGGGATCGTGCATGGGCTGATGGCCCGCCGGCGAGAGATCGAGAATGGCCAGGCGCCGGTTGGCCAGGCCTATCCGCAGCTTCCCGGCCGAGAGAATCTGCAGCCCGGCGTCATCCGGGCCGCGGTGGGCGATAGCCTGTGAGGCATTGGCCAGCGCTTCCATTCCCAGGGAAGCCGTGCTGTCAACGAATCCTGCGATTCCACACATCTAGTGCCACCTCGTCGTAGCCTGCCAGTCGCCTGGGCAGGCATGTCTCCATTTACTTCGCGGAACTGGCGGCACCCGATCCCCCACAGCTACAGACCTTCCCGCGTTTGTAATTCTCGGACGTGTACTGAAACTGAAACGAATTCTAACGCACACTTTGGCAGTTCGCAATCAGCTTTAAGCTGCTTTTCTAACTTGGCTTTGAAAGCTCCTGGCCCCGGTCTGTCATCCCGAGCGAGCTCGGGTCGAGCT
>JADMIO010768933.1_pt1 | contig 10087 bp, 10 predicted proteins | sample 8958161 | NCBI WGS metagenome assembly JADMIO01 (sample SAMN16585339, study PRJNA669376) | soil metagenome | isolation source: Crop rotation soil | place: USA: Cullars Rotation, Alabama | collected 2011
TCAAAATTCTGAAGTAAAAAAGAACGATGGGGTTTGGTATAAATTGAAAATTGTCAATCTTGATAACTCGATTAGAGTCTACGTTGATAAATTATTAAAAATCAATATACTTAAAAATGCTCTAGAAAAAAGCCCAAGAGAAATTTCAAAGATAGGTATTTTTTCAGAAAATAATGCAATTCAGGTAATGCCCATACAGGTGGCAACAATTAATCTTTCAAATCAATTCTATGAAAAAAGCAACAAGTATCATAATTATTACCCGTTAAGCGCTCTCGCTCTTTCCGGAAGCAAATACAATTCATTTGATGACAATGACTATTCGTCATTGTCAATGAAAACTTTGATACTACCTTTTGATCCTCAAAATTGGGACAACATTAAATTTAACAAATATTTGGATTATGTAAGAGAAGGAGGGACACTGGTTGTAATTAATTCTGATGACGATTCAATAGGCAAATTTGGCAATTTTTTGTCTATCAGTGAGAATAGTAATGATACTATGAATTTTACTGGCATAGTTAATAGCGGTAACCCTCCTGTTACTATAAATGTAACTGGCACTGCAAATGATTTTGCAATTAAACCATCAAACGATACAAATACTATTGCTTATTACTCAAAAAGTGGATCCAAAGAAATTAAACCCTTCGCAATTGAAAAAACTATGAACAACAGTGGCAGAATTATTTACATACTTGCAGACAAATATTTTGACACAATATATAATAATCCAAAAAAATATTTTTCAACGCTTGCTGATTTTTCAAATTTCTTATATTTAGATTCAAAAAGTCCTATAACGCCACAAAGTACATCTAAACCAATAAAACGATTTATCGGTGATGTAGAATTCAACGGTAAGTTATCAATAAACACTTCATCATTTTCCATAATTAGCGATCATACAAATTCAAATAATTTGGTAGTAAAACAGATTCAAATATTTGACAGAAACGAAAAGATCAAGACCCAATATGAAAATTTGTCGCTATTAAACATCAAGCCGTATGGACGATATGAAGCAATCATAGATTATTCTGGTCCCCTAAAATTTCCTGCAACACTGTCGCAATCTGAATATGCACAAATAACTTTACCAAATAAATTTGACGTAACACTGCGCCTTGAGGACAATGAAGATAGTGGTGCAGAAATCTTATTTGCTAATAATTCGTCAACTAATATTTTCAAGATTTCTAATGAATCAAAAATTGTCTTTAAAACAATCAGATCTAATAATCCATTAGAATTTGTTGACGCAATTATAAAGTACCCAAAAGTTAGCGTTAATGGAAATCTAAAATTTGAAAAATCTAATTTTTATGGTGAATCTAATTACCCTCCATTAGATGTTATTGGCAACGCTACCGCAAAGTTTTCCTATATAGACCACATCAAGGATTCTTATCGTGACGGAATAAGGATTCAATATCTGGGATACCTTGACTCATTTGCAACTGATGGACGAGCAAAACAAGTAAAGCAAGAGCTCAAACTGCCAGGAGATATATCGTCGGATGTAAAGAAAAGAGGACTCGATGTTCCGTTACTCACTATTCTAGGGTCGTCAATCAACATCTCACTACTTGCTGCAATAACCATAGGAACAACACTAATTACTTTATACATTCGAAGACTTCAAAATGAACGCAAATGATGAAATATATAAAATTGAGTTAACTCTAAAAGTGCAGAATCCAACCTCACAATAAAGAAAGTGTCTGGGAATTTCAATGTCTACATTTCAACATTTAACATCTCATTCAATTAATTCTCAAACTTCTATGTGAGTTACTAAAATCCGAATCCTTATCACAGTAATGAAAAACAATGCCCCCTTATACCGACCTATTTTATTAATTCGACAAAAATAAACTTTCGATTTGACGTAAATTCATTAATTGTTAATTCTACAAGTAAACCCTTACAATAATAGTTTTCCATGAACTGTTTTCCTAGAATAGACTATATATGAGATTCCCATACAAAACGCCAATACATGAAAAAAATCTTGGTAACAGGCGCGGCAGGATTTATGGGTAGGCATGTTGTCCGAGCATTATTAGGAGAAAATAAATGTAATCTCGTTCTTACTGATAGGGTTGAACCAGGGCATGATTTTTCAGTATTTTCTGATTCTCGATATGATCCTCAAACATTTCATGATTTAGACATCCTGAATAGAGAAGCTGTCTTTGATCTATTTGAGAATAATGAAATAGATACATGTATTCATCTTGCGGCATTGGTAGATGTTGAGAATTCGATAAGGTATCCCGATAATACGATGGATGTAAATGTCAAAGGAACGATAAACGTTTTAGATGCATGTTCGCATAATCATGTGGACAATTTCATCTTTGCATCCTCTGCCGCAGTATATGGTCATCCGGTTAAACTTCCGATAAGAGAAGATCATCAACTAGTACCGATTTCCCCTTATGGTAAGAGTAAGTTGATTGCAGAAAAATATGTTTCATCCTACATGAAATTAAATAAAATTCGAAAAACCATTTCGCTTAGGATATTTAATGCCTATGGAGAATATGGCAATTTCAGCGTAATGACAAAGTTTGCTAAAAGACTTTCAGAAGGATTAGCTCCAATAATTTATGGTAATGGAACGCAGAAGCGTGATTTCATTTCAATTGATGATGTTGTAAGTGCCATGTTGTTATCGATAAGAGCCATGGACGACAATAGCGAAAGACTTTCATCCACTCAGTCTTTGATATTCAATATAGGAACCGGCATAGGAACATCGATATTGGATTTATGCGACCAAATGATTAAGTTATCTGGACTTAATCTGCTCCCTATATTTAAAGAGGGTAACAGTAATGCTGATATTAATGCCAGTTGCGCTGACATAACAAAGGCCAAAACCATCTTGAATTTTGTTCCGAAAAGTGATCTTAAATCAGATTTACAAGCATTGATATCGTCAATGGTTACTACCTAAGATTAAGCATTTACCTGCGCTTATTCTTTGTATTTTATTCGTTATTTTCCAAAAATGTAACTTATGGATTCATTAAGCCTCATCAATATTTCAACACTCTAGTTGACTCGCGTGATAATAAAACGATTAAGTAAATTTAGAGAATAGCTTATTCTAAAAAACAGGAGATGCTAATTATCTCCAGAAAACAGAAACTACTCCAAGGCCCATAATACAAAGCCCCCCATAGGTAACAGGTGGTACACTTACAACTAATCCCACTATGGCCAAACCAATCCCACAGCATATAGTAATAAATTCTCCAATTCTTCGTTGATTTTTCATCGTCCAAAAAACTTTGTAAGCAGGTATTATAAAAGGGTATGTAAATCCAGAAGAATTTATTTAAACAAGTTTAACCTTACCCGCCATAAATAATGGGTTTACCGGATATTACTTGCATTATCGCCAGATTTGACCTGAAGATTGAAGCGATTTCTAAAATGACATCTCCATTAGTTATAACTCCACGGGACTGGTACCTTACATTTACATTTGCTGTCCCGCAGTTTTACTGTAACCCAATCAATATTTCTGGGAGTAAGCATTTAAGGTAGGTTAGCAAAACTTTTGTGTTGGTCAAGATTTTATATCAGAATCCTCACACTAACGCAGACTCTGATAATTTTTACATAAGCATACCAAAAGATTGGAGCGGCGGTGCCGATGATGAAGTCACTGTAATCATCGATGATGTGTGCGTCATAGTTCCACAGACCATTGCAGGTGCCACTGGAGAGCTTATTGTGTTAAGGCTTTTAGAAGCAATGATGGAAGGAGACATTATTGATGCTGGAGATATCCAGAAAGCAATAGAACATATTTTGTAGTTAAAATTTGATATTTCACGTCTTATTGGATGCTTTGATGTGTTTGGGCTATAAAAAATCGATTTATTGACTTTTGACTAATTTACAGATTGAAGTGTCTCTTTGACCTGGAGTATTTTTCCATTGCTTGGATCCAGTTCCAATGCTTTATCGATCAATGATACTGCCTGCTGATAGTTTCCGGAACCATATAGAGAATCAGCTTTACCGCCAAGTGCGTACACGTCATTAGGATCGATACTTAGCACTTTATCGTATACTACAATTGCTTCTTGATATTTACCCAATTCTCTAAGCGCAGCGCCTTTACTCACTAATGCCATCAAATTAGTCGGATCTATACCAAGGGCTTTATCAAGCCAAGTTATTGCCTGCGCTCCATTGCCATTATTGACAAGTTCTGTACCTTTCTGAACAAGAGCTGGAACATTATTCTGATTTATGGAAAGAGCTTTGTCATACCAATTAGCCAGTGCAGATTCTGAGGCAAACGCAGGTGCATGATAACTCAAAAGTGAAATCAATGACAGTGCAAATATGGATAATGACATGATGAGAACATTATCCATTCTAAGCATCTTACCAATCGTCCTGCTACCAATTTTCACTTTTTTTGTTTCATTCAATGTGATCGTTCTCCGATAAGCACATTGTCGTATACGGCATTTAACTTGTGAAATATTCTAATGCAATCATGGCTATCAAAAACATAATTTTCTCCTTGTATCTCCATAGGTATCATTTTGTTCATTGTAATTTCTTTCCTACACAGATCACAGAATCTTCCACTTTTCATTGACGACAGTTATACTTGATATTATAAGAAAGGTGTCGTTACAAAGTACTATATAGTGTTACATTGTGTTGGAAAGTAATAACATAGGCGCATATGCACTTTTTGTAGGTAGTAAATTAAACTTGTAGAACTTTGAAATTTACAGTTTATCCAATCTTATAGAAGAATGTATCTTGAGCATTTTTATAGTTTGTTGTGTCTAACTCTACAACGCAACCAGAAACAACTGATGGGTGCTTGATTGTTTCTTGTTCATCATTCAATCAACCCATCACTTCCCATCAGTTGTCGTATAATATTTGCATTTTTATAATATCAATTTGAATTAATAATCTAAGAAATAAGGTAGGTAAATGTATCTTAAAAATAAAAGCGATTGAAAGAATTACGCAATATACTAGTTGGTTTTTTAATTTTTAATATCATTGATTAAAAATGTCATTTTATTTTGTCTCATGTTTGCCCTCGTCCTCCTCCTTTAATCCATAATTAACTACGTTACTATTGCATTGATACAATTTACCCTCTATACCATAATTTTTTGAAGATTATTTACCACCAAAATAAGTATTTCCATTTATTGAATTTGTACTAAATTTCCTTACGTATTTTTGAAAAGAAATTTATCGCTTGCTTTAGAAAAACCAATTTGTTTTCTTTTTGCTGTCTAAGTATCCAAATTAGTGTAGATACAGTATATACTGGTATAAAGTCACCAAGAAATGGAATAAATTCAGTCAAATTCATAACGACCGAGACCTTACTCTTTGTAATAGAATATAGCAAACCTAGCACAATAAAGTCGAATATATCTCCTATTATCGGCATTCCGAAGATTGGTGCTGCCAAGTAATCTAAGACATCGGCGAGTATTGATATTCCAAGTGCTAATGCAGCACGAATCTTGAAAAATCTTTGTTCATGTATCCTTTTTTTCATAAACGGAATCCTCTAAAAATAGCTCAGTATGTTTTTTAATTATGTTCTATCAATGCCAAGGTAAATGCACTTTTCAATTTTGATCTATTTGTATCTGATGTTGCAGTCAGCATAGTGTATTATGGATATGGATGAAAAAATATAATTCTCAAATTTATTTCATTCATTTCTAAATACCTATATAATAATAAAGCTCAAAATATTCTTGGTGAAAATTAGAAGGATACTTCTAGCAGTGGATGGCTCCAAGCCTTCATTTCACGCAAGTTCTGAAGCAATTGATTTGGCCAAAAAACTTAATGGAGAATTAATCGTAGTACACATTATATCGTCTGACATTAGATACAATTATCTCGAAGACACAATAACTCCTAGATTGCCCCGGGCTCTAAAGGATGTCATGATGGTTGCTATGCAAAAAGGAGAGACGCATGTAGGAAAGGTAAAGAAGATGGCCAAGTTAAAGGGCGTAAAAGTTACCACAGAAGTGGTCTTGGGTATCTCATCAGTCGTAAAAGAAATTGTTGAATATGCAGAAAAGAATAAGATAGACATGATTGTCGTAGGGAGTAGAGGCCTGTCTGGAATTAAGAAAATGCTCCTGGGAAGCGTGGCAAATGGTGTAGTAACGTACGCCCATTGTCGTGTGTTAGTAGCCAAATGAATCATTGTTGTTACTAATTCTAAATATAAGTAGAACAATGAAAGTTAATAATGAAAATTTAACTCAAAAAATGTATTTTGTTATTAAACAATCTCGCTAGGCAGATTAGGATTTTGAATAGTTTTATTTTGTAAAAAATTATTCATGGATGTCATATTTGTAGAGTTTGAATTAGTAGTTTTGCAAGGATTATCATCTATACAAATAGTGGTGGTGCAATTTTCATTTTCACAGTTTGAACTTATATTTGCTTGAAATTGGGCGAAAGAGTAATTGGAAAAAGTAAAAAATAACAAAACGAGACTGACTGAAACAATGCTCAAACATGTCCTTGACTCAAAACTATTGAATTTATTTATCATGACATATACTAACGTAATAATCACATTTGACTTTTTTGATCAAATAACATGATTTTCTTGAAAGTGAGATTAGAAACAAAATTCATCTTTGCGATTTTTGGATTGATCTTGGCTTTGATTTTATCAAAAGCGATACAAATATAGTACTTTCATCTCGCAACCAAGTTATGAATGTGGCCTGTATGTGACGTATGTCTATGTTCGCACTCTGTTCCTTCAGGTGGATTTAACTCATCGGCAGATACGCAGGCAAAGATCAAGTCCCCCTTCTGAATGGCTCCTATTTCAGGGGTTTTATCAAACACTAGTGGAATTATTAATGTATTGTCTTTAGATTCTTTCAACATCTTATGTGCGTCTATTGTCTTTGATGCAAATTCGCCTTTGATCATGGCAACTACTTTGATATCCTTTACATCCTTTCTATCGGAAAGCGGTACCCAAACTCTAATAGTTGGACTTTTTATTTCACCACCACTAACTGTTTGAAACGATCCAGTAGATAGAGTCTTCTCACTCCCAGAACCCACGTTAATTGTGTTCTTTCCACCCGGATGTTCAATATTACCCTCTGCACAAGAATAAGATTTCATTTGAGATGTTACTGCATCAAGAGAATATGCGCAAACTAAATACTCATCTCTACTACCTACGGTAACAATATCATCCTTCTCGTTGAATTCAAATGAAACAGTAGCAGTATTTGAATCCAGATCGTTACCTGTTAGATATTTTGTTTCGGTTTCACCGTTGGCTGAGGCAACAATCTTGAGCTTGTCTGGTTGATTTAATTTTTTTAGATTAATTTTTGCCTCTACAGAAAAGTTTCCTGCTGCAAATACATGATTTGAATTTATGGAGGTCGCAGAGTAAATCATACAAATTACAGGCATGAAAAGTAACAGACCGGATACTTTAGTTTTAGTGCTATTATTGCTCATAGGTCCTCTTTCATAAAATTCAAGTATATAATTCAGTTGGTATCTCCATTCAGAACAATGTTCCTTTAGTACTTCAAAATTTGAGAATGGAAGAAAGTAGATACCAACCTGTCTATCATCCTACATCAAGATCTTAAAAAAATTCCTAGCTCGGTTGTGGTCACGAGATTGATTATGTTTGGTAAACTACGGGGACTTCAATTTCGACTCTAGGCGTTTGTACTAACGATTAATATTGCTCTGTTCACGCTCTGAATTCGAAATCCAAATTTGAATTGTCGTTTAGCGATGGAGAAATATATTTTCCTCATTATTGCAGTGACTGTAATTGTCACCATCACTTTTTATATTTCTCAATCATATGGCCAAAAAATATTGCGAGAGCGACCATTTAGTTTAAGCCCAGACGATCCACATGTTTTTGATTCTGGACTTAAAGTTGAAGAGGTAGTAGATGGATTAGAGACGCCCACGACAATGGCTTTCCTTGGTCCTGACGATTTTCTAGTTTTGGAAAAAGATAAAGGGACGGTAATGCGAGTGTTAAATGGAAAAGTTTTAGACGAGCCAGTTCTGGACGTCAACGTTGCTAACTCTATTGAAAGGGGAATGTGTGGGATTGCAATTTCTAAAAATGGGTTCAAAACATATGTTTTCCTATACTTTACCGAAATAGATGGAAAAGATGGGGATGATAGGAATGGGAAGGCACCAATTGGAAATCGTCTGTACAGGTACGAATTTGTTGATAATAAGCTTGTAAATCCCAAACTTCTTATGAATTTACCAGCTTATCCAGGACCGAGACATAACGGCGGCGCGTTAGAAATCGGTCCTGACCAGAATATATACATCCCAGTAGGGGACGTTGACGGTTCATTTAAAATAGATTTTGAAGCAACACAAACTCAAAACTTTGACGGTCGGAAAGTTGCAGACGGACGAAGTGGAATATTAAGGTTAACGCAAGATGGAAAAGTGGTAGACGGAATATTGTCAAATTCTATGCCTTTACGATTGTATTATGCATATGGGATAAGGAATAGTTTTGGACTAAATTTCGATCCCATTACGGGATTCTTGTGGGACACAGAAAATGGGCCGCAAGATGGTGATGAAATAAATCTTGTTGAACCTGGATTCAATAGTGGATGGAATAAAATTTATGGATTTTCATCATCTCAAAAAGGATTTGACACGAACCAACTCATAACTTTTGGTAACAAAGGACACTACGAAGAACCCAAGTTAGTTTGGACCAAAAGTGCAGGACTGACCGCAATCATATTTTTAGATTCTGATAAATTGGGAAGCCAATATAGAAATGATATGTTCGTGGGCAGCGTCCATAATGGCCATATATATCATTTCAAGTTGAACCAGGAAAGAAATGACTTTTTGCTGCCCCGAAGCCTTGCTCAGAGATTTATTCAGAACCCCATCAACGCCGGAGCTGAGGATGTAATATTTGCCAGCGGATTTGGTGGAATCACAGATCTTACAGTGGGTCCAGATGGTTACTTATATGTGGTATCAATAGGACAGGGCAAAATATTTCGAATAATGCCAGATTAAACTGAGAAAAAAAACTGAGCTGAAAATAATAAGATTCTAATTAATAACTGTTCAATGTGAACCAGTTGGCGTCTTGAACTGAATCGCGATTACCCACTAGTCATTATGAAGAGGTATCGGTTTGTAAGATTGATACATCTAGAAAAATAGTAAGATTTCAGGATCTAAATCAAGCAAGACCTAAGTTGACGTAAGTGATCGATTAAAAATTCTCTCATTAGCCTTCAATCCCTTGCACTCAATATTTTGAAAGTATTTGAAGGATTATTTAGCGATTAATATCTGTAAATTACATTCTCAGGTCATAAGTCATTTCATTATTCGTTTTTGTTTCTGGTGAAGTAAAAAGAAAATGAAAAAGAAAAATTTGAATTATGCGTTCTTACTTATGGTATGCGTAATCTGAATCTTCAAAACATCGTAGAACTTCATAGTCCGCCAGATTATTTGAAAGTTCTTGTCTATTTTTTATACATTCTTGAGTCTCTATATCTTCTTGCTTGAAAATTTTTGAATTCTTGAAATCGTGCCAGTTCATCGAATTGTCATTATCTTTACCATTGTCGATATCTTTCACAAGTTGCTCCATAGTGTCATCATCATCCCAGATATTTTTAGCCAAGACGTGACTATTTGTTGCAACAATTGATCCACCTAGCATTACGGTCAAAAATGATGCCAACAGGAACAGTCTGTTCGATAAAGGTTTCTTGTTCATCGAAAACTCGATTGTTCCTTAACTATTAGCATTTGAGGATCTAATTTAAGCAAGACTTAAATGCAATGCCATCTATTTTTGCCTGACATTTGGGATTACAAAATAACTCAGGTAACGATTTTTCCGCAATCTTCGCATTCTAAATAAGTATCAATTACTCCAACATTTGTTTTTACCCGATTCCTTTGTGACACCATAGTCTTTTCTTTTCCACATATGCTACAGGTGCCAATTTTTCCCATGAAGTTTTCGGAC
>JADMIO011096109.1_pt1 | contig 10087 bp, 8 predicted proteins | sample 8958161 | NCBI WGS metagenome assembly JADMIO01 (sample SAMN16585339, study PRJNA669376) | soil metagenome | isolation source: Crop rotation soil | place: USA: Cullars Rotation, Alabama | collected 2011
AGCGAAGCGAAGGACCTCGTTAAATTGAGGTCCTTCGCTTCGCTCAGGATGACGAGAGTGCCCGCCGATAGGGTCTTCATGACCCTGAATCGCCCGATTTTAGCCCTGCTCATTGGCGCTTTTCTCCTCCCCGCCTGCGGGAAGAAGAAGGACAAAGGCGACGACGGCGACGGCTTCGCCCCTCCGACCGTGACGTCTTCGCCGGGTCACGTGCGTACTCCGGGAACCGCGGGACGGTTCAACGTCGGGATCATCGACGACGGCTTCGACCTCAATCAGCCGCTCTTCGACGGGCGCGTGCTCGCCGACTTTGAAATAATCTGTGACGCCCCGAAGACCGACGACAAGCCCGTGCTCGGCGTCGTCGACGCGGATCTGAAGCAAGCCTACATCGATGCGTACGCCGTCTCCGACAACGCGGGTTGTCGTCTGAGTCCGGGCGTTACGTTCGAGTACAGCAACGACCTCAAGGCGATCGAAGATCGGCGTGACCCCTGGAACCAAGGCATCAAGGCGAAGACGATCAATCTCAACACGTCGGACGCGATCGACTTCCGAACGGTCCTCGGCGGCTACGACAAATCGCTCCTCTATCACGGCACCAACACGTCGAGCCTGATCCTTTACGGCAATCCCGAAGTGCGCCTGGTCGTCATTCGCATGCCGCTCGGCGGACCCTCGCGCCTGAATCTGGCGGACACGGACAGCTGCCCTACTCAGGCCGACGTCGACGCTTGGGTCGAAGTCAATCAGGATCCGGACGTGGCGAAAGCCTACGCCGCCATGCCGCTCGGACCGCTCGACCAAGGGCTGGAAGATCTGACCGTGCAGTACGGGATCAGTCTCTTCAACGCGAGTTATGGCCGCACACCGCGCGAAGTCGCGGAAAAGCAGCTCGCCGACGAGGGCTGCGGGACGCTAGACCTAAGCGCCTACTACGAAACCCAAGTTGCGATAGATCAAAAGCAATTCGCCGCTCGGAAGGCGAAGCTGCCGCATTATTCCGCGTCACTTACCGTGCAGGCTTCCGGCAACGACGGCGTCGTCGTCGACGACGGCAAGGACTCCCTCGACTGCATGCCGGGTACCAACACCGTCCTCATCGGCAGCCACGACATCGGCGGCAAGCGTAGCGAGTTCTCTAACTACGGCGCCTGCGTGCCGTACCTGATGCTCGGCGAAAAAGTCGTCGTTGGTGCGCCCCGCGAATTCCTCGACGTCGCCGACGGCACCAGCTTCTCCGCCCCGCTGACGGTGCGTTACCTCTCGATGGTCTCGCAGCCGACGGACACAGCAGCGATGATGCTCGCGAAGCTCGATGGGCAAAAGAATGCGCAGGGCTTCCTGGCGGACGCGACGTTCCCCGAGGAGCTCGCCTATTCGAGTCCCGCGCCCATTGCGGACTTCAAGCTGACGGACGCACCAGGTCCGCGCTGGGCCAAGACCCGCGCGGACCTGTTGCGCTCGCTACGCCCGCTTCACTTCGCCAAAGGCTTGTAAATCAAGGCTCCGAGCACGGCGCCCAGGATCGGCGCGACCCAGAAGAGCCAGAGCTGCTCCACGGCCCAGCCGCCGACGAAGACCGCGACACCGGTGGACCGCGCCGGATTCACCGACGTGTTGGTCACCGGAATGCTAATCAAGTGGATCAGCGTTAGGCAAAGGCCGATCGCGATCGGCGCGAAGCCTTTCGGCGCCAGATGATCCGTCGAACCGAGGATCACGAACAGGAACATGAAGGTCATGACGACTTCCGTCACGAAGGCCGCACCCATGCTGTAACCGCCCGGCGAGTGCTCGCCGAAACCGTTGGACGCGAAGCCGGCGGCGACGTCGAAGCCCGGTTTGCCGGAAGCGATGTAGAAGAGCACGCCGCCCGCGACCAGGCCGCCGATCACCTGAGCGATGATGTAGGGAATCACTTCTTTCCAGGCGAAGCGGCCACCCATTGCGAGCCCGACGGTGACCGCCGGATTCAGGTGACAGCCCGAGATGTGACCGATGGCGTACGCCATGGTCAGAACCGTGAGACCAAATGCCAGGGACACGCCCATGAGTCCGATGCCGACTTGCGGGAAGGCTGCCGCCAGCACGGCGCTGCCGCACCCGCCGAGGACGAGCCAAAACGTTCCCAGCGCCTCTGCCAGTAACTTCTTAGGATCAGTCATGATTTCTCCTCCGCTGCGTTGTTTCTCATTATTCCATGTCCTAACCCGTTATGCTACGATCGGTGCTTAAATTTGGAACACCGATGCCCGACGACTCCCGCGAAAATCTGATCGAGCCGACCTCCCAATCCGTGACGTACGGGTCGTACCTCAAAGTCAAAGAGCTCCTCAGCCTCCAGCAACCCCTGACCAAGCCCGAACAGCACGACGAAACGCTGTTTATCGTGATCCACCAGGTCTACGAACTCTGGTTCAAGCAGATCCTGCACGAGCTCGACGCGGCTGCCGCCGCCTTGAAAAATGACCAACCGATGCTGTTCATCCGCATCGCGAAACGGATCGGGACGATCCAATCCGTGCTGACGCATCAGGTCGACGTCCTCGAAACGATGACGCCGGTCGACTTCAACCGCTTCCGTGAGAAGCTGAACCCGGCCTCGGGCTTTCAGTCGCAACAGTTCCGCGTGCTCGAGTTCCGGCTCGGCGCGAAGGAGCCGGCGTATATGAAGTTCCACAAGAACGACGCTCATGCGACGAAGGCGCTCGAAGCAGCGCTGGCGCAGCCGACGGTTTACGATCACTTCCTCGCGATGCTGAAGCGCCGCGGGTTCGCGGTTCCGGACGCGGTCCTGAAGCGCGACGTGTCAATGCCCTATCAATCGAACGACGGTGTTCGCGAAGTCGTCTTGAAGATTTATCGCGAGTCCGAGCTTCACTATGATCTATACTCCACGCTGGAAGCCCTCATCGACTTGGACGAAGGCCTTTTGCTCTGGCGCTACCGCCACGTAGCGATGGTCGAGCGTATGATCGGCAACCGCAAAGGTACGGGCGGCTCGAGCGGCGTCAAGTACCTCTCCCACACGCTCGCGAAACGGTTCTTCCCCGAGATCTGGGAAGCCCGTAACGGACTTGGAGACGCGTATGGCAGCAAAGACACCGAACCCCTCCCGGGTCCAAGGTAAAGTCAACAAGCTTACCTTCGAACTCGAAGAATACCCGATGGAAGAGCTCGCACGGATCCGCAAGGAGCTCGTGAAGAAGGGCAAGCCCGTCTTCGATTTCGGCACCGGTGACCCGAAGATCCCGACGTGGGAGCCGATCCGCGACGCGATCCGGGAAGCGATCCCCGAGATCAGCCAATACCCGAGCGTCAAAGGCAGTGACGCCTTGAGGGCCGCGCAGCAGGGTTACCTCGAGCGCCGCTTCGGCATCAAAGACGGCTACGAAGTCATCCCGACCGCGGGATCCAAGGAAGCGATCTTCCATATCGCCTTGTCTCTCGTCGGAAGGGCCGGCGGGAAAAAGCACATCATCTATCCGGATCCGGGTTATCCCGTTTACCGGTCGTCGACGAAGTTCGCGGGCGGGATTCCCTTCCCGGTGAAACTCTCGCCGGACAATGGCTTCCTCCTCGAACCGTGGGAGCTGCCGCCCTACATCCAGCGCGATGCGGCCGCGATCTGGCTCAACTACCCGCACAATCCGACCGGCGCCTGCGCACCGCGCGAATACTGGGAACGCGTCGTCGAGTGGTGCCACAAGACCGACACCGTGCTGCTCTCCGACGACTGCTACGTCGACATCTACGACTGCGCGATCGACAACCATCCGGTCGAGGACGCAGCGAGTGATCAACGCCCGATGTGCCCACTGCAGCTGTCCTCGGACCGCGTGCTGACGTTCATGTCGCTTTCGAAGCGTTCCGGCATGACCGGCTACCGCTCGGGACTCATCGCCGGTGACGTCGACATCGTCGCGGCGATCTTGAAGGCGCGCGCCAACTTCGGCGTCGGCGCACCTGACTTCGTCAGCGCCGCCGCGACCGTCGCCTGGAACGACGACGAGCACGTCCGCGAACGCCGCAAGATCTTCACGCAGCGCATCGCCCACGTCGCGCCCGTCTTCCAGGACCTCGGACTCTTGGAAAAAGCCCCGGATGCGACGTTCTATCTCTGGGTGAAAATCCCCGAAGCCTTTGGCACCGGCGACGTGCGCTTCTGCTTGGGTCTTGCCGAGCACGGCGTCATCTGCAGCCCGTCTTCCTGGCTCAGCGAGAGCATCAAGGGCTATGCCCGCTTCGCGCTGGTTCCGGACGACGCCAAGGCCGCGGAAGCGATGCAGGTCGTCAAAGACTACATCAACAACTAATGCCCAAGGTCGCCTTCAAGCCGCAGAACGTCACGGTCGACGTCGAGCCGAGCACCAAGCTCCTCGTCGCCGCGACGCGCAACAAGATCCCGATTCGCTTCGGCTGCGCGTCCTGCCGCTGCGGGACCTGCGGCATCGCCGTTTCGGGTTCCGGACAGCTCACCAAGATGAAGTCCGACGAAAAAGCCCTACTCGAAAAAATGGGGCTCGAGACGGACGGAACCGTGAGGCTCGCTTGCCAGACGCGCATAGAGAGCGGCGAAGTCACGGTCGACCTCGACTTCCAGGCCACGTACTCGCCAGATGATGGCGACATCGTCGATTGATGAGAGCGCCATAAATGCCGCGCGCATACTCCTTGCATGAGGAGGGCGGACGATCCCGTCCTTCCTGGAGGATCTCATGGCACCCCTCAAAGCCCCGGCGACCGAATCATCCTTGCATCTCGTATCCACGATGGTTTCCAAGGCCTCCGCGGTTTGGAACCTGAACGAAGCGCTCGCGGAATTCCTGATCCACGCCGACCGCGAGCTCCGCGTCGAAATCCCGCTGATGCACGACGACGGACGCCTTGCCGTCTACGAAGGCTACCGCGTGCAGCACAATAACGCGCGCGGCCCGTTCAAGGGAGGCATCCGCTATCACCCGAGCGTCGATCCCGAGGAGGTGCATGCTCTCGCCGGCCTCATGACGTGGAAATCGGCCGTGGTCGGGATCCCGTTTGGTGGTGCGAAGGGCGGCGTCGCGGTCGACCCCTCGACCCTGTCGCCGGGAGAACTGGAGAGGCTGACGCGAAGATTCACGAACGCGATCCTGCCCGTCATTGGCCCGAACGAGGACGTTCCGGCGCCGGACATGGGAACCAACGCCCAGACGATGGCTTGGATCATGGACGAGTACTCGGCGCGGCGCGGCTATTCGCCTTCGATCGTCACGGGGAAACCCTTGGCCCTCGGCGGTTCGCAGGTACGGGAAGAAGCGACTGGTCTCGGAGTAGTCCAGGTCGCGAAGATGGCGCTGCAGGCTCAAAAGAAGACGCTGAAGGACCAACGCGTCGCGATCCAAGGATTCGGTAACGTCGGCTCGAACGCAGCGCGCTGGTTCGACCAGCTCGGCGCAAAGGTCGTGGCCATCAGCGACGTGCGCGGCGGCCGTTACAATCCCAAGGGGATCGACATTCACGCCGCCTGGACTCTCATCGAAGAAAAAAAATCGCTAGCGAACTTGAAAAACACCGACGCCGTCACGAACGAAGAGCTGCTCGAGCTCGACTGCGACGTGCTGGTGCCCGCGGCGATCGAATCCGTGATCGTCGAAGAAAATGCCCCGAAAATCAAAGCGAAGATCGTCGTCGAAGCCGCGAACGGCCCGACCTCGCTCAGTGCGGACCGGATTCTCAAAGAGCGCGGCATCGAAGTCGTCCCGGACATTCTCGCCAACGCCGGCGGTGTCACCGTCAGTTACTTCGAATGGGCGCAGAACATGCAGCAGCTGCCTTGGGAACGCGAGTTGATCGTCACGCGCCTCGGTGACGTGTTGATGCGCGCCTTCAAGGACGTCGAGCGCACGGCTACGGAACACAAGACGTCGCTGCGCGAAGCGGCCTTTATTCTCGGAGTCGGCCGCGTTGCAGAGGCGATGAAACTGCGGGGATATTGAGGACCTAGGCTGGGATTCGGCGTACCCGGTCGGAACCACTCAGGATTTCGGACAATTCGACCGATAAGGTCTTATAACCCGAAGCCTTGAGGGTTTGTCCATGGCCGCTCGCTTTCTACTCGGAATCTTCAGCCTCGGGCTCGCGACGCTCCTCGTCGCGAACTGCAGCGGCAGCAGTTTTTCGGGCGGCTCCGGCGCCAAGAAAAGCGGGAAGGACGGCAAGGACGGCGACAACCCGACCGACGAGAACGGCAAGGATGGCGACGCCGACGGTGAAGACACCGGAGACGCCGACGCAAAAGACGCGGACGGCGCCGACAGCTCAGACGGTCCCATCATCGACGAGACGACCGGTGTCAAAACCGACCCGACGGGCCTGATCGCGGAAAACGGCGACGACTCCAAGCACCTCGTACCGCAATTCGGTTTGCTCGCGAACGACCTCAAGTGCGGCATGTGCCACCTGTCGATCAACGGCGACGTCGTTTCCACTGCGGCAACCGTTCCCGAACCGCACACTGACGCGCGCAACAAAGCGGTCGTTAACGGCGCGTGGTTCGCCTCCCAAGACTATGCAATGTCGTCGGAAGCGGTGAACGTGCGCGACGGAGTGCAGAAAAATTATCGCGGCGAGGAAATGCCGAAAGACCTCGACAAAGACGGTAAGCCGGATTTCCCGCGTGCCGACTTCGACAACCTCGCGGGAAAAATGACGGGTTCGGTGAAATCGAACAAGGACTCGTTTTCGAAGGTCTCCAGTAGCAACGTGACGCTCATCGGCACCGATTCCGACCCGATCGTCCTCAAGGGCGAGGTGTTGGTGAAGGGCGATCTCGTCATCTCAGGTAGGTACAAAGGCATCGGCACGATTTACGTTACCGGCAATGCCTATATACCCTCGGACCTGCTGGGACAGACGTCGCCGTTCCCTTATTCGACCGACAAAGCTAAGGCTAAGCAGCATGCCAAGGACGCCGTCAAGGACCGCTTGGACGCGCTCGCGATTGCAAGTCACGGCTCAGTGATCGTCGGCAACTTCCTGCCGATCACCGCCGCCGGCATCCACTCGGTGTTCGAACGCGATGACACGCCGCCCGAAATGCGCTCAGGTCCGCTCAACACCAATAGTGTCCTGAGCTGGTACCCCGGGGGCGAGAGCGGCATTTCCGCGCTCTTCAAGCCCAGCGCCCTGCCGTGCGGAACCGCCGCGCAGCTGAATCGCGCCATCGGCCGCATTGACGCTTACCTCTATGCGGAGAAGGCAGTCGCCGGTCACTCGATCGGGTCTTCGTACAGCATCAACGGCGGTGTCATCGCCGACTTCTTCCACATCATCTCTGCTGCGGAACAGTGCGCCGATCAAAACGCCATTCATCCAACACATAAACAACCGGCCGGCCACAGCTACGTCAACTTCGACTACCGCATGGGCGAAGGATTGCTGCTCTTGAAGCAGATGAACAAGTACTTCAAGACGACGACACCCTGAATCCGGGTCACGGCCGCTTTTTGACGAGGAACTGCGCGAGCTGCACGAACTCGCGCGGGGCCAAGGCATCGGGGCGGCGTTCGAGGTCGATGGGACAGCCTTCTTCGCCGGTGTTCTGCAGGAACTGGCGGACCGCGTTGCGGAGCTTTTTCCGGCGCTGGGTGAAGGCCGCGCGCGTCACCTGCTCAGCCGCCATCAGCACGTCTTCCGGCAGCTGATCGCGTTTCGGCACGACGAGGATCACGGCGCTGTCGACCTTGGGGACCGGCTGGAAGCAGGCGCGCTCGACCTTGTATTCCAGCGTGATGTCGGCGCGGAGCTGCGCGAACACCGTGAGGCTGCCGAAGTCTTTGGTGTTCGGACGAGCGATGACGCGTTGCGCGAACTCGAGCTGGGTCATGAACATCATGCAGGGGAGCTTCGGCGTCAGCGACAGACCGCGGAGCAGGATCGGGCTCGAGATGTTGTAGGGAATGTTGCCGCAAACCGCGGAGCGATCTCCCGACTCCGCGAGCCAGGCTTCCCAGTCGAATTTCAGGATGTCGGCGTTGACGACTTCGAGGTTCTGGTGCGGCGCGAGCCGCGCGGCGAAACGGTCGTCTTTTTCCACGGCCGTGACCTTCAAGCCCCTCGCGAGAAGCTCACGCGTGAGAATGCCTCCACCCGGGCCGATCTCCAAAACGCGCTGGATCTTCAGTTCGACGAGCTTTTCCGCCATGCGCTGCACCGGCCAGTCGGTCTTGAGGAAGACCTGGCCGAGCGACTTTTTCTGCCGGAGCTCCGGCTCGAACCGCCTCAAGAGCTGACTCCCGCGAAATCGTACCGGGAGTAAGCGTCGAAGCCGCGCGTCGCGGCGGGCTTCGTTGTTTTTGCGACATGGTAGCCATAGGCTGCGATCATCGCCGCATTGTCAGAGCAGAACTTCGGGTGGGGAAAGTGCGCCGGCACGCCGATCTCGGCAGCCATCAGCGCCTTGAAGCGTTGGTTCGCCGCGACGCCACCCGCAACCAGTACGGACTTGGTCCCGGGACAAAGGCGCAGGCCTTCCTTGAGCTTCCGCACGATCTGACCCAGCGCCTCGTCCTGGAACGCGGCACAGATGTCAGCTAAACGTTTTTCCGAGATCGGCTTCTTTTCGTCGCGCACGAGATTCGCCATGAACGTCTTGAGTCCCGAGTAGCTGAATTCGAGGCGCTTTTTTTCCGTGACCATGCGGGGCATCGCGACGGCTTTGGGGTCGCCGCCCTGCGCGAGCTTCTCGATGAGCGGGCCGCCGGGATATCCCAGGCCCAGGATCTTCGCGACCTTGTCGAAGCACTCGCCACACGCGTCGTCGACCGAGTTGCCGATCAATTCGTAGGAAGTGGGCGAGGACATCTTGTACAGGTTGGTGTGGCCTCCCGACACGACGAGCGCGAGCGTCGGATAGAAGGCCGCCTCGTTCGCGGACTCTGCGACGCCGAGCAGCGCCCCGTGCACGTGCGCATGCACGTGATCGACCGGAACCAACGGCTTGCCGAGGGCCCAAGAAAGTCCCTTGGCATAGGCGACGCCGACGAGCAGCGCGCCGATCAGACCCGGGCCTTGCGTCACGGCGATCGCATCGACGTCTTCGAGCTTCACGCCGGACTGTTTCAAGGCTTCCGTCACGAGAGGCGCGATGACGCGCAGATGCTCGCGCGAGGCGACCTCCGGTACGACGCCGCCGAAGGGGGCGTGGACCGCAGTCTGCGAAGCGATGACGGACGATAGCACCTCGCGCCCGTCGCGGACGACAGCGACGGCTGTTTCGTCGCAGCTCGATTCAATGCCTAGGATTAACATGAAGAGATCCCCGACGGCCTTCGGCCTGGGGATGACGGGTCATCCTTTGTCGGCGAGGCGTTCCTTGGCTTTCCCGGCCTCTTCCGAGTCCGGGAACTCCTTGATCAGCTCCTCGTAGTACACCTTTGCGGTCGCCGCGTCACCGAGATGACGAAAGCAGTCGCCGATGCGCATCTTGGCCGTCGGGACGTACTTCTTACCTGGCTTGGCTTCCAGGAACTCGTTGAACTTCAAGGCGGCCTCCCGCATCTTCCCTAGCTTGAAGTAGCTGTCGGCCACCAGGAAGCGGGCCTGGTCCTTGTCGGCGCCGCTCGAATCCTTGATGACCTTCGGGCCTTCTTCGATCACCTGTTTGTAATGCTTGTCGTTGTAAGCTTTTTCGAGGTCGTTGGACGATCCGACCTTTTTGCCGGCGTCCTTCTTCTTCTTGGTGCTGAGGCCGGCCTTTTTCAGGGCCTCTAGGAGCTCCTGCTGGGATTCCTCGACTCCGTCGAGGCGCTCGCTCAGCTTGGCAAGCTGGGCGCCGATCGAGGCTTCCTGTTGCTCGGGCGTGACACCAGGCATCTGGCCTGTCGTGACGCCGACGCGCAGCGCGTCGATGTCGCCGTGAACCTTTTGCATTTCCGCGCTCAGGCGATCGATCTCGGAAGCATTGCCCGCAAGACGTTTGGCCGCACTGTCACCCGTCGCTTTAGCGTCCTTGGTGGTGTCCGTAACCTGGCGCTCGACGTTGAGCAGGCGCGTCTGGACGTTGAAGATGTCGCCCTGCATCTGCTTCTTCTCGGAAGGCGTGACA
>JADMIO010809437.1_pt1 | contig 10085 bp, 8 predicted proteins | sample 8958161 | NCBI WGS metagenome assembly JADMIO01 (sample SAMN16585339, study PRJNA669376) | soil metagenome | isolation source: Crop rotation soil | place: USA: Cullars Rotation, Alabama | collected 2011
GGCCGCGACTTCAAGTCACGTGAATTCCAAGCTTCGGATCCCACTGTGCTGGAAAGCGATCGGCGTTCTCGGCGCGCTGATCCAGCGCGGCATCAGCGGCCGCGGCATGGAGGTGCAGAGCGCGCTGTTCGAGAACAACGTCTTCCTGATGGGCCAGCACATGCTGCAGTACGCGGTGACCGGCAAGCACCCGGCGCCGATGCCGGCGCGCGACAACCCGTGGGCGGTCTACGACGTCTTCACGGTCAAGGACGGCGAGCAGATCTTCCTCGCCGCGGTCAGCGACGCGCAGTGGCTGACCTTCTGCGACGCGCTCGGCCTGCCCGACCTGAAGGCCGACCCCGAACTGGCGACCAACAACCAGCGTGTGCTGCAGCGGCCGCGGCTGCTGCAGACGATCGCCGAGCGCATCGCGGCGCGCAGCGCCGACGAGCTGGCGGCGACGATGGAGCGCGCCGGTCTGCCGTTCGCGCCGATCCGCCGTCCCGAGGACCTGTTCGACGACCCGCACCTGCTCGCGACCGGGGGGCTGGCCGACGTCACGCTGCCCGACGGCCCGAAGGCCGGCGAGCAGGTCAAGACGACGCTGTTCCCGATCACGATGGACGGCGCGCGCCTCGGCGTCCGCCTGCAGCCGCCGGCGCTGGCGCAGCACAGCGACGAGCTGCTGCAATCGATCGGCTACGACGCGGCGCAGATCGCCGCGCTGCGCGAACGCGGCGCGATCACCTGACCTCACCACAACCACGACGACCGGAGACAAGAACCCGATGAACTTTCCGATCCACCGCCGCAGCGCGATCGCTGCCATCGCCGCGCTGGCCGCCGGCGGCAGCGCCTTCGCGCAAGCCGACAAGACGACGCGCTTCATCCTGCCCAACGCCACCGGCTCGGGCGTCGACGCGATCACGCGCACCGCGCAGGCGGCGCTGGCCAAGTCGCTCGGCACGGCGGTCATCGTCGACAACCAGCCCGGCGCCGGCGGCATCGTCGGCGTGCAGGCGCTGACGCGCGCCGCGCCCGACGGGCTGACGCTGTCGGTCGTGTCGAACAACGTCGTCATCTTTCCCAGCGTCTACAAGACGCTGCCGTTCGACCTCGCCAACGACGTGACGCCGATCGCGATCTGCGGCTTTACGCCGATCGTGCTCGTCGTCAACGGCAAGGTGCCGGCGAACAACCACAAGGAGTTCGTCGCGCTGCTGAAGTCCAAGCCGGGCGAGATCAACTACGGATCCGGCGGCAACGGCACGATCCTGCACCTGGCTTCGGCGATGTACCTCGACGAGGCCGGCGCGAAGGCGACGCACGTGCCGTACAAGGGCGTCGGCCCGATGGTGACCGACCTGATCGGCGGCCAGATCCAGTTCGCGACCGCGGCACTGCCGAGCGTGCAGCAGCACCTGAAGAGCGGCGCGCTGAAGGCGATCGGCGTCGGCACCGCGCAGCGCGTGCCGGCGGCGCCCGAGATCCCGACCTTCGTCGAGCAGGACCTGCCGGGTTACGTCGTCGAGGCCTGGTTCGCGGTGCTCGGCCCCAAGGGCCTGCCGGCGGCCGAGGTCAAGCGGATCAACGCCGCCGTCGTCACCGCCTTCGCCGACCCCGCGGTCAAGGAAGGCATGGCCAAGCAGGGCAACGTCATCAACGTCGGCACGCCCGAGCAGGCGCAGTCCTTCTTCAAGGCCGAATTGCAGAAGTACGCGCGGCTGGTCAAGAAGGTCGGCCTCGAGCCGCAGTGACGCTGCGATGAGCGACGTCGCGCTGCGTTTCGCGCCGCGTCTGCTGTTCCTCGCCGGCGACCCCGCGCTGGTGCGGCGGCAGCTCGCCGGCGCCGCGCTGTCGCTGGCCGACGCCGGCGCGCTGCGCGACGACGTCTCGACCGACGAGATCATCCCGCTGCCGGCGATGGTCCACTTCGACGCCGCGCTCGGCCGCTATCCCTACACCGGCTTCGAGACCGGCGGCGAGCGGCCGATCGGCGTCGACGCGGTCCGCCGCGCCGGCGTCGAGGTCGTGATCGCCGGCGAGCGTTACGGCAAGGGCAGCTCGCGCGAGCACAGCGTCGTCGCCGAGCGCAGCGCCGGCATCAGGCTCGTCATCGCGAAGAGCTTCGAGCGCATCTACCGTCAGAACGCCGACAACGTCGGTCTGCTGACGAGCACCGACTTCGCGCTGATCGACCGCATCGTGCGCGGCGAGACGATCGACCTCGAAGAACTGCTCGCCGGCCGCGACGCGCTCGCGGCCGACATCGTCCGCGCCGGCGGCCTGCTGGCGCTGAGCAAGACACGCCTGCCTTCGCTGCCGCCGCCGACCGCGAGCGATGACGACGACCGGCCGCGCACGCTGTTCGAGAAGATCGTTCAGCGCCACGCACTCGGCCGCCGGCTGAAGGCAGGCGAGGGCGGTTTCGTCGCGACCGACCTGCGCTTCATCCACGAGTACTACACCGGCATGTGCGCGCACCTGCTCGACCAGGCCTTCGGCGACGCGCTGACGCTGCACGACCGCGACACGATCGTCTGCTTCGAGGACCATTTGTCGTATGTTCACGCCAGCCCGGCGCACGTCTCTCAGGGGCTGGTCGGCGGCGTCGCCGCGCTGTCGCGCGCGCACCGCACTTTCGTCGAACGCCACGGCCTGCGCGACCACGGTTACCTGCAGGCGCTCGAAGCCGGCGATCCGCGCAACACCGGCAGCCAGGGCATCTCGCACGCGCTCGTCGCCGAACAGTACGCGCTGCCGGGGCAGCTGATCGTCGGCACCGATTCGCACACGCCGCACAGCGGCGCGCTCGGCTGCGTCGCCTATGGCGTCGGCACGACCGACATGGCCAGCGCCTTCGTCGGCGGTGCGGTGCGGCTGCGCATGCCCGAGGTGCTGCGGATCGAACTGAGCGGCACGCTGGCGCCCGGCGTCACCGCGAAAGACCTCGCCTTGCACCTGCTCGCGCTGCCGGCGCTGCGCGGCGGCGCCGGCGTCGGCCGCGTGTTCGAGTTCGGCGGGCCGGTGGTGCGCGCGCTGGCCACCGACGAGCGCGCGACGCTGACCAACATGAGCGCCGAGCTCGGCGGCTTCACCGGCATCGTCGAGCCCGACGAAGAGACGGTGCGATTCGTCCGCGAGCGGCGCGGCGTCGAGATCACGGTCGAGCCTTGGATGGCCAGCGACGCCGATGCGGCCTACGCGCTGCGCATCGACGTCGACTGCAGCACGATCGGCCCGATGGTCGCGCGGCCCGGCGATCCCGGGCGCGGCGTCGCGTTGGCGGCGCTGGACGAAGCCGTCGCGATCGACATCGCCTACGGCGGCTCGTGCACCGCCGGCAAGCGCGAGGACTTCGATCACTACCACGCGGTGCTCGCCTGGGCCGCGGAGCGCGGCCTGCGCGCCGCGCCGGGCGTTCGGCTGTACCTGCAGTTCGGCACCGTCGCCGTCCGCGACTACTGCATCGACCGCGGTTACCTGGCCGCCTTCGCCGCCGTCGGCGCCGAGCTGCTGCAGCCGGCCTGCGGCGCCTGCGCCAACTGCGGCCCCGGCGCTTCCGATCACGCCGGGCAGGTCACCGTCAGCGCGATCAACCGCAACTTCCCCGGCCGCAGCGGACCGGGGCAGGTCTGGCTCGCGAGCCCGCCGACCGTCGCCGCGAGCGCGATCGCCGGGCGGCTGGTTTCTTTCGCCGAGCTGCAGCGGCTTACGATGGCCGCATGAGCAGCATCACTCGCGCACCTCGGATCCCCGGCCGCCGTTTCCTTCACTCGCCCGGACCGACGCCGGTTCCCGAGGCCGTCCTGCACGCGATGAGCATGCAGCCGATGGACCTCGGCGACCCGCGCGTCGACGCCGTCATCGCATCGTGCGAGACCGGCCTCAAGCGGCTGCTGCAGACCAGGGCCGACAGCGACGTCTTCATGTACGCAGCCAACGGCCACGGCGCCTGGGAAGCGGTGATCGAGAACCTCGCCGACCGCGGCCAGGCGGTGCTCGTTCCCGGCACCGGCCACTTCTCCGAGTCGTGGGCGATCCAGACCGAGGCGCTCGGCCGCCGCGTGCTGCGCACGCCGTGGAACGAGGGCTGGCCGATCGACGCCGACGCGATCGAGCAGACGCTGCGCGACGACCGCGATCACACGGTCAAGGCGGTGTTCGCGGTCCACACCGACACCAGCAGCGGCGTCACCAGCGACCTCGCCGCGATCCGCCGCGCGATCGAAAACGCGCGCCACCCGGCGCTGCTCGTCGCCGACGTCGTCGCGTCGCTCGGCGCGGCGCCTTTTGCGATGGACGAGCTCGGCGTCGACGTCGCGCTCGGCGCATCGCAGAAGGGGCTGATGTGCCCGCCCGGCGTCGCCTTCGTCGCCGTCAACCAGCGCGCGCTGGCGCAGGCGCAGGGCAACCCGGCGCCGCGCTTCTACTGGGATTGGGTGCGCCGCAAGAGCGAGATCTCGTACCGCAAGTTCTGCGGCACCGCGCCGCAGAACCTGTTGATGGGCCTCGAGGCGGCGCTGAACCTGATCTTCCACGAAGGGCTCGAAGCCGTGCACGCGCGCCACGCGGCGCTGGCCGGCGCCGTTCACGCCGCGGTCGAAGGCTGGGCCGGCGGCGGCGAGCTCGGTTTCTTCGCGCGGACGCCGGCCTGCCGCTCGGTCAGCGTCACGACGATCACGGTGCCGCCCGGCACCGACGTCGACGCACTGCGCAACGTCGCGCGCGAACGGTTCCAGGTCGCGATCGCTGGTGCACTCGGCCCCTTGCAGGGGCGCGGATTCCGCATCGGACACCTCGGCGACTGCAACCCCGCGATGATCCTCGGCGCGATCGCCGGCGTCGAGGCGGCCTTGTCGGTGCAAGGCATCGCCGTCGGCGAAGGTGGCACGCGGCGTGCATTGATGGCGCTGGCCGGACGCTGACGCAGCCTCGCGGTGCACGACACCGCAGGCGCCATCGCGTCACGGCGTGTTGCCAGGGGAGAAAACGCCATGACGCACTACCGCCGACCCTTGCTGCTGGCGATCGCGCTGATCGCCGCGCTGCTGGGCTTGCTGACCTCGACCGGCGCCGAAGCGGCGCGCCTGCTCGGCTACATGCCGGCGTAGTTCGGCCCGCCGCCGCCTTCGGGCGTGACCCAGACGATGTTCTGCGTCGGGTCCTTGATGTCGCAGGTCTTGCAGTGCACGCAGTTGGCGGCGTTGATCTGCAGCTGGTCCTGGCCGGAGGCGTCCTGCACGAACTCGTAGACGCCGGCCGGGCAATAACGCGACTCGGGCCCGGCATAACGCGCCAGGTTGATGGACACCGGCACGGCGGCGTTCTTCAGCGTCAGGTGCGCCGGCTGGTTTTCTTCGTGGTTGACGTTGCTGATGAAGACCGAGCTCAAGCGGTCGAAGGTCAGCTTGCCGTCGGGCTTCGGGTAGACGATCGGGTCGCACTGCGCCGCCGCGTGCATGCGGACGTGGTCGGCGCTGTGGCGGTGGATCGTCCACGGCGGGCTCTTGAAGCCGAGCTTGGGCAGCAGCCACTGCTCGATGCCGGTCATCAGGCTGCCGATCGTGTTGCCCTTCTTGAACCACTGCTTGAAGTTGCGCGAACCCATCAGCTCTTCGTGCAGCCAGCTCGATTCGAAGGCCTGCGGGTAGGCCTGCAGCTCGTCGCCCGAACGCCCGGCCTTCAGCGCCGCCGCGGCGGCCGCCGCACACAACATGCCGGTCTTCATCGCCGCGTGCGAGCCCTTGATGCGCGCCGCGTTCAGCGTGCCGGCGTCGCAGCCGACCAGCGCGCCGCCGGGGAACACCAGCTTCGGCAGCGACAGCAGCCCGCCGGCGGTGATCGCGCGCGCGCCGTAGCCGATGCGCTTGCCGCCTTCGATGTGCGCGCGCACGGCCGGGTGCGTCTTCCAGCGCTGCATCTCCTCGAACGGGCTCAGCCACGGGTTCTGGTAGTCGAGCCCGGTGACGAGGCCGAGCGTGACGCGGTTGCCTTCGAGGTGGTAGAGGAAACCGCCGCCGTAGGTGTTCTCGTCCATCGGCCAGCCGGCGGTGTGGACGACGAGCCCCGGCCTGGCCTTGTCGGCCGGCACTTCCCACAGCTCCTTGACGCCGATCGCGTAACTCTGCGGGTCGCGGCCCTTGTCGAGCTCATAGCGCGCGATCAGCTGCTTGCCGAGGTGGCCGCGCGCGCCTTCGGCGAACACCGTGTACTTTCCGATCAGCTCCATGCCGAGCTGGAAGTTCTCGGTCGGCTGGCCGTCCTTGCCGATGCCGACGTTGCCGGTCGCGACGCCGCGCACCGCGCCGTTGTCGTCGTACAGCACCTCGGCCGCGGCGAAGCCGGGGAAGATCTCGACGCCGAGGCCCTCGGCCTGCTCGGCCAGCCACTTGCACAGGTTGCCGAGGCTGATGACGTAGGCGCCCTCGTTGTGGAAACACTGCGGCACCAGCCAGTCGGGCGTCCTGAACGACGAGTCGGCGCCGAGGAAAAGAACGTCGTCGGCGGTCACCGGCTGGTTCAGCGGCGCACCCATCTCCTTCCACTTCGGGAGCAGCTCGTCGAGCGCGCGCGGGTCGATGACGGCGCCGCTGAGGATGTGCGCGCCGGGCTCGGAACCCTTCTCGAGAACGACGACCGAGATCGACGGGTCGATCTGCTTCAGGTGGATCGCCGTCGACAGGCCGCCGGGGCCGGCGCCGACGACGACGACGTCGTACTCCATGCTCTCGCGCGGACCGTGCTGCGCCTGGATCTCGGCGTTGGTGCTTGTCGTCGTCGTCATTCGGTGCCTCTTGTTGGACGGCCAGTCTTCGATGTTAAGTGCCGCTCTTCAGCAGCCAGCTGGCGCTGGCCAGGCCGAGCAGCGTCAGCGCCAGCGATCCGATCACGTGCGTCGCGACGGTTGCCGCGGCCCAGCCGCTGCGGCCCTGCTGCAGCGCGTGTATGACCTCGGCCGAGAAGGTCGAGAACGTCGTCAGCCCGCCGAGGAAGCCGGTGACGACGAACAGCCGCCACTCGGGGCCGATCTGCGGCAGCTGCGCGAAGACCGCCAGCGCCAGCCCGATCAGGTAACCGCCGACGAGGTTGGCGACCAGCGTTCCCGGCGGCAGCGCCGGAAAGGCGCCGTTGAGGCCGACGGCCAGCGCCCAGCGCGACAAGGCGCCGAGCGCGGCGCCCAGGCTGACGGCGATGACGGCGGCGAACATGAACCGCTCATTATCGGCGCACGTGCCGACGCGGCAACGATCAGCAGGCGGTCAGGCCCAGCGGCTGGCTCTGGCTGAAGACCGGCTCGTCCTCGCCGCCGAGCGCGGCGACCGCGCACGAGCGACCCTGGCGCTGGGCCTCGACCAGCGCCAGGTCGGCGCGGCGCAGCGCACCTTCGATGTCCTCGTCGCCGCTGACCTGGACGATGCCGAAGCTCAAGGACAACGTCGGCAGCTGCATCTCGGGCGCGCTCTGCTGCACCTGCTCGACGATGCGGCCGGCGACGGCCATCGCGCTGTGCGTCGTCGCGCGGCGCAGCAGCAGAACGAACTCGTCGCTGCCCTGGCGTCCGGCGACGTCGAACGCGCGCAGGTGCTCGACCATGCTCGACGACACCAGCCGCAAGGCGCGGTCGCCGGCGGTGGCGCCGAGGTGGTCGTTGATCTGCTTGAAGTGGTCGACGTCGAACAGCATCAGCACCGCGCTGCCGGGCGGGTCGCTGCGCAGCGCCTGCGCGGCGAGGTCCTTGAAGTGCTGGCGGTTCGGCACCTGCGTCAGGCTGTCGAGCGTCGCGACGCTGCGCAGCCGGCGCTGGGCGTCGCGCAGCTGGCGTTCGCTGCGGTTGCAGGCCAGCGTCAGCGTGACGAAGGCCAGCACCAGCGCGCCGAGCGCGGTGGCCAGCGCGCGCAGCGTCTCGGTGTCGATCGCGCTGGCGCCCGACAGCCGCACCAGCCCCGGCGCGAAGGCGACCAGCGCCATCGTCGCGCCGAGCACGTGCAGCGGCGTCGCCTCGGCGTCGTGGCGGCCCATGAACAGCACCGCCGCGGCGTAGAGGTGGACGCTGATGCTGCACAGCGTCAGCAGCCAGGCGCTGTCGGGGCCGAGCACGAGGCTGCCGAGCAAGGCGAACATCGATCCGACGGCGAGCAGCAGCGTGTCCGTGCGTTCGCTGCCGGGCCACGGCTGGCGCGCGAAGAAACGGCGCAAGCCGATCAGCGTGACCAGCGGCCACTGGATCAGCAGCGGCGCCGCCAGCCGCACGCCGGGGCCGTCGGGACCGTCGCCCGGCAGCGCGCGCAGCAGCAGCGCCGCGGTGACCATCCAGATCGCCGCCATCCACCAGGCCCAGCCGGCCTGCCGGCGCCGCGCGGCGCCGAAAGCGGTGAGCGCCGCCGCCGCGGCTGCCAGCGCCAGCGCTGCGAACAACGGCACGGGGGCCTGCGCGTTCATCGGTCGGATTGTGGGCAAGCGCTGCGCCCGCAGAGCACGAATCCGGCGGTCGGTTGCAACGGGTTGCTACCGCAGCGGCGTCGTCGTGTCGGCGCCGGCGGCGGCCCATTCGTTACCATTCCCGCTGTCTTGCCGCAGGAGCACGCCGTCATGGCGATGGATGTCGTCGACTTCGAGATCAAGGGTTCGGAGATGCAGTTCGTCGAGGTCGAGCTCGACCCCGGCGAAGCCGCTGTCGGCGAGGCCGGCAGCATGTTCTTCATGGACCCCGGCATCACGATGGACACCGTCTTCGGCGACGGCAGCAACAGCGGCGGCGGCCTGTTCGGCAAGCTGCTCGGCGCCGGCAAGCGGCTGATCACCGGCGAGTCGCTGTTCACGACCGTCTACACGAACCAGTCGCAGAGCAAGCAGCGCGTCGCGTTCGGCGCGCCTTACCCCGGCAAGATCCTGCCGATGGACCTGCGCCAGCTCGGCGGGCTGCTGGTCTGCCAGCGCGACGCCTTCCTCTGCGCCGCGCGCGGCGTCTCGCTCGGCATCGCGCTGCAGAAGAAGCTGTCGACCGGCTTCTTCGGCGGCGAGGGCTTCATCATGCAGAAGCTCGAGGGCGACGGCCTGGCCTTCGTCCACGCCGGCGGCACCGTCGTGCGGCGCGAGCTGCAGGGTGGGCAGACGCTGATGGTCGACACCGGCTGCGTCGTCGCCTACACCACCGGCGTCTCCTTCGACGTCCAGTACGTCGGCAAGGTCAAGACGGCGTTGTTCGGCGGCGAAGGCCTGTTCCTGGCGCGGCTGACCGGCCCCGGCACGATCTGGCTGCAGAGCCTGCCGTTCAGCCGGCTGGCTTCGCGCGTCTTCGCTGCAGCGCCGCAAACCGGCGGCGGCAGGCGCGACGAAGCCAGCCTCGGCGGCCTCGTCGCCGGCGGCGGCCTGCTCGGCGGCATCCTCGGCGGCGACGACGAATAGCGTGCCGCGCTCGTTGCGCCTCGGCGGGGCCCTGCTGGCGCTGGCGTCGGCGGCTGCCGCGGCGCCGACGGTCGTCCAGCTCGAGGAGCTGACCTCGACCGAACTGCAGCAGCGCATCGCCGCCGGCACGACGACGGTGCTGCTGCCGATCGGCGGCACCGAGCAGAACGGGTCGCACATGGTGCTCGGCAAGCACAACCGACGCGCGCTCGAACTCGCGCAGCGAATCGCGCGCGGCCTCGGCGACGCCGTCGTCGCGCCGGTGCTGGCCTACGTTCCCGAGGGGTCGATCGACCCGCCGACGCAGCACATGAAGTGGCCGGGGACGATCTCGATCCCGGCGCCGGTGTTCGAGGCGACGCTCGACGCGGCGGTGCGCAGCCTGCGCCGTCACGGCCTGTGCCACGTCGTGCTGCTCGGCGACCACGGCGGCTACCGCGCCAGCCTCGACCGCGTCGCGGCGAAGCTGAACCGCGAGCCGGGGGCGTGCAAGGTGCACCCGCTGCCGGAGTACTATCGCGCCGCCTCGGCCGACTACGCGCGCTGGCTGGCGTCACGCGGCCACACGGCGGCCGAGATCGGCAGCCACGCCGGCCTCGCCGACACCTCGCTGGCGCTGGCGGTCGACTCAGGCCTGGTCCGCGCCGACGCGCTGGCCTCGGCGGCGGGCCGTGACGGCGCGACCGGCGGGAAAG
>JADMIO010970641.1_pt1 | contig 10085 bp, 5 predicted proteins | sample 8958161 | NCBI WGS metagenome assembly JADMIO01 (sample SAMN16585339, study PRJNA669376) | soil metagenome | isolation source: Crop rotation soil | place: USA: Cullars Rotation, Alabama | collected 2011
ACCTGCCTCCGGGAACTTATAAGCTCACCGCCATGCCTTTAGTAAAAAATGCAGACTGGTTTGCAGCCACTGAGCAAACAATTGTTCTTACTAAGAGCCGCGAAGTACTATTGCCTTTTAATCATGGTGTGCGTTTAACCGGCACTATCAGCGTGGACCATAATTTAGTTTCAACACAGAACCAAAACCCTGATTTGTCACGTATAAGGATTACTGCATTGGATTCTGCAGGACATGTTTATTCAACCCTTACCGGCAATGATGGTCGTTTTGAATTATATGTGCCCGCGGGCCGCTATAGAGTTTCTGTTAATCAGAAAGTAATTGATGAGCACTTTGAAATGCCGCAAAGTGTGATGGTTGTTGATCTTACGGGAATTACCCAGTCGTATAATGTGAGCTTTCATTTAAGAGAAAAAGAACGCGTGATGAAAGTGAGGAAGTTTAATTCGGATGGACAAATGATAGAAGAAAAATAAATTTAAGTAAATACTCCAATGAAAAAAATAACTCTTTACCTGGTTTTATTAACGGCACTCTCCTTTATGGAAAGTAGTGTTGCTACATGTCAAAACGTTTCTGTTTCTCCGAGCCGCTTTTATTATAAAACTGCGCCGGGGGAAACGAAGAAGCAAATTATGCATGTTACTAATAGTTCACCAAACCGCCAGTCATTTACCATTTCATTCGGCGATTTTGCTGCGCCGGGCATTAATGGTAAAACGCAGATGCTTAAAGCTGGTGAAAGTGAGCATTCATGCTCAGGCTATATGAGCGCTTCGCCTTCATTCTTCGAACTTGACCCTGGTAAAACGCAAGATGTGCAGGTTATTATGGACTTACCAAATTTGCCCGAAGCCAATAAAGTGAAGTGGGGAACGCTTTTGCTTAAACTTGCCAAAGAGCGTACTGAAGCCAGCAATGCAGAAAAAGATGGAGTAGGAATGGGCTTGCTTGAGACCTTTCAGTTTGTTGTACATGTTTTTCAAACTCCGCCAAGCATCACGTTAAAGCAAGCTGAGATTATAAGCTTTAAGGAAACAACTGCTGCAAAAGATACTTTGCGCACCCTTTCTTTGCTTACAGCAAATACAGGGGAAGCTATTTTGGATTGCGCCACCTATGTTCAATTTTCCAATTTAAAATCAGGTTTTGAAGAACGAACAAAGCCGGCGGCATTCACCGTTTTGCCTGAAGGTTCCCGCGAAATGAAATTCTCCGTGCCATCTACTTTACCAAAAGGAAAGTATACCGTCACTGCCGTAGTTGATTTCGGAAGCAAGGAAGCCGTTCAGGCGGCCGAGATGGATATGGAGGTGAAATAACTACAATAAATGTACTATGCCGTTACATCTATCCTGACGAAAACTCGATTAGCGAATATGGCGAGAGTTGACAAAAATTTGTGGAGCCAGTGGGAGTCGAACCCACGACCTCTTGCATGCCATGCAAACGCTCTAGCCAGCTGAGCTATGGCCCCCCGGAAACGATTTACGGTTTATAGTTTATCGTTTACAGTTGTTTAATAACTGCAAACCATAAACTGTAAACCGTAAAGTTTATATGAGATTCTCGCGCTGCATCTCAACACGATACTTAGCGCGGATAATTTCCTGGCGACGTTTTACAGAAGGCTTTTCAAATGCTTTGCGGGCGCGTAATTCGCGTATTACGCCTGTGCGTTCAAATTTCTTTTTGAATTTTTTTAGAGCTTTATCGATGCTTTCGCTCTCTTTTACCGGTACTATGATCATTAAAAATGAATTAAATATTAAACAATTTCGCTTTTTAGGGTCGCAAAAATAGCATTATTATTGATTCTTGCAAAATTAGAAGTCTTTGAATGTGCGAAATACGCTTGGTTTAAGGATGTTTGGAGAAAACTCCATTATTGATATTTGTATCCAAAACCGGAAAATCCAGCAAATCTGTATTTCCATCCCCATTTAAATCGCTGAGGTAATACCCAAACAGGCCATTATTGATTCCGAAATCTAAGTTGGGGAAATCAATAAGGTCAATGTTTCCATCCTGGTTCATGTCGCCGTTAAATAATGCGAACCTGTTTGGGCTAAAGTCTATCCACATCATATTGTTGCCATAAGCCATGTTGTCACTGGTGGTAAAATCATAGGAGGTGATAGTTGAAAAATGAACCGGATTTTTACTCCATGTCTCCAGTGTGTTGCGATGCTTGATAACAATATAGTAGTCCCCGCCTGTGACTGCAAAACCAAGGGATGCAGTTGCAGTTCCATTTTGCAATAAAATAATCTTTGCAGAATCAACAATTGCATAAGGCGAACTTGCATTGCGTAATAGCACTCGGATTGTATCTGTCTGTGCATTTGTAGCGCCTGCAACTCCCTCCTTAAACATTACAGAGCGCATAAACCCACTTCCTCCATAATATCCCTGTATGTATAATTTTAGATTTAAGGTGGTTGAACAATTAGTTACGGTAACAGTTGTAGTTGCTGCGGCCGTGCAATTATTTGCATCGCTTACAGTAAGAGTATAGTTGCCGCTATATGCTGAAGATGGAGGATTGTAAATGGGATTAGCAACAGTAGAGCTATAACCGGAAGGACCTGTCCACAAATAGGAATATCCCGGAGTGCCGCCTGTAACTGACGAAGAAAAATTAATTGTTGAAGTTGCGCAAATAGTAGTTGGTGATGCAGCAGCTGTTACTGTAAGAGCGGGAGGATTAATAACGGTGCAAGTGTTTGTCGCATTACACCCATACGCATCGGTGACTGTTACAGAATAAGTTTGGGGCTGTAGATTTGTAATTTGTTGTTGAGTTCCTCCGTTGCTCCATAGATATAAATAAGGAGCGGTGCCTCCAACTGCCAAGCCATAAGCTGTTCCATTATTAGCGTTATGGCAACCGTTTGTGCCAACGCAGGAAATGTTTAATATGGAAGGTTGTGTAATGGATATTGAAGTAGTTAAGCTTACGCCGCAAAAGTCAGTAACAGATACTATGTAATTACCGGCAGTTAGATTATTTACAGAAGAGGAGGTACTACCGATACTCCATGAATAAGAATAAGGAGATGTGCCCCCGGTTGGTGAAAGCGTTGCTGAACCATCACTTCCACCTTGACAAGAAACACCAGTTGTAATTCCTGTCGTACTCAGAGTTGGTGGATTGGATACAGTGAATGAGCCTGCAATGGTAGTTCCGCAAAAGTCAGTGACTGTAACAAAATATGTTTTAGGTTGGAGATTTGTAGTTTGAGCATTGCTAACTCCATTACTCCACAAATAGCTATATGGTGATGTTCCTCCGGAAGCTGTTATAGAAGCTGTTCCATTCCCTGCTCCAAAGCAAGTCACACCCGTTCCGCCTGTCACAACACTTAATGCAGTAGGATTAGCAACATTATATGCACAAGTAGCAACCGCACCGCATGAATCAGTGATGGTAACACTATAAGTTGAGACAGATAGATTCTGTATAGATGTCTGCGTACTGCCATTGTTCCATAAATAAAAGTAAGGAGCTGTACCGCCGGTTGTTATTACCGAAGATGTGCCGTCATTATAACCGGTGCAAGTAAGCTTGGTGCCACTACATGTAGCCAGTAGCAAAGCAGGTTGAGTAATTGTTGCAGAGGCAATAGCTCCACAACCTGTTGCAGAAGATACGGTAACAAAATAAATTCCGGCAGTAGCATTACTAATATTTTGGGTTGTGGCGCCATTCGACCAGCTAAAATCCAATGGTGGCGTACCTCCTGTGACAGTAAGTGTAGCTGAACCACTGCTGCTACCATGACAGAGAACAGGTGTTGTAGTTTGCGAAACAACAGGAACTGCACAGGCTTCGCCAACTTCAAAATTACTGAAGGTTGTAAGGCCTGTTGCCTGGATACTATTAGCTGTAATAGTTCCTACAGCAGGCATTGACCAGGTATTTGCATCATTTTTAGCTACTACATAATTTAATGTATTGCCCGTTGCATCAGTATTTACACCATTAAAATTAAATGTAGTATTTGCAGATACCGTGGAAAAAGTGCCTGCACTTGAATTGGCGTAGCCAAGCGTCCAATAATGATTTGCTCTGTTTGTGGGACTAATGCCTGAAGGGTAGGTAGGATAGGTATCATTCGGATCAATTCCTGCTCTACTTGAGCCAACAAGGTCGACGTATGTAAGCGAAGGAAAGTTATAGTTGTAGTTTAATGCAGCATCAATCGGAGCGTAATACGTATCTCCGACTTCAAACCTTGAATTGAAGTTGCTGCTTCCATTTCCATTTAGATTGAAGCGATAAATAAGATTACCATTAATGTATGCTTCCTGGTTTGTTTGTGGAGTTCGTCCGCTGCTAATGTTAGCACCTGAAGGAACGATAACACTATAATTATTGGTAATAATAACACCTCTGTTCAAAGTCACGCTTGACAATAGCTGCCGCCATTAAATGATTTGACACCTCCTCCATTTGTAATTACTACATCTCCGCCAATACCAATGTTTTTATTTTGAACAACTATAGTACCCCCACTATGATTAAAGACTGCATTGCCATCCATTTCGAAAGCTGCTCTTGAAGCATCATTTAAAGAACCAGTGCATGTAGTAAGTGTACCGTCTGCAATTAGAACAGTCGCAGAGCCTGAAGCACTGTTTCTAAAACGCCCTGCAATATTAAATGCCCCGCCTTGCACATTCAGTATGGTTGCCGAAGTGTTCCCGTTAACCTCAAAAGCATTATTTCCGATAGTGCCAACATTTAAAGTTCCACCGTTGAGGAATAATCCCCCATTTATAATCAAATCAGCATTGATGATGCTCAATACAGCGGGAGAATTTACCACCATTATTGCATTACTAGCAATGGTAATTTGTCCGCTTTGATTTAGAGTTATAGTTCCGCTATTTAGAATCAGCTTACCTGAAGTAAAAATACTCTGGTTAGTCACATTCATGTCTGATGAAACTGTAATTGTTTTGGTGTTATCAGTTTTATTTAAGATTAAATTATTAAAAGTTGTAGTTGCAGAACCGCCTATAGTTTTTCCTGAGGCCGAAGAATTAAAGGCTATGGTTGATGAGACTGCATTAAATGTTCCGTTGTTTAACCACGAACCACCAATGGAATGAGATAAAGTACCTGCATCAAATGTAGTGTTTGCTCCAATTGTAAAATCTCCTGTAATGTTTAGACTGCTACCTGGAATTTTATTAGCATTTCCAGATAAAGAGGATAAAACCAGGTTGCCGTAAACCGGAGCCTCATAAATTGTTTGTGGTGATTGAGCGGAGCTACCATTATATTCAACTGTACTTGTAGAAGCAAAACTGGAAGTGCTGCTAACTCCATCACCGAATAGAGTGAAGCCCGAAGGAAAATTACTGCCAGTCTGTCCTCCTGTATTACCACCAAGCTTTAAAGCAGCAGTTCCAGCGAGTGTAAGTTTTTTTCCTGCAATTCCATTCAAGCTGAAAGTTGAAAGGTCTAAGATTGATCCGCTGTTTATTAATAAATCACCATTGATTGTCGCATTGCGTGCAAGGGTAGTAACAGTGTTTGCAATAGTTAGATTATTGAATACGCAAGATGCTGCACTGGTGGAGGAAAATGTAATGTTCGAAGCACCTCCGTTAATCGTCGTATTCATACTTGTTCCGCCAACCGTGCTTAAATCCAGGCCACTTGCTGCATTAGAGCCAGATACCGATAGGTTACCCGTGATATTTAAAGAGTGCGTCGCACTGAGAGTGCCGCTAGGCTCAATGATTAGTTTACCTCCTGCTGCTACAGTCAGGCCATTATTGGCATTCACAGCTAAAGCACCTGATCCTGCAGTGCTATTGAATTGTAAAACACCTGAAGTACCTCCTCCGACTGTTAATAGGCTATTACATGTAATAGAACTTCCCAATGTGAATACAGCGCCATTGGCGATATTCAGCGTATGAAATATTGGAGTAATCGTACTGCCTGTAATGGAAGATGATGCGCCAGTAATAGTTGTTCCTACAGTCGTGCTATTAACTGTTGTAAAATTTATTGAGCCTGTACTTCCGCCAAAAAGTATATTACCTCCAACAGATAAACCATGAGCATAACTACCTGTACCTCCTGATGCAATCTTGAACAAAGATCCGGAGCTCATATTAATATTGCCACTTACAGTTATTGTAGATACAGCAACACCTGTACTTGCACTTCCATATTGAAGCGTTCCGGAGGTTCCTCCTCCGAGATTAAGATTGTTGCAGTTAAAAGAGCGATTAATTGTTACAATGGCCCCATCAGCAACAGTTAGATTATTAAACTTACAAGTCGCAGTATTTGTTCCCGAAAAAGTAATGGCTGATGTACTGCCTATCGTAAAGTTTACACTTGTAGTGCCTACAGTCGTTAGATCCATGCCTGTAGATGCATTTGAGCCTGAAACGCTGATGTTTCCGGCGTTTACAGAAATAGAATGAGCTGCATTTAATGAACCTCCTGATGCAACTATGAATTTACCCCCTGCAGCAACGTTAAGCCCACCGCTGCCAATAGCTAAAGAGCATGCTTGAGAGCCCGAACTGGTAAACTGGAGAACTCCGCTTGTTCCTGTTCCTATGGTTAGCTTGGTACATGTTATAGATGCAATTGCAAGAGAACAAGTAAAGCCGTTATTGACAGTCAACTCATTAAAAATTGCTGTTCCATTTCCTGAAATTGTGGATGTGCCTGTAATAGTAGTATTTACTGTTACACTTGTTTGCCCGGTAAATGTAGATAGATTAAAAGTCGTAGCAGGACTATTTCCATTTATGGAGATATTTCCATTTACAGTTAAAATCTGAGTAACAGTAGAGCCTGTTGCGCTGGCTGATCTGAATGTGCCACCAGTTGCTGGTATGGTTACATTCCCTTCAACAGATAAGGATACAAGTGTAATACTGTTGTTTCTAAACTGAAGGATGGCACCGGATGAAACTCCGTCTCCTATCTGAAGATTACCTTTAACAGTAAAGGTGCGGGCAATGGTAGTTGTTGATGACGGATTTATTTGTAAGTCATTTAAATTACAAAAGCCACCTGACCCCCCGGTGCCGGAAGTTGATATTGTACAGTTACCTGTAATAGTAGTTGCAACGGTGGTGTTGCCAACAGTAGCAAAGTTCAGTATGCTTCCGTTATCAGCAAAAGTGATATTGCCGCCGACCTTCAAGCTATGTGCATAGCTTCCTGTTCCTCCTGACGCAATCTTAAATGTTGCAGGACCTGCTGAAATAGACAGTGTATTACTAACAGTTAAGGTAACTGCAGAAAATCCCGAAGTAGATGACCATTGAAGTGTGCCGGCAACAGTAAGTGTAGAACAGGCGGGTGTCGTCCCATTAGTTCCTGTTCCATCTAAAGTTATTGTATGCCCGCTTGCAACCGTTACCAAATCTCCTGCCACGGGCACTTGCGCAGGCGACCATGTTAAAGCAGAGCCCCAGGCGCCACTACCTGCTGATGTTATTGTGGTAGCCTGGCTTCCTAAAAATGCGAGCAAAAGAAAAGCGATTAATAATAAGCCCGGCTTCATTGGTTTTTATGGCTGATAAATCAAGAACAATCTTCATGCTTTGGAACCAGTAGATATGTTCTGTAAGAAAGAGAATAATAATTTTATGGCCTATGCGAAAAAATGCCTGCATTAATATTGCCGTCTAATACAGGAAAGTCTAACAAATCCACATTTCCATCACCATTTAAATCAGCAGCATAGTATCCAAACAGCCCGCTGTTAATTCCTAAATCGAGAGGAGGAAAATCAATTAAATCAATATTTAAATCTTGGATATTGTTCCCATTATAAAAAGCCCAATAAGGAGGGCTTACACTAACCTGTACCTGGGTGTTACCATACGCTTTCGTTATGTTATCTGTAAAATCATAATTCGTAACAGTAGCAAACTGTACTGTAGCTGAACTCCACGTCTGGATAATATTTCGATGTTTAATAGTGATCCAGTAAGTTCCGCCTATTACCGAGCTGTTAAATATTGCAGATGCACTTCCATTTGTAGCTAATAATGTCTTAGCTGTTTCAATGGTTACATTTGGATTAGAAGCATCACGCAATTCTACAGTAACGGTATCAGTTAAAGTATTATTGGTTGTTACGCCCTCATTAAATAAAACAGGACGCATCAATCCTCCGCTACTATAATATCCCTGGACAAAGAGGTTTAAGTTTAATGTAGCATTGCAAAGTGTGGTAGTGACACTTGTAAAATTAGTAGCAGTACAATTACCTGCATCAGTTACCGTTACAGAATAGCTCCCTGCATTTGCACTGCTTGTATTTGAAATTACAGGATTAGCATTCGGTGAAGTGTAAAAATTGGGTCCCGTCCAGCTATAGCTAAAACCTGCTGTACCGCCGCTTACAATAGAAGATAAAGTAAGGTTACTCCCTTCACAAACCGGCGTATTGCTGCTTGCTGAAACAATTAATAATGCCGGCTCATTTACAGTATAGGAACAGGATGATGAGCAGGTGTTAGCATCAGTTACAGTAACTGAATAAGTTCCCTGTGATAAATTATTAATAGAAGAAGCGGCAGCCCCATTGCTCCATAAATACGAATAACCAACTGTTCCTCCACTCACTGCAACACTAGCTGTACCATTTCCTGCACCATTACAAGAAATATTTGTTCCGCTACATATAGTGCTTAGCGCCGAAGGTTGCGTAACAGTATAAGAGCAGGTAGCGCTTCCACACTGATCTGTAACAGTAACTGTATAAGTACCGGCTGCAAGGTTGCTAATCGAAGAAACAGTCGCTCCGTTGTTCCATAAATAACTATAAGGTAATGTTCCGCCCGTTACTGCTACTGAGGCCGAACCACTGCTGTTTCCACTACATTGAACATTTGTTCCATTGCAGGATAAACTTAAAGTCGCAGGATCACTTAATGTAAAACTCCTTGTAGTAGAGCAGCTATTATTCCCCGTAATAGTTACAGAATAACTTCCCGCAGATAGCCCGCTTACATTCTGAGTATTTTGCCCGCTAGACCATTGAAATGTATAAGGAGGGGTACCACCGCTAACAGTAAGTGTAATAGAACCATTACTTGCTCCGCTACAACTAGGATTGCTAACAGTGCCGCTCGAGCCCGGCGGAATACAACCACCAATACCCACTGCAAACTCACTAAATGAAGTTAACCCCGTAGCTTGAATGGTAGTTCCTGTCACAGCACTGGTAGTTAGCGCCCATGCATTAGGATCAAACTTTCTTATTTCATAGTTAGCGGAATTGCCGGTATAAAAAGTATTCGTAAATTCAAACGTAATATTATAATCAGAAAAAATAGTATTGCTGTTATTAAAAATCCAATGCTGGTTAACTCGGTTGTTTGCATCAATCCCTGATGTATAACTACTTTCAGCAGGTGCATCTCCCGTGGCCGTTGAACCAGTAACGCTACCGCTTGTCGTAACTCCGTTTATTGCCAATGAAGCAGGAGCATACACTCCTCCCCCAATTTCATAATTATAAGTCACACTGCTGCCTGCTGCATACTGCACTGCAAGGTTGCCATCTACATAACTATTTGTGCCTGCACCAACAATCGGAAGGGGAGGATTAGAAGTAATGGTAACAGCATTTGCGCCCGTTATGATTTTAGCATTATTGTTAATAAAGGTCAACGTGTGCCCGACGTTTGCATTAGTAGCAAGCGTCACTCCTGCTGCATTATTAATATTCACATCATAAAAGTCAGTAATTGTATTTCCGCCAATTGTTTGACTAGAAGCGCCATTAAACTCAACAGTGCCCGGAGTAGCATTTACTAAACCTGTGCCATTGTTCGTCCAGTTGCCGCTCACCTTCACAGTGCCCGAATTATCTATCGCTCCTGCATTTTGAAACGTAAGGCTGCCTGCGGTTACAAAATGACCGCCGGGCCCCACATTCACCGTCGTATTGGCAACATTCGTATCTGCCTTCAACGTTGAGCAAATACAGACCGCCAAACATCCGATTACAAGTAAAGTATATTTTTGAATCATCTTCCACAAACTTTTCAGTTTAATGTTTAGCGTTTAATGCCGAATGACC
>JADMIO011222298.1_pt1 | contig 10085 bp, 8 predicted proteins | sample 8958161 | NCBI WGS metagenome assembly JADMIO01 (sample SAMN16585339, study PRJNA669376) | soil metagenome | isolation source: Crop rotation soil | place: USA: Cullars Rotation, Alabama | collected 2011
CCCGCCGCTGTGGCAGGGGTCCAACCCGGGGACATCCTTCTATCCGTGGATGGCCAGCCGGCGGAAAACTTGCCTACCGTCAGTTATTACTTCCTGTTGCGGGATTCCGGCGAAAAGGTGCACCTTGAGATCCTGCGCGGGATCGAGAAGAAGGCCTTCGATGTCCCTGTGCTCGAGGAGCAGCACGAAATCGACGGCGTGCTTTCGCTGGCAACACCGGAGAAGAATCTGGTGCAAGAGATCGGTATTTTGGGAATCGAAATCGATCGCCAGCTTGCGCCGCTCCTTCCCGATTTAAGACACGAGTACGGAATCGTTACCGCGGCGAGGACCAGCGGCGCCTCTCGCGATATTCCACTTCTTCCCGGCGATGTGATTCTATCGTTGAACAATTCCCCCATCATCACGCTTGACGGTCTCCGCACAGCTCTCAGACGGCTTGGGCCCGCGGATCCGGCTGTCTTGCAGATTCAGCGGGAGGGAAAGCTTATGTACGTGTCGTTCACGCTGGAGTAATGGTAGCGAGTGCTTATGAATATGTGGACCGGGAAAGGCAGGACTGTGGGACGACTGCTCGCCCTGGCGAGTTTTGCGGTCGCCCCAGTTCCAGCTCTACCGCCCGCCAAAGCCCAGGTCGCCAATCTGATCGTCAAGGTGGAAAACGGCGTAGATGAGTTTCGCAACTACTTGGAGAAACGTGGCGAAAACGCCAAGACGACCGCATCGGCGCCGCAGGCCCAAGCGCGTCGCGCCAAGCGCGGCACTGCAAACGACTCCACTAAGGTGGCGGTCCAGTCAGGAAAGGACGAGTTGGACGACGCACTGTCCGACCTGAATAGGTCCACGAACCGGCTTCGGCGGAAGTTCGACGCCACCGACACCTGGATGCAAACCAAGGTCGAAGTCGAACGGATGATGGACGACGGGCGCAAGATCAATCAAGTGGTGGCGCGCGGGAAGTATGGCGCCGACGCAGCGCGACTCTGGGCGGCTCTGCGGGGCGGTATGAACGACCTTGCTCGCGCTTACGGGCTCCCGCCGATGACAGTCTGATAGATCGTCTGTGATCGCAACACGCGAGCGCATACGACAGAGAATCAAGGAGTAAATTGCATGTTACGTAGACTTTCGATAGTGGCATTAGTCATTCTTCCGTTCCGGGCGATGGCAGCAGATGATGAGGCGCAGCGCCTGAAGGCTTCCGCGGAGGTTCTCGATGAAATGATGGGCGCCGGCGACAAGGCGATCCCCGCGGGTCTCTTTGCCAAATCCCAGTGCGCCGTGGTGATCCCCAGCATGAAGAAAGGGGGCTTCATCTTCTCGGGAAAATATGGACGCGGCTTCGCCTCCTGTAGGAACTCCAGTGGAGGTTGGTCGGCCCCCGCCGCGATGCGCATCGAGGGTACCGGATTCGGACTTCAAGCCGGTGGATCGGAGGCTGATATCGTGCTGCTCGTGATGAGCGAGAAGGGCATGAAGGGGCTCCTTGCCAGCAAGTTCACGCTGGGCGGCGAGGCATCCGCGGCCGCGGGTCCGGTAGGTCGCGACACGACGGCCCAAACGGATGCGACGATGCGTGCCGACATACTCTCCTGGTCCCGGTCCAGAGGCGTGTTCGGCGGGATTTCTCTGCAAGGCGGTACGCTGCGACCCGACGACGATGTCAACAAAGCTCTGTATGCGGGTAAGCAGTCGAATAGTGACATCCTTACCGGAAAAGTGAAGTCCCCGAGTGAGGCAAGCGCTCTTCTTGCAGCGCTCGCGAAGTACGGCGGGAAAAAGTAAGTAGCGTCGCCCCGCTGATGGAGGGCGGGACCCCTGTCCCGCAGCCGGTTCTCAAACCGGCCGGGAACGGGTTCCCGGCGCGGGTTTAGGAACCCGCCGTCCAATAGTTTACCCGTGGGCGGGAACGACGTTAGCGGATTGGCGATGCTCGCGCTCGTATTCCTTAACCGCGGCACGCAGAGTAGGGAATGATCGGTATCCGGCCTTCATCCCTCGTCTTTCAGCCCACTGTCTCCATTCGGTCTCGCGCCCCGCGGCAATGAACGTGACGCCGCGAGAGCGAAGAGTCTCTATCACGTCCCCTGCTGTCTGAAGACCGGTGATATCCATCAGCGTTACTGGAATCATGTCCATGACGAACCACTTCAGATCGGATCCCGCGGCCTCGACGGCCTCAAGGACGCTGCGTTTGAAGAATGGGGAGTTGAAAAAGACGATAGGAGCATTAAAGCGAAACAGCAGCAGGCCGGAAATCGTCGATGCATTCCGATGACGGTCGATGGAGTGCAAACCGGGAACATTCGGGACTTTGCCCAGGATCTCAACGGTCGGCCGCGAAACGAGTTTCACGAATCGCAAAAGCGCGAGGATGACGGCAACGAAAATCGCCTGGATCGCGCCGACAGATGCGACGCCCAGTGTAGCCAGTAGGGAGACAGCTAGCTCCCTCCGATCCATCTGGTAAAAGTTCTTGAGGGCCGGAATATTCAGCAGCGAGAATGCCGCCTTGACCAGCACGGCGCCCAAAGCGGCGATGGGCACGTATTGCAGCGGCCCTGTAAGAAAGAGCAACACGGCAGCGACGGCGGCAGCGGTTATTAGCCCAGTGACTCTGGTGCGGCCGCCCGCGGCGTCACCCATCGCAGTGCGGGAGTCAGCGCCGCTGACAGCAAACCCTTGGGCAATGGCGGCGACGATATTCGCCGCGCCGAGCGCCGCAAATTCACGATCGACGTCAATGTCGTACCGATTTTTGGCAGCGAAGCTTCGCGCGGTCAGCATCATGCTGGAGAACCCAATAAGCGCGACCCCCGCTGCTGCAGCACAAAGATCCGGAAGAAACTCGAGAGGAAACGAAGGAATCCTGAGCGGAGGAAGGCCGGCGGGAACTGCGCCGATGGTCTTCACCCCCGCCGCTTCCAGTCCGAAGAATCTTACAGAAGCGGCAGTCACAATCATCGCCGCAAGTGCCGCGGGCAGCCTAGGCAGGATGCGGGGAGACACGGCCATCACAACGAAGGCCGCCAGGCCGATCGCGACCGTTGGCGGATGCGTGAGTCCGAGTTTGGAAACGAATTCGACCAGTCTCGGAACGATTCCCTCGCTGGCGATAGAAAACCCGAAGATCTTCCCGATTTGACCAAGTGCGATGCTAAGCGCCATGCCATTTAGAAATCCAGCCAGGATGGGTTTCGAAAGGAAGTCCGCCAGCACACCTAACCGGAAGAACCTGGCGAGAATACAGAAAACACCAGCAAGAAAGGCGAGAGCCATGGACAAAGACGCATACACGTCTTCGTTCCCGGCCGCCAACGGGGCGACCGCAGCCGCCACGAGCGCGCACGTGGCGGCATCCGGACCGATGATCAACTGACGGGACGTTCCGAAGAGTGCGTAGGCAAGCAATGGGAGGATGCTCGCGTACAATCCGACCTCAGGCCTGAACCCCGCAAGCTGCGCGTATGCGACACCGACGGGCAAAGCAACCGCTGCCACCGACAGTCCAGCGATCAAGTCATGCGGAAGATCGGCGCTGCGGTAGGCCAGCAGCTCGGGCACGCCAGGCGCGAATCGTCTCAGGCGCGCCATCCAAGTTTTCGAGTTCGAAATGCCCCGCGTCATAGGCGCAACTTTCTTGGGCCGTCACCGCTTTGATCTTGCGTTACCGGAATCTTGCTCCCGCTCTGGGAGTTTATCTGTGTCCGCTTCCCGATCGCTATCCGGGTCCCGGGCATTGACATCAGCAGCACCAGTGGGCAGTAGAAAGTAACCAACCGCTACTCCAAAGCTCACTCCCAACATGAACCCTGCAATATGTTCCCTACTCATTGGGTATCCTAGACTTCGTTATCAGTAGGTCGGCAATCCTGACGCACGAAATATCGCGCAGGCCCGCTCAACTACTTCGTTGGATGGCGGTTGAAAGTCGTGAAGCTTGTAGTCCATGCGAAGCCTTTCCCACTTGAACTCCCCCATCTTGTGAAAGGGCAGGACGTCGACTCGTTCCACATTGCCGAGACTTCCGGCGAAAGCCGCGATATGTTCCATGTCGTCCTGATGATCGGTCAAGCCGGGCACGAGAACAAAGCGAATCCAGATCGGCCTCTTATTAGCAGCCAATCGCCGCGCGAAGGCCAGCACGGGACCAATGTCCGCGCCTGTAAGGCGGAAGTGGCGCTCCGGGTCCCACGACTTGATATCCAACAGCACCAGATTGATCACTTCCAACTCCATGTCCGTCAGACGTTCGCCGAGGTTTCCGTTGGTGTCCAACGCGGTATGAATTCCCATGCCGCGCGCCGCGGAGAACAGCTTGACGACGAACTTGTGCTGCATCAAGGGTTCACCACCGCTGATGGTCAGCCCTCCTCGCATAACCTTTAGGCCGTACTCGTATTTCTTTAGTTCATCGACTGCGCTGGCGATCGGCACAGGTATGCCGTTCGTAAGTTTCCAGGTGTCGGGATTGTGGCAGTACTGGCAGTGGAATTGGCAGCCGGTCGTCCATGCCACAACGCGAAGGCCCGGACCATCCACGGCCGATCCCGTCGTGAACGAGTGGAGGAATCCGATGTCGCCCGAAGCGACCGCCGAACGGACATCCGTTTCCGGCATGTGGCTGCCCAGATTCACCCGCAGTTCGAACGGGCTCTTCGCTTCGAGCGGAACTTGTTGCCCGGGAGCGTTCGCGCTCATTTCACGCTCCCATGAAATGTGCGATTGATCACGTCCATCTGTTGCTCGCGGCTCAATCGCACGAAGTTGACCGCGTAGCCGGAGACCCGAATGGTCAGATTCGGGTATTTCTCCGGATGATCCATCGCATCGAGAAGAGTGTCGCGATTGAGAACGTTGACGTTCATGTGATAACCGGTAACGCCGAAGAAGGCGTCCAGCGCGCTGATCAGGTTCTCAACCCGATCCTGCTCGGTACGGCCCAAACCCTGCGGCACCATGGTCGCGGTGAGCGAGATCCCGTCCGCCGCATCTCGATACGGAATCTTGGCGACCGAAGCCGCGCAGGCGTGAATTCCGTGCTGATCCCGCCCGTGCATCGGGTTCGCGCCCGGAGCAAAGGGCTGGCCGCGCTTTCGACCGTCGGGGGTGTCGCCGGTATTCTTCCCGTACACCACGTTCGAAGTGATCGTGAGAACGGATTGCGTGTGCACGGCGCCGCGATAGGTTGGGTATTTCCTGAGCTTGCTCATGAAAGTGCTGACCACCCATGACGCGAGATGATCCACGCGATTGTCGTGGTTTCCGAACTGCGGGGCCTGGCCTTCGATCTGATAGCTGGTGATCAGCCCGCTCTCGTCGCGGACTACACGAACGCGGGCGTATTTGATCGCCGACAGACTATCTGCGACCACGGACATCCCCGCGATGCCGAACGCCATCGTTCGTAAAGGTGCGTAGTCATGGAGCGCCATTTCCAGCCGCTCGTATGCATATTTGTCATGCATGTAATGAATGACATTCATCGCGTTGACGTACACACCTGCGAGCCAATCCATCATCTTGTCGAATTTGTTGATGATGTCATCGAACTGAAGATAGTCGCCCTCTACCGCGCTGGACGCGGGTCCGATCTGCTCGCCGCTGATTTCGTCCCGGCCGCCGTTGATGGCGTATAAGAGGCACTTGGCCAGATTGGCCCGGGCGCCGAAGAATTGCATCTGCATGCCCACCCGCATCGGAGAGACGCAACACGCGATAGCGCCGTCGTCTCCCCAACTGCGCCGCATGATTTCGTCGCTCTCGAATTGAAGAGAACTCGTGTCAATGGCGACCTTGGCCGCGAACTTTCGGAAGTTTTCCGGCATCCGGGGCGAATACCAAATCGTCAGGTTCGGCTCAGGAGCTGGACCGAGATTGTACAGAGTGTGCAGAAATCGGAAACTGGATTTCGTAACGAGCGTCCGGCCGTCGTCGCCCATGCCGCCAATAGACTCAGTGACCCACGTGGGATCGCCGGCAAACAGCTCGTCATATTCCGGAGTCCGCAGGAACCTCACGATGCGGAGCTTAATCACGAAATCGTCGACGATCTCCTGCACCTGCTCCTCGGTAAGAACGCCGGCAGCCAGGTCCCGGGCGAAATAGATATCGAGAAAGGTTGATGTGCGGCCCAGTGACATGGCCGCTCCATTCTGTTCTTTGACAGCGGCAAGGTAGGCCAAATACAGCCATTGCACGGCCTCTCGTGCGGTGCTCGCCGGAACTGCGATATCGAAGCCGTACTTTGCGGCCATCTGCTTCAGTTCTTTGAGTGACCGGAGTTGCTCGCTCAATTCCTCCCGGTCCCGAATGATCGCGTCGGTCGACATGTCACGGTCAAGCACGGTTTTTTCGACTTGTTTCTGCTCGATCAGTCGATCCACCCCATAAACGGCGACACGCCGGTAGTCGCCTATGATGCGGCCTCGCCCGTAAGCGTCGGGCAAACCAGTAAGAACGTGCGAGCTTCGACAGCGCCGGATGTCGGCCGTATACGCGTCAAACACCGCCTCATTGTGAGTCTTGCGGTATTTGGTGAAAGCTTCCTCCACATGCGGATCGACCGTGTAGCCGTACGCCTTCAGAGAATTGGCGACCATCCGGAAGCCGCCGTTCGGCATGATCGCCCGCTTGAGAGGTGCATCCGTTTGAAGGCCGACAATGATCTCGTTCTCACGGTCGATATACCCCGGCCCATGCGCGGTGATCGAGCTGGGAATCTGCGAAATGTCGAGAACGCCCTTTTTCCGTTCTTCTATGAAGAGCTGATTCAGCTTGTCCCAAATCTTCTTCGTACGTTCGGTCGCCGCGGCCAGGAACGAATCGTCACCCTCGTACGGCTCATAGTTTTGTTGGATGAAGTCGCGAACATTGATCTCGCTTTGCCAGAGTCCAGATCGGAAACCACGCCACGGAGAATTCGCTCCTTCCGTTGCCTTGTTTGTTTCGTGTCTTACCGTCGTTGTCGCCATACGGCTCCCTTCTTGTGTCCGGCGTTACTGCGGATTGGACAAGCCAAGCAGGCGTCCGGTATGTTGCGCAATCATCAGTTCTTCGTCAGTGGGAATGACCCAGGCCGACACCTTACTGGACGGCATTGAGATCCGTGGGCCTCCTTGTAAATTGGCCGCTTCGTCAACCTCAATACCGAGCCACGCGGAACCCCGGCAGATCCTGTGCCGGATCTCGGCTGAGTTTTCCCCGATCCCCGCGGTGAACACCAGCCCATCCACTCCACCCATTACGGCTGCAAGTGCACCGATCTGCTTCGTAGCCTGATAGACGAAGTAGTCCACTGCAAGGCGGGCAGCGGGCTCCGGGCTTTTTAACAGATCCCGCATGTCGTTGCTAATCCCCGAAATCCCCTGCAAGCCCGATTTCTTGTAGAGAATGGTTTCCACTTCCTTGACGCTGAGTCCGAGATTTTGGAAGAGATAGAGGACGACTCCGGCATCGATTGCTCCCGGCCTGGTCCCCATGCAAAGGCCGTCCAGCGCGGTGAAACCAAGAGTATTGTCTATACTCTTGCCGCCTTTCACAGCGCATAAGCTCGCGCCACTGCCCAGGTGGGCGACAATAACCCGTCCTCTTGCGATGTCGGGTGCGGCCTGTGGCAGGACGGAAACGATGTACTCGTACGAGAGTCCATGAAAGCCGTAGCGCTGCACGCCGGCTTTGCGGGCGTCGCGCGGCAGAGGTATCAGATTCGCAACCTCGGGCTGTGTTCGATGGAAGCTTGTGTCGAAACACGCGACCTGGGGTACCTCCGGCAGGTGTTCCGCTACGGCTTCGATAGCGGCCAGGTTGTAGGGCTGGTGAAGTGGAGCCAACGGCGTCAGGCGATGAAGTTCCGCCAGGACCTCGGGGGTTACCAACACCGGATTCAAGAAGCATGGCCCGCCATGAACGACCCGATGCCCGACAGCGAGCACTCGCGAGCCGCGATACTTGGATCGCAGCCACTCCGCAAGGGCGGTCAACGCTTTTCGTCCATCACTGACGGCAGTATCCAATGTCCGCTCGGTTTTCGAGCCATCTAGTTCTTTGACCTTGATGCGGGGAGCCGTGCCGATTCCTTCAATCTGGCCCCGTGACTCCAGCCGCCACCTCGCGGCTTGAGGCCGCCGGAAGACGCAGAATTTCAGGCTGGAGGAGCCCGCGTTGAGGACTAGTGCGTAATCATCGATGGACGGCATCTTTAGCCCTTCCTCCTTCGTGCGTGGGCTGCCAGCATCGCGACGCCGCAACTTGCGATTCGAGATCGAACCGTGTCGGCGCGGCTAGTGAGAATGATGGGCACGCGCGCGCCCAACACCAGGCCGGCGCTATCGGCGTTGGCCAGGAAGCTGAGCAGCTTGGCGAGTATGTTCCCGGCCTCGAGATCTGGCGCCAGAAGAATGTCCGGGTCGCCCGCCACGGCCGAACGAATTCCCTTGGTTTCGGCCGCCTGATGGCTGATCGCGTTATCGAATGCGAGCGGTCCGTCCAGGATTCCACCGGTGATTTGTCCGCGCTCGGCCATCTTGCAGAGAGCCGCCGCGTCCAGTGTGGCCGGCATCTTGGTGTTCACCGTCTCGACTGCTGCCAGGATGGCGACCTTGGGGTTCTCTAGACCGAGGGAAACCGCCAGATCGATCGCATTCTGGCAGATATCCACCTTGTCTTCGAGAGCAGGAGCAATGTTGATCGCCGCATCGGTTACGATCAGGATCTTGTGGTAAGTCGGCACATCCATGATGAAGACGTGACTAATGCGCCGTCCTGTCCGCAGGCCGGTTTCGCGCGCGACAACGGCACCCAGCAGTTCGTCGGTGTGCAGGCTGCCCTTCATCAATAGCTCCGCTTTGCCTTGACGGATGAGTTCCACCGCCTTGCTCGCCGCAGCATGACTGTGGGGAACATCGACGACTTCTATGTTGCCGACGTCAATCCCCGATTCTCGTGCAATCTCCTCGATCTTGGCGGCGGGCCCAACCAGTAGCGGGACAATCAATCCCAATTGCCCGGCCTCAATCGCACCGGCAAGAGCGGATTTCTCGCATGGATGAGCTACTGCCGTAGGGACTGGCTCCAGCTTTCTGCATCGGTCCAGAAGCCGTTCGTACTTGCCGGTTCCGGTTGCCTGAGGCACGGGTTGGATGACAGTTGCCTGGGTCATTAAGCCTCCTGCAGGATTGGCGACGAAGCGGTGCGAGTGGCCGGTCCGGTTTCCTTGAGGACACACGCCAACACGATCGCCAGGGCGACGCCGTAAAGGAGTGATTCAAAGGTCGCCTGGTAGTGTTCGAGCGGAGTTTGCGGTGATCGGCTGGACATAGCCTGGAAGAGCCATCCGAAGATCGGGCCCAAAAGAGCGCTGAAGGTGAAATTCAGAAAATTAATGACTCCAGTCGCGGTGCCGCTGTACTGGGGAGCGTTGGCTTCCTTGATAACCGTGTACGGGATCATCGCCGCTCCCGACGCCACGCCTGCGACGATGCCTACCACGTAGGGAGGAAAAACTTCTGCGCTGCCGTAGAGAATCCAAGCGAGGCACGCGAGCAGCAGCGATGCTCCCGCCACAATCACAGGCTTCCGCCGGCCGAGCCGGTCGGAAACATAACCCATCAGCGGACAACCGATGATCCACCCCAGAGGAACTGTCGCGGATCGGATCACGGCCGACCCGTAATCAAGACCGCGGGCTTCCTGCAAATAGCGAACGCCCCAGATCATGTCGAGAATCGTCGTCGGAATGAAAAGAAGACCGGCGATCAAACCGCACAGGATCGATTGCGGGTTCTTGAAGACCACCGCCATCGCCGCAACCGCGCCGCTGACCCAGTTGTCGCCGTCCCTTTTAAGGGACTGCCTCGGAAGTAGTGTGAAGAGAAGGGCGCCCAGCAACAAGCCAGCAACTCCCATGGCTATCCAGAATTGGTTCCAAAGGAGGCCCGCTCCAATCAAGGGACCAACCACAAACTGACCCGCTGATCCGCCGGCCATGCCAAACGTTTGTGTCGCTCCGATGAGCGTAGCGGCGCTGGAAGGCGGGAAATTCTTCGTAGCGATATAGACTGCACCCACCAGTGCGAAGACGCCAC
>JADMIO010921865.1_pt1 | contig 10084 bp, 6 predicted proteins | sample 8958161 | NCBI WGS metagenome assembly JADMIO01 (sample SAMN16585339, study PRJNA669376) | soil metagenome | isolation source: Crop rotation soil | place: USA: Cullars Rotation, Alabama | collected 2011
CGGGACCTTGCGCCGTGCGTGGCTCGATCTGCCCGGCATCGGCCCGTGGACCGTCGAATACATCGCGATGCGGGCGTGGCGCGACCCCGACGCGTGGCCGGCGTCGGATCTCGTGCTGATGCAGTCGATCACCGCACGCGATCCGTCGCTCGACCGGCTCGCGAGCCAGAAGCACCGCACCGAAGGCTGGCGGCCGTGGCGCGCGTATGCGGCGCTTCATCTATGGAACGACGTGGCGGACCGGGCCAGCGGCGCGCGCGGCGGGTGACGCCCGCATAGGGCGGCCCGCGGGGCGGCCGGGCAATGCCGCGATGCAACCCGCGGCGGGCGTGGGTCGGGCAGCGATCAGTCGGTCGTCCTCACGGTTGCGACGCCTGACGGCGATCAAGCCGCTCTGCCGCCTGTCGCCTGTCGCCGCCGGCGTACGGTCGACCGAGCGTCGACGATATCGCACGTCGGGTTCGGCGGCGCGGGTTGCACCTGTCGGCGCTGCTGCGGGCACCGTTCGAGCCATTCGAGCCGTGCGACCCGTTCGCATTCCATCCGACGAATTTCAAGTGATCGCCGCGTCCGGCGGTGCCGATGGCCCCTCGGGCGCGAACGCTGCGATCGTCGCCATCGGTCCGCCCGGCGGCCCGCTGCGGCGGGCGCGCACCGCCCGGAGCCACCTCAAGCGCGTGTTTCGGCGAGATGTTAAAGTGCCCGCTACCAACGAAGCGACCAATAATCCAGCCGGCCGCGCGCGGCGTTCCGCGCGTGTCCGTCACGCACTTGCGTCTCCATGTCGAACACCATGACTCACCGCCAGTCCGAACTGCTGCTGAATCGTCTCGAAGCGCTGAGCTCGGGCCCGACGCGGCAGCATCTGCCCGACGGCCTGCGCGGCATCGAAAAGGAAAGCCTGCGCGTGACGCGCGACGGGATGATCGCGTTTACGCCGCATCCGCGCGCGCTCGGCTCGGCCCTCACGCATCCATCCTTGACGACCGACTATTCCGAAGCGCTGATCGAACTGATCACGCCGGCGGAGCCCGACGCGTCGCTCACGCTCGAACGTCTCGACGATCTGCACCGCTACGTGTATGCATCGCTCGGCGACGAGATGCTGTGGAACGAATCGATGCCGGGCCTGTTGCCGGCCGACGATGAAATCCCGATCGCCGACTACGGCACGTCGAACATCGGCCGCCTGAAGACGGTGTACCGCCGCGGCCTCGCGCATCGCTACGGCCGCACGATGCAGTGCATCGCCGGCATCCACTACAACTACTCGCTGCACGAGGAAGTGTGGCGGCGCCTGCATGCGGACGAAGGCTCGACGGCCACGCTCGTCGATTACCAGTCGGAGCGCTATCTCGCGCAGATCCGCAACTTCCGCCGTCGCAGCTGGCTGCTGATGTACCTGTTCGGCGCATCACCGGCGCTCGACACGAAATTCCTGCGCGGCAAGCCGCACAAGCTCGATGCGTTCGATGCCGACACGCTGTACCGGCCGTATGCGACGAGCCTGCGGATGAGCGACCTCGGCTACTCGAACACGACCGCACAGGCCGCGCTGCATGTCGACTACAACACGCTGCCCGGCTATCTCGACGCGCTGTCGAAGGCCGTGAGCGAGCCGTATCCGCCGTACGAGGCGATCGGCACGCACCGCGACGGCGAGTGGATCCAGATCAACACGAACGTGCTGCAGATCGAGAACGAGTTCTATTCGACGATCCGTCCGAAGCGCATCACGTATTCGGGCGAGCGTCCGCTGCATGCGCTCGCGTCGCGCGGCGTGCAGTACATCGAAGTGCGCTGCCTCGACATCGATCCGTTCGAGCCGACCGGCATCGCGCTCGAGACCGCCCGCTTCATCGACGCGTTCCTGCTCGCGTGCGCGCTCGACGAGAGCCCCGCGCTCGACTGCGACGCGTACAAGGAAGCGAATGCGAACTTCGCCAGCGTGACGATGGACGGGCGCAAGCCGGGGCTCACGCTGATGCGCGACGGCCAGCCGGTCACGCTGCAGGCATGGGCGGACGACCTGATGGCCGATATTGAAACCGTCGGGCGCCGTCTCGACGAGATCCGCGGCGGCGACGAGCATGCGCGTGCGATCGCCGCGCAGCGCGAGAAGCTTGCCGATCCGGAGCGCACGCCGTCGGCGCGCGTGCTGCGCGAGATGCGCGAGAACGGGCAGTCGTTCCTCGCGTTCGCGCTCGCGCACAGCGAAGCGCATGCCGCGCATTTCCGTGCGAACCCGCCGTCGGCGGAGACGATGCGCGCCGAGCAGGCGCTCGCGGCGAAGTCGCTGGCCGAGCAGGCCGAGCTGGAAGCGAAGGAGGCCGGATCATTCGACGCGTTCGTCGCGGCATATCGTGCGTACACGCTGAACCGCTTCAGCGTTTGACGGCAGCAACCCGCTGCGCGTCGTGCGGCGGGTAGCCGGCTGCGGGCCGGATGCTCGCGTGTTCACGCGCGGGGCCCGGTTCACCCGCTTCAATGATGCGCGTACGTGTCGCGATCGACCACGTGCGGCAGCGGCGGTTTTCCCGATTCCACATTCGCATGGTCGTCGCTGCCGTAGCCGGCCGCGTCGCCGCGCGCCTGGGCGGCACGCTGCATGATCGCCTGCATGTTTTGCGGAAAGTCGGAACTGCTGGCGAGACTCGTCCGGTAGCCGGCGGCCTGCAATTCCACGAGTTCCTGGCGAACTTCCGCACGCGTCAATGTCGACGCGGTGTAGGCCTGGGCGGCGACAGCCGAGCCGATCAGCAGTACCGTGCAGCCCGCGAGTTTCATGGTTTTCATCGTGTTTGCTCAGTGGGTCTCCGGAGCCGTGCCGTCGTCGGCACGGCGGAATCGATGCGGCCAGTCTAGGCTTCGGACGCCAAACGAAACACCCCGCGCGCCATCAGTCACCTTTGCCGGTTGAGCAACATTGCGCCAGCGGCTTGCTGGCGCACGTGTCAGCGGGCTGCCGGCCGGCCGTCAGCGTGCGGGGGACGTCGTGTATCGGCGCTGAACGCATCGGGCTTGCCCTCCTTGTACAAGCGCGATGCGCCTCCTAACCTCTTTTAAGCGACCGATCGGTCGGCGCCGCGGCATGGTTGCATGCGCAAGCGTCGGGCGTCTTCGCCGCCGTGGAACGCACGTTTGATACGGGGCCGGGGTGTGCGCGGGCGCCCGGGCGTCTGCTTCGGGCGACCGCGAAGCATGGCGCGGGGGGCGAACGCCAACTCCCGCCGACCGCGAAGCATGGGACAGGAGCAAGCGTTAAAGCGCCAACTCCTGCCGACACGGAGACATGAGACACGATGAACCCCACCGCAGCCCTGCCGCCCGGCATCCTGTTCGCGCAGCCGTTGACGCCCGTCGCCAACTCGCTGCTCCTGTCGTTCCTCGTCGCGGTGATCCCGATCGCGGTCGCGCTGATCGCGCTCGGCGTGCTGCGCCGGCCGGCGTGGCAGGCGTCGCTAGCCGGGCTCGTCGCCGGCCTCGCGGTCGCGATCGGCGCGTGGGGCATGCCGGTCGGCCTCGCGTTCAACGCGGTTGGCGCCGGGATGGCGCTCGCGCTCGTGCCCGTGATGTGGATCGTGTTCAACGCCTTGCTGCTGTACAACATCGCGGTGAAGTCGGGCCGCTTCGATCAGTTCCGGCAGTGGATGCTCGACAACCTGCCCGACGACCGCCGCCTCGTGCTGCTCGTCGTCGCGTTCTCGTTCGGCTGTCTGCTCGAAGGGATCTCCGGCTTCGGCACGCCGGTCGCGATCACCAGCGCGCTGCTGATCGCGCTCGGCTTCCCCGCGCTCGAAGCGCTCACCTACACGCTGCTGTTCAACACGGCCCCGGTCGCGTTCGGCGCGCTCGGCGTGCCGATCACCGTGCTCGGCGCGGTCACGTCGCTGCCGCCCGCGACGCTCGGCGCGATGGTCGGCCGGCAACTGCCGTTCTTCGCGCTGCTGCTGCCGTTCTACGTGGTCGGCGCATACGGCGGCATGCGCTCGATCGCGAAGCTGTGGCCGGCGCTGCTCGTGTCGGGCGCCAGCTTCGCGATCGCGCAGTTCGTCACGTCGAACTTCCTCGGCTACCAGCTCACCGACGTGCTGTCGTCGCTCACGTCGCTGATCGTCACGATCGGCTTCCTGCAATTATGGAAGCCGCAGCCCGATCCGCAGTACGCGCTCGCGCGCAGCGTGCCGGCCACGGCCGGCGCCGCGCGCGCGGGCTTCGGCGGCTGGCTGCCGTGGCTCGTCGTGTCGGTGGTCGTGATCGTCTGGGTGCACGCGAACATCGCGGCGATCGGCGACGTGAAGATCAAGTGGCCGGGCCTGCACAACGCGGTGTTCGTGTCGCTGTACCACAAGCCGTATGCGGCGATCTGGGACTTCCAGCCGCTCGGCACCGGCACCGCGATCCTGCTGTCGGCGATCATCACGGCCGCGCTGACGCGCACCGGCGTCGGCGCGTTCTTCGAATGCGTGGTCAAGACGTGGCGGCAAACGTGGATCGCGATCGTCACGGTGATGATGATCGTCGGGCTCGCGTACCTGCTGAACTACTCGGGGATCAGCTACACGCTCGGCACCGGCGTCGCGTCGACCGGCGCGTTATTCCCGCTCGTGTCGGCGTCGCTCGGCTGGATCGCGGTGTTCCTGTCCGGCAGCGACACGTCCGGCAATGCGCTGTTCGGCAACCTGCAGGTCGTCGCCGCCCGCCAGCTCGGCCTCGACCCGGTGCTGATGGCCGCGACCAACTCGTCGGGCGGCGTGATGGGCAAGATGATCTCGCCGCAGAACATCGCGACGGGCGTGTCGACGACCGACCTCAAAGGGCAGGAAGGCGTCGTGTTCGCGCGCACCTTCTGGCACAGCGTGATCCTCACGCTGCTGCTCGGCGTGCTGGTCTTTCTGCAGCAGCACGTGCTGACGTGGATGATCCCCGCGCTGCCGAAATAACGCGTGGCGGGAAGCAACAAGGAAGGCACGAGGACGACACCGAGGGAAGGCGCGGGAAACGCGCTGGAAAGGGCAGGGAAGTGCGACGCGAATACGCGAAACCGGTGAGCGCGCGGCGGCTCAGCGCGCGTTCACCGGCCGCGCCGCGCGTGCCGCGTCGTGCGTGGCCGGCTGCGCCCGCAGGATGCACGCGAGGAACGCATCGATCGCGGGGCTCTGGCGGCGCGCCTTCAGGTAGTACACGTATTCGTCGATCGTCGTGTCGACGCCTCGCAGCGCGACGACGCGCAGGTCCGGATGGCGCTCGGCCTCGCCGCGTGGAAACAGGCTCCCGCCCACGCCATGCAGGATCGCCTCGCGGATCGCTTCACGGCTGCCGATCTCGGCGACCGACGTGGCCGCGACGCCGGCCGCCGCGAGGATCGTCTCCGTGCAGCGGCGCGTGACCGACCCTTCCTCGCGGATCAGCAGCCGCACGTCGGCGAGCTGCGCGGCGTCGATCGCGTCGAAGCGCGCGAGCGGGTGATCGCGATGCACGACGAGCACGAGCGGATCGGTGGAGATCACCTTGCGTTCGAGACCGTCCGCGTCATTGCGCTGCGACGACACCGCGAGATCGATGCGAAATTCCTGCAGCGCCTGCAGGATCTCCTCGGAATTGCCGATCCGGCACGTGAGCGCGATCGACGGATGCGCATGCGAGAAGCGGCCGACCGCATCCATGATGTAGTACGGCCCCGTCGCGCCGATCCGCAGATGGCCTTCGAACAGGCCGCCGACGTTGCGCAGCATGATGTCGGCCTGCGCCTCCAGCGCGATCATCTTCTCGACGAGCGGCAGCAGCTCGATGCCGGTCTCGGTGACCTCGAGCTTGCGGCCGCTGCGGTAGAACAGCTCGACGCCGTACCACTGCTCGACCTGCCGGATCTGCGCGGCGATCGTCGGCTGGCTCACGCCCAGATGGCGCGCGGCGCGCGTGATGCTGCCCTGCCTGACGGTCGCGTGGAACGCCTTCAGCTGATCGAACACGACTCCGCTTCTCCCCCGTCTTCATCGCGCGTCAGCGTAGCGTATGCATGTGTCGGCCGGATGAAAGGCGCGTCGTGCGCCGCTTCGAAAAAAAGCTGGGGGTAAGTACAAGAAACCTGCTGGAACCGGTCACGGCCGGGACATGCCGGTGCGGACTAATAGCGGCAACGCACGACCGCCGGCCCCGCTCGACCGGCGCCACCCTTACCGACCCACAGGATCCTCTTCATGTCCGCCAACAATCGACGCGATTTCCTGCGCCTCGCCGCCCAGTCGGCCGGCGCGATGGCCGCCTACGCCGGCTTCCCGCCCGCGATCCGCAAGGCGCTGGCCATGCCGGCCGCGTATCGCACCGGCACGATTCGCGACGTCGAACACGTCGTGATCTTCATGCAGGAAAACCGCTCGTTCGACCACTACTTCGGCGGGCTGCGCGGCGTGCGCGGCTTCAACGACCCGCGTCCGCACCTGCTGCCGAGCGGTGCGCCGGTGTGGCAGCAGCCGCCGGCGTCGGTGTTCACGAAGAACTACCATTCGCGCGGGCTCGACCCGGCCGCGCCGTACGTGCTGCCGTTCTACCTCGACCCGAAGCAGACGACCGAATTCCAGCCGGGCACCAACCACGGCTGGAGTAGCGGCCACCTGTCCTGGAACAACGGCCAGTGGGACCAGTGGGTGAACCAGAAGCAGGACGTGCTGACGATGGGCTACCTGAAGCGTCAGGACCTCACGTACCACTACGCGCTCGCCGACGCGTTCACGATCTGCGACTCGTACTTCTGCTCCGCGCACGCGGACACCGCGCCGAACCGCATCTACCTGTGGACCGGCACGGTCGACCCGCGCAACATCTACGGCAGCTCGCCGAACGGCCCGGGCATCGGCGAGCGCAACGACGTGAACGGCTACACGTGGACGACCTACGCCGAGCGGCTCGAGGACGCGAAGATCAGCTGGAAGGTGTACCAGGGCGGCACCGGCATTCCGGGCGATCCGACCGACAACTACACCGACAATTCGCTGATGTTCTTCAAGCGCTTCCAGGTGAAGGAAGGTGCGAGCGGCGCGCTGGTCGACAAGGGCGCGTCGGACCACACGCTCGCCGAGCTGAAGGCGGACGTGCAGGCGAACCGGCTGCCGCAGGTGTCGTGGATCGTGTCACCGTACAAGTACAGCGAGCATCCGCAGGCGTCGCCGACCGACGGCGCGTTCTACATCAACATGGTGCTCGAGGCGCTGACGTCGAACCCCGAGGTATGGGCGAAGACGGTGTTCATCCTCAACTACGACGAGAACGACGGGCTGTTCGACCACGTCGTGCCGCCGGTGCCGCCGGTCACGAGCGGCGTGGGCGGCCAGGGCATCGTGTCGTCGAACCTGCTGTCGAACCTCGGCGACGAACTGCTCGACCTGAACAAGTACCCGGGCGAGATGAGCCCGCTTGTGCCGGGCGCGGACCCGGGCGGCATCCAGCCGATCGGCCTTGGGCCGCGCGTGCCGCTGATCATCATCTCGCCGTGGACGAAGGGTGGCTGGGTCTGCTCGGAGACGTTCGACCACACGTCGGTGCTGCGTTTCCTCGAAGCGCGCTTCGGCGTGAAGGAGCCGAACATCAGCGCGTGGCGCCGGTCGGTCTGCGGCGACCTCACGTCGGCGTTCGATTTCTCCGCGCGCCCCGATACGCGCACGGTGAGCTTCACGGTGCCGCAGCACATCGCCACCGCCGGCCACGCGTACCAGGTGCCCGCGCAGCAGTCGATGCCGGCGCAGGAGCCCGGCACGCGTCCGGCGCGCGCGCTGCCGTACGAGCTGTTCGTGCATGCGCGCGTGAACGGCCGCGACGACAGCGTGTCGCTCGATTTCGCGAACTCGGGTGACGCGGGCGCCGCGTTCTACGTGTACGACCGCCGCAATCCGGCGACGCCGCCGCGCCGCTACGCGGTGTCGTCGCACGACCGCTTCGCCGATACCTGGAGCACGTCGGCCGCGCGCGGCGACTACCATCTCGCCGCCTATGGCCCGAACGGCTATCTGTGCGAGTTCCAGGGCAACACGCGGCTGGCCGCGGACGGCAGCCACGCGAACCCGGAAGCGAAGATCGGCTACGACGTGCGCAATCGTCACGTGTACCTGCAGTTGCGCAACAGCGGCCGCGCGGCGTGCCGTGTGGTCGTCGACAACGCGTACAGCCATGCGCATGCGCGCACCTACACGCTGGAGCCGGGCGCGCGCATCGAGGATCATTTCGAGCTGTCGTCGAGCCACGGCTGGTACGATCTGACGATCACCGCGACGACGCTGCGCGGCGGCGACGACAAGGTCGTGCGCCGCTTCGCGGGCCACGTCGAGACGGGCCGGCCGAGCCAGAGCGACCCGGGACCGGTGAAGCAGACGGTCTGACGGCGGGCTGACACCGCGCGGTCCGGCGTTTTTTACGTCGGCCGCGCGATTGGTTTTTGGAAACTGAAAACTGTTGACAATGTGTCGGGCCGCAGGTATACAGGGATCATTCGCCGATATGGCGCCCTCGTTTTCACCCGCAGCTTCGCTGCCTGCCCGACCATGACTGCGCCGACCGCACTCAACGCCATCGAACTCCTGCAAAGCCAGTCGCTCGCGATGCTCGTGCAGGACATGCTCGAGCGCGCGATCGTGTCCGGCGAATACGCACCGGGCGAGAAGCTCAACGAAGTCGATATCGCGACCAGGCTGAACGTGTCGCGCGGCCCCGTGCGCGAAGCGTTCCGCGCGCTCGAGCAGGCCGGGTTGCTGCGCAACGAGAAGAACCGCGGCGTGACGGTGCGGGTCGTGCCGCTGCGCGAGGCCGAGGAAATCTACGAAGTGCGCGCGATGCTCGACGAGTCGGTCGCGCGTGCGCTCGCGAAGCGCATTTCGCCCGACACGCTGAAGGTGCTGAAGGGCATCATCCAGTCGATGAAGCAAGCCGCGAAGGCGCACGACGTCACGCGCTACACCGAGCTGAACGTGCAGTTCCACGACGCGATGGTGGTCGGCGTCGGCAATACGCACCTCACCGACACCTATCGCCGGCTCGTGCGCCAGCTCGGGCTGCTGCGCCAGGCCGCGATCGAGGCGGAAGAGGATGCGATCGCGGTGTCCGCGGCCGAGCACGACAAGATCGTGCAGGCGCTCGCGAACGGCGACGAGGACAAGGCGGTCGCGCTCGTGCGCGAGCACGTCTCGCACGGCCTCGCGCGGATGCGCCGCACGCACGAGCAGGGGCTGCCGGCAGCGGGGAAGGCGGCGCGGGAGAAAGCCGCGCGCGTGTAATGCCGCCGCACGGCCCGCCGGACCAAAAGCCAAGGGACGTTTCGCAGCGTCCCTTTTTCGTTGCGCGTCACGTCATCGCATCGGCACCTCGTCACCCCTTGTCCGCCTTCCCCGCCGCACTCGCAAACTTCGCAAGCCACGTGTCGAAGGTCGCAGGCCGCCGGTTCTCGTCCTCCGCGCGCTCCTTGCGTCGAATCGCATCGCGCACGACGTGCGCGCCGACATAGCGGATCGGCTCCGGCGGGAAATGGCCGAGCGGGCCGCGCGCGATCGGGCTGCGTGTCCACGCATTGTCGAGGCCGAGCACGAGCGACGACAGGATCTGGCCGCCCATGTACGTCGGCCCCACCCCATTGCCCGAATAACCGAAGCCATAGAACACGTTCGGCGCGTCGTCGAGCCGGCCGAAGAACGGGAAGCCCGTCACCGAGCGGTCCGATGGACCGTTCCAGCTCGTGGTGATCGGCACGCCGGCAAGCGACGGGAAGAAGTCGCGCAGGCTCCGCGTGAGCTGCGCCTCGTACGGCGAGCGCCGGTCGAACACCGGCGCGATGCGGCTGCGCCAGGAGAACGTATTGCCGCCCTTGCCCAGCATCAACCGACCATCGGCCGTCGTGCGGTAGTAGTACACGAAGATGCGCGAATCGAGCACCGACACGCCGTCCACGAGCCCGGTCTGCTCGAGCAGCTCCGGGCATTTTTCGGTGATGACCATGTCGCTCGACACGACGGCGATCGTACGTTCGAACTGCGGAAAGCGGCTCGCCATCCACGCGTTGATCGCGAACACCAGCTTGCCCGCGCGCACGCTGCCCGACGGC
>JADMIO011525553.1_pt1 | contig 10079 bp, 6 predicted proteins | sample 8958161 | NCBI WGS metagenome assembly JADMIO01 (sample SAMN16585339, study PRJNA669376) | soil metagenome | isolation source: Crop rotation soil | place: USA: Cullars Rotation, Alabama | collected 2011
GAGTCTATACGACAGCCAAGATTTTAACCACGAATGAACGCGCATGAACACGAATGAATGATTGAGCGAGGACGCTCCACCCGCTTCATTCATTGGTTTGGGCGGCGCGGCAACGCCGCCCTACCTGGTTTGGGCGGCGCGGCAACGCCGCCCTACCTGGTTTGGGCGGCGCGGCAGCGGCGCCTTACCTGGTTTGGGCGGCGCGGCAACGCCGCCTTACCTGGTTTGGGCGGCGCGGCAGCGCCGCCCTACCTGGTAGGGCAGAGCTGCCGCTCTGCCCACAAAAAGCCAGGGGCGCTTAGGAGCGCCCCTGGCCTGGCAAAGTAGAAGGCGAATTACTTGGAGAATTTCTCGAAGTCGGCCTGGTCGCCTTTGAAAGCCTTGGCTTTTTCGCCCACCCGGATGATTTTCACAGAATTGATTTTGTCGCCCCGGGCGATTTTGTTGACCACATCCTGGCCTTCCACGACATGACCGAACACGGTGTGTTTCATGTCGAGCCAGGGCGTAGGAACGTGCGTGATAAAAAACTGGCTGCCGTTGCTGCCCGGTCCGGCATTGGCCATCGAGAGAATGCCCGGCTTGTCATGTTTTAACTCCGGTTTGCATTCGTCCTTGAATTTGTAGCCCGGCCCGCCGGTGCCCGTGCCGAGCGGACATCCGCCTTGAATCATGAAATCAGGGATGACCCGGTGAAAGGTGAGACCATCATAAAAAGGTTTGTCCTGTTTCTTGGGCGCACTGCCGTCTTTGGAATAGTTTTTGGTTCCTTCGGCCAAGCCGACAAAATTGGCCACGGTCAAGGGAGTTTTTTCGTACTCGAGCTGGCAAACAATCTTGCCCTTGGAAGTATCGAACTCGGCATAGAGCCCATCGCCCAGTTTGGCATCGGCCGCATGGGCCATGCCCATCAGGCAAAGCAAGGAGAGGGAGGAAAGGGATACCGTAATCAAGTAAGTGGCGTTCATAGCGGGGCGTATCCAAATTGATTTTGCCATCGAGCAAAAGCCTTTTTTTTCTTTTATGCACCCCCTCTCCCCGCGGGCCGCGTCAGGAGCAGCGCGCGAGGCGCTCCACCACCCCTCACTACAGAAGAGCGAGCAGTCCGTGCAGCAGCTCCTCAGTACCGGCATGAATCCGTAAGACCAGATCCGCGTCGTTCCCTGCGGATGACATGCGAAGTCTATGTTGGAATGTCTCCAATTGATGCAGCCCCGGGACAGAATGCCCGCGGTCGAAGGAAGCAGCGGCGGCTTTGAGACTGGCCAGCAGCGCCCGCTTTCGATTGCGTGGCCATCCCCCCTCCTCCACCAAATCGATCAGCGCCTCGACCGCATCGCCCGGCGTGATCGCTTCGAATTCCACTGACGTCTGGGCTGTGGCCTTTCCGTCGCTGGCCAGAAGCAACAACTGATGCGGGCCAGGACTGACCAGATTCGTCACGCGGATACCGCTAGCAAACGGAACGATGGAAAAGTCCAGGAACCAAAAAAACTGCAACGGATCGCCTTCCGGATCGATCGTCGCCGTAGCGTCAGCCCTGAAGATTCCGCCGGAGTTTTCCAGGGTCAGAAAGACAAAGTTGCTCGACCCGGTGAAGGTCAATGGGGCTACCGACGAAAGAACCAATCGCGGCAACGGGGCATCATTGACTGGAGTCACTTCAATTTGGACAAGGGCCGGGGCCGATTGCACTTCGCCATCAAAGGCGGTAAAAGTGAAGGAATCGCTCCCGAAATAGTCGGGGCCCGGTCGATAGAGCAGTTGCGGCGGCGCACCGGTTACGGTCCCATGGCGAGGAGCCTGCACCCGCCAGGTCAAGGCATCTCCATCCGCATCTACGGCCGTCAGCAAGATGCTTACGGCCGTGTCTTCCAGAACCGTCACCGTTTGTCCTAAGGCAACGGGAGGATCATTCAGCGGTAACACGGTTATGGTGAATTGCGCCGACTCGCTTTGATCGGTTCCGCCATTTTCCGTCCCCCCATCGTCCTCCAGACTGACCGTGACACGGGCCGTGCCGAAGGAATCAGGCGCCGAACGGAACGTCAGCGTTCCGGTCTCATCGATTCGGGGCAGGGACGAAAACAGCGCGTCGTTGTCCGAGGCAACGCGAAACACAAGGGATTGACCGCGCTCATTAGGAGGACCGGCGGAAAGGTCGGTGGCCCAATGAACCACCGTCTGTGGCCCGGCATCTTCAGAGACAACCAAGTCAGGGCCTTTGGTGAAAGAAGGCGCATCGTTGACCGGTAACAAATTAATTTGGACCCGCGCGGGAAGCGATTGTCCCAGGTCATTGGCCATCACAAATGAAAATTCATCAAAGCTCGAGATGCTGGCATCGGTATCGGAGATATAGACAACACTATTCTCGGCGGTCACGCGCATGGGAACCCGATCGATTCGGGGTCCACGGAGCGGCCCATTAAATTGGTACAACGATCCGGCCGAAGGCAGCGAGGTCACCCAGGCCACCAAAGGCAGCGCACTGGGATCCGTGCCCGACAAAGTGACGAGCGATGCCTTGTCTTCCAGGAACTCAAGCGTCTGCGCCAGCGCCATGGGCCTCGGGACGACTGATAGAAAAGCCGGTGCGCTGCGGAGGGCCAATCCATCGGCCGTGACAATGACCGCGTAATCGCCGGTGGCCGCCAAGACCAGGTTGGTCAGAATGAAAGAGGATTGATTGGCGCCTGGGATGTCGCGTCCCTTGAATTGCCAACGATAGCGGATGTTGGCCTCGGCGGAGGCCAGCACAGTGAATTCGACCATGTCTCCCTCGAGTTTGCGCTGGCTTTGGGGATGTTGCCTGAGGCGGGGCCAGGGTGGCGGGTTGGAGCGGGTGACAGCCAGATTATGAAACCAACCTGAGGCGATGGCATAAACGTTACTGCGCGCATTGGTGGGAACATTGGTGGTGCCGTAGGTGTTATCGCCCCAGCCCACCAGAGATCCGTCCGCGCGCAAGGCGAGGGAGTAGTCAGTGCCGGCGCGTACCGCGACGACGTTGCTCAAGTTCCGCGGAAAATTAGTGGTGAAGCCTCCCACGCCCCAACCCGCCACTGTGCCATCGCTCTTCAGGGCCAGAGTATGAAAGAACGGCGAGGCGGCAATGGCCACCACATTGGACAAACCTGGCGGAACATTCGTCTGGCCACCTTGATTGTTGCCCCAGGCCATAACAGTGCCATCGCTTTTGAGAGCCACGCTGTAGGCGGTAAAAAGATTGCCGCCCGCTGCGACGGCAATGACGTTAGTCAGGCCGGGTGGCACATCGAGCTGGCCATAGGTATTGGTCCCCCAGGCCACGACGGTGCCATCCTCGCGCAGAGCCAGACTGTGGGTGGTGCCGCCGGAAACGGCAATGATGTTCGATAGACCGATCGGAATGCTGGCCTGGCCCGACTCATTTTCGCCCCAGGCGACGACGGTTCCGTTGCTGCGCAAGGCGAGGGTATGGCCCCGTCCGCATTCGACGGCCGCGATGTTGCTTAATCCAGGCGGCATGCCCGGTTGAAAGGCGAAACCCCAACTGGTCACTGTTCCATTGGCGCGCAAGGCCACCCCCTGTCCGCTGCCCGCAGTAAGAGCGGTAACGTTGGTTAATCCGGACGGAGGATTGGCCTGGCCATTGTTGTTAAAACCCCAACCGACGACCCGGGTGGTTTGCGGCAACGTCGCGCCCCAACCGGAACTTTGCGCCAACAACAACAGGCCCAGACCCAAATATTGGAAAAAGTTTTTATCCGAACAAATGCACTTCATAACGAGAGTTTTTCTTTTTCAATGGCCGGCCGGTGGACGGAACCGACAGACAAATGCGGATTGCGGATTGCGGAATGAGAAGTGGGGAACGCCGAGGGTGGAAAACGTTTAACCGCGGCTGGCGAGAACCAGTTTGGGGAAGGTGAGCAGGCCAATGGAATTGGCGCCATAGGTTTGATTGAACCGCTGCTGTTGAGCCTTCGAAAGGGCCGACCGTAAGGTCGCGCTGAAGACCGGTTTGGCGTCGCACAATAATTGGACCCCGTCATGAAAGGCGTTCCCCTGCTCGAGGTAGCGGAGCAGTTGCGCATAAGTGGCCGCCTGCTGCCGCGCATCCAGGGCGAGAGTCTCACGCAATTCCACGGTGAGAAATTCGGCAAAACGTTGGCGCTCATTTCCCGCTTGCAGGGCCCCGTCCAGTTCCGTCGAGATGCGGGCTGTTTCACTCATGACAAAGGTTCGAGTGGGACCGAGGGCAGGATCCTCTCCTGGAATGGGGGGACGTTGTGCCCCACCCTGGACCACGGCGGCGGCGCGTTGCATGACCAGGGCCCAATCCCGCCCCAATCGTTCGACTTGCGGATCGGTGACCCGGAAGGGTGCTGGGCCTGATCCGAAGCCATTCATGGCTGTCCAAACCCAAAAGCCGGCGCCCAGAAAAATCAGCGTGGCAAATAATCCAGTTGCCCCACGCACCCAACGCAGCCAGGCCATGTGCTTGAAAAAAAGGTCGGCCCACTGTGCCGGAAGACAGCCGGTGCCCGGATTTTTGAGGGCAGCTTGAATGCTGACCAGCGCGACATTGACCAGCGTCGATCCGGCGGCCGAAGCCAGATTGGCCCCCAGCAATCCGCCAATGGCGAGCGTGCCAATTTTGACGCCGTGCCGTTGCAGATAAGCCCGCATTTTTTCCAGGCCGCGCGAGACCCGTTTTTGCGCGGTGTCTTCGGGGATGCGCAACCATTCGCCGATTTCCCGAAAACTGCGCTCTTCGAGATAACGCGCGGTCACGCAGGCTTGTTCACCGGCCGAAAGGGAAAGAAGCGCTTCATCGACCAGCGGCATGGCTTGCCGCCAGGCCGGTTCCCAGCCGGTGACCGCTTCGAGATCCCCCAGGGAGCCGGCCATTTCCTCCTTTGCTTTTCGGCGATTCATTTGCTTGAGCGCATCCCGAACCACAAACCGGGTGGTGCGCAGAAACCATCCCGGCAAAAGCACATCACTCGACAGTGCGGGCGCCTTGCGCGCGAAGATGAGGAAAACCGATTGGGCAATATCCTGAGCCAAATGGGAATCGCCACATTGACGCGCGGCCGCCGAGTAAACGATGGGAAAATATTTCCGGACCAGGCGCTCGAAGGCTTGTTCATCACCCTGCGCCCAGGCGTCTACCAACGGCCAATCGTTCATCCAGGAAAAGAATGGACGGCCCGGCGGAAAAACCGACAAGAATTGCGATGAACCGGGAGCGCGGGCCGCCCGGACGGCCCGTCCGTGGGAATCCATCTCCACTCCCGATGGCAAAATTACCCGGCGGTCGCGCCTCTTCACCATTCACGCGGACACGCTGTCTGATAAATTGTCCGCGCTCCTGCCGGCTGGCTCTGATTTGATCTAGCCAAAGGCAGTAGTGCCTGCCAGCTTGGGGAACGGCTGCGACAGAAATAACTTCCACATGCGACCATTGATTTTCGTTCCGATCGTTCCCCTCATCCTGGCGGCCCTGCTGGCCACTGGCTCCGCGCGGGGAGAGGCGTCCGCGCGGGAAGGAGTCTCCAACAAGCTCGACTTCGGTTTTACCGGGCCCGAAACCTTTCCCATCGACCCATTCATCTCGCAGTTGCGTTCGGCCGATTTGGATGGCGATGGCCTCATGGATCTGATCGTGGTCAACAATTCCCGCTCGAAAATCACCCTTCTCTACAACAAGACCGGCAAAACCAATTTGCTCGAGGCCCGGGTCAATTCGCTGTTGCGCCGCGAGATGAACGAATTGCCGCCGGACGCCCGTTTCCGCATTGACTCCATCGCCTCCGAAAAACGGATCGCTTCACTGGTGGTTGAGGATCTGAATGGCGATCAGCGTCCGGACATTGCCTATTATGGCGAGCCGAAGGAATTGGTGGTGCAATACAATGAAGGAACCAACGGCTGGAGTTCCCCCAAACGCTTCGCCATCGACGATGGCCAAACTTCGCCCAATGCCTTGACCACCGGCGATCTGACCGGGGTGAAACGAACCGGCCTCGTGCTCCTGGGTGAAAACGCCATTTATTGGATCGCTCAAAAACCGGATCGCACCCTGGCGGAACCCGAAAAAATTCCGTTCACCGGCACCCTTAAATCGGTGCAGGTCCTCGACATTGATGGCGACGGGCGCGATGATTTGTTGCTGGTCAATTGGGATACCGCCAACCCGTTCCGCTTCCGCTTACAAAATTCCGCCGGTCAACTCGGGCCGGAAATTCATTTCGCCCTGCAGCCAGTGCGTTCCTATTGGGCGGACGACTTGGATGGTGACCACAAGGCGGAAGTGATCACCATCGCCATGAATTCCGGCCGGGCCGCCGTCTCCCATTTCGTGCGTAAACCGGCGGAGGCGCTGAGCGGCGGTTTCAAGAGCGGGCAGTTCCAGGTCTTGCCCCTGAACAAAACCACCAAGGCCAAACGCGGCATCTGCTGGGGCGATTTGAACGGCGACAAACGGCCTGACCTGCTGGTGGCGGAGCCGGACAGCGGCCAGATCACCATTTATCTGCAAAAAGCAGATGGCACCCTGCCCGTCGGCAAAACCTTTTCCACTTTTACCGGCGTCAGTGAAATCGCGGTGGCCGCCGACGGCCAGGGAGGCGCGGAGGTCTATCTGCTCAGTCCGGATGAACGTCAGGTGGGTGTCACCCGCCACGACAAGCAGGGCCGCCTGCCGTTTCCCACGGTCATCCCCATGGAAGGCCGACCGCTGGCCATGGCGGTGGGTCCTTTGCAACCCGGGAAAAGTCCGACCCTGGCCGTCATCCTGGACCAGGATGGAAAACGGATACTCTTTACTCGCAATCACGATGGTAACACCAAAACGCAGAAACTGAGCGAAAGTTTCAAGTCCAACCCGGCCAGCCTGGCTTTTCATGATGTCAATCAGGATGGGCTGGCCGATTTGGTCGCGTTGGTTCCTTACGAAAAGATTAAAATTCTCTTGCAAGTCCCGGACCAGGACTTCGAGGAAACCGACGTCGCCCCGCCGGGCGGCAGTGTTGAACAACCGTGGATGAGCGAGGCCGATTTGGATGGAGACGGCAAGGCCGAGCTGCTGTTGGCCCAAAAAAATTTCCTGCGCGGCGTCGTCCTCAAGGCCGACGCCGAGCAAAAAAACGGCACGAACAAAACCTACAGCTTTATGGTGAAGGATCAGATCAACGGCGCGGCCAATAATTCCCGCATCGTCGGCGCGGCCGCCGTGCGCAACGGCCGGAACGCCGTGGCGTCCCTTTTCCTCCTCGATGCCGAGCGCAAGGCTGTCACCCTATCGGAACGCGACACTAATGGCGTCTGGCAAGTGATGAAAAGCATTCCCCTGCCCTTTACCGAATTTACTGAATTGCAACCGCTCGCCCTCGGTGCCCCTTCGCTCAACAGCGTCGCTTTTCTCGGCTTGAGCGCCGTAGGCTGGATGGCGCTCTCCGGCGAAGCATGGGATTTCACCGAACTCGACGGTTACGAAAGCCCCATCAAGGACGGACGGCTCAATGATGTCATCAGTGGCGACCTCAACCAGGATGGCCGCAAGGATCTCGTTTTCCTGGAAACGGCCAAGCATTACCTCGATCTGGTCATCTTCGATCAAGGCGGCCAGCTCACACCGGCTAACCGCTGGCAGGTTTTCGAGGAACGCACGTTTCGCGGGCGCAGCGGGGACACCACCGAACCGCGCGAGGCAATGATCGTCGATGTGACCGGTGACGGCAAAAATGATCTGGTCGTGGTGGTGCATGATCGGATTTTGGTTTATCCGCAGGAATAACGCAGGAGACCGGCTGCCATGCCCGAGCCCCTTCTCGCCGCAAGCGGGAATCTTCATTGTCGAGGCTCATCCAGGGCAAGACCGGCACCGGCAAAACCACCATCGCGCGCTGGCTGCATCATCGCGGCCCCCGCGCCACCCAGGCATTGGTCGAGATGAAGTGCTCGGCTCTGCCCGATACTTTGGCCGAGTCGGAACTGTTCGGACACGAACGGGGCGCCTTTACCGATGAGCTCACCGCCCGAATCGGATTCTTCGAGGCAGCCAATGGCGGCACTCTTTTTCTGGATGAATTGCCGAGTTTATCTTCCGCCTTGCAAGCCAAGGTGCTCAAGGCGCTGGAGGAGTGGCTCGAAGAATACCCCACCGCCAGACGCTTCGTGATGGGGACAAACACGTTTGCTTCGCGCGGGCGAGCCGGCCGCGCTCCGAATAGTAGTGGGAACTACAAAAGAGATCGCTCCTTCGGAGCTGCAAAAACCGGGCGACTTCAGGAACGGAGCGCAGACAGCCTGTCAGACAGCCTGTCAGACAGCCTGTCCGCGCGAACCGAATTCTTCTCTCTGTTTCACCTGGACGGGCCATCCGCGTTCCTGTGCTGATCACGGATCGGTGTCGATACGGACGCGGAAGAAACGGCGAGGGCCAACCATATTATTGGTGACCATCACCGGCGAAACGCCGAGGGTGAAGTTGCTCAGGAAATTCCATTGCGGCAAATTAGTGGAAGACTCAATCCGGCAGGGACTGCCGGGCGTGCCTTGCACGCCGAAGCGGAAGGCCCCCCCGGAGCCGCTAACCGCTCCTGAGAGCAACGGCCGCGTCACCACGATCAGTATGCCGGTGGAACTGTTCACCGCACCGATCACATTGCTGACCGCAACCTGATAACCCCCGGCGCTGGCGAGTTGCACATTGGTCAGGGTCAACGTTTGGTTGGTCGCGCCCACGAGATTGGTGCCATTCTTTCGCCATTGATAACTGCGCGGGGCAGTGCCATTGGCTGTGACGCTCCAGGTCACGTTGTTGCCCACTCCAGCCACTTTGTTGGTGGGAGACGCTATGATCGTAACCGGATCGCCAAGATTAATAATCGTGACGCGATTGGTGGCGCTACGGGTCGTGCGCCGGGTGAAGGTGGCCACCACATTAATCGGGGTGTTGGTCTGGACCAACGGGGCGGTGATGACGCCCTGGGAGGAAATGGATAACTGGGAAGATTGCCAGGCGGCATTGACACTCCCGGTCGACCCGTCATTCAAGCCGGCCAACGCCACGAAAGCCGCGATGGACCCTTCGGGAACATTGGTGTTGCCCAGAATGGAAAGCGTCGTCAGGAAGGTGAACAGATTCGTGTCGACCAATGGGTTCACGGTCGGATCGGTTCCAATGACGCCGTCGTTAAAGGGAAACAAAAGTTTCGGCACCGAAGAAAAGATTTTCGCACGATCAATAAAGGTCCATTTGTTGCCAACCAATTCCTCCAAGCTGGCAAAAATATGATACTGCCAGGAATGGCTCCTACTGAAGTCGATAAACTCTGAGGCCGGACAGACGATGCTGCCGTTGGCCGGCACCACCACGGAAAAAGAAGCGCCGGAGGCCAAACTGGCATTGGATACGGAAAAAGGATAAAAAGTTTGCGTGACGGAAGGGTGGTTGTCCGATTGCGAATCAGCGTGGAAATAGGTTTGGCTCAAGTACAATCGCACTCGCAGGGGATTAGACGCATTGCCCGTCTGATTCTGGATGCGCAGCGTGGCAGCGACCGCCGTTTGCTGATCCTCATTCGGAACTGACGGCTGCGTCTGCAAGTTCAGGATGTCGGAAAAACCAACCTGTCCCCCCACCACCGTGATACACGTCGGAAATTCTGTCTCGCGCGTGCGTTCCTGAAAGGACTCGTCCTGATCGACAACCACTACGCGAAGGCAGTGCGTCCCCAGCGGCACATCCGCCCAAACAAACGACGTCGCGTAAATGTTCGTCGTGAATGGACGTTCGATTAAAAGTCGATTGCCATCGAAGATCGAGATGCGGCTGTTGTCGCCATTGACCTCGCCAATGGAGGCGGTGAGCGTGACTGTGGCGGGATTGACCAGGGTTTCTCCGTCGGAAACCCCGCTCAGATGAGGCAACACATTCACCGCGATACTCAACGGCCCCGATTCGGCCGATTGCGTCTGGCTGGCATCCGTGGAAATGGCCCGCAACACCACGGATCGAGTTACGGTGAACGGCCCGGTATAAAGAATGCGTGCCGCGGGACTGGACCCGTCGAGTGAATAGCGAA